>Charlie_p2__coassemble_3629_pt1 | contig 6351 bp, 4 predicted proteins | sample Charlie_p2__metabat2_high_PE_008 | metagenome-assembled genome bin Charlie_p2 | reverse complement strand
CCTAATAGCGGGAATTACATAGCCAAAGGCAAGGTCGTTTTCCTCCTACTCGATTCTGGGCATTTATTTTGAAACAATTATCCAATGCCCTGTTTTAAGGCTGCCGACACGCTCCAAATAGCCAGTCTTTTTGAGAATAAGTAAATTAACTCGGCAATTTCATAAAAGCAAAATCCGTAAACAGCCATATATCAACTGTTTACGGATTACCTCAAGTGCGCCTGATAGGACTCGAACCTACACGTATCGCTACACCAGATCCTAAGTCTGGCGCGTCTACCAATTTCGCCACAGGCGCTTTGCGAGTGCAAAGATAAGGTTTGAAGTGGAATAGACCAAACAATTTAGGAAAAGGGTTCCACTAAGTGTAAGAGTACAAGAGCGCAACGCTTCCCCAATGAAAGAGAAGAAGGCTTTCCCCTACAACCACCCGTTCTTGATTCGCCAAAAGTACAGCCACAGGCGAAAGAAGGGATCGCGAAGGACTTCGTAGGGATAGTGACGAAGGAAGGCGGCATTGTGCTTGAAAGAATAAAAGAAACGATGAACGGCACTTTTGGACAGCTGCTTGCGCGGTATACGCGAGTCGTACTTACCGAAATTGCCCGATTGCAGGATTTCTATCAACAGGGACTTGCCTTCGTATGCGTCGGGCGGCAATAACAAATAGCGGTCGGGCATGCCGAAGAGGTATTTCATCAAGAACATCATGGCGGCGGTGAAACGCGTCATGTGCATCTGGTCTATCAACTTCAACGTACGCTGTCTGCTCTCTTCGGTTGCGGGTTGAATCAGTACAAAGTAATAGTCCATCAACTGCCTCATCCCGATGCCTTCACCAAAGAGGTGACGGTAAATATGAAGCAGAATATAGAAGCGGTTAAACTCTATCGTAGGCGACATCACCTCCTGCGCTCCTTCCTTTGTCAACGAAATCGTGTGGGAAAACTGCGTCTGACTTTCCTCCCAAAAATAGGCTTGCAAACGGCGGTTGTCCAACGGACCGTTCATCCACGAAGGTGTAAAATGCAGTTCCACCTCGGTCTCCTGAAAGTAGGGGAAGTGGATGTGGCAATACGTAATACTCCTTTTTGCCCCGTGGGATACAGCAAAATCGATTACCCGACGACGCACCTCGGCAAGCGACTTGTGCTGCAAGTCGCGCGGATGCAACCACACATCGATGTCACCTGGCGTGCGCAACTGCGGCTGGGGATAAAGCGAAGCCAAACTCTGACCCTTGAGTATGGCATAGTCATATCCCTGTTGCGTCAAGTAGCGGGCCACCTCTACACACTCGGCATTGAGTTGCTCGTTGCACTGCTCGATTTGCCGGGCCATGGCATACCATTTCAACAACAAATCCTGCGGAGGCAACTGCTCTTTGGGCAGGCGGTTGATGCCACCATAGAGTACACCGACCAATGCTTGTTGACTGGCTAACTGGTAAATGGTATGCCATGCCTCAGCCGTCGGCACTACGGGCAGTTGATCCCGGTTACCGGTTGTCACCTTCAGAAGATCAAAGAATAACTTCCATACCGGTCGCTCTTTCTGCTGTTTCATAATAAAGGTGTATAAGGGTCGATTCTATTACTTATCTCGTTTTCCTGGATGGCGCAGATTACTCCTCCTGATCATCCAGCCCGTCAAAGAGGCTGGGTTCTGGCGAAGCATCCACCTCTACAAGCTGTCTTTCGTCCATTTCCTCCGCTACCTCTTCCGGTTCCGGGAAGCGTTGCGGTTCCAGCTCCTCGATGAGCTTCACCTCGCAAGTGGTCAGTCGTTTGCCCTTGGCCTTGTAGCTCTTGACACCGATAAACTGCTCCACGTCTACTTCCAAGGGGTCACGGAAGCTATCTGCCCCGCCGTAGGTGAGGCGCAAACGGGGATAAACCTGATCAGTCAGCAAGACGAAACGGGACTGCGGATTGTCGCCCAAGAAACTTTGGGGACGCGCCTGCGTCACACGCTCCAGGGTGAAACGCTTCACATAAGGGAATCCCTGTTGGTCAGCGTCAAAGAGAACGGCTGTCCACACTTTATTCTCGTCATACTTCTCCACACGGAGCAGTCCCGTCGGCTCATAGTGGTTGTTGATGTCGAAGGTCGTCGTATAGAACTGACCGTTTTCGAGCATCACGAGTACCCGGTCGTCGGAATGGAATTCACCCAAGTAAGCACCGCGCTCGTCGTAATTGAGTCGTTGCACATCGTGGTCAAACCATACCTTCCGGCCTCCCAAAGTGGATGCACCATGCGCCTTGAGCGTCACCTTGTGAACGTCCACACGCGTCAGCAAGTTGCCTCGGCTCTGACGGCCCTTGACCAGAATCTCGCCAAAGTCCTTATCAAAGCTGATGCGTTTCAGTTTCGGATTGGGGCGGAACGTCACCTTGATAACCTCGGCCTCACCATTCGGGTTGGCACTGAAGTAAAGAATGCGACTGCCAGGAGAGCCCGTAGTTACGTCGTATTCCCGGTCGTGCGTGATGGAGGTTACATTAAATCGCTTGATGTAGCATGAGTTGGTGGCTGCATCGCGATAAACGGCGTTGTAGATGGTACGCTTATCTCCCTTCTTGAACACAGCAATGTGGATAATCTCCACCTTCTTTTTCTTCTCCGCCTTCATGCGTTCGGTTTCGCCGATAAATACCTTCTCCTGCACGCGCGTCACCTTATACGTACCGTCGCGGTAGAAGATAATGACATCGTCAATCGGCGAACAGTTTTCCACAAACTCGTCCTTCTTCAAGCTGGTACCCATAAATCCGTCTTCCCGGTTGATGTAGAGCTTTTCGTTGGCTTCGATCACCTTGGTCGCTTCGATGTTGTCAAACGAACGGATTTCTGTACGGCGCGGATGCTCCGCTGCATATTTATCCCGAATCAGCGCAAACCAATTGGCTGTCACCTCGACCATATTCTTCAAGTCACGGTCTATGCGTGCCACCTCCTCGCGCATGCGGTTCATGAGTTCATCGGCCTTATCCTTATTAAACTTCAAGATGCGTGCCATCTTGATTTCCATCAGGCGCAGGATGTCGTCGCGCGTCACCTCGCGATAGAAGCCTTCCTTAAAGGGTTCCAGGCGCGACTCGATGTGTGCCACTGCCGTGTCCATGTCCTTCGCTTGCTCAAAGGCACGGTCTTTATAAATGCGCTCCTCAATAAAGATGCGTTCCAGCGAGGCGAAATGCAAACTTTCCATCAGTTCACCCCGACGAATGAGCAATTCTTTCTCCAACAACGAGCGGGTACTGTCTACCGAACGGCGCAACACGTCACTCACGGCCAGAAACTTCGGTTTCTTATCGTCAATGACGCAACAATTGGGCGAAATCGATATTTCGCAGTCGGTAAAGGCATAGAGCGCATCGATGGCCTTGTCCGAGGAGGTACCTGGGGCAAGATGTACCAGAATTTCTACCTCAGCGGCAGTATTGTCATCCACCTTGCGAATCTTGATCTTGCCCTTTTCATTGGCCTTGAGAATGGAGTCGATCAGCGAGGAAGTGGTCTTGCCGTAGGGAATCTCGCGAATGACCAGCGTCTTGTTATCGAGTTTCTCAATCTTGGCACGCACCTTCACCGCTCCGCCTCGTAATCCGTCGTTGTAGCGCGACACATCGATTGAGCCACCGGTGAGGAAATCAGGATAGAGCGCAAATTTCTCCCCGTGCAGGTAGTGGATGGCGGCATCACAGAGTTCCCCAAAATTATGGGGCAATATCTTGGCAGAAAGGCCTACGGCAATACCCTCTGCGCCCTGCGCCAACAACAGGGGAAACTTTACAGGGAGCGAGATGGGTTCTTTGTTACGTCCGTCGTAAGACAGTTTCCACTCCGTCGTCTTAGGGTTGAACAGCACATCGAGGGCAAACTTCGAAAGTCGAGCCTCAATATAACGGGGCGCGGCGGCTCCGTCGCCTGTAAGGATGTTACCCCAGTTACCCTGGCAGTCTACGAGGAGATTTTTCTGTCCCAACTGCACCAAAGCATCGCCAATCGAAGCATCGCCATGGGGGTGAAACTGCATGGTATGACCCACGATGTTGGCCACTTTGTTATATCGGCCATCGTCCAACCGCTTCATCGAGTGCATGATGCGACGCTGTACGGGTTTCAGGCCGTCGCCCAAATGGGGGACGGCACGTTCCAGAATCACATACGAGGCATAATCCAAGAACCAGTTCTGATACATCCCCGTCAGTTGTAAATTTCCCTGCGGGTCCTTTACATCCTGCGGTTTGTAGTCCGTATGGTTCTCGGTCTGTTCCTCCTGTGCTTCCGTTTCCAGGTCCGTACGGAGGGTATCCTCTGAATCGGTCGGATGGGAAGAAGTCTTGTCTTTCGTTTCGTTACTCATCGTGGGAATAGTTGGGATTTCGTTTATGCCCGGCAAAGTTTAAACCAGCAAGCAGAACGAATCCGCTTGTAAACGTTTAGCTGAAAAGGGGGATGGGGTAAACTTTGCGATAGGCAAGCAAATATAGTGATTTAGCGGCAGACCATCTGCGCTGCTCCCGCTTTTCAGCCATAAAATCCCCCTTTCCCACTCACTGAAACCTGATTTTTATCCTGTCTCAACGCCAGGAAACCAATTCCTCCCATTCTTTGCGCTGCTTGGGCTTGGCTTCAGCCTCGGGTGCAACGTGTCCTACGGGCAACAGCACAACGGTCTCTTCGTTAGCGGGCAATTGCAACACTTCCTGGCAGCGTGCTCCATCGAAATTGCACACCCAGCAGGTTCCCAGTCCCCGTTCGGTTGCAGCCAGACAAATGTGTTCGGCAGCAATGGCCACATCGATGTCTCCATGGTCTTTTCCGTCGCTCTTGCGTTTCCAGGAGAGATCACGCCGCACCGTGCAGACGATGTAAAGGGGGGCTGTGCGAAACCACTCTCGGTCATAACAGGCTCGCAGCCCTTCCTTTGCTTCTTCGGAACGGACGACATAGAAATGCCACGGCTGAAAGTTTACGGCTGAAGGGGCCAAACGGGCACAGGCTAACAAATACTGAATATCGTCTTCACTTACCGCTTCGGCGGTATAACTGCGCACAGAATAACGTTGCGCTACCAGGGATTGAAAATTCATACTTTATAGTTGTGATTGTTACGTATTCTACTCAACGTTTTCCACACGGTTTTATTACGATGAATGGGGTTAAACGATACCCTGACTCTCCAAAAAGGACACGGAAAAACACGGAAGCAACCTTTTTCCGTGCATTCCGTGTGTTCCGTGGTTCTTCTCTTTAGCAACCACGGAAGAAACGGAAAAACACGGAAGAGACCTTTTCCGTCAGTTCCGTGTATTCCGTGGTTATTCTCTTTTACTACCACGGAAGAAACGGAAAGACACGGAAGGAACCTTTTCCGTGCATTCCGTGGTTCTTCTCTTTAGCTACCACAGAAGAAACGGAAAGACACGGAAGGAATCTTTTTCCGTCAGTTCCGTGTGTTCCGTGGTTCATCCATATCACCTAAGAGAGGAACGAAGAACTCATCTGAATACACGCAATCAAGTAAAGATTTGCATTCACTCAGCCTTCCTTGTTGACAATCCGAGTCTGACAATCCATCGATTGACATCAGTTCTCCAACCAACCTCTTCCGCGTGCCCCACGAAAAACTTATGCAGTACAACCAGTTATTAGCAATTATCCCGCGATGGCCTTCTGCACACGTGCATTCTACTTCCGATTTTCAAACAATGGTATTTCGCACGCTGCGGATTATCTCTGTTTACCAAACAATGGTATTTCGCACTCTGCGGATAACCTCAGTTTTCCAAACAAGGGTATTCCGCGCTCTGCGGATAACCTCTGTTTCCCAAACAATGGTATTTCGCGCTCTGCGGATTATCTCTGTTTGCCAAACAATGGTATTCCGCACTATGCGGATTATCTCTGTTTTTCAAACAATGGTATTCCGCGCTCTGCGGATTATCTCTGTTTACCAAACAATGATATTCCGCACGCTGCGGATAACCTCTGTTTTCCAAACAAGGGTATTCCGCGCTCAGCGGATTATCTCTGTTTGCCAAACAATGGTATTTCGCGCACAGCGGATTATCTCTGTTTACTAAACAAGGGTATTCCGCGCACAGCGGATCGTATCTGTTTGAAAATCCCTCCCTAGTGCGCAACCTACCTAACGGAAGGGAGAGCAGAGAAAAAGGAATCGCCGGCTGTCCGAACCGTTCCGAACAACAGGCGAAATAAACGATCCACACTACCGAAGCCCCAAGCTGGGGATGCCTCAGCAGTTCGAAGCAGTACAGAAAGGATGCTACACTCCGTCCTTATCTACTTGTGGATAAACCTAAGCGTAGGAAGCCCATG
>Charlie_p2__coassemble_3492_pt1 | contig 6685 bp, 5 predicted proteins | sample Charlie_p2__metabat2_high_PE_008 | metagenome-assembled genome bin Charlie_p2 | reverse complement strand
ATGCCGTTCGATTTCGAATCGGACGTGGGGTGCAGGTCTGCAAGTAGGTTTCGATTGAGAATCGACCGTGGGGTGCAGTTGTGCAATGCCGTTCGATTTCGAATCGGACGTGGGGGTGCAGGTCTGCAAGTAGGTTTCGATTGAGAATCGACCGTAGGGGGCAGTGGTGCAATGCCGTTCGATTTCGAATCGGACGTGGGGGTGTAGTTGTGCAAGTGTGTTTCGATTGAGAATCGACCGTAGGGGGCAGGTAGAATACTTCGATGTAGTCTGGCTTTACTGGCGTTCGATTTTTTGTTCCTCCTGCCCCAGCTTCTTAAAGGCTTTGTCGTCTCCTTTGTTAAACGCTTCCTCTTTCAGTCGCCGGGTTTCCTCCAGTTTATTTTTGAGGTTGTCAATGTTCTTGCTCGCTTGTGAGGTGTTAAGGAGCAGGACTACTTCTTTGATTTCTTTTGAGTTCATAAAAAAAACAGCGTGTGTAGTTTGGATTCGCTCCAAAGGTACACACGCTGTTTGCGTAAGGAAAGGACAAAGTTAGAAGCCGTAATAACCTCTTCCTCCTGGGTTAAACGGGCGCTTCGGTTTCTTCCTCGCATATTTCTTGAGCTGGTATTCTTCCTGGAATTTTCGGCATTCTTCAGCGAAGTCTTCATCGATTGCACAACGGATTCCATAATACAGAGACCAGGCGAGAAAAGCAACTGCTCCGATAATAATCAAAATAACAATCGTTGGAATAGTCATGGCTTTGAGTATTTATAGGTTTGACACCGCAAAGATACTTATTTCCCCTCTTTCGCGGTGTCGCTCTCGGTGTCTTTAAGGAGGGTTGCATCCCGTTGGTGATATGAAGCGGGAGGCAACCTTCCAACCTTAACCCTTTCTTCAAAATTCCGACACAGCCCCGACACAGCCTCCTTGTACTTTTGCACCCGGAAACAAGACATAACATACTCAATGCAGATTATTAAGCATTCCTTGGCGTTAGCATTGCTCGCGTCAGGATTACCTATGAGTGTACAGGCTGACGAACGGCCTGACCACGATGTGCCCGAACAAGTGGCACGAACGAAAACAGACCCCACTGCTACCGTGATAAAGGGTAGGGTGGTTGATGCCAAGAGTGGCGAGTACATTATCGGGGCGCGTGTTTCGTTCAAAGAGAACAAACAAATCTTTACCATCTCGGGATTGGATGGCTCGTTTACACTGCAAACGAACGGTCAGATGGGAACGCTCGTGTACAGCAGTCTCGGGTACAAGCAAGGGGAGTTCGTCCTTTCAGAAGATTGTGCAGACACAGAGCTATCCCTTCCTCTCGAAGAACAAAATGTAGCCCTCGGCGAAGCGGTCATCATGGCGCATAACCCCGGACGCACTGAGGCGGGTGCACGCAGCATGGAGCGCAAGGCGATGAACGTGATGAACGTCATGAGTGCTAAAGCCATCGAACTTTCGCCCGACCTCACCGTAGCCAACGCTTTGGGACGCATCTCGGGGATTACGCTCGAACGCAGTGCCAGCGGTGAAGGGCAATATGCCATTTTGCGCGGCATGGACAAACGTTACAACTATACGTTGGTCAATGGGGTGAAGATTCCTTCGCCCGATAACAAAAACCGCTTCGTGCCGCTTGACATCTTTCCGGCTGAAATGCTCGATCGGCTTGAAGTGAGCAAGTCGCTGACAGCCGACCTCGAAGGCGACGGCATCGGGGGGGCAGTCAATATGGTCATGAAGGATGCGCCCGACAGCCGACAATTTACGGGTAACTTTTCGATGGGTTACAGTGCGCTCTACTTTGACCGCGATTTTACTTCGTTTCGCACCTCTGGCATTCAGAAGCATTCGCCCAACGAACGTCACGGACTCGACCACAGTGTCACGATGAGCGATTTTACCACGCGCAACTTGGCATTGAAGGAGAAGCAGTTTGTGCCCGACCTGACGTTGGGACTTTCCTATGGCGACCGCTTCTTCAATCGTCGACTGGGACTCATGTTGGCAGTCAGTGCGCAAAATATTCATCGCGGCAAGGAAAGCAAAATCTATGCGCAAAGCGGTACGACCAACCTCGACGGCACGCTGACTACGCGCGACTATTCCGAAGAGCAGTCCCGACTGGGTGCTCACCTCAAACTCGACTTCCTTCCTGCAGCCGATAGTGACCGCCACAAGCTGGCGTGGTATAACGGTTATATGTTCCTGCGCAACCAGCAGGTGCGCGACACCCGCGAAAGCCGCAAGGAGGCCGTTCGTATGCGCCTCAATCAGCAGGGCATTTTCAACTCGACCCTCTTGGGTGAACATGCTTTTCTCGACGACGGTGCGTTGCGACTGAACTGGCGTGGAGTCTATTCGAAGGCAACCAATCGCACTCCCGATAATGCCGAAATCTTCCTCACCACAGCCGCAACCGGCGTACAGACTGTCAGCATCAATCCCAGTGCCGTGCGCCGTTGGGAACACAATGACGACGAGGACTGGGCGGGTTATGCCGACCTTAGTCACCGTCTCGACCTGTCGTCACAGACTACGCTTACCATCAGTGCCGGCGGTATGTTTCGAGACAAAAAGCGTACTTCCTTCTTCAACGAATATACCTTCAAGCCCACTGCCGAACAGCGTACCCTGGTGCGTGGCAAGGACTGGTTCAACTTTGACGAAATCCAATTTGCCGCTCCGCGCTTCGGTAATCTGAGCGATCCGCTCAATTACGACGCGACCGAACAGGTAGGTGCGGCTTACGCAATGGGTAAGTTAGAAACTGGCGCCTGGGAACTGACGGCTGGTCTGCGTGCCGAACACACGAACCAAGGCTACACGCTACTCTTCCCCACAGAAGGTGCGCGCAACCGTGGACATCAGAAGTATTGGGACTGGCTTCCCGACTTCCATGCCAAATATCGCGTGCATACGGATGCCAACTTGCGCTTCTCGTATGCCCGCTCTATCAACCGCCCGAGCTTCTTCGAGATTGTGCCTTACAAACTGCTGGGCGAGGACTATAACGAACGTGGTAATCCGGATGTACGTCACACCGTGGCAGACAACTTCGACTTGCGCTACGAGTGGTTCCCTACTGCTTCCGAGCAGTTGATGGCAGGCGTATTCTACAAGCGCATCGACGACCCCATCGAGTACGGCATGGAGACCAGCGGACAGGATACGTACTACACGCCTGCCAACTTTGGTACGGCGCACAACATGGGTGTCGAAATCGACGTGACGAAGTATTTCCGTTGCTTTGGCATCCGTGCCAACTACACCTATACGTATTCACGCATACGTACGCAGAAGACGGTCGAACTGAAGAACCCCGACCCCAACGGCGAAACGACCACCATCACACAGACGGTTAGTCAGACGCGTCCGCTCTTTGGGCAGGCTGCCCACGTGGCCAACGTATCGCTCCTTTACAAGGATGCAACTCACGGTTGGGACGCTCAGTTGGCACTCAACTACACCGGCAAGCGTCTGTGCATCGTGTCCCGCTTCCTCGACAACGACTCTTGGCAAGACGGTTACACGCAGTTGGATGCTTCGGTTGAGAAGAAATTTGGCAACACCGGTTGGAGCCTTTTTGCCAAAGCCAACAACTTGCTCAACCTTCCGCTGGTGCAGTACGTAAAGCGCAATGTCCGCAACGAAAATCTCGGTCCCGAAGTGGAACGTCACAAGGGCGGACTGCTCGAACGAAAGGAAAAGCATGGTCAGAGTTTCTTGATCGGCGTAAGGTTTAAGCTGCTGTAAGTTCGGTGATTCGAAACATAGACCGATCGAAACATCGATAGCACGATTGCAAAGAAAAGTCCCCGCCGCCTCTCAGCGACTCCACCAACCTTTTTCCATCTTTTTCATCAAACAATTCCATCAACCCCATAACATTTCATTCAATGAACACCAAACATTTCGTGTTGGCTGCCCTTTGTCTGGCAGCAGGAACTTTCACCGCTTGCAGCGATGACGACGAACCCGCAGGCAATCCCAATCCTCAGCCTCAGCCCAATCAGCCCTCTCCCGAGGTCGTGCTCCAGGGCGATACCGTCAGCGGTGTATGGACCAAAAACTCTGTCATTAAGGTCAAAGGTCACCACCTCACCGTGCCCGAAGGCAAGTCCTTGACCATCGAACCGGGTGTGACCGTAGAATTCGACATCGACGGTGTAGGCACTAGCCACACGCCGATCGAAATGATTGTCGATGGTTCACTCTACAGCAAGGGTTCTGCCGAAGCGCCCATTCGTTTCACCGTAGCGGAGGCCAGCCGTACGGAAGCCAATGCCTTCGCCGGACTTTGGGGCGGTATTATCGCTACGGAGAAGTGTCCCGAAATGCTTTTCGATCATACCATCATCGAGTACACCGGTGGTGCAGTTTCACAAGATTCTCCCTCTGCCCTCAAGGGCATCTATACCCCGGGTGAAGACTATGCGCCGCAGATTACGACCAACAACATCCACGGCCGTTATGTCATCACCAACTCCACGCTCCGCAACGGTATCAGCGATGCCATCTACATGATGGGCGGACAGGCCATCATCCAGCACAACACCTTTGCCGGTAACGGTGAAACGGGTGGTGAAGCCATCAACATCAAGGCGGGTTGCAAGGTCGACGCTGCGTTCAACCTCATCTATTCGCCCAACACGAACGGTCTCAAGCTTTCTTCTTCAGGCCAGAACGACGAAGCAGGCCGTCACCAGGCACTCGTTCGTGCGTACAACAACACCATCGTCAATGCCGGTTGGCGTCGTGACGGCGTAAAGGGTGGTTCCGTCTATTTGGAAAAGAATGCCCTCGCCTCGGTCTTCAACAACCTCATGGTCAACTGCAAGTTCAAGGCGATGACCCCGAAGTGGGGCAATGCTGCCATCGATGCCGGTTGCTCTACCGACTGTGTCGTTGACTACAACTTCTACGCTGCCGGTAAGGTTACCTCCTCCCTGCCTCAGGATGTCGAGGACGGTACGACCGACCCCTTCCTCAGTCTGACGAAGAAGAACAAGAACATCTTTGCCGAGTTCGTCGACGTGCACAGCATCGTTTCAGCCAAGGCTGGCGATGAGGCTACCGATCCGCTCTTTGTCAACTACGACCTCAACGCCACTTCGCTGACCGCCTTCACCATCCATCCTGCATGGGACTTCCACGTAGCCACGACGTCACCCGTCTTCCAGGGTGCTTATAGCGGAACAGACGCCAAGATGCAGCCTTACTTCGGCACCAACGGCATCACCGTCAATGGTCAGACCTACAAGACCGATGCTCCCGTAGCCCGCTTCGGTGCATTCGGAAGCAAGTAAGAATAAAAACAGTTTAGGAGTTGAAGAGTTCGGGAGTTAAGAGGACGCATTTTGCTAAATGAATGCCTTACGCTACCACTAAACTCTCAACTCCTCAACTCCTTTTTTTATATTAAACCTCCCAACTCAGTATTCCACTTATGCGAATCCTTTCCTCCTTATTCCTCTTCCTCTTTGCCTTTTCCCTTCAGGCGCAAACGCCCGCAGATTGGGCAAAACTTACAGGTGACATCAACTTCTATCTGTGCAACGACATGGGGCGTAACGGGTATTACGACCAAAAGCCCATAGCCGAACTCATGGGACGCATGGCCGAAGAGATTGACCCCGAATGCGTCTTTGCCGCCGGCGATGTTCACCACTTCTTTGGTGTCGAAAGCACCACCGACCCCTTGTGGCAGACCAACTACGAGCTTGTTTATTCTCACCCCAATCTCATGTTGCCCTGGTACCCCGTGCTCGGCAATCACGAATATCGTGGCAACACGCAGGCCGTTCTCGACTATGCCCAAGTGTCACGCCGCTGGATGATGCCCGCCCGCTACTATTCCAAGTCCTTCAGCGATAACGGTGTGAGCATTCGTTTCGTCCTCATCGACACAGCTCCTCTCATCGAACGTTACCGCAAGGACACCGCGAAATATCCCGATGCACACAAGCAGGACATTGACCGCCAATTGGCTTGGATAGACAGCACCCTGACCGCCGCCAACGAAGATTGGGTTGTCGTCATCGGTCACCATCCCGTCTTTGCTGAAACAGGCAAGACCGTGACCGAACGTCAGGACATGCAACGCTTGCTCGACCCCATCCTTCGCAAGCACAAGGTCGACGTGTATGCCTGTGGCCACATCCACAACTTCCAGCACCTGCGTTTTGCCGGCAATTCGACCGACTATGTAGTCAACTCTGCTGCCGCACTGAGCCGCAAGGTGAAGCCCGTCGAAGGCACCCAGTTCTGTTCACCCGCAACCGGCTTCAGTGTCATCAGCGTAACCAAGCAGGCACTCGACTTCCACTTTATCGACAAAGACGGCAAGGCGATTTACACCGTGCACCACACCAAGTAACCGTCCGTTCCCCCTCTTCTGGCTTCCTATTACGTAAAAATGAGGCTCGACACCGTAACAAGTGTCGAGCCTCATTGTTGTTTTCTGGGCCTCTCCCGAAGGAGTCGCAGCAAGGAAGAATCATGCGCGATTTCAAGTTTCTTCAGTCCGTGCAGGCTGTCCGCCACCTCCACTCCAGGCAAGAGCGTCTGACTATTCGTATTTCTCCATGTAAAAGAACAATTCATTTTGGGTCGCAGTAGTAATTATGGAGGGAAGATTCTTCTGCTTCGGTTCGCAGTGGTAGTACGGTCGCGGCATGCCGCGACC
>Charlie_p2__coassemble_3212_pt1 | contig 7371 bp, 7 predicted proteins | sample Charlie_p2__metabat2_high_PE_008 | metagenome-assembled genome bin Charlie_p2 | reverse complement strand
TTATAGAACCAGCCTTTATTGCTTCGTTCGCAACCGCTTTGCCAGGTACATCAAGTGCACCGCCACCAGCGCGGCCGTTTCCGTGCGCAGTCGGCTTTCGCCCAGACTGATGGGTTGGAATCCCGCCGCTTCTGCCGCCGCCACTTCTTCGGGCGTAAAGTCTCCTTCCGGACCGATGAGTACCACCGCGTCACCGTCAGCCTGAAGCAAGTCTCCGAGGAAGTTACGGTTCGTCAAGTGCAACGTCTGTTCGTTAGCAGCTCCTTCGTCAGTTTCCTGCGGAGTGTGGCAGTGTGCAATGAAACGTTGGCAGTCTGCCGGGAAATCCCGTTTCACAAAGTCCATAAACTTCACCAGTTCCTCCACTTCCGGTTTCTGCGCTTTGTGGCTTTGCTTCATTGCGCCCGTCACGATTTTCTCCAGTCGCTCCGTCTTAACCACGCGGCGTTCCGAATTGTCGCAGAGCAACAAGTGAATGCTGTCCACACCGATTTCGGTAGCCTTCTCGCAGAACCATTCCATGCGGTCCATGTTTTTGGTGGGTGCCACCGCCAGACGGATGTTGCCATTCCACAGCTTCGGGTCGTCCCATTGTTGTGTCGTGCGATACAGACAGCGTTTCGGCGTAGCCGCCGTGATCGATGCCAAAGCAAAGTGACCGCGTCCGTCGGTCAGCGTCAGTTCGTCGCCTTCCTTCATTCGCAACACGCGTACAGCGTGTGCCGCCTCTTCGGCAGGCAGTGCGCCATCGTGGGCAGACAGTTCAGGATCGTAAAAGAGATGAGTTTCGCGCATGGGGAGAGTAGATTAGGAATTACAGAGTTTAGGAATTTGATGTAGACAATTTGAGGGAGTTTTTGAAGTAGATGAGAGCCTAAGTCAACGAAGTACTGCAAAACAGCAGGAACGTTTTTAGCGTTTGTAGTTCGCACATTTCTTCCAGTTTATACCGTTCAGTTAAGCTTCCTTCTCCTCCTCGGTTTGTTCTCGTTTCTTGAGTTCGTCACGCAGGATGCCCGCCAGTTCAAAGTTCTCCTCCTCGACCGCCCCTTCAAGAGCTTCGCGGAGGAGTTTCTCATTCATTGCCGAGAGCGGCAGTGCCACCGCGTTAGGGTTGTCACTTTGTGGGTGTTGGCGGAAAAAGTTATCCTTCGCCGTCCAAAGGTCCGCTTTCGTTTCGAGGGCAGCGATGACCGCATCCGCCACAGGAACCGAAATCGATACGACCTCGTTGATGAGTTCAAAGTCAATCAGCGCATTCGTTTCCCCATTTTTCGGAGCCATGATGCGCACCCCGATGAGCGTCATGCCCACCCGTCGAGCCAACTGGTTCATCAGCTTCGTCGGAGTATAGTCGCCATCGTGGAGTGCAGCTTTCAGGCGGAGGTATCCCTCATGATTCACGAGAATGGGCAGAAACTGTTCATTCTCCCGTTCGCTCAACACAAGGATAAACGCATCCTGCAACTCACTCCCGCGAGTCAGACCTTCTATTTGGAGTTTAACGTAGTTATCGTACATATCAAGTAAATAATTTGTGCGTAATGTGTTCGGAATGTTCCGATTGGCAGAACAAAAATACAGCAAAGTGCCGTCCATGCCAAGCAAAAGGCGCGTTTCGTGTGCGTTTATTCCGCGCTTTTATCACCGTCCATTTTTTTCTGCGCGTACGGGGGAAGATACATTTGCTATTGGGCTGCAGGTGGGATCGGGTCGCGTATGCGTATGCCAAACTATTTTTTCGTGCAGAAAAGGACGCTTTGGCTATGGGTCGCGGCATGCCGCGACCGTACTACAGCTGCGACCCTGTCACAACGCTCCCTTGTCAACGCCCTTGCAGAGTCTCAGGAGCATTCCGAAACGTCGCACCGTGCGTTTGATGTTCTTCATCGTGTCGTTGCGAAACATATATCATGAGGGGTGTTAGCATTCACGAAATTTTCCGTGGAGGTATGAGGGTAATATCCTTTGGAAGTGGGCTAGGGTGCCTTTGGGAATACGGATGCTTGTTAAGGCATCACAGTAGTAAAATGCTTCGTTTCCAATGCTCTCCACTCCTTGTGGCAGTGTGATGCTTGTTAAGGCTTTGCAGTTTGAAAATGTGTAGTTTCCAATGCGCTCTATTCCTTGTGGCAGTGTGATGCTTGTTAAGGCTTTGCAGTTTGAAAATGTGCAGTCTCCAATGCTCTTTACTCCTTGTGGTAGTGTGATGCTTGTTAAGGCTTCACACCATGAAAATGCTCCGTTGCCAATGCTCTTTACTCCTTGTGGCAGTATGATGCTTGTTAAGCCATTGCAATAACAAAATGCTTCGTCACAAATCACCCGCGTTCCTTTCCGCACCGTGTATGTTTCCAAATTGCGATTTCCTTTCAGCAATCTCAGTCCATCCTTACTATAGGTTACGCCATACTCATCCTTCACTCCTTCTTCTATTTCTTCATCCGTCACCTCTGTTGACAATTTTCCCTCTTCTACCACTTCTGGCACGCTCAAATTTATCAGATTGATAGACGCGTTGTTCAGTTCCCCTTCGGTGTAAGCCAAAAGGAAAAGGGCGTAGAGGCGGGGAAGTTCAGGGTCTGCGAAGAGGGTGGGGAGTTCGCGGAGGAGGGGGCAGGAGGCGAGGTCGCAGTAGTCGGCGGCAGAGAAGAGCAGGCGGTCGGCGGCACCGTAGGTTTGCCACAGCGCGGGAGAAAGGCTAAGGGCTTTGAGGGAAAGCAGGATGGAGGCAAGGGGGAAGTCGTCGATGTAGTCGTTGAAGCATTCGGGCGTGCGAAGCGGGTGGCGGAAATCGGGGCTACCCAATTCGCGGGCGGATGTTCCCTTCATGGCAGGCACAAACATGCCGTCGTAATCTACGAGAGCTAAAGTTCCGTCGGGACGTACCAGAATGTTGTCGGGCTTCAAGTCGCCGTGGGCAAAGGGTTGCGAGAGGAGCCAGGAGGCCAGTCGGCTGAACTGGAAGGTGAGCAGGCGCAGGGCGTTCGGGTCACTAAGGTGAGCCTGCACATAGCGGTCGAGCGTATCACCCGCTATCCAGTCCATCACGACTGCCGGAAATTCTTCGTCGGTGGTAGACTGCGAACTGACGAAAAGTTCCTGGTCGAGATAGCGGATGGGGGTGAGAAAGGGACTTGGAGTATAGGCCAGTTCCTGGGCGATGAGGCGGTAGCTTTCGGCCCGTCCTTCCTGTTCACGAAGGAAACACTTCACCGCTACATCTTTGTTGGCCTTGGCATCGTGCATCCGGAACACCACGGCAAAGTTTCCGCTACTCATGACGGGATTGCCATGCGTGTCTAATACAGGAGTCAGGTGGCTCAACTCGTTGAAGTTGTCGGCAGCGTATTTTACTGCTTCACAATATTCGGAAAGTAAAGGGTAATTCATGGAGAGGGGATTTTTATGTAAAGAGAGGGGGTGGAGGAAAATGGGCTAATGTAAGGAGAGAAGAGGAGGTAGGGTCGCGGCATGCCGCGACCCATTAGTATGCCAAACTATTTTTTCAGGTGGGGAAACGATGACTTCTGCTGAGAGTTGTGGCATGCTGTGTTCATACTACAGCTACATCGTCATACATCGTCGTAGCTTGAACCTCATTCCTGCGCGTTATTCCTTGCAACCCTTTCCGCCAAACACTGCCTTGGGCAATGTGCGGCAGTTATAGGTCGAAGCCATGACTTCACCGTAGGCACCGGCGGAGCGGAAGGCAATGAGGTCGCCACGGCGGGAGAGGGGGAGGAGTTCGTCGGTGCTGAACACGTCGCTGCTCTCGCAGATGGGACCTACCACGTCGTACTTCTGCTGCGGCGAATCGGCTGCGGCACTGAGATTTTGGGTGAAGTGGTGGGCATCGTACAGGGCAGGACGGATGAGTTCCGTAAAGCCTGCATCGACAATGAGAAAACGCTTCGTGATGCCTTCCTTCACGTAAAGCACACGGGCAATGAGCGAACCGCACTGTGCCACTACGCTACGACCCAATTCGAAGTGAAGGGGCTGACCCTCGCGCAGACGCAGGTGGTCAGCGAAGGTTTGGAAGTAGGCCTGGAAGTCGGGGATGGGGTGAGCGTCGGGGGCATCGTAGTCAATACCGAGACCACCGCCCACGTTGATGGAAGGGGTCTGGATGCCTTCGGCTTCGAGAGCGTCTTGAATCTCATTCACGCGGTGACAGAGTTCGGCGAAGGGCGCGAGTTCCGTAATCTGACTGCCGATGTGGAAATGCAGTCCGGCATATTCCACAGCAGGTAAGCTCTGTGCGTGGCGGATGGCACCGACAAGCTGTTCGGGATTGATGCCAAACTTATTCTCGTTGAGGCCCGTCGTAATCTTGGCGTGGGTATGTGCGTCGACATTCGGATTGACACGGAAGGCAATACGCACGCATTGACCGGCTGCCTGTGCCAGTTCGTTGATGACATCCAGTTCGGGAAGGCTCTCCACGTTGAAGCAACTGATGCCTACGCGGAGTGCCGCCTTGATTTCGCGGTCGCTCTTGCCTACACCGGCATAGACAATGCCTTCGGCAGGGAAGCCCGCCGCAGCGGCGGCTTCTACTTCACCGCCCGACACGCAGTCGGCTCCCAACCCCGCCTGGGCAATGGTTTGGAGAATGCGCGGATTGGCATTGGCCTTAACGGCATAGTGTACGTGGAAGTGGGGGTGCGCACTGACTGCCTCGCGAATGGTGCGGAGCGTTTCGTTGAGCAGGTCCAGGTCGTAGTAATAAAAGGGAGTATCGGTTTGTTGGAATAGTTGGATGGGGAACATCTTCGTGGAATGGGGTTATGAGGTTACCTCTTCACCTAGGGGAGGATATGAGATTATGCTTTGCAGGCAGAGTGAGGAGTAAAGGTTTCAATGGATGCGAAACGAATTAAATAGAACAAAGTCGACTTACCATGAGATAAGTCGACTCGTTTCTATTTGCCTGTTTATTTAGCTAAACAACTTTTCGCTCAGGGCGCAGAGAGCAGTCTTCTTGTCTTCAGCGCGGATGAGGAAGGAGATGTTGTGGTTGCTGCCACCGTAAGAAATCATGCGGATGGGCACCTGGCTGATGGCTTCAGCCACGCGGTTTTCGAAGCCCACGTTTTCGCTGCGGAGGTCACCTACGACGCAGATAATACACATGTTCTCGTCAATGTCGACCGTACCGTACTTCTTCAATTCTTCGGTGATGGCGGCGAGGTGTGCATTGTTGTCAATGGTCAGCGTGATGCCTACTTCGCTTGTCGTCACCATGTCAACGGGTGTCTGGTAGTTTTCGAAGATTTCGAACACCTTGCGCAGGAAGCCCGTAGCGAGCAGCATGCGTGAGGAAACAATCTTGATTGCCGTGATGTTGTCCTTCGCAGCTACAGCCTTGATGGTGCCGCGTTGCATTTGGTTGTTGATGATGGTACCCGGAGCCGTCGGTTCCATCGTGTTGAGCAACTTCACGGGTACACCGGCATAGCGGGCAGGCTGGATGCAGGTGGGGTGAAGGATCTTCGCACCAAAGTAAGCCAATTCGGCTGCTTCCTCAAAGTTGAGCTGGCGCACGGGGGTCGTGTTGGGTACGATGCGCGGGTCGTTGTTGTGCATACCGTCAATGTCCGTCCAAATCTGGATTTCCTCTGCACTGAGTACTGCACCGATGAGGCACGCCGTGTAGTCCGAACCACCGCGTTGCAGGTTGTCGATGTCGCCCAGCTGGTTGCGGCAGATGAATCCCTGCGTGATGTAGAGGTCGTAGCCACCGTTCTTCTTGAGGAAGTCGTTGAGGTGGGTCTTGATAAAGGGCATGTCGGGTTCTCCCTTATCGTCCGTCTTCATGTAGTCGAGGGCGGGAATGAGGCATGCTTTCACGCCTTGTTCCTTGAGGTAGTTGGTCACCATGTTGGTGCTCATCAATTCACCTTGCGCCAAGATTTCCTTTTCGAGTTTCAAGCTGTACTCCTCGGTCGTGAGCTGGTGCAAGTGCTTGAAGAGACCCAAGAGCAACTCGCGGGTAGCGAGCAGGTTTTCTTCCTTCACGTAGAGTTCTTCGATATGCTGAAGGTAGACGTTGCGCAGCTTGTTGATGACGTTGTTGGCCGCTTCGGGGTTGCGTTTATTGATGTAGTCTGCAATTTCTACGAGCGAGTTGGTCGTGCCCGACATGGCAGAGAGTACTACAATTTTGCGGTCGCCGTCTGTGATGAGTTGGCAAACGTCTTTCATTCTTTGGGGTGAACCTACCGAGGTTCCGCCAAACTTGAGGATTTTCATAGGGCGTTGTTTATTTGAAAGTTTTTGGATGTGAGTGGGAATGTGGGGAGAAACAGTGCGTGTCGGGAAGGAACGTGGGCGAATGCCCGGTTATTGGGGCGGAATTCGCTGGGTGCCTTCTCATCTTTACGCATTGATTTCAATGGGTGCCTGGTATTCCTGCGTTACTTCGCTCATCGTTCCGTCGGCACAGCGATAGACAATGCCCGGAAATTCATTGAGCAAATGCAGGTTGTGTGTCACCATGACGATGGCCGTACCCTGTTCGCGTGCCGCCTGAAGGATGTGCATGATGTGGCGGCTGGTCTCCGGGTCGAGGTTACCGATGGGTTCGTCAGCGAGAATCACCTTCGGGTGGTTGAGCAGGGCTCGGGCTATGCAGACACGTTGTTGTTCACCGCCCGAAAGTTCATGCGGGTATTTGTCGGCCTTGTCTTCCAATCCGACCAAGGCCAATACCTCCTGAATGCGTGCCGGACGCAGTTTTTTCTTCCACCCTGTAGCGCGGAGTACAAAGTCCAGGTTGTTTCGAACCGTGAGTTCGTGGAGGAGTTGGAAATCCTGGAAGACGATGCCCAATTGGCGGCGCAATTGGGGGATATGTCGGTTGCGCAGGCGGCTCATATTGAACCCGAGCACTTCGGCTTCGCCGCTTTCCAGAGGCAGTTCGCCGTAGAGCGATTTGAGCAGCGAACTTTTACCGCTACCCACCTTACCGACAATATAGATAAAGTCGTTTTCGTTGACGCAGAAGTTGACGTGTTCGAGCACTTTCTCATCGTCTTGATACAGATCTACGTCTTGAAGTTGAATGAGCATGATGATAGAACTTGGATTTGGGAGAATCGGGGAGTGTATGAAGGCAGACACTCACCGAAGCAGAAGGAGAGAATCAGGTTGCCCTATCGTCAACTTGGAGGAATCCAAAGGTAGGGGCTAATTGCAACATCCATTCTACGACACAAACGAATAGCGAGCGAAGGGGGCTGTGTAGGGTCGCGGCATGCCGCGACCCGTTAGTATGCCATTCTTTAGTATATACTTATATATGTATGGTACTATATATGCGTGTGGCCTGACTACGTAGGGCGTTGGGCACTTGGCCCGTTCACC
>Charlie_p2__coassemble_3170_pt1 | contig 7504 bp, 6 predicted proteins | sample Charlie_p2__metabat2_high_PE_008 | metagenome-assembled genome bin Charlie_p2 | reverse complement strand
ACGCCTGTCGCAGCCGAATGAGGAAGCCGCATCAGCCTTCCAACGCTTATAGCACCTCTTATGAGTAGCTATTAGTGTATGGTTAAGCTTTTAGACTGGTTCTATTTATTATCAGTTGAAGAGTTTATCCGAAATAACGGCATAAGGATTTCTTCCCAACCCTCCAACTTCTCAACTCTTACCCCCACAACTTTTCCCCTTAACCCGCTAACAACTATCAATTATGAACAATATCATCCAACTCAACAGCATTCATAAAATTTACCATGTAGATACCATTCAAACCCATGCCCTCGACAATGTCAACCTGGAAGTCAGGAAAGGAGAATTTCTGAGCATCATGGGGCCTTCGGGATGTGGCAAGTCAACCTTACTCAACATCATCGGACTTTTGGACCGTCCCACTAGTGGTACGGTAGAACTCTGCGGACAACTCATTACGAATGAAACCAAGGACAGCGAACTGGCTGCCTTCCGCAACCGTACGCTGGGTTTTGTCTTTCAGTCGTTCCACTTGATTCATACGCTCAATGTACTCGACAACGTGGAGCTGCCGCTCACCTTCCGCAAAATGTCGGGAAGCGAACGCCGTCGCCGCGCCAAAGAAGTACTGGAGCGTGTTGGCCTGAGCCACCGCATGCACCACTACCCGTCGCAACTCTCGGGTGGACAATGCCAGCGAGTGGCCATAGCCCGCGCCATTGTGGGCAACCCTGACATTATCTTAGCAGACGAACCGACGGGTAACCTCGATTCGCAGATGGGCGGCGAGGTGATGGACATACTGCGCCGACTCAACCAGGAAGACGGGCGCACCGTTGTCATGGTGACCCATAACGAGGAGCAGGCACGCCTCTCAACACGAACCATACGCTTCTTTGACGGAAGACAGGTGGAATAGAAAAGTGGAAGGGTTGAAGAGTTTATGAGTTGGGGAGTTTAAAGTTTATTCATCAAGCCAATGACTTCCTGCATAAACTCTTCAACCTTCAAGTCTTCAACCCTTCAACTCATAAACTATTCAACTCCTCAACGATCTGCCATGAAACTTTTCTTTCTCTCCATCTTTCTCATTCCGCTCAGTGTCAGCAGCCAGGCACTGATGCCCCGCCCCATTACACTCAATGAAGCCATTACCCTGGCACGCAAACAGAGTGTGGACGCAGCGAGCGCACGCAGCGAACTAAAGGCCGCCTATTGGAATTACCGCAGTTTTCGCGCGACCTTGTTACCCGAGGTCAATCTGGAAGCCACGTTGCCAAGTTACCGCAAGAATTACAACGTCTACCAACAAGACGACGGCTCCCACACCTATGTGCGCAATAATTACCTCACCCTTCATGGCAACCTCTCCATAAGCCAGAATCTGTGGCTGACGGGCGGCACCCTCTCGCTGAACAGTTCGCTCGACTACCTTACCCAACTGGGAACAAGTCACCACCGACAGCAGTTTATGTCAGTCCCCTTGGTGCTAACGCTGAACCAACCGCTCTTTAGCGTCAACGCAACGAAGTGGAATCGGCGTATTGAGCCTGTTCGCTACCGCGAAGCGCAGGCACGCTTTCTGACTGCAACCGAAGAGGTGACGATGAAGACCATTGAATATTACTTCAACCTTCTGTTGGCACGTGAGAACGTCAGCATCGCAAAGCTGAATCTTGAAAATGCCGAAAAACTTCAGCTGGCGGCAGAGACCAAACGGTCGATGGGAAAAATCAGCGAAAACGACCTGCTGCAATTACGGCTCAACGTGCTCAACGCCCGCTCTTCGCTGACGACCTCTGTGAGTGAACAGCAGTCTGCCATGTTTACGCTCCGTTCCTTTTTGACGCTGGGCGAAGGTGAGGAACTGGTGCCGCAACTCCCCGAACAGATTGAGACCCTCACCCTGGCTTATCCCGAGGTTCTGCGAAAAGCACTCGAACGCAATGCCTTCACACACAACCTGCGCCGTCGGCAACTCGAAGCCGACTACGAAGTGGCTCGCGCCAAAGGCAACCGCAGGCAGGTATCGCTTTTTGCTCAAGTAGGACTGACTGGTTACGGCGATGCCATCGCTCCTGCCTATACTCATACGAAGGACAATCAGGTGGTTGAAGTCGGGGTGCGTTTACCCTTGCTCGACTGGGGTAAACGGCGTGGTCAAGTCAAAGTGGCGGAAAGCCGGAGAGAGGTCGTTCGCCAACAAATAAGAAAGGAGGAAGCGGACTTTCAGCAACGTTTATTTGTGCTGACGGAACGCTTTAACAACCAGCAAGACCAGTTGCACATAGCCCGCGAAGCTGACAAAATCGCCCGTAAACGCTACCAAAACAACGTCGAAACGTTTCTTATTGGTCGCATCAGTACGCTCGATCTCAACGATGCACAAAGCGGCAAAGACGAAGCACGCCGGAAGTACATAAGCGAATTGCTGAACTACTGGTATGCCTATTACCAATTGCGCAGCCTCACGCTGTGGGACTTTGCTGCACACTGCAATATTGATGCAGATTTTGATGAAATTGTACGATAAATGAATTTTCTGCGTTAGAGGATAGAAGCGAAAGAGATTTGCCGGGAAATCCCATATGGCAAGTTCTCGATTCATAGGAATATCCAGCCAACGCACAACCTCATAACCTATCCCCCCTCCTACAATACATGGACAAAATACTCATAGTTGACGACGACCGCGCCATCCGTTCCTCCCTTACCCTCATGTTAAGCCGATCGGGCAAGGAGGTCGAGGCGGTAGCAACGCCTGCCGAGGCCATTGCAACGGTGCGCAAAGCCGTCCCCCGACTGATACTGATGGACATGAACTTCGGACTCTCTACAACGGGCGAAGAAGGGCTGTTTTTACTGCGTCAGATCAAAGTGTTACACCCCGAAGTACCGGTGATTCTGATGACAGCGTGGGGCAGCATTCCTTTAGCTGTCGAGGGAATGCAAGCGGGAGCTTTCGACTTCATCACGAAACCCTGGAACAACCTGCTACTGATGCAACGCATCGAGACTGCCCTCGAACTGACCACAGACAGCCAACCGACGGAAGCGGACGAAGGCTTTAACCGCAGTCTGATTGTAGGCGAAAGCGAAGCGTTGAAGGAGGTGCTCGGCGTAGTGAAACGCATTGCCCGTACCAATGCGTCGGTACTGATTGCGGGCGAGAACGGCACAGGCAAGGAGTTAGTAGCCGAGACCATTCACCGCAACAGTTTGCGGGCGAATCAAAACTTTGTGAAGGTCAATTTGGGCGGCATCTCGCAAACGCTCTTCGAAAGTGAGATGTTCGGCCACCGAAAGGGAGCCTTCACCGGAGCAGTGGCAGACCGCACAGGACGCTTCGAACTGGCTGAAAAAGGAACCATCTTTCTCGACGAAATCGGCGAACTGGACTTGGCCTGCCAGGTGAAACTGTTGCGCGTATTGCAAGACCAAACCTACGAGGTGTTGGGTGACAGCCGCCAACGCAAGGCTGACGTGCGCGTGATCAGTGCCACTAATGCAGACCTGCCACGCATGATTCAGGAAAAGACTTTTCGCGAAGACCTCTTCTACCGCATCAACCTCATTACAGTCAAACTACCATCCCTGCGCGAACGCCGCGAAGACATTCCGCTTTTGGCGAACCATTTTCTCGAACTGCAATGCCGTCAGCACAGTCTGCCCCCGGTAACGCTGGAAGCTGATGCCATTCGCTTCCTGCTGTCACTACCCTACCCGGGCAATATCCGTGAGTTGAAGAATTTAGTCGAGCGTACCCTGTTAGTCTGCTGCAAGAACCGACTGACGGCCGACGACTTCCGCACACAATACGATGCCTCCGGCCCGCTCCCTCCATCGGCACACGTCGCAACAGACGAAACCGCCTGGCAGGGGCAGACACTCGAAGAAATGGAGCGTTGCGCCATCATCGAAGCCTTGCGGCGTACAGAGGGTAACCTCTCGCAAACGGCCTTGCTGCTTGGCATCAGTCGCGGTGCACTCTACCGCCGCATGGAGAAATATCAGATTGAGGGATAAGTCCCCCTCTTCTCACTCCACCTGCGTGCTCGCATATAATCAACTTCCCCCCACCCATTCTCACCTCATGCTACGAAAGAAAATTCCCGTCGTGATTCGTGCCCTCCACATCCGCAGTTTGTTTGTCGGATGGGCTGGACTAATAGCCTTGATCGGTGCACTCGTTTACCGCTACATTCCCACCTCAGAAGTAGCTTTCTATGTCATTGAGGGAGTCATCGTGTGGGCACTCATCTTCCTGTATTATTTCTACCGCAAGACGGTCAAACCGCTTCGCGTCATCGGTGATGCAATGGACCTGCTTCAGGCGCAGGACTTCAGCAGCCGACTCGCTCCCGTAGGGCAATATGATGCCGACCGCATCGTGTTGCTCTTCAATCGCTTAATGGAACAACTGAAAAATGAGCGATTGCACGTTCGCGAACAAAATCATTTTCTCGACCTGCTTATCAGTGCTTCCCCCATGGGAGTCATTCTTTTCGACTTTGACCACCGCATTACGGGACTCAACACGGCCGCTCGGCGTTTCCTGGGTGGACAAACAGAAAACGAATTCATGGGTCGAACACTTGACGAGATTCCCACCCCTTTGGCTCTGCGACTCAAACGCATTCCCAAGGGAAAGACCGAAACGGTGCGTCTCAACGATTCCATGATTTACCGCTGTTCGTCTCTTTCCTTCTTCGACCAGGGTTTCCCCCACCCATTCATGCTCATCGAAAGTCTGACGGAAGTCATTATGCGCACGGAGAAGAAGACCTACGAGAAAGTCATCCGCATGATAGCCCACGAGGTAAACAACAGCATGGCAGGTGTCACCTCTACACTCGACTCACTGACCGATATACTCGGCAGCGAAGAAGGTAACACGGATTTATGCACCGCCATGCAGGTGTGTTCCGAACGCTGCATGGGCATGAACCAATTTATCGGGCGATTAGCAGAAATTGTCAAACTGCCCGATCCCCAACTGAAACCGTTCTCGCTTAACAAGCTGATAGAAACATGCCAATTGCTCATGGAAAGCCAATGCCGCCAACGCCACATTCAGCTTACCACCCAACTCGATGACACCGACCCGCAAGTAAATATTGATGAAGCCTTGTTCGAACAAGTGCTCATCAACCTGGTTAAGAATGCAGCTGAAAGCATCGGCGAAAACGGAGAAATACGCATTCGCACCTCAGCCCATCCTCCACAGCTCGAAGTAGCTGACAACGGTCCAGGCATTTCCCCCGAAAACGAAGAGAAACTCTTTACCCCCTTCTTTTCGACGAAACCCACGGGACAAGGCATCGGCTTAATATACATTCGCGAAGTGCTCACCAAACATGCCTGTGCTTTCACCCTCCAAACCGACACGGACGGATGGACTCGTTTCCGCATTGTTTTCGCACAGGTAACGCACTAAAAAATCGTCAGTCACTCCCACCAGTCCCCCTTTACTACAACTATGTACCACATCCTATCCTCCTCCGCCTTCCGCGCCATCTGTCCTCAATTTGCCGGAAGAGCCATTTATGCTGAAATCATCAACAGCGAAACGTCGCCCGAACTTTGGGCCGAAATTGAAGAAGAAGTAGCCCGACTCCGTCAACACTATACGACCGAAACCATCAAGCACCGCACGGGCATTGCGGCCACACGTGCCGCCTACAAGGCTGCAGGCAAAGATCCCAGCCGTTACCGTCCGGCCTGCGAACAGTTGGCCCGCCGCGTACTGCAAGGCAAGTCGCTTTATACAGTCAATACGGTCGTAGACCTGGTCAACCTCGCCTCCCTGTTCAGTGGTTACTCCACAGCAGCTCTCAATGCCGACTGCATCGAGGGCGGCACCATAGAACTGGATTTAGGACAAGCCAACGAACCGTATGAAGGCATTGGCCGTGGCATACTCAACATTGAAAATCTGCCCGTCTACCGCGACCGTACAGGCGGCTTTGCGACCCCAACCAGCGACAGTGTGCGCACCATGCTTCAACTCGACACGACCCACTTACTCGTTCTGATTAACGGATACGACGGCGACGAGCACAATTTGGAAGAAACGGTAGCTCTTACCGTTAGCCTACTCCAACGCTATGCCCACTGCCAGGCATACGAAGTGATTGCTTATGCATAAGCACCACGCTCCGTTCGTTTCATTTTAGTACGCTATGCGAAGGGGATTCCCCGAACGAACGTATGTGAAAAAGCACATTGGTTAATGAGGAAGGGGCAGACTTTTTCTCTGCCCCTCACTTCGTATTTCTTTGAATATTATTACTTTTGCACAAACTTTTATCCAATGTGCGATTTTGAAGTCGAATGTTTTCGGCTCCGTAGAGCGAAGAAAAAGAGTGCTTCTTCTCCCCTCTCACAGGGAGCGACCTTCGAAACACCCTCCCCCCTTTCATCCGTCGACTTCCAAATCCTCCCCTAACAACCCATTATGGAAAATTATTCTGATTTCGTTGATTTAATAGCGGAAAGTCTCAAGAAGAATTGGGATTTGAACGCGCTGACCGACTACCAGGGAGCTACCCTACAGTATAAAGACGTAGCCCGCAAAATTGAGAAGTTGCACATCATGTTTGAAAATGCAGGTGTGCAAAAGGGCGATAAAATCGCCGTATGCGGCCGTAACAGTGCGCATTGGTCTACAGCCTTTCTCGCCATCTTGACTTACGGTGCCGTAGCTGTTCCCATCCTTCACGAATTTAAGGCGCAACAGGTTCACGACATTGTCAACCACTCAGAGGCTAAAATCCTCTTTGTCGGTGACATGATTTGGCCGGAACTCAATGCCGACGAAATGCCTAACTTGGAAGGTGTTATCTACATTCCAGACTATTCGTTGCTCGTTTCACGTTCCGAACTGCTCACTCAAGCGCGCGAACACTTGAACGAACTCTTCGGTAAGAAGTACCCGAAGTATTTCCGTCAGGAGCATGTAGTTTATCCTCACGTGTCTGATTCCGAAGCCTTGGCTCTCATCAACTACACCAGCGGCACGACTTCCAACTCCAAGGGCGTGATGATTCCCTATCGTGCCATGTGGTCCAACTATCTCTTTGCAGAAAAAGTGCTCGGCAAGCAGGTAAAGCGCGCAGACAGTATCATTTCGATGTTGCCTCAGGCTCACATGTATGGTATGGCCTTTGAATTCATCTTTGAATTCCTCCACGGCTGCCACATCTACTACCTCACCCGCATTCCTTCACCCAAGATCGTGATGCAGGCCTTTGGCGAAATCAAGCCGGCGATTATCATCTCCGTGCCTTTGATTATCGAGAAGATTATCAAGAAGAACGTATTGCCCAAGCTCCAGACTCCGAGCATGAAGGTCTTGCTGAAATTGCCCGTCATCAGCGGACGCATCCGCGAAAAGATTCGCGAGAAATTGGTTGAAACCTTTGGTGGCAACTTCTACGAAATCATCATCGGCGGTGCCGCTTTCAACAGCGAAGTTGAAACCCTGCTCCATAAGATTGGCTTCCCCTACACGGTTGGCTAC
>Charlie_p2__coassemble_3016_pt1 | contig 7975 bp, 7 predicted proteins | sample Charlie_p2__metabat2_high_PE_008 | metagenome-assembled genome bin Charlie_p2 | reverse complement strand
ACGCCTCAAAAATTAAGGCAAATCTTGAATTTCATAAAAGTTCAGACGACTTCTAAACGACAGAACTTTGAGGGAACAACCAAGCAGGAGACAGGAGGTTATAATTTAACCACCAAAGCCTGTTCGACAATAGGAGCCATGTCGTAATACTTATATTCAGCCAAACGACCGCCAAAGAGTACATCCTCTTCCTGGGCGGCCAATTGCCGATATTGCTCAGCCAGACGATTGTTACGCTCATCATTAACGGGGTAGTAAGGTTCCATTCCTTCGCGGTACTCTGTACTATACTCCTCACTTACCACGGTTCGAGGACATTCATAAACCTCGGCACCAAACATTTCAAAATGCTTGTGTTCGATGATACGCGTATAGGGTTCGTCATGACTGGTATAGTTTACCACAGCATTGCCTTGGAAATTAGGTGTATCCTCAATGCGAGTTTGGAATGATACCGTACGCCAATCAAGTGCTCCTAAACGTTTGCCATAGAATTCATCAAGAGCTCCCGTATAGACCAATTTAGAAGCTATTTTACGCCAATGATTTGCCAAAGTGCGGTCAGTTTGCTGCGTAACCTCCTCAAGCAATTTAGGACACAATGCAGCTAAAGCTGGAGAAATTGGAGCAAAGAAATCTTGTTCGCAAACGACTGGCGTATCTCCCAAAAGTCCGTCTATCAACCGATTATAGCCCCCAATGGGAATACCTTGGTATTTATCATTGAAGTAATTGTTATCAAAAACCAAGCGAACGGGCAATCGACGAATGATGAAAGCCGGAAGTTCCGTGCAAGGACGTCCCCATTGCTTTTCTGTATAGTCTTTGATTAACTTCAAATAAATATCCTTTCCTACAAGCGCAAGGGCCTGTTCTTCCAAATTCGCAGGTTCCCGTCCGTTTAAAGCGGCAAGGGCTTCCGCTTTTTGTTCTTCTATTTTGGCCTGAGCTTCTGCCGGATTATGTACCCCCCACATTTGATAGAAGGTATTCATATTAAAAGGCAGATTGAAGAGCTGACCACGATAATTGGCTACAGGACTATTCGTATAACGGTTGAAGGGAACGATGCGATTGACAAATTCCCATACCGCTTGGTTGGACGTATGGAAAATGTGTGCCCCGTATTTGTGCACATGAATGCCTTCCACGTCCTCGCAATAGATATTGCCTCCCGTATGGGGACGCTTATCTATCACTAAGCAACGTTTTCCGGCTTGACGAATACGGTAGGCAAGTGTCGCACCGTAAAGACCAGAACCTACGATGAGGTAGTCGTAAGGAAGAGCTGATGCTGTCATAACGAATAAGGTGTTTGAGGTATGCCATTGAGGCTAACGGGGTAAAACATAAAAGCTTGGGGAGTTGAGGGGCTGAAGAGCGAAAAGGAAACGCTATGAGCCAAAATCCTTTCACCAACACTTCGACTCCATCCACTTTACTTTCTAAGTAGTTTGGAACGGATAATACCGACTACTTCCTGCAAATTGACGTCGTGCGTAAAGCGTGCATAAAGCCAATAGGTGAACATGCCCACAGGGATACCAACTACTAATTTGAGTACAGGGCTGTCAAGGAAATAGACTGCCGCATAAATCACAGCAGCCATGATGGCACAGTTAATCCAAATGGGGAATATCTCACGAAGTTGACGTCCAATACCATAGTGTAAAAACTTGCCCGTATAGTAGCAATTGAATGCGAAAGCTATAAAGTCGTAGACCGCTACACCCAGAACCATCGGAATGAGACCGAAAGGAATGGTGGCGAAAAGGATGAGAAAAGCGATGGGCTTTTTCATGAGTTCTAGCTTCAGTACGAGGTCTGAACGTCCCTTTACGTAGAGCAAGTTCAGATTGATGTAGGTCAAAGGACTAAACATGTAACCGATGCAGAGTATCTGCATGATCAGCACGCAGGGCAACCACTTCTCTCCAATCAATAATAGGATGAACGGCTCTCCCAACACAGCCATGCCCGTCAACAGCGGATAAAGCAGAAATAGCGGCACGGTGAGTAACTTCTTGTAAGCACGCAAGAGCTGTTCGTCATCATCCTGAATTTTAGACAGAATGGGAAAGTTTATCTTAACGGTCATGTCCGTCATCGTCTGAATGGGCAGAAGGGCAAACTGGTTGCCTCGGTTATAATATCCCACCATGGCTGGCGAGAAAGCTTTACCGATAACTAACGTATAAAGATGGGTATAAACCGTATTGATTAGACTGGAACCAAGTATCTTCGAACCGAATCCCCACAACTGCTTGAAAGACCTCATGGAGAAAACCCATTGAGGACACCAACGTGACACACCTATCAATAGCAAAGACGTGATGACCTGCCCCATCAGTGTCTGAAACACCAATGCCCACACGCCCCAGCCCCGAAAAGCCAAAAACAAGCCTGTCGTTCCTGAAAAGACCATACTCACAATAGAGATAATAGACTGATCACGAAAACGCAATTCCTTCGTTAACCGAGTATTGTGTACGGCTGACATTGAGATAACAATTAACGAAAGAGCCGATACGCGAAGTACATCTGTCAGGACTGGCATACGATAGAAGTCACTAATCCAAGGAGCTGAAACGAAAAGAACCAGGTAGCAAGCCACTGCTACCACTATATTAAAATAAAAGATGGTGGAGCAATCGGCCTCTGTGCAATCCTTTTTCTGTATCAATGCACTCTGCAAGCCACTATCGGCAAAGGTTTGAGCTATGGCAATAAAGATGGCTAACATACCAACTATGCCAAAATCTTCTGGCGAAAGCAGACGAGCGAGAATGATGCCTATCACGAAAAGCACTCCTTGACGAGTGATCTTCTCAAGTGCAGTCCACAAGGCTCCGGTAACCGCGCTGGATTTCAGATTGGGTTCAGCCATTCGTTGCAATAATTTGAAGAAGTTAGAAACTGAATTGATGAAACGGGAAAAGTTAACGATGACTCGTTGGACTCCACCTGCACACAAGCCCTATCTATAGCAGCTTATGACTTAAACTCGCAAACAGCTCGTTAAAGTTCACGCAATTCTTGGAACCATCGAGGCTCTTTTTTTCCGGTGAGCATTCGAAACATACGTTGCGGAAAACTTTGCACCCGTCGCACACGAGGAAGAACCTCCCGATAGCTACGCTCAACGTCTACATACATCCCCCCATGAAGCGAAGGAGCTTGACGTGGAGTCATGTATGTATCTCCGTAAAGAATGCGAAGATAAGCATCATAACCAACAGGAGCTGGCACTTTCAATCCTTCAAAATTCAAATAAACCGTTTCCTTAAACAAATCAATTGGGAAGGTCTCGGAAGTAAAAGAAGAAAGACAGGCATAAGCGAATGCATTCGGCTGTGGAGTACGGAAAAGTTCCTCAAAATCCCGATAACAAGCCAGAAATCCCTGATGTTTGCGAATGAAACAAGAACTGACTACACTTCGCAACTGATATACACACCTCTTAATCGGATTGAATACATAGGGAATATGCTTGTAATAACGCATGCGTTTCCTATACTTCTCTGACTGCTGTATGAGTTGAGTGAAATCCTTAATTTTCGAGGGCAACTTATCAAGAGGAAAGATATCGATAAAGATGCCTTGATTGAACTCATAGTTGATATCATAAAGAAGAATAGCAGTCGACTCACTATGCCGAAATTGTGCATGTCCCCGAAAATAATGCTTGTCAGTATAGGCTGACTGTAAGAAATAGGGAGATTGCAGCTCGCGTGGAGCAATTTCAAGCAAACGGTCATAATCTTCACGTGGCATGACCATATCGATGTCATCATCCCAAGGTATGTAGCCTTGATGGCGAACAGCACCTAGAAGTGTACCTGAGTCGATCCAAATACGCAAGTTATGTTTAGCACAAAGCGCTAGAAGCTGTTGAAGTAATTCCAGTTGGATTGCCCACAACTTTTTACGCTTTTCGGTGACAAGAAACCCGTCACGCATTTCTGATGCTAAGGAAAAGTTCATTATAGAGAGGTATTTTGAATACTAGACAAAAATATCATAGAAAACATGCGTTTTAGGCCTGCGGCTTAATCCCTACGAAAAATATCACGGGTATATACCTTCGATTGTACATCGTCCAAGCAAGCATCGTAACGATTTGCGATGATGGCTTGCGAACGTTGTTTGAAACACTCCAAGTCATTAACCACCTCACTGCCAAAGAAGGTACTACCCGACTCCAGTGTTGGTTCGTAGATGATGACGGTTGCGCCCTTTGCCTTGATACGCTTCATGACACCCTGAATACTTGACTGACGGAAATTGTCAGAATTGGACTTCATCGTCAGGCGGTAAACTCCAATGACGCAGGGACGTTCCTGCTGGGTATCAAAGTCGCCACGGTTATAGTAATCATAATAACCCGCCTTGTGCAGTACACGATCGGCAATAAAGTCTTTACGCGTACGATTACTTTGCACAATGGCCTCTATGAGATTCTCCGGTACATCTTGATAATTGGCCAACAACTGCTTGGTGTCCTTGGGTAAGCAATAGCCCCCATATCCGAAAGACGGATTATTATAATGAGTACCAATGCGCGGATCAAGGCTCACCCCCTGAATGATGGCTTGCGTATCGAGTCCCTTTACTTCTGCGTAAGTATCAAGCTCGTTGAAATAGCTGACCCGTAAAGCCAAATACGTATTGGCAAAAAGCTTTACGGCTTCGGCCTCCTTCAATCCCATAAAGAGCGTATCTACATCAGGCTTCAACGCACCTTCCTGCAACAGGGAGGCAAATGTTTGAGCTGCTTGAGTCAAGAACGGAATGTCTGCCAATTGGGCTATGGCTTTATTTTCTTCTTCAAAAGCAGGAGCATCAATCAGCTTAGGAATGCCGACGATGATGCGACTGGGGTAAAGATTGTCATAAAGTGCTTTACTTTCCCGAAGGAACTCGGGTGAAAAAAGCAGATTGAGCCGCTTTACTCCTTGAGCCGCATAACGCACATAAAGCGAGCGGCAATATCCTACGGGGATGGTACTCTTAATAACCATCACAGCTTGAGGATTGACTTTCAACACCAAGTCGATGACTTCCTCCACATGGCTGGTGTCAAAATAATTCTTGACTGAATCATAATTAGTAGGCGCCGCTATGACCACAAAGTCTGCTTGGCGATAAGCAGACTCAGCATCCAGCGTAGCTGTCAGCTGCAGGTCTTTTTCTGCCAGATATTTCTCGATGTATTCATCTTGGATGGGAGATTGGCGGCGATTAAGCAGATTTACTTTCTCCGGAATAACGTCTACCGCAGTCACCGGGTGATGCTGACTTAGCAGGGTGGCGATGCTTAAACCTACATAGCCAGTACCAGCTACCGCTATACGAAGAGAGGGATGTGATTCATTCATGAGCGAATATCTTAGAAAGGATAAAGTTTCTCCCCGAACGCAGAAGAAAATAACCGACTGAAAGATGAGCACTTGGCCTTCCTTATTGAAGTGAAAACATGCTTGAAATGCTTGATCGGAATCCACACGCCGAAGCTATTATTTTCTACTTTTCAACGAAACAAGCTAACCTTCATAGAAACACCAATGTATGTATCTCACAGCCTCTTCCCGATCAGAAATACGTAGACAAAGATACGCCTCATTTTCGAGGTAATAAATGAACGGTCTGATTTTCTTGCTCAGGAAGAAAAAGAAACCCACATGCACATTTCAACCGTTACAAGGCAGGCTAAAGAATCAAGTTCATCAGCCTGCCTTGCAACGGTTGCTTAGTATGCTTGCTTTTCGCCTACCACAACGTTCTTGATAGTGAGATACATAATATAGAGATCCAAAATAAAAGTCCAATGTTCGATATACCAAATATCGGCCTTCACACGTCCCTCCATTTGCCACAACTCCTTAGTTTCACCTCGGAAACCTGTGACCTGTGCCCAACCCGTTATACCAGGCTTTACCAAGTGACGCACCATGTATTTATCAATAATAGCTGAATACTGCTCCGTATGCTTCAACATGTGAGGACGAGGACCGACCATAGTCATTTCACCACGAAAAACGTTGATAAACTGAGGAAGCTCATCCAAATTCGTATGGCGTAAAAATTCTCCGATACGAGTCTTACGTGGATCATGTCTAGTTGCTTGAAGCGTATCACACTGATCATTTACACGCATTGAGCGAAACTTGTAGCAAAGAAATTCCTTACCATTTAAGCCACTACGCTTTTGTTTGAAAAAGACAGGACCAGGCGACGACATCTTTATCGCGATACCGATTATAACGTACAGAATGGGAAAAATCGTAACCAAAAAGAGCGTAGAACAAAGCAAATCGAACGAACGCTTCAGCAAGCGGTTGGGAAAACTATTTAGCGGCTCGCGGCGAAGAGACAAAACAGGCACACCATACATCAACTCAAAGTGCATACTATGGCGGATATAAGTGCGGTAACTCGGAATAACAAAGAAATGCACCATACTATTCTCACATGCTTGAAGTATGGCAGCACTCTGCTGATGATTAGAATAAAGCGTAGTATAAAGCTGATCTATTTGCCCTTCATGCTTCTTAAGCCACCCTACGACCTCATTTGGAGTACCTAAATAAGGAACATCTTTAGCTATATCAACATCAGGCTGATCTGCAAAATAGCCAACTATACAATAGCCCGTAGAACGATCTTGATTCATCTTCAGGAACAAATCACTAGCTATCCCCAAATCACCGACATAAACCACACGCTGCATCACACTGGAACAACGACGCCAAGCCTGAAGCCCCTTACGCCAAACCAATCGATTGAGCAATATAAAGAACAGAACAGCAAAATAATAACTCATCACTGCATGAACAGGATGAATGGCATCTTTGGTAATCAAGAGCAACCCCGTCGTGAGTAAACTGTATGCTATTGCAATACTAAAAGAATGCACAAGTATCTGATCGGGACGCGACAAAGGGAAATGGGTAACTGTACCGATACGGGTGCAACATGCCAAATAGGACAGACTACCAAACACATACATCTCGATAGGAGTAATCCCTACTGGAAGAACAAACCACCGCTGACTATAAAAAATATTCAGCAGCAACAAATTAAGGATGATTTCTGTTACGAAAATACTGTAGCGAATCATTCGCTCTGAAAGATCATTCGCAAACTGTTGAGTATATGACATAATCTATTAAGACCTGGTAAAACTAATAATTGCCTGCTAAGAATTTTCGCTAAAACACCATCGCAGGTAAGATTCTCTAAATGAAAAACGGTACAGCATATATTATGCAGTTTTGTTCATCATAAAAATCAAGATTGATGGAATACTTTGAGTAAATACACAAACTTCCCAATTAGATCGGATGCAAAAATAGAAAGAGTATGCCTATTTCGGAAAGAAACTGCTGTTAATGATATAAAGCTAATCTTTTTTAATGCTGAATCGAAGACTTTGTACAACCAGCATCTCTTATGCTCTATTTATGCAAGCTTTAAGAGAGTTGCCCCATCTAATGAAGACACTATTACATTTTTACAAACGATTAAAGTCTCATTTTTCTGCAAAAGTACTACATTTCAATCTATTTTTCATTATATGGGGGGGGTAAAAAAATGTAAACAAAATAACAAACGAGCCATTTTCAACCATCATGAAGAAACATTTTGTCAGTTTACTTTCAAAAACGCACAGATTCATAATACAGAGGTTTGAATCAAAAATCAAAGACTGCTATATTCTTGTATCATACGAACAATCTATACCTATCGTTGTTTTTCACTGCTTCTCAACCATAGGTGAATGCATGCTTCCAAATATTTAAAATATGCACCTCCACTTTCCTTGCATCTCAATCAAACGCCTTTGTCATTTTCGCAAACCCATTTTTCCGACTGCCGAAATGCCTTTGCAAATTTCGCAATCTCATTTTTCCACTCGCCGAAATGCCTTTGCAAATTTCGCAAAACCATTTTTCCACTCGCCGAAATGCCTTTG
>Charlie_p2__coassemble_2731_pt1 | contig 9077 bp, 9 predicted proteins | sample Charlie_p2__metabat2_high_PE_008 | metagenome-assembled genome bin Charlie_p2 | reverse complement strand
CGATGATTAAGCCCATGTCCTAATCAACAATAACGAACGGCGAACAGCGGGACAGTCTGCAAGCATGACAGCGACCCTTCAACCACGTTGCGCGGAAGTGATTCATGTCAGTTGAAACCTTCAACCGCGCTGCATGGAAATGATTCGGGCTGGTTGAAACCTTCAACCGCGCTGCGCGGAAATGATTCAGACTGGTTGAAACCTTCAACCACGCTGTGCGGAAGTGATTCAGGCCGGTTGAAACCTTCAATCGCGATGCGCGGAAATGATTCAAGCTGGTTGAAACCTTCAACCGCGATGCGCGGAAATGATTCAAGCTGGTTGAAACCTTCAACCGCGATGCGCGGAAATGATTCAAGCTGGTTGAAACCTTCAACTGCGCTGCGCGGATTTCCTTTTGGAAGAATGAAAAAGAGGACGGTCTGAAAGTATTGACAGGGTTTCCGTTCATCCGATAAATCAGGGGTATCTCCTTCGGAGTTTTCCCTCTTCCCTACTAAACGCAAACGTCCCGGTCACGAAGCTGAATAGCCGTGACCGGGACGTTTTGTAGTATGTACTCTGCTAAGCGTATAGGGTAAGTCGCATGTTTAGCAGAGGAAGAGGATGATGGCTTGGGCAACCAAGATGCGGAGGAACATGGCCAAGGGGTAGACGGTAGAGTAGCCTACAGAAGCGGCATCGTTGTTGGCAGTTTGGTTAGCATAGCCGAGTGCGGGGGGGTCGGTCGTAGAACCAGCAATGACACCCATGAGGGTGAAATAGTTGAACTTGAATTTCACGCGGCCAATGGTACCCATGATGAGCAAGGGGATGACGGTGATGAGGAAACCTACCCATACGTAGGTGATACCGTCACCTTCGACTACGGTGGTCCAGAAGTTAGAACCGGCCTTGATACCTACGGAAGCCAGGAAGAGAATCAAACCAATCTCACGGAGGAGAAGGTTGGCTGACGTCGTGGTGTAGGTAACGAGGTGGAATTTGTAGCCGTAGCAGCCTGCCAAGATGGCGATGATCAGCGGACCACCAGCGAGACCAAGTTTCAACGGAGTTGCCATGCCCGGGAACTGGAAGGGAATGCTACCGAAGATGATTCCGACGAGGATTCCGAGGAAAATAGCACCCACGTTGGGGTGGTCGAGACGCTTGATGGAGTTACCCAAGATGCGTTCTACACGGGTTACACAGTCTTCGGGACCAACCACCATCAGGCGGTCGCCAATTTGGATGCGGAGTGAACGGTCGGCGAAGAGATCCATGCCTGTACGGGTGATACGGGTCACGTTGACACCGTGGAGTGAACGGAAGTGCATCTGGCCGAAGGTCTTGCCGTTTACTTCAGGCTGGGTTACGAGGATACGCTTGGAGATAATGGGTGACTTTTCAGCCTGCCAGTCTACGGTGATTTCACTACCGATGAAGGCGATGATGGCATCTACATCGTCAGAGGCGCAGACTGCGTTCATTTCGTCACCTAAGGAGATGATGGTGTCCTTGTCGGGTGAGAAGATGTCATCACCATGCTTGTAGTGGGTACAAACAAAGGTGCGGCCGATGAACTGCGTGAGCTGTTCGAATGTCTTGCCTTCTAAAGCCTGATTTTCTACACGTACAGAGAAGTGATGGGGCTTGGCGTGGGGGTCATCTTCTTGGCTGAGGCGGATTTGCTCTTCTTCCTTTTCCAACTTAATGCGAAGGAAGTAGCGGATGGCAATCATCGCGCCGATGATGCCAACTACGCCGAGCGGATAAGCGCAGGCATAACCAGAGGCAATGTTTTGACCGTGCATGTCAATGCCCATGGTGTTGATAGCTTCCTGTGCCGCACCGAGGCCCGGTGTGTTGGTCACGGCACCGTAGAGTACACCGACTGCCATCGGCAGGGAAGTGGGGTCTGAGGTGTCGAAGACCAGGAAGTACAGACCGAGCATCGTCAGAACGTTGAGCAACACGATACCTACGGTAATCATGTTCATCTGCAGACCGCCCTTCTTAAATGACTGGAAGAAGCCAGGGCCGACTTGCAGACCGATGCAGTAAACAAAGAGTATCAAACCAAAGTCCTGAATGAAGGTCAGTACGTTGGCCGGACACGCAAAACCGCCGTTGGGGTCGTGAATACCCAGCGCATTGTAGATATGACCAACTACAATACCGGCGAACAACACGAAGGTAACACCCAGGGAAATACTGCCAATCTTAATCTTGCCCAGCACTACGCCGACGGCAATGACTAAAGAGTAGAGTACGACAATGTGTGCTACGGAATCGGTTGTGGTAAATAATGATTGAAACCAATCCATAGAGTTAATTATGTAATTAGAGAATGAATATTCCTGCGGAAGGAGAAGGCGGCATCCATGAACGGCTTGCGGGCCAGTAGGGAGGAGGGTTAGAAGAGGATCAACTTCGTTTTCTTCTCTTTCATCAATCCATGGATTAGCCTTTGGCATTACATAAAAGAAAGGAACACGCAAGCAAACTAAAAAGTGGTTTACGACGCGTTCCTTTCTTAACTGCCTGCAAAATTAAGAAGAAAAAACCGAATAGATGGGTTTGCTCTGATTTTGTGGGTAACTTTGCTGCGCTGAAGCCTTTGGCTTGTAGGCAGATGGAGTGGGGGAGTCGTGTGGTTGATAAAGTAAAATCAATTTGCCACGCAGCTATTTTCGACTCTTTCATTTACTGCTATTTAGCTTCTCAACGAATATCATCTATTTTTCCCCATGAAGTATTTAGAATTTACGTTTACCACTCGTCCTGCCACCGAAGCGGTGCAGGATGTACTCTCTGCGGTCCTGGCTGAAATTGGGTTTGACAGTTTTGTGCATACCGATGAGTTAGATCGTCCGGCAGAGGCGCATTGTGAGAATCCCGAACAGCCTCGATTTGCGGAAAAGGATGAGGTGGACCATTTTCAGTGTTACATTCAGCAGAGTCTGTATGACGAGGCAGCCTTACGTGAGGCCTTGGAGGCTTTCCCCTTGCCCGGTGTAGAAATCAGTTATGAAATGGTGGAGGCTGAAGATAAGGACTGGAATGAAGAGTGGGAGAAGAATTATTTCAAACCGCTTGTTGTAGACGGTCGTTGCGTGATAGCCAGCACCTTCCACGAAGATGTACCCGAAGCGGAATATCGCATTACCATCAATCCGCAGATGTCCTTTGGTACGGGACACCATGCCACGACCTCGCAGATGATCAGCCGTTTGCTGACCGATGATCTCACGGACAAAGAGGTGCTCGATATGGGTTGCGGTACTAGTATTCTCGCCATTCTGGCTCGTATGCGCGGTGCGGCTCATTGCTTGGGTATTGATGTGGATGAATGGTGTGTAAAGAATTCACGTGAGAATATCCAGCTCAATCACCTGGACGGTATTGACGTGGAGTTAGGCAATGCGGGGTTGTTGGTTGACAAGGGACCTTTCGACTTGGTTATTGCAAACATCAATCTCGGTATTTTGATTAACGACTTGAAGCATTATGTAGCTTGCATGAAGCCGGGTGCTTTTATTTATATGAGTGGTTTTTACGATACCGACGTTCCGCAATTGCTTGCTGAAGCTGAGGCACAAGGCTTGCAATTGGTCGATGAACGAGTGCTCGACGGTTGGGCATGTATCAAGTTACAGAAGCCATAATACATTGGCTGGCTTTTTAGAAATAGGACGGGCTGAAGGCATGGTGCTTTCAGCCCGTTTTTGTTGCAGAACGGTGTGCGTAGATGTATATTCAATTGCATAAAACAGAATAATTCGGTTTTTGAGTGCATTTTATTGGTATATATCGAATCTGATTCGCATAATATTCGTACGTTTGCAGCCATAAACAAATGATTCCGTCAAGTTCTGAGGCTGCTGAACACTTGCTGATAGGGGCTTGGTAAGGAATTGCACCTTTTAAGAATATAAACACGAGTCTATGAGTAATCGAATGCAACGTTTGGAGGTGTTGCGTGTCCTGTTGTTGAGTAATGAAATGGGTAGTCACGAGGAAATACTCCAGGAGTTGGCACGCAACGGCTGCGTGGTGACGCAGGCCACGTTATCACGCGATTTGAATAAGCTGCATGCTGCAAAAGTTTTGAATGGTCGAGGCGGCTATCGTTACGTTTTGCCCGAAAATCCACTGTACCGACGGACGATTCGTCCCGAAGTGGTGCCGCAATACTTGCGCAATACGGGTTTTACCTCGATTTCCTTCTCGGGTAACCTGGCAATCTTGCATACGCGTCCTGGTTATGCTGCCGGACTGGCTTCCGACATCGATAGTCATAAGTTGTCGACCGTTGCAGGAACGATTGCAGGAGATGATACCATCTTGGTTATTATTTCTGAAGGTACTTCGCGCCAGGATTTTACCGATGAACTGGCCACCATTATTCCGGCCGTCAAGAGTGTGGTACTCTGAGGACGGTTTTGCATTTCATGTACAAAGCTCTATCTATTATGGAAGAATACAATGACGGAATCCAAGTGTTAGTGGCAGATGCCAGCCACGAAAAATATGTAGACACCATTCTCCAAACGATTACGGACGCGGCCAAGGTGCGCGGTTCGGGCATAGCCAGCCGTACGCACGAATATGTCGCAACGAAGATGAAGGAGCGCAAGGCCATTATAGCCTTGTATGGTGAAGAGTTTGCTGGTTTTTGCTACATCGAAAGCTGGGAAAACAAACACTATGTAGCTAACTCGGGTTTGATCGTCGTACCCAAGTTCCGGGGACACCATTTGGCAACCCGCATCAAGCGTTTAGCCTTTGCACTGAGTCGGGTGCGTTGGCCGCATGCCAAGATCTTTGGACTGACTAGTTCGGGTGCAGTGATGCGCATTAATACCTCGTTGGGCTATGTACCGGTTCCGTTTAGCGAATTGACTCAGGATGATGAATATTGGAAGGGTTGTGGTACGCCCGAGCAACCTTGTTGCATCAATTGCGACGTGCTTGCCCGTACCAATCGCAAATATTGTGTGTGTACCGGAATGCTGTTCGACCCCGAACGTCATCCCAATGCTCCGTTACCGGCAGAGATACCCGCAGACGTGATTGAATTTATCAAGAAGAATGAGGCAGCGGGTTAAGTCGTGCCAGATGTGTGGCGTATGGCGCGTTCTGTACGTTGAAAACAGTGGTAACCAGCTCAAGTAAACTATAAAATCAGACCTTCTGGTCTGTAATCTCTAACCTGTCTCCCTCCCCCTAATCTACCATAATGATGAAGAAGAAAGTAGTTGTAGCCTTCAGCGGTGGTCTGGACACCTCTTATACGGTGATGTACCTTGCGAAGGAAAAAGGATATGAAGTATATGCCGCCTGTGCCAATACGGGCGGCTTCAGCGAAGAACAGCTGAAGACAAACGAAGAAAATGCGTATAAACTTGGTGCTACGAAGTATGTGACGCTCGACGTGACACGTGAGTATTATGACAAGAGTCTCAAGTTTATGGTCTTCGGCAATGTGCTTCGCAACAATGTTTATCCTGTATCAGTATCGTCTGAACGTATCTTTCAAGGTATGGCGATAGCCCGTTACGCGAAGGAAATCGGTGCAGATGCCATCGCACACGGTTCGACGGGGGCAGGGAACGATCAGGTTCGTTTCGATATGACCTTCCTTGTGATGTGTCCTGACATGGAGATAATCACCTTGACACGTGACAGCAATTTGAGCCGTCAGGAAGAGGTCGATTACCTCAATGCACACGGATTCAAGGCAGACTTTGCCAAACTCAAATACTCCTATAATGTCGGTATTTGGGGTACCAGTATTTGCGGTGGCGAAATTCTCGATTCCGCCCAGGGACTTCCCGAGTCAGCCTACCTCAAGCAGGTTACCAAGGAGGGAACAGAAGAACTTCGTCTGACCTTTGAGCAAGGCGAACTCAAGGCGGTAAACGGCGAAACCTATGATGACCCGATTGCGGCTATTTGTAAGGTCGAAGAAATTGGTGCAGCTTATGGCATCGGACGCGACATGCATGTAGGCGATACGATTATCGGCATCAAGGGGCGTGTGGGATTTGAGGCCGCTGCCCCGGCCTTAATTATCGGAGCGCACCGTTTCTTGGAAAAGTACACGCTCTCAAAGTGGCAACAGTATTGGAAAGATCAGGTAGCCAACTGGTACGGCATGTTCCTTCACGAGAGCCAGTATCTGGAGCCTGTGATGCGTGACATTGAGGCCATGCTCACCAGTTCACAGCGTTACGTCAACGGTACGGTCATTCTTCAGCTTCGTCCGCTAGGTTTCAGTACGGTTGGTGTTGAAAGTGCTGACGACCTTGTCAAGACGAAGTTTGGTGAATATGGTGAAACTCAAAAAGGGTGGACGGCCGATGATGCCAAGGGCTTCATCAAGGTGTTAAGCACCCCGTTGCGTGTATTTTATGCTAACCACGGAGCGGAGGAAACGCTTGATTAAAAATGCCTCGGCTCAATATATCCTTTGCTATGATGCCTCCTAAAAAGTTAACTCGTTCGCGCAATCGTATGTTAGCCGGTGTGTGTGGTGGATTGGGAGATTTCTTTCAAGTAGACCCTACGTTTATTCGCATTCCGTGGGTATTCATCACCATTGCTTCCGGACTGATTCCATTTGCGTTGCTTTATCTGATTTGTGCCATTCTAATTCCCAATAGTTCCAGGTATGAATGATTCCATTAAAGTGGGCATCGTCGGCGGTGCCGGTTATACAGCGGGTGAACTCTGCCGCTTGTTGCTCAACCATCCCGATGCAGAAATTATCTTTGTCAACAGTGAGAGCAATGCGGGCAATTTGCTTGCCGATGTGCATGCGGGACTCTATGGTGAGACCGATTTACGCTTTACGGATGAACTGCCTTTTGACCAGGTCGATGTAGTCTTCTTCTGCTTTGGTCACGGCAAGAGTACTCGCTTTCTTGCTGAACATTATATTCCTGCTGATGTTCGTATCATTGACCTTGCTCAGGATTTCCGCCTGACAGCTGAAGACAATGATTACGTTTATGGGCTTCCTGAGCTCAATCGTAACCAAATCATGGGAGCTCTTCACGTGGCCAATCCCGGTTGTTTTGCTACGTGTATTCAGCTCGGATTGCTGCCGTTGGCTGAGGCAGGCTTGCTTAAGGGAAACATTTCAGTCAATGCCATCACGGGCAGTACGGGAGCGGGTGTGAAGCCTGCCGCCACGACTCATTTCAGTTGGCGCTCGGGAAATATGAGCATTTACAAGGCCTTTGAGCATCAGCATGTGCCCGAAATCTTGCAGTCCATTCACCAGCTGCAACCCTCCTTTGCGGGGGATGTAGACTTCATTCCGTATCGTGGCGATTTTCCGCGTGGCATCTTTGCTACCGAAGTGGTGCGTTGTGATTCTTCCCTCGAAGAAATCGAAGCTTGTTACCGCGATTTCTACTCCGAAGCTTCCTTTACGCATTATGTAGGTCGTCCTATTGATTTGAAGCAAGTGGTCAATACGAACAAGTGCCTTATTCATGCAGAGCTGCATGACGACAAATTGTTAGTAACTGCCTGCATCGACAACCTGCTTAAGGGAGCATCGGGACAAGCCGTGCAAAATATGAATCTGATGTTTGGGCTGGAGGAAACGACCGGCTTACGTCTGAAGCCCGTGGCTTTTTAAGAGAAACTTCGCATTGGGGAGTAGATGCGGTTGTCTTTTCAGCCGTCTTTACCCTTTGGGACACCTCTTCCCCTTCATCTATTTCACTTCATGCTTATGAATCTTTTTCCAGTCTATCCGCTCTTCCCCATTTCCATCGTTCGTGGCCAAGGTTGCCACGTGTGGGACGAGCAAGGACAAGCCTACCTCGATCTTTATGGTGGCCATGCCGTCATCAGCATAGGTCATTGCCATCCGCACTATGTCACTCGGCTGACGGAGCAATTGCAGACCTTAGGTTTCTATTCCAATTCCGTTGTCAACCGATTACAGGAACAGTTGGCGGAGAAGTTGGGTGAAGCATCGGGTTATCCCGATTACAGCCTCTTCCTCGTTAACTCTGGAGCTGAGGCTAATGAGAATGCACTCAAATTGGCTTCTTTCCATACAGGAAGAAAGCGTGTGCTGGCTGCTTCAAGGGCGTTTCACGGTCGTACCTCACTAGCTGTCGAAGCTACTGACAATCCGAAAATTGTTGCTCCGGTCAATGCCAATGGTCATGTCACTTTCCTGCCACTCAATGATTTGGAAGCTTTTCGGACTGAATTAGCGAAGGGTGATGTAGCGGCTGTCATTGTGGAGTGCATTCAGGGTGTGGGCGGTATCCGTCTGGCAACTGCAGAATTTTTACAAGGCTTGCGTGCTGCTTGTGATGCTACGGGTACAGTCTTGATTTGCGACGAAATACAGTGCGGTTACGGACGTTCGGGTAAGTTCTTTGCCCATCAGCATCTCGGTGTGCGCCCCGACCTCATCACTTGTGCCAAGGGCATAGCCAATGGTTTCCCCATGGGAGCCGTACTCATTTCGCCTCAGTTTGCAGCTACTTACGGTATGCTCGGTACTACCTTTGGCGGAAACCACTTAGCCTGTGTGGCCGCACTTGCTGTGCTGGAAGTCATGCAGAAGGAAAACCTCGTGGCTCATGCCGCCCGTATCGGTGACTATTTGTTGGAAGGTTTACGAGCGATGCAGCAACGTCATCCCGACCAAATCGTGGAAGTGCGAGGCGAAGGCATGATGATTGGCATTGAATATGCCCAACCTGTCAAGGAAATGCGTCGCCGCTTGGTGGAAGAACAACATGTCTTCACGGGGGCGGCTTCCACTCATATTATTCGACTATTACCTCCTCTCACGCTCACGGAGGAAGAGGCTGCGGAAGCTTTGCAGCGTCTGGAAAGCGTGTTATAGACTTGTTTTTATTTCCTGTGTCCGCGTTCTACCCAGCGCGGACACTTTTTTTATGCCTTTATTTTCAGTGAAGCATTGGTTTTTGCCTTTGCTGTTCTTCGGGTCGCCTTCTCCCATCGTTGCGTTAGGAGAGAAGAAGCCTTTCCTCTTTTGTCAATTTGTCCTTCTACCTACCATCTGACAATTTTCGTCCTTCCGATTTGTCCTTCTA
>Charlie_p2__coassemble_2573_pt1 | contig 9784 bp, 7 predicted proteins | sample Charlie_p2__metabat2_high_PE_008 | metagenome-assembled genome bin Charlie_p2 | reverse complement strand
AAAAGAATTTTTTCCGAGCCGTTTTACCCCTTGAAACAGTACAGAAGAATTTTTTTCGAGCTGTTTCACCCCTTGAAACAGTACAGAAGAATTTTTTTCGAGCCGTTTCAACCCTTGAAACAGCACAAAAGATTTTTTCCGAGCCATTTCAACCCTTGAAACAGCGCAAAAGAATTTTTCCGAGCCGTTTCAACCCTTGAAACAGCGCAAAAGAATTTTTCCGAGCCATTTCAACCCTTGAAATTAGCGTTCTGAAGATTCGAGTACAATTTTATATCGGTAATATAGCGTCGATCAAACGAAGTTCCATATATTTGCAAGCGTGGTTAGCAATAACAGAAGTTGCTAAACCTTTTACATGAACTAACCGGCGAACAGGTCCTGTTTTACCTGTTCGTCCTGTCTAACTTAACACATTAAAGTTATGGCAATTAATCCTTCCTCCGCTCTGCGCAAAACCATGCGCTCAGGTCAGTATCTTTCATTTGTTCAAGCCTTTCTGAACAGTCTCAAGGAACTGAATACAGAAAACAACCTGTTACAAGAGACAATTACCAAGTTTGAAAAGGCTGTTGGCGAAGTTGACAATTACCTTCGCGTCTCGACCAAAAGTGCTATGACCATCAATGTGACGGAAGCCGATATGGTACGCGACCGTCTGTATCTGCTGCTGAAAAATTCGGTAGAGACATGGACCAAGCTCTCGACACTCTCAACCAGTTCACACGAAGCGATGCCCTTTGTAGCTGAACGCGTTGATGCCGCCCGTCCGTTAGAAGATATCATTGCACTCTATAAGGTTGACGTCTACAGCCAAATGGACGATGAATCGGCCAAACTGCAAAGCGTCATTCAGGATATGCGCCGAGATGCTTCTGAGAGCGTTACAAAACTCGCGCTGACTGATCTCCTCACACAACTTGAAACGGCCAACAACGCTGTCATCAAGGGCTTGGCTGAGCGTGCAAAAGAGCGTGGCGCCAAAGCGGTGGGTGCTCTCAAGGAGGCTCGTTTGGCCTGTGATGAAGCCTATCTCGGAGTCGAACAGGTGGTCAACGCGTTGCTGGTATTGATGCCTGATGAGAAACTCAAGGAATTGGCTGCTACGCAAAACGCTGAAATCAGCCGTTTGGAACGTTCCCAGACTTCACACGAAACGGATAAGGAGAAAAACCCGAGCACTGATCAGCCGAAGCCTGAGGATGGCAACCAACCTACTGGCGAGAACAAACCTGCTGGCGAAGATAAACCTGCAGGAGACGACAAGCCAGCCAAAGGAAACAAACCTGGCAGTGGCGATAAGCCCACTGGCAGCGATGGACACGGGAACGGACTGGTAACGGACGTACAACCCGAAAAGTAAAACAAAAAAAGACGCTGGGGCTATGCTCTACACTACAGCAACAGAGTGAAAAGCTTCGGAAGCGCAGATCCATGATGGCTATAATAGCCTACACTCTATGGTTTAACGCTCCCAGACTCAGCCTTTCGATTTAAGCACAGGCCTTAGCTGAAATGCGACAGAGGACAGGTCTGCACCACTCTATAATGCCTCACAAGGGCCTTACGTTCAGAGGGTGCAGACCTGACTTCTGTCTTTAGTCAGTAATGAAGGCAAAGCATTGGTAACATTACAAACGAATTATTTACAAAGACGATCTATGAGACCTATTTCTGCTGAAGAAATGAAGCTGATTCAGCTGGACATTATGGATGCAATCCACCATTTTTGCGTGGAGCATAATATCACTTATTCACTTTCATACGGCACCCTGCTCGGTGCGGTGCGCCATGGCGGCTATATACCTTGGGATGACGATATTGACATCGTAATGCCGCGACCGGATTATGAATGGTTCTTGAAGGAGTTTAATGGAGCAGATAATAATACCCCCTATCGTGTTATTGATCACTCCAATATGCCATCTTATGGTCTTCCTTTTGCCAAAGTACATGATACTCGCACTATTATGCATGAGACTATGTATAAACAGGAAGAGTTTGGCGTATATGTTGATGTATTTCCATTAGATGGTGTACAATCAAAGCAACAAGTAAAATCTCTGGTATTGCTCAATAAGTTTCTGAATGCAAAGAAGGCCACTATAGATAAACAGCGTAGTGTAATCAAGAACATGGTCATTGCAATTGGTAAATTGTGCCTTTCATTGACAGATGTATCGAGTCTTGTGAGTAAAATAAACACTTTGGCCAAAAAGGTTTCATTTGAATCTTCTCAAAAAGTTGGCAATTTAGTGGCTCCGTATGGAGTATGTGAAATTGTTGATAACTCTCTGTTCTCATCTTATCAACTTCATAAGTTCGAAGACAAACAATACTTTATTCCTGTTGGCTATCATGAGTGGCTAACCAGTATTTATGGCGATTATATGAAATTACCTCCAGTAGAAGAGCAGAAGACTCATCATACCTATCAAGTATGGTGGAAGAATCAATAAGTCTACAAGAGTTAACGGTAAAATATAAACACAATAATATCTGATTGTAGACTAGTTCTATTTCAAAGTATTCCATATATGAAACCCAAGATTCTCTTTGTCCTTCACCTACCGCCTCCGGTACATGGTGCAGCAGTGGTCGGTAAATCTATTCATGACAGTCAGTTGATTAACCAACGATTTGACTGCAGATACATCAACTTGGCAACGGCACGCAGTCTGCAGGATATCGGCAAAGGCGGAGTGAAAAAGCTGTGGAAGTTTAAAAAGCTGCTGCAAAACGTTAGACATACGGTCAATGAGTGGAAACCAGACCTGGTCTATGTGACTCCCAATGCGGCTGGCGGCGCTTTCTATAAAGACTTCGTGGTCGTAGAGATACTGAAGAAAATGGGTTGCCGCGTAGTGGTCCATTACCATAACAAGGGGGTACGCACACGTCAGGACCGTAAGCTTGATGACGCGCTATACCGTCGATTCTTCAAAGACCTGAGGGTTATTTTGCTATCTGATGCACTATATGATGACGTAAGGAAGTATGTAAGTCGTGAGGATGTTTGGATTTGTCCCAATGGAATTCCAGAGATAACGACCAGCCATATTCCCGAAAAGTCGCCGCAATCTGTACCTCATATCTTGTTTTTGTCGAACCTGCTGATTGAAAAAGGCGTGTGGGTGCTGTTGGATGCTCTTCAGCTGTTGAAAGAACAAGGTAAATCGTTTGTTTGTGACTTTGTGGGCGGCGAAACCTCTGAGATAGATGCAACGCTTTTTGCTGAAGAGGTGGAACGCAGGGGATTGAATCGTCAGGTGATTTACCATGGACGAAAATACGGAGAAGAGAAGGTGGCTTATTTTCAACAAGCCGATCTTTTTGTCTTCCCTACGTATTATAGTAATGAATGTTTCCCTTTGGTATTGTTAGAAGCTATGTCATATAGTCTACCCTGCATTGCAACCGATGAAGGTGGAATCAGAGATATTGTGGTGAATGGTGAAAACGGATTTTTAGTCCCCAAATACGATGCCTCAGCGCTTGCACAACATATAAGACAGCTCATTGAAGACCATAACCTGTGCAAGGAAATGGGAGAGAATGGGCACGTAAAGTTCCATAAAGAATTCACGCTTTCTGCTTTTGAAAATCGCATGGCGACCTGCTTGCAGCAATGCCTAACTAAGAAGTAATAGGAATATATGTACAACAAGAACTTGAAACTAAATTGGTGATGTCACTTCAATTAAAGACTTTAAAAATTCTCTCCTGCAAAGCTGAACTTGCAGCCCTGCCCGAAGGTAAGTTACTGATCAATACCATCAATGCGCATTCGTATAATACGGCGCAGAAGGATGCGCTCTTTGCCGAGGCTTTGGCGAAGGGCGATGTGCTGATACCCGACGGAGCAAGTATCGTGAAGGCCTGCCGATGGATTGGCGCAAAGAGCCAACCACGCGAGAGAGTGGCCGGATGGGACTTGTTTGAGTTCGAAATGGATCAGCTGAACCGTAAGGCCGGAGGACAAAAACGCGTGATGTTTATGGGGTCGAGCGAACAAGTGTTGGTGCGTATCCGCGAACGGGCTGCCGAGGTTTATCCCAACCTGGAAGTGGTGACCTACTCTCCTCCTTACAAGCCCGAGTTTGACGAGAAGGACAATCAGCAGATTATTAAGGCTATCCATGCGGCTGACCCTGACTTGCTCTGGATTGGCATGACCGCACCGAAGCAGGAAAAATGGACATATGCGCATTGGAAGGAATTAAATATTCATTGTCATGTTGGTACGGTCGGTGCGGTGTTCGACTTCTTTGCCGGTACGTATCAGCGTGCACCTCAATGGTGGCAGGAGCATTCGCTCGAATGGCTCTACCGCTTGTTGAAGGAACCGCGCAGAATGTGGCGCCGCTATGTGTTGGGCAATCCGCTGTTCTTATGGAATGTGTTGAAAGAGCGGGTGGCTAAGTAAAATGTACGTTGAGTGACGTTTTCGGGATGTCCTATAAATTTCAGTGTATGAGTTTATTCATCATGCCAATGACTTTCAACATAAACTCTTTGACCTTCAACTTATCCTCTGATAATTCATAGAACCAGCCTTAATTTATTTTTTTCTCTCTCATGATAGACTCTCTTTTCTTTGAACTCCTACAAGTCAGCATAGGTCGTCGTGTTACTCTGCACCATTGTCCAACGGGGAAGCAGTGGGCAGAGCTATTTCAGATGGCGAAGAAGCAGGCGCTGGTGGGGGTGACGGCTTCGGCTATCGAACGGCTACCGCAGGAACAACGGCCGCCGAAACCGTTGATGCAGCAATGGGCTATATTGACGGTGCAGGTGGAACAGCAAAACCAGTGGCTGAACGCGAAGTGTGCGGAGGTGACGGAGTTCTTGCAGCAGGAGGGCTTTGATACGTGCATTTTGAAGGGGCAGGGGATGGCGCAACTCTATCCGAATCCGCTCAGAAGGCAGAGTGGGGATATTGATGTGTGGGTGAAGCGTGAGGGTTTTCGTACAGAGGACTATGTAAGCTATGGGCGACGTACGGAAGAGGATGCAGAAGCTACGTATCATCATATTCATATCCGTCTGAAACTAAAACGGAATACGGAGGGGAAGGTGGTGAAAACCGATGAGCCGACGGAACGACCCATTGATACGGAGATTCATTACCGGGCTTCTTGGCTCTTCGATCCGTGGTTGAACAAGCGTTTGCAGCGTTGGTTTGAGGCTCATCATCCATGGCAGGAAGATAGAGCGCGTCATTCGGGATTTACTTCGCCTACGGTTTACTTCAATATGGTTTACCAATTGGTTCATATCTTTCGCCATCTGTACGATGAAGGTATCGGACTACGCCAATTAATGGATTATTATTTTACTTGCCAGGCATTCTTACAAAACGAAAGAGAACGGAACGTAGAATTGGTTAAGGACTTCGAGAATTTGGGGTTGAAACGATTGGCTGGAGCGGTGATGTATGTGCTCCACCAAGTGTTTGGGATGACGGAGGAGGAAATGGTGCTGCCGATGGATGCAAAGGAAGGTGCTTTCCTGCTGGACGAAATCATGTTGGCGGGTAATTTCGGTCGATATGATCCACGGTCTACATACCAACAAGGTGAATCGAAGCCCCGTCGTTTTTATCGTCATTGCCGGCGCAATCTACAATTCTTGATACACTATCCCCGAGAAACTTTTTTCTATCCTATTTGGACTATAGGACACCGCGTTTGGCGATGGCACAAAGGTTATCTTTAAGTTTCCTATCTATTCATAGAAACTTTCTTATTCAGGCAAACAGCCGCAGCTACTTCTATCGGAAGTGGTTGCGGCTGTTTGCATTTTACGGGATTTGATCCGTTATGCCAATCGCTTTTCCAATCGTTGGCGGATGGCTTGTAGGAATTCCAAGGAGTTGACTGCTTGTGGAGTGATACCTTCCATGAGGCTGACTAAGTCTTTAGTCACGATGCCTTCATTGAGGGTGTCGAGACAGGCGGCTTCGAGGGATTCGGCGAAGTGGATGAGGGCGGGGAGCTGATCTAGTTCCCCGCGCTTTTTTAATGCGCCCGACCAGGCAAAGATGGTTGCCATGGGGTTGGTGGAGGTTTCTTCACCCTGGAGGTATTTGTAATAGTGGCGGGTAACGGTGCCGTGGGCGGCTTCATATTCGTACTTGCCATCGGGAGAAACCAGTACAGAGGTCATCATGGCGAGGGAGCCAAAGGCGGTGGAAACCATGTCGCTCATTACGTCGCCGTCGTAGTTCTTACATGCCCAAATGAAACCACCTTGGCTACGAATGACGCGTGCTACGGCATCGTCGATGAGGGTGTAGAAGTAGGTGATGCCGAGTTGTTCGAAGGTGGATCGGTATTGTTCAAAGACTTCATCGAAGACTTCGCGGAAGCGAGCATCGTACTTTTTTGAAATGGTATCTTTGGTTGAAAACCATAGGTCTTGCTTGGCATCAATCGCATATTTAAAGCAGGAATGCGCAAAGGAACGGATGGAACGGTCGGTGTTGTGGATACCCTGTACGACACCAGGTTCCGTGAACTCGTGAATGAGTACTTCTTCGGTCAATCCGTCTGTTCCCTCAAAGACCAATTTGGCACGTCCGGCTTGGGGTATGCGGATTTCTACATTCTTGTAAACATCACCATAGGCATGACGGGCAATGGTAATCGGGGCTTGCCAGTTGCGTACGGCGGGACGGATGGAGGGTAAGGTTATCGGGGTACGAAAAACCGTACCATCGAGCATGGAGCGAATGGTACCGTTGGGACTTTTCCACATCTGGTGGAGGTTGTATTCCGTCATGCGTTGTGCATTGGGAGTTATGGTCGCACACTTCACAGCTACGCCTAATCGTTTGGTGGCTTCTGCCGCTTCAAGTGTAATCTGGTCTTCGGTCTCATCACGTTTAACGAGTCCTAAGTCGTAATATTCGGTTTGGAGTTCGACGAAGGGAAGAATCAATTCGTCTTTAATCATCTTCCAAAGGATGCGCGTCATTTCGTCGCCATCCATCTCCACAAGGGGAGTGGTCATTTTTATCTTGGTCATTGATTAGGGGTATGAGGTTATGTGCTTATACTTTCCTGTGCTTCGCATAATGATTTATCAAGCAGCCGTCTGCGAGGATGGTTCGTTCGTCCGCAGTCAGTCCGGCAAAGTGCAGGGTTAATGGGGTTTGGGTGCCGTTGGCGGTAATAACCAGCGCTTCGATGCTTTCTTTTCCGTTGAGAATAGCTTGTCGGATGCCAGGCACAAAGATGAAGTCACCCGGTTGCCAGTGGAACTTCACGTTTGCGTCAAGGGTGTAAGGCACAATGCCCCAGTTAATGCAATTGCTGCGGTAACGTTTGGTGGCATATTCGTAGCAGATGTTGGCATCGCCGCCCAATACCTTTTGGCAACTTGCTGCTTGTTCACGAGCAGAACCATCACCTGGTCGGTTGGCAAAGACACAGGAACCATAGGACGTGTTAGCTGGTGAGGCGCCCACTTGCTGTAAGAGTCTCGTCAAGGTCTCGGGACATTTGTCTGCACGGCGAGCCAGGTCATCTGCATGGATGCGTTGACTGTGTGCCATGTATTCGGGAACTCGGCGTGACAGTGCAAATTCTGCAAGCTTCAGCGGATTGGAACGATAGCTTGACGTTTCGCCCGAGGGAATTAGTTCGTCCGTGGTGGTCACCGGGTCGTGAATCACAGCTGCCAGTTCGAGCAACTGGTTCTCTTCCATGGGAAACAGTTCTGGCCAGTCCTTGATATTGGGACCATAACGCAACTCCTCTTTGGGTTGAGGCCGATTGTAGCCATTGTACACACGGCGTTCGTAAATACGCGGTTCGTAAGTATACGCTTCGTGCGTATCCGTATATTCTATATCTGTTGCCGCAGTCAGTTTTCCTCCGTTAGCGGCTGTTGCGGCAATCGAACGGGCATCCATGAGAGCGATGAGGGAAAGTTGTCCTTGACTGGGTTTCGAGCCTTCGCGGTTTGGAAAATTGCGTGTCGTATGACGAATAGAGAAACCATTGTTGGCAGGTACGTCACCCGCACCGAAGCAGGGGCCGCAGAAGGCTGGTTTGATAACAGCTCCAGCTTCGAGTAACTCCTCGTTGATGCCGTTGCGCGTAGTGGCAACCGAAACGGGGATGGATTGTGGAAAGACCGAAAGGTTGAAGTAGTCATTGCCACATGATTGATCTTGAAGGATTGCTGCCGCTTGACTCAGGTTTTCGTATGTACCGCCTGAACAGCCCGCAATGATGCCTTGGTCAGCCCAAACACCGCCGTCGTGAATTTTGCTGAGCAAATCCACTTTTACTTTTTCTCCATAGCGTGCCCGTGCTTCTTCCTCTACCTTGCGTAGAATCGATTCGGGCTGGGCTTGAAGTTCATGAATGGTGTAAGCATTTGAAGGGTGGAAGGGCAAGGCAATCATGGATTCCTGTGTACTGAGATCAATGCGAATCATGGCGTCGTAGTAGGCTACTTTGCCTGGTTGCAAAGTTCGGTATCCTTCAGGGCGGCGATGCAGTTCGTAATGCTCGCGTACCTTTTCGTCAGTCACCCAAATCGAGGTAAGGCAAGTTGTTTCTGTAGTCATCACGTCAATGCCGTTACGGAAATCCACAGAGAGTCCGGCTACGCCTGGTCCTGCAAACTCCAGTACTTTGTTCTTGACAAAGCCACTTTCAAATACCGCCTTGGTTAGTGAGATTGCCACATCGTGTGGACCGATGCCTCGGCGCGGTGTACCTTCGAGCCACACCAAGACGACTTCGGGAGTTGAAATATCCCATGTGTTGCGAAGTAACTGCTTGACCAGTTCGCCTCCGCCTTCACCAACTCCCATCGTGCCGAGTGCACCATAACGCGTATGAGAGTCTGAGCCTAAAATCATGCTGCCACATTTCACCATCATTTCTCGGGCATACTGGTGAATTACTGCCAGATTGGTGGGCACGTAGATGCCGCCATATTTCTTAGCGGCCGAGAGGCCAAACACATGGTCGTCTTCGTTGATGGTTCCGCCCACAGCACACAGCGAATTGTGGCAGTTTGTCAGGACATAAGGAAGGGGAAATTCCTTTAATCCCGACGCGCGCGCAGTTTGGATGATGCCCACGTATGTAATATCGTGGCTCATCATCGCATCGAAATGAATGCGGAATTGGTTAGGGGTGGGGGCTCCGTCATGATGGGCGCGGAGTATTTGGTACGTGATGGTGTTTTCGCGAGCTTCGTTGGCAGTAGGTAGGCCAGAGGCTTGTGTACGTACTTCCTTGCCGTCGAGCAGGTAAATGCCGTGCTTAATCAGTTCAATCATAGTGAGGTTATATTATGGGATAGTTAGTGGAATATCTAATTATCCATATTGTTACTATTAAGTGGATTGTGCTATCCAAATGACGCGCAAATATACGATTTTGTTTTCGTTTTTATGTTTTATGGAGTTTGTTTGGTGCAAATAGATAGGTTTGTTAGGCGAAAAAAGTAGTGAAGTTTTTAGAGTGGATAATTTAAAGCAGAATATTGCTTTCCGATAAAAGTCCAAATACAGTAATATTAGGAAATGGGCGTTGCACTCCTGCAATGTAGTTTCGCGACTTTGGAAATAGGCATTGCACTTCTGCAAAATGGTTCCGCAACTTTGGGAAGGGGCATTGCACTACTGCAAAATGGTTCCGCGACTTTGGAAAGGTGCATTGCACTTTTACAATGCGGTTCCGCGACTTTGGAAAGGTGCATTGTACTTTTAGAATGCGGTTCCGCGACTTTGGAAAGGAGCATTGCACTTTTAGAATGC
>Charlie_p2__coassemble_2404_pt1 | contig 10772 bp, 5 predicted proteins | sample Charlie_p2__metabat2_high_PE_008 | metagenome-assembled genome bin Charlie_p2 | reverse complement strand
CCATAATTCTTGCGCCTTCACACGGATCACCATTTGCTTCTTCTTTGGGTTATCCCATCGAGCAAACCAGTTAACCGCTTCCGTCAACGAACGGTGTGCCTTGTCCCAAGACGAACCGTCAGCCTCAATGCTCGTATTTTGTCCGTCTACGTAAATGATGTATTTGTCTGTTTCTGAAGTTTCGTCAGCTTTAATAAATGTAGGAATAACCTGAAATGCACCGATGGAGGGTTTTTGATCAAAGAGATCCTTGCCGGTGATGTCAAGTTCCGGAGCCATCAATACTTGTTCGGGGAACTGTCCGATCGGTTGTCCGGCTGCCCAAAGATTCGAACCTTGCTTGGGTTGCCAATAGTAATAAATCCAATCGGCCTCTCTTTGTGCTCCCACACGCTTCAGCAAAGCCTCGTCACCTTCAGTTTCTACCGTGAAGTCAGGGCCCATCTGGTTGCTGTCTGTTGTATTGTTATCGCCCAGTGTCAGCGTATATTCCTGCAAGGTATTGTTCCACACCGCGTTGTTAGGGCAGGAAATGGCATTGTAAAGGAAGCGCACCTTCTCCTTGGTCGGATTGAGTGCATAAACCGGAATGTCCGTAGCCTCATCAGAATTGCTTGCTCCTGTCAGGTTAATTTTATTATTCCAGATAATGGAGTTGATTACCATACCATACTCGTTGATATACACGCCGCCCGTTTGTGCAGAATGCCTGTTTGCCAAGTCGGGCGAAGTCGGGGTATAGTTGTTGGTAATGGTGTTTTGCGTCAATATGCCTCCCTTGTTGCAGTACACTCCACCGTTAATGCGTGCCGTATTGTTGCTGATAACACTGGTCGAAACCACCAGGTAATTAGGCAACAATTGGTCTTCATTGTTCAAATAGACGCCCGCACCAAGTCCTGCCGTATTGTTTACCACCATCGATCGGAGCACCATACCCGTTTCGTCAACAAAGACTCCACCGCCTTTGCCATTTTCCGTGTCGGCACCAGCATTACAATTGTAAATCAGCGAACCGATGATACGCCCGTTCTTCAAGTATACACCGCCGCCCGCCACTTTCGCGGTGCTGTATTTCACCACGCAGTCGCGCAAATAGGCGTTGGCATCGTTCATATAGATACCACCGCCGACACTACTTTGAAAGGCAGCTTTGTCTGTCGATTCACCCAGAGCATGTCCCCCTTCAATGCAGACGCGATCCAAGATGGTAGGACGGGTGAAAGCTGGTGCTTGGGCATCACTGTAAGTTGCAGGAGCAAACCATACGACATGACGGGAACTGGAATTGATGTTCCAACGATTGTCCGCCAAAACAGGTTTATTGTTGTATTCTTTAGCAACTAAATAAACTGTAGATTGATCCTTTTCTGTTTCCCAAGGAAATTGGTATGTAAGACGTTGAGATTTAGACGTTTCGTTTCCCTTAAATCCACCATAGACACTGATACCGTCACGCATGCAGAAAGTTGCGGTATAGTTTTCACCTGTGATAAGGAAGGTCTTAGGCCTATAGGTACCTCCGGCAATCCAGACTTCGCCCAGAAGGTTGTTGGGATTATTGGTAGCCAATTCGTCAATCATGGCTTGTAAGTCGCCTGAAGCATCTTCCCACGAAGTACCCTTACCCGTTCCGTCTTGTTTTACATAGCGACGGCGACCGGGAGCCAAGGGCTGGAACTCGTAGGCACCGATGTCAATCGTACCTTGTATACGTGTTTGGCCGTTGAGATCTTGGTTCGGATTTTGGGTAAATTTGATATTCGTATAAAGCTCATTGCTTCCCTTATCAACCAAGGTCGTTTCCTCCATTGGTTCCCAGTTCCACTGCGGATAGGCTTCTTCACGGATTTTGAAGTCCACGTCATAGCCCGTACGGGTTGAAGGTAGAGTAAATGACGGACCAGCAGCCTCGTTGTTCTTTTCGCTGAGGAACAGGTTATGCTGGTCTGAAGTTGAATGGATTTTGTTAGCTTCGGGGTAGGCAGAGTATTTAAACTCAGGCATATTGTTTGTAGCATCCGTCGTCAGGTTTGCATTTCCCCAAACCACCGTATTGTGTACAGGAATTTGGTGAGTTCCATCGCCAAATCCATCAATCCCCGCGCCCGTATTACGCGTAATGGTACAGTTAACGATGGCACTTCCCGTTTTGGTAGCCAGTACACCGCCGTTCTCGTTGTTGTAGATGGTCGAGTTGAATACATAGCCTTGCCCGACGATGCAGACTGCACCGCCGTAGTTAGAGCTCTTTTCGCGTTCACCCGCTGCATTGTTGAAGAAGGAGCAACGGTCAATGAGGTTGGCACCGTTGTTGACATTCTTAACTTCTGCTGCTACATAGATAGCACCGCCATAATAGCCGTAGTTTTCTGTGAAGAAGCAACGTTCGATGCGGAAGATGCCGCCGCCCGTATTGTTGCCGTGGATGTAGATACCGCCGCCGTTCTGTTGTGTGGGGTTCGTCGCATCATAAGCATGACCACGTGCAACGATACAGCCATTGACCACCGTTGCCGTCGTATTCTTGTTCCCACTTTGTTCTGTGGGTGTCATGTCTATGTCAATGACATGGCGGCGGTTGTTGTCGCGGTTGTTGTTACCTCCGGGGAATATATAGTTTACAGGGTCTACTACGTCATTACGGTTTTCGTCACCCGTTAGAATCGTACGGTAGCGCAGGCGGTACAACTGGCCGTCCGTACGACGGTCCGTCTTATTCTTTTCATCACCGGCGAAGCCACCGTAAATACTTACGCCCGACTTGAGCTTGAATCCGCCATCGGGAGCTTGATAAACCACCGCATCGCCCTTTGCCCCCATTTCGTAGCCTTTGATCCAGATTTCATCGCCTGCTTGGGCATTCTTTAAAGCGGCTTCGAGGGTAGATACTTTGGTTGTATCCATCCATTCCTTTTGTAAGGTAATGCCTGGAACGTTTGCTGGGTTTACGGGCTTGCCGTCTGCCGTGACGTAATAAATGTTATTGGATTGCGCAAAGCTTGACACCGAAAGAAGGAGCCAACAGAGCAAGCTTATCCAAAGGAAATGACTTCGTATCATAGTGGTAGTTTTTAGCGTGTTTGATATCATTTGCATGCGAGAGTGGTGTCGATTGATGTAGAAGATAAAGCCTATGGACTTACGACACCGTCTCGCAACGCAGTCTCGCGACAGGGTTTGGCACCCTCTTATTCCGTGACGATGTTATGGGTGTTTGGAATTTTGACGGTTACATTCGACTGATTATCCAGCCCCCTGATTGTGACATTGACTTTATACCATGCAGCAGGAATGAGGCTGGCCTCTTCAAGTGGGATGAGAAAGCTCTTTGTTATCTCTTCCGCAGTTCCCGAAGAACCGCCTTTTTTCTTCCCCTTCAGTCCGAAGTTAATCACAGGTGTCGTCACCCCGTCGGGGAAGACGTAATGATACACTCTGCCGTTGCGTTGGCTGACGGGAGAAGTGTTGATAAACTGCTTCGAGCCGATAAGTGCCGGGTCGTTTTGTGTTGCCAGCTTCGGGAAGAGGCGACCGGCCCCAGCATCCGTAGGGGTTGGGTTCGTCGCTTGGGAGTTGATATTCACCCTTTCGACCCGTACTTCCTGAATGTCTGCCGCATCGGCCGCGTCCCATTGAATGTCTATTTTCGTAGCCAGACGGGAGAGGGTGACTGTGGCGCGCGTATCACCCGGCTCCATGCCCGAATTGGCTTGGATGCGAAAGGGAGCTAAATTCCCCTTCGTGTCTTGGTGGTAGCCCGTAGCCACACTGAGGAATTGGGCGATGTGGTCGGGATTGGTTTCTTCCTGTCCCTCAACCGCCGTCTTTGTCGTGGCATAATCATTGGTCAGGGTCAGTTGTCGGATGCTTTTATTTGCAGCCTCTACGTTGCTTGCTTCTTGTTGAATCTTATCTAAAGCCTCTTCCAAATCTTTCGCTCCCTTTGCTCCGGCTGTGTAAGTGATGCCATAGATGTAGAGGTCTCCGGGAAGCATGTCCAGTTGGATGGAACGGAAGTTCCCCTCGTAGGCAGGTAGTTTGTCAAAGTCAGGTTTCGTTAGTTCCACGACATTGACCGTTTTTTGATCTTTCGAAGGATTGCTTGTTACAAGCAGGAGAGCCAGCTTATTCCAGTTCACTCCTTCGGGATTGGCAACCCCGGGGTCTCCCGGTGTGCGCATAACCGGAGCGGTAAACCCGTCGCTGATCAGGATGTCCACCTTTTCATACTGACTTAGATCGGGTACGAATGCTGTTTCTTCTTGACAAGCAGACAGCCCTGTGACAATCACCAAAAGGAACAGGGCGTAGCGGTATGTATGTTTGATGATATTCATAGCAGGAAGTTTTTTGAAAAACGATAGGATTGATGTTTTTTTGTTCGGGTAAGCCATGCAAGCAGCTCCTTTCTCCTTCCCTTCCGAGCAGGAGGGGGAAGGCTTAACGGACAGTAATGCAGTACGGTCGCGACACGCCGCGACCCATTGCAAAGTTCTTCTTCAGATGATAGAGAAGTTACTTCTGCTTTGGGTCGCGGCATGCCGCGACCGTACAACATCTGCACCCGAACTTGTGCGTAGGGAAGAAATTTATCGGATTATTGAGTTGTTGAGGTTATAGTGGTGAGAGCTTACAAGGACTTCGAGCAGACTCGATTTAAATCGATATATATCGACATCATTCGATTTAATTTGACTCGTGGCTGCAGAGGTAACCTCACAGCCTCACAACTTAAATCTCCACGTCATGATCTCCGCCCGGTTTCCAGTCCAGTTCGATGCTGACACCGACATCCGCTTCCGTAGAGGCAATGCCGCCATCTTCGCGGATGTGAGCTTTGATGACACGGAGTTTGCCGGCTTCCAGCGGTTGTTCGACAGAGAGTACACTCTTCGTCCATTTGCCGTCCATCTTCAGCAACACGTGGTAACGCCAGAGGACAGGGGCACCAGCGGTGCGTCGCAATGCAGCTGAGGTCGAGGCAGGAAGGGAAGGAAAGCCCGTGGTGTGGAAGGCATGGTAGCCCGTCGTGGTGAGTGCGTGTGTACGCAACACTGTGGGACGGGTGAACTGAAACGTGCTGTCGCAGGGTTGAAAGGCAGACGAAAGTCCCGTTACGTAGGCAATGACCTCTTCGGGATGAAAGCCCCGGTCGTCAATGACCAAAGCCCCCGTACAGTTTTGCATGTAGAGACTTACGTTGTACTGATTCCGTTCGTCCTCAATCCGCATGGGCACATCGCCGACAAAGACTGCGCGGTGGTGCGGGTCGAGTGTGTCGCCCTTTAGTTGCTCAATGCGCAAGTCCGTTTCCCGTTCCTTGTGGTTCACCTCAAGCTGCGGAATCGCTTGCAGGTTGGCTATCGCATAGTGATGGTACGAATTGGCAGGGAGGTAGAGTGTAAACGAAGCGTTGGATGAATGAATGGCGTGCTGTTCGTTGTAGCTCAGTTGTCCGTTGGTATAGAAACTGAGGTCCACATCGTTAGCCACGTTCGAGAAGATGGGGGCGAGAGCCCGTTCCAATTCCTTTCGGATGGGCACCTCCTTGGGTTCATCCAGAGCCTGTGCCAGTTCGTTTTGCAGCTCCGTCACCAGTTTCACCTGACAGGTAATCTGGTAGTCTTTTCCACAGTCGGAGAGGTCTTCGTCGATGCAGGAGGTGAGGGTTGCACTGAGTGTAAGCCATGCCATTCCCAACGAGCAAAGACCATACAGTCTGTGATATATCGTATTGTTATCTTTCATGTTTCCTCCTTTGTTTGGCGGTCAAAAGTCCCCCACGGTCAGAAGATTAACGATTATCTGCCGCTTCTGAGGGATAGGGAGCGGCAACCCTACGAAAGGTTGCCGCTCGGAAAAGTGTCTACTATGAAGTAGCGGAGGGGTATTATTCGATAGTTACATCAAATACGTAACCCTTCTGCCAAGTGAGATCTACAGCAAGACCAAATGACAGGTTCGTTGCGCGGAGGTCGGGCAACGTGTAGTAAGCATTTTTCAATGTCTTCAGTGTGACGTTAGCAGTAGTCTTGTAATCCTGCTGGAAGATTCTGGTAGCCTTCTCTTCGTTAGCACTTTCGTTACCAGTAGGAGTTTTTTCCTTCGTCATCTTACCTACAACATAGAAGGTAGCACCATGGGGGATGAAACCGTCCTTGCCATAGAAACCTTCTGCATCATTCTTGAATTCAAGTGCGAAGTGAATGTTGTCGTCAGTTTTCTGCGTCGGGAGAACGAGCGTGTAGTTCGTACCCTTAGCACTGTTAGCGATTGCCTTTACACCTTGTACGTCGCGGTCATAAACAGTATAGGTGCCGCCGTTTTGGCTTCCTTCTGTTATAGGATTAAACTCATAGTCAACCTTTTGGTACTGACCACCTACGAGTACACCCGTTAAGGTGAAACCATCAGTAGGAACAGCTACAAAGTCATTGCCATTCATGTTGACTTCTGCTGCGGCCTGTTTCTTATCTTGTGTACCATTGGTCGGAAGTAGAACACCATCGCACTTTACAGTTACTGCAAAGTTGGCTACACCATAGTTCACCTTGTCTGCAAGGGCTACAGACTTCGAGTTGGTCTTTACAACCTTATCCCAACCATCGAAACTCCATCCAGTAATATTGGAGGGGATATCGGCTGTTTGGGAAGCAGCAACTGCAGATTTTGAAGTGTAGTAAAGAGAAGCGGGGTAGGTAATCTTCTTTTCATTGATTGCCATACCCGAGTTACCTCCCCAAGCACCAATGTTTGTAGCAGTTACATACTTGAATGCATTGTTTTCAAATGTAACTTGAGCTACACCTTCGGGAAGGTTTACGTTTTTGGGGAAGGTCTTGTCTGCCTTCCAAGTGAGCGTAACGTTACCTGTTTCAGTGTTAGATGTTCCAGCATTGAAGAGAGCTGCATCTCCAGTTGTAATGGCAGATTTGATAGCTTGGGCAAGAGTTGGTTCACCCGTGTTGAACTTTTCAACAGCGTTGTACAAGTCCTCCATTACAAGCTTAATGCTATTGGCAGAACCAGCTTTGAGCTTGATGAAGTTGTCATAAAGCTTCTTAGCTGGTGAGTCAGCGGTAGCATTGGCCCAACCTTCTACTGTTGCTACAGCATTCAACTGATTCAACAAATCGATTGCTTCCTGGTCATTGGCAATGTTAGCATCGTCTGCAACAGTGGTAACCATGCCAAATTGAATACCCTTTAAAACATTTACAGCAGTAACATTTTCCGTCAGTATACCCAAAGAAAAACGTTCGTTAGCTTCTCCGTCGGCAGAACCCTGAGGTGCGTGACCATAGAAGTAGAAACTCTTTGTACCAATGGGAATATTGACATCGCTGTACTTCTTTACGCCATTAGTCAAACCATCGTTATTGGCAATGTTGCCGAGTCCGATGATTGATTGGATTGCAGTACTACCTTCGAGACTACTCGGTTCCACGCTGAAAGGAATAAGACGAATCTCATTTAAGCCGAGGAATTGAACACTTTCTCCATTTTGCGTATTGCCTGCCGTCATTCTCGCACTCTTAGCACGCGGAATGTTGATTGCAAATTCCGTCTTTACGCTTTCGCCGTCCGCGCTGAGTCCCGGATTCTCAGCCACTTCGTCAGAAGAGCATGCAGTGAGGCATGCTGCGCCCGTCATCAATGCTACACTGATCAGGGCAAACTTGTTGTTAAGTTTCATAACAATGAGTTTTTAGTGATGAATAATAATTGAATTGAAAATGAAATCAATGTGTAAACCGGGAATCTCCGGTCAGTATTAGGAAGCAGTGCAACTAGAATGGTTGTGGCTGTGCTTCCTTGTTTCCGCTCCCTCTGATTGCGTGGAGCGGGGGTGATGTGTTTACTTCTGCCGTTCCACCTCCAGTGCCTGTTGAAGATTGTCCTTGGCCTGTGCGTTGCCGTTTTGTGCCGCCTTTTCGAAGTATTGTTTAGCTTCGCGACGGTACCCCGCATACCAGTAGGCTACGCCCAGGGCATTGTAAGAGCGGGAATCATGACGAACGGAAAGCAGGAGTCGGAGTGCTTCGGCTACGCGGGCATCGGCAGCCAGGGCGCGTTCGGCTTCAGCCAGTGCTTCGGCTGAGAGTGCCTGGTGACGGTTGAGCGGATGAGCCGCTGAGGCTTCCTGTAAGCGTGCGGTGGCACGGTTGATGACGGGAGCCACCTTGTCGGGCACATAGTCGTAATAGATGCGGAGGTAACCCGAATTACGCTGGTCGCCCAAGATGTGGTCGCGCAACTGGGCATAGGGCTGTCCGCCGTGGAGTGCCTTCAGCTTCCGTTCACGCACATTGGGGTCGGGTGTCTGGTCAATGAGGTCGAGCATCTCCTGCTTATACGGCAGGTCGTTGTCGACAATCGCCGCGCGGAGTTCCGTCCAAGCTTCCCCGCCATTTGCCAATTCATACAGGCTGTCGGGCGTATGGATTTGGCTTTGAATGTAGCCTTTGAGGGCTTCGGCACGGTTGGCAGCGAGACGAATGTTGCGGTCGGCAGGTCCTTCGACCGAAGCCATACCGATAATCTGAATGAGCTTGACCGTAGAAGTGGTGTCAGCCAAAATCTGACGGGTGATGTCTACGATACGGTCGAGGGTGGCGGCATTGTCGCGGAACTGGTGGAGCAGGCGGTGACGGTCGAGTTCGAAGTGAACCCAAAGTGCCCCTTTTTCCTTGTACATCACGCGGGTGTCGTCGTAGGGACGGTATTGCGAGATGTGTTGCAACACGGGATTGTCGCGTTGAAGTTCGCCCGCCTTACCCGTATTGTCCTCTACTGGCAGCAGCACGGGGAAGAAGGGTGCGCGGTACTGCAGTTGCGCCACGGGACTGGCAGGGAGTGAATCGACCTGACAACAGCCTTCGGCTTCGCGCAGGGCATCGAGGCGGATGCTGTCTTCCCATAACCAGGGATAGGTGCGGCGGTCGAAGGAGAGTTGGTAGTCTATGGTGTCGCCCAATGCGCCTTCGCAGGCTTTGCCCTGTACAGGCAAGGGGCGGAGCGTCTGGGGTTGGTAGAACTGCTGCCGTTCGTGCAGTCGCTGGTTGCGTTTGCCTCGAAAGATGCTGACGGGCAAGTCGAGGCGGTGTCCCTTGGTGTCGGTGAGTACGGGAGTGGCCCATATGGCGTAGTCGCTCCCAGCCTTGCGGTCTTCCACAAGGGAAAAGCCTAAGTGCAGGCTGTCGTCGCTCCACCGTGCATCGGTCAGATGCTGGGCACTGAGGGGAAGGACGCTGAATAGGGAGAGAAGAGGGAAGAGTTTCATAGAGGCTTGGGAATAGGGGAGGGGAGTTTCAAGTTACTGTTTGAAGGGTTGTGAGTCGTTGTGTCGTTGTTTCGAAACGGCGTGAGGCTGTTGTGGCGAATTGTCGTTGTCTCGAAAATTCGGAATCTCGTTATCTTGTAATCTTGTTATATCGTTATCTCGTTATTTCGACATATCGAATGATCGAGCCATCGAATGATTCCGACTCCTGTAGCAGTAGTTACACCCCTAAATGTTCATCGTAACTAATTGTCAGAACAAGTTATACACGATCGAGACTGCGAGTTTGGTAGGGAGGAAAAACCATTTGTTGTCCTTTCCCACTTTGCTACCGCATACTTCACAGGCATATTTATCGTAGCGGGTATAGCCAGCACCCAGTCCGACGACCGCTTCAATGTTCCACCGCTTGTTGGGCAACATCCAGCTATAGCCATAGACCAATCCGAGGGCACCGAGATTGCCTTGAAAGCGGTGGTGCTCCAGTTCGGAGAAGATGCCAAAGGGCAGTTTGATACCGCCTGCGTTGTAGTGGGAGTAGAGCACGTTGGCACCCACAAAGTGACCAGCAAAGGAGGAGCAAAGCCAATAGCGGGCTTCGGGTTGGAGGGCGATGTGTTTAATTTTCTTGTTGTTGTTAAAAGTAAATGGGTTATATCCTATTGAGAAATCAAATGTCCACCGGGGGGCAAGTTTCAACTCTAACGCAACATTCGGTGTGGTCGTAGCCCAATACGGAATGTTGGTTTTGATCGTTGCTTTCTGTGCAAAGGCTGTGGCTGTGGCAAAGAAAAGTACAGCGACAAGAGCGGTTAAGTTCTTCAGACGTACAATCATACTGTGATGGATTGCGTTAATACTAATTCTGCGAGCAAAGGTATGGGAATCTATTTTACTAAACAAGCCATACGAGTACATTTTTAATAAAAAAGATTCAATATAATTGGGGGGGGTAAAATGTGTTAATGATTTTCTGAGCTTTGTGTTCTAAACGGTTGTATCTTTGGTTATCTTAGCTATCATGCGTTTATATCAGATAAACCATCTTTGGTTGCGTGGAGGATGAGGATAGGAATACTGAAAAAAAATGTCAGAATATAGCCGTTTGTTCTCTGTTTCCGTGTGGGGCATCCCAAGTGTCGAGATGATGTTTTACGTTTTCCGTGTAGGTCGTTCCGAGTGTTGAGATGATGTTTCCTGGCTCCCGTGTGAGTCATCCCAAGTGTTGAGATGATGTTTTACGTTTTCCGTGTAGGTTGTTCCGAGTGTTGAGATGATGTTTCCTGGCACCCGTGTGAGTCGTCCCAAGTGTTGGGATGACCTTTTACGGCTTCCGTGTGAGCCGTCCCAAGTGTTGGGATGACCTTTTACGGCTCCCGTGTGGGTCATCCCAAGTGTTGGGATGGGTCTTTACGGCTTCCGTATGAGTCATCCCAAGTGTTGGGATGACCTTTTACGGCTTCCGTGTGAGCCGTCCCAAGTGTTG
>Charlie_p2__coassemble_2304_pt1 | contig 11380 bp, 7 predicted proteins | sample Charlie_p2__metabat2_high_PE_008 | metagenome-assembled genome bin Charlie_p2 | reverse complement strand
ATTTCAAGCTGCTTGCAGCAAAACCGAAGCGCCTTTTTGAGAATTTGATTCTCAGGAGAGTCAATATCATAAACTTGATAACGACAGACATTATCTGTAATATTAGCTCTCGAAAGATTCTTATGGATATTCTTACTTACTAGAATCTTACCCTTAACTTTTTGGGCAAGGTTCTCTTCGAAGGCGTAATAACTCCTTTTTAATCCCTTTCTTACTATGCGATGCAATATGCTCAGATATTCTGTAATGAGAAATATACTGAGTATATCTTGCTGTTGGCTTACCTTTATCGAAGGTTTCTCAAATCTGATTGTAAGCAAGTCAGACAGATGTTCAAAGTTCTCAGGCTCAAGAAGGGCATCATTAAGCATTCTTACAAAGTCAACTTCAAAACCATCGTTCAGTTTGGGACTAACTTGTACGGCAAGTTCGTTTTCACGAAGCCAGTCTATTCCAACGAAATAGGAACCATTTGCAACAATCTGTTCCGATTGACGTTTCAGTGATAAGCAAAGCGCTTTCTCTTCGCGTCCTCTTTTGACTGAGTACATAACTTCTTCTCCATCCTCCATATATGGGAGGATGAAGTCTGCATCTTGGCGAAGAAGTGGTGTATTCTCCAGTATTTGCTCTTGAAGTTGTATTATAGTCATTGCTCGATTGCTTTTTGATATAAATTATCAATGGTTACTTGCGCCTCTTCGGTAAGTACACCATCGCGAACATATTCCTGTAGCAGTGGAATGATTTCATAGAGAATGCGGTCATTCGTTACGTCTTCGCCATTTTCTTCCATTATGAAGTAGCTCTGCCCAATCCACACATCTTCAGGTTTGTATTCTTCTGATAGTGTTTCTGCTGGTTCTAAAGTAAAACTGGGCACCCAGCCACTTTCTTTATACTCTTCGTAGTTGGAAATAAACAAAGCGCTTACTTCTTTGAATAAATCTTCATCAAATCCGTCCACTTCACCCTCAAGCGAATAAGGTTTCCAGGGGATAAAGGCAAATCGTCTCCTGATGGCATAGTCCAATGTTCCCAAAGAGCGGTCTGCTGTATTCATCGTGGCTATAATAAAGACATTGCTGGGAATCATAAATGACTTTTTCGAATATGGAAGCAACGCACTCTCAGCATTTTTGCTTCCCTTACGTTTGTCTGCTTCCAGCAGAGTGATCAGTTCGCCAAATATCTTTGAAACATTACCACGGTTGAGCTCATCAATTACCATCACATAGGGCTTGGTATTAACCTCCATTGTCGTTGGCTTCTGATACTTATCCAATAGCGCTTTTACGTTATCTAAAGTAATGGAGTTCAAACGGTACACAGTACTTAATGTCATCGTCTTACCATCATTCATCTCAACGATATTCTCATTGATATTTTTTAAAATCCAATTAACCTTCCTAACCCTTTTATAGTCATGGTATGAATCAATAAATTCGTAATCGCCTACGACGACACCAATAGCATCAATGGTGGTATTGGTATAACAGCTCATCACAATGTCGCCAATTTTCATACTATTCATAAAAGCATCAAGGATACGTTTACCCTCACCGTTATAGATGCTCCAATTGGTTTCATCAGAAATGACAGGGCCATAGTCTTCCCATCCAATGCGGATATGTCCATTATCCATACATTCTTTGCGCACCGGATTATCACCAGTTCCACAAAGAGAAACTTTCCAAACGACTGCATCATCTGCTATACCGATGTGCTTATCTTTCACGATAGGACGTGCTGCTTCATCACAAAGCTGTTTGAAAATGCCAGATTCGATTTCGTATGTTACCTGATTGTTATCTGCTACGGGCTTTAAACCTTCAATCCAATCTTCATAGTCCATTGACTGATGGAACGTCGTAAAAGCAATGCGCTTATCCTGCTTCAATTGATTATATCGTTTCATCAAATCTTCTCTTGAAGAGCAATCAAAATCAGGGTCACAAAGCCTTACGGCAATTTCAGGAACATCATAAGTTTTGCCCGTACCAGGAGCACCGTACATCACAATACTCTTTCGTCTGCTGAGAATGCGTACAACATCGTCATACCATGTGTGATCGGTATCTCTGTCTGATGTATGGCCACCTTCATTTGCGTTTGAAGAAAGTTCATAGAATGCCTTTTCCTTGATTTCTTTAGAAGCTATCTTATCCTTTATACCTCTTAACAAGTCCATATACGTTTTGTAGTCAGGGACTTTCTTGGGTAAGTCAATGCCATATTGTTTCTGTAGATAATCCCTATTGGTGCTATCCAAAGCAAGAAAATTGTTCGGACGAATCCAAAACAATGCCATTGTGATATTAATATTGATAATGAATTGACTCACAACTGCATTGTATTCATCCTCAAAACCTTCATTCTTCACCACCTTCTCAAATAGCGCCCAAAGATTCTCGATGTCATTAGCATTTCTTTTGCTTCTAAAGCCAAAGAAATGAGATTTTTGATTGTTGAGTACAGGAATACCTGTGAAGTCTTTAGGCACTTCGGCTTTTATCCCCAGCAGTGTTTTAAACACTTCGGCCGTATGAATTCTATTTTGAGATTTAATTCCTCTATTGAAGAGTCCAAACGTCGTGAAAGGATCAATGTCCGAACAAATATCGTCATACCCATCCTCATCATGCAGATAGCCGGCAAGAAGTTCTTCTCGTCGCTCATAAATCAACTTCAGCAACGACTTTCTGTCATTACGAAATGCCAAGAGCTTTTCTGCAAACTCTTGATAGTATGGTATCCATGTATAGTTCATATCATTATTGAGATTATGGTTCTTATTGTGTTGCAAATTTGTTAATTGCGTTCTAATGGTCGAAATTAATCGACTAAAATTAGAATAAACAACCTCCTCACTGATTCCAATATCAACAAGGGTATTCTTTATTGAACATACCTTATTATATGGTGCATCGGTTTATGTTTAGTGATCCCTAATCTATATACTTATTCCCACTGAATTTCTACCGATCCATGAAAAAAGAAACGAATAGATACAATAAAAGGCGCTCATAAGGAGCACCTTTACTGCTTGTTGATACTTATTGTAACTTGTCTTTAACTGCTTATCATTTGCCGATGCAAAAGTGCTTGAAGATGTTTTGTAATACAGCATCAGTAGTAACTTCACCGACAATGTCGCTAAGGTAATGAATACATTCGCGGAGGTCTTGACTAATGAAATCACCAGAAAGTTGGTTTTGAAGACCTTCTATCACACGATCTATAGCTAGAAGAGCTTGTGAAAGGGCTTCGTAGTGGCGGGCGTTGCTAACGATGAGTTCATTATCTGAAGCTAAGGCTGAACGCAATTGAAGTAATTGGTTCGAAAGACATTGACGTAACAAATCTACATCTGATTCGGCATGGGCAGAAATATAGAGTATATGGGGAGATGCTAATTGAACTGAAGCTCCCGACTGAGATGAAGATACTGAAGTAGCTAAAACATTATCAAAATACGCCTGCAAAGTGGCCAGTTCTTCTACAGATAACAAATCCGTCTTGTTGATAACTAGAAGTACTTTATCCCAATGCGGTAGCAACTTTCCTTGCAGCGTCTGATACTGTTCATGGGCTTGCGTTGCATCTAAAATCCAGAGAATCAAATCAGCGGAATCCATTTTTTCAAATGTACGCTCAATACCCATTTGCTCTACGACATCTGAAGTCTGACGAATACCGGCGGTATCAATAAAACGAATCAACGAATCACCCACGACTACCGTCTCTTCCACCGTATCACGCGTAGTACCATGTACATTGCTGACTAAGGCACGTTGCTCGCCTACTAAAGCATTCAGTAAGGTTGATTTACCCGCATTGGTTTCACCCACAATGGCTACAGGAAGTCCCTGTTTTAAAGCATTTCCCAGTTTGAAGGATTGACAGAGACGAGCTATGCGCTGGTGAATCTGTTCTGCCAAGTCAAGCAACTCGGGGCGCGAAGCAAACTCCAATTCTTCATGGTCAGAGAAATCTAATTCCAATTCCAATAGCGAAGTGATGTGTAGCAATTTATCACGAAGCCCCCGCAACTCGTTACTAAATCCTCCGCGCATCTGTTGCATCGCCATACGGTGGTTGGCTGCTGTCGAAGAGGCTATGAGGTCTGCTACGGCTTCTGCTTGACTGAGGTCTAATTTACCATTGAGGAAAGCCCGTTGTGTATATTCACCTGGTTGTGCCATCGTACAACCTTCTGCCAAAAGTAATCGTAAGACTTCACTCAAGATATATTGCGAACCATGGCAAGAAATTTCTACACAGTCTTCTCCCGTATACGAATGCGGGGCACGGAAGAGGCTCACCAACACTTCGTCGATGATTTCCTTCGTTTCGGGATGCACGATGCGACCAAAGGTCAAACTGCTTCCAGTCTTCTCTTCCCAAGGTACTTTACCCGCTGGCTGAAAGAGACGCGCTACCGCAGAAATACTGATAGGACCCGATATACGTACAATGCCGATAGCACCTCCTGCTGGTGTAGCTATCGCACAAATTGTTGATGCAGGATGAGTGGGAGTAGAGAGTAAATGATTCATGACAGCAAAATTATAAACTATTTCGTAGAGAGCTGTGAACCCTTGATTCTGAATTCTATAAAAAACGAAAGTTTCCCACCTCCCTCATAAAGAGAAATGGGAAACTTAAGTAACGAGTTTTCTTTTTATTCTGCTTCGAAGGAGCTGTCAGTAAAGTCACTAGCTGCACCTCCATAGCCCAAATCAGGACCTTCTTCAGGATGATGCGAATCTTTTCCAGTTCCGCTCAAAGTAAGCAACAAACTGTCTTCCGGATGTAGAGCCACCGCATGTGTTGCGGGACATTGATAAATGCGTTTCATTAGCGAATAATCTTTTGGTGATTCTTGATAAATACGCCCTTCTTTGCCTGGCCGTTAGAAATACGACGACCATCAAGGGTATAGATAGGAGAAGCCTCTGTTTCAGAGGGAGTCAGAATCGTTCCACCAATGGAAGTTACTGCTCCATCAGTTGAAATCAAGAGTTCGCGAGGCATGGAAGCCATTGGTGCTATCGTATGAAGCTGAATGTGTGCACGATAACCTCGCAAGTTTACAGGTACATCAGCAAAGTAGAACTTATTCTGATTGATGAAAAACTCTTGGTTCTTCAACTGTCGAAAGTCGAAATTACCGACCATCACAGCTTGATAGGCATCGTTCATAACCTTTACTTCACGCACATCTTCCGTCACGGCCTTGTTATGGAAGGTCAAGGTTTTACCTTCGTTCATCTTCACCAACAATGGTTGACCAGCCTGTTGTACATCATTAGCTGAAGCCTTGTCAAAGACCAAGGTTACAGCGTCTGAATTGATAGCGATTACTTTGTTCAGCACATAAGTTTCAGCAAAGATTGTCTGCGCCTCAGCTTCGGTTAAAGCAAAGGGAAGACAAAGCGTGTTCCAATTGACCACAGAAGGCTGACGATTGCTTAAAGTTACTTCGCCTAATACATCTGTACCTAAATGCGCTACGTTTTGTGCGAAGGTTGTCGCATCCCAGTCTTGCGACAAGTCGACAGAAGCACGGTGTGCAGGCAGTGCACGATTGGTACGGAGCGTTGCATAGTGCGCAGGAGCTACACGGAAAAAGACTTGCTGATTGGCGTCAAGTGCCTTACCTTCACCACCCTTAAATGTAGCTGGTAAGTTAACCGTACCTTGTAATGCCGTAGGAACTGCAAGAAGCAACGTTTGAGTAGCATCGTAAAGCACACCGTCCTCACTACTATAATGCTTATTGCCCTTTTCTACATGAATAGCTTGCAAGTGGAGTGCCGGAGCAATCATGTCAGCAACGGGAGCTGTTGTGGCTGTTTGAGCATAACGAATCGAGTGGAAGAGTGCATCCGGTTGCATAGCCCAAGTTAGTTGAGAAACGTTTTTGATGGTACAATTGACTTCTTTTTGAGCGTGTTCTTGACCAGAAGTAAAGCTGCACACCAATTTACCTGTAGTATAGCTGAGCTTCATCTTGACTTCCTTTCCATAGAGGTCAAAGATTTCGCCTTCTTCCATAATGGTTTCTACATTTCCCTTCGTCTTTATACAAAGTCCCTTCTTACCTTCCGAATGATTGGGAGCATAGAGGTAAAGCTGAAAACCTGTTTCGAAAGGTCCATCAAAAGCATTATTACCTGAAGCTAAAATACAGGAACCCCATGCGTTAAGAGCTGTAGCAGGCATCTTTACATCTGCCTCAATACTCCAGGCATCTTCGGATAAAGTCGTACCAAGCTCCAATGTCTGCTGATTACCATTCTTGTTTTCAGCCACCGTCTGATAAGAAGTAGCATTTCCAATCTTTTGCAAAGAAGCGGGAAGAGTAATTTCAGTTAAGTTCGGATTGGCAGAAAAGAAATTTTCATCTAAAGAGACCACCTGATAAGTTTGGACGGTCGTACTACCTAAAGGAGTACCTTGAACCGAAGCCGGTACATTTAGCTTCGTCTGATTTCCCGTATGCCAAGCACCCGTTAAGGCTAAGGTATTCTCTCCAGTTTCTTGACAAGCCACTTCCCAACCATCTTGATTAAAGCGATCAAATACGGCTGTATGGCTAGGCTTACCTACAATTAGAGTAAAGTCGTACACAGGTCGGTTGGTCATGCCGTCAGCTGTAAAACGACCGTTTGCTTCATCCCAGCTACCATGACTATTCCATGCACCATCAAAACGTAGGCGCAAGGTAGTCATCCCCTCTTTAATATTCGGGCTAACTTTATAAGTAGCAGAATGATTGAGTAAGTCTGCGCATTGTCCTCCGTGATTTCCATGTTTATAGAAACAATTATTAAACGTACCGCGTTCTCCAGCCGCATCATCTACATAAGCAGTCAAAAAGCAGTAATTCATACCATTACCAGCTGTCCATCGGATGGTCAGTTCATCACCAGCTTTCACTGGTATAGGCTGCGTAATGCGTTGGTGTAATTCATCAGGAGCAGTGTTCGCTGTATAAAGAGGAAGGAATTCTCCTTTATTGATGCTGTATTCAAACAGCATAATATATGCACTGTGGTCTTTCGTTTCCCCTACTCCTTCTGGAGCCGACTCCACCTTCTTCCACACATTCTTGCCGAAGCAGGCCTGGAAGGATTCAGACGGAGCGTCGGCATAGACAAAAGGGTTGTTGGCACTGCCCCAGCTTAAGTCTTTCTTTATCCAACCCAAAAAGAGTGAATGATCGATAGGTTGGGCTGAAAGCGTAATGGCACCTTTTGAAAAAATACCATTCGTAGTAGAACCCTTGATATTTACCGTGCCCAATGCCGGATCATTGGTAGAAGCACATACCAAACGACCCTGCGCGAGTTCCTTGCCAATAGTGGCAAGGAAATCAATGCGGGTTCCGTCGTTCAAGATGACGCGTGCTTTCACGTCGTTCGCAGCCATAGCAGGAATGGAGAGCGGAGTATTGATAGACTTCTCTTCATCTAATACACCGTCTTGATTAAGGTCTATGGCATAAGAAGCAATGCTAGCTCCTGTGTGCAAACGTTCGAATACATGATTCAAATCTTCTACCGAAGCGATTGCCACTTTCAAAGTAGCCGTCAGGTCGTTGTTCGTCAGAGCGGTGTAATAGCTTCCACCCTTCACCGTTCCGAAGTACTTATCCATCAAAGCCTTGGCCGTAGCTTTAGCATCACCATACGAAGTGTTTTCTGCTGCAGCTTTATATTTACCAAACTGAGCATTTGCAGCTTCGCCCTTCATCCAAGGTCTTTCAACTTCATTCAAGTAATCACGATTGCTGTTTCCGTTCTTCTTCAAATCCTCAAAATAACGTACCCAGCGCGGTTTGTAGTAATCCGCCATCATACCCTGGTATTCGCGGTTAGCATAGTCCAAGATTTCACCATTCTCACCCCAGGTTGAGAAGAGCATACGGATGTTGTGTTCCAACCAATCTTGCTGACCTGCATCCTTATTTTCAGTAGCTATGCGACGAGCATCTTCTGTAAAGCGTCCTACGCGAAAATCGGAAATCGTACCCAAGAATGCATCCAGGTCATCAATCAGTCCGAGGAATGCTTGACTTTGCTTATCAAAGCGTGAACTCTGGAATCCCTCCTTCTGTGAAGTTGCCTTCATGTCCATCTGCAGGGTATGACCATAGTCACTCAATGCTTGACGCACGATGTCAACCATATCATACGTATAGTTCGCATTCGTACCATTAGCTGCAATCATTTGGTAGGCCGCACGAATCACTTTCGACTTGTCCCAGTCGAAGTCTGCATAAGCCCATTGCGATGCATCATTACCGTCCAAATTCGGACGAGCGCAAAATACCGGTTCACGGCAACCCTGTTGCTGGTCGTCTACATCTTGATAGAGTGTTACGAGCAAATTGCTCCATGCGTCCTTCGCCTCGGGGCTATTGATGCCGTAACGGCATTCCGTGTATTCGTTGAGCCAAGCTTGTGCATCAGGAGTTTGCTGAAGCCAAGGCAACTCAAACAACAAATCGTAAAGTACTGGATTCGTTTCGATACCTTCAGGCGTAGCACCCACACCACGCAAGATATTGCTGTGCTTCGTTACGTGCATCTGGTAACGTTGAATCATATCCGCGATACGGCCAAACAAACCGATATTGCCACCATAGTTGTGAAGCATGCAGAAGAGGTAGGGATGCGTTCCAAAACGGTCCACGTAGCTCAAACGTTCGCTAGCTAGGTCAAGCAACAAGGTGTTTTCTGAAGGCAACGCATCAATACGATGTTGGTCCGCATTGGTCTGCCATTCCTGTGCTACCCACAAGCCCTTTTTACCTTTGGGAACACCCCAAGTGTCCATCGCCTTACGGGCATTGTCACAAAGATCCTTGTAGTGCTGAGGTGTCATGCCTTGGGGTAATGCATGCTCGTGTATCGGGTCAAGCGAATAGTGTTCAGGAGCAAAACCGTATACCTTTATAATACGTTCGTAGTACTTCTCGGCGAGTTTGTTGAAAGCCTCAGTCTGCGTCGGTACCAAAATGTCGGGTGATTGCATGTTGCACCATTCCATCTTGAAGGACTGCAGCTTATTGTCTTCTACATACTTGCGAGGAACCATTCCCACAAAACCAGGCAAACAAGGCTTCATGCCCAATTCACGCATACGGTCTGTGATTTTCTTACCTAAGGAAGCGGAACGCTTGTACCACCATTCGGGATTCGGTCCGCCTAACTTTACGATGTTATTCATCAACCACCAACCCTGGAAGGCGGGTCCCACGATGAATTCATTGGCCTGGTCGTGCGTAAAGTGGAAGTCCTTAGTCAGCATTTCGTACCAAACGGCATCAATACCGACAATTTGCAAAGGCAAGTTGATGCCGTGTAGTGCCATCCAGTCCAACTCCTTCATCCAGCGATCTTCATCCCACATGGACATGGAGTAAGAGAAAGTACAATAGTTCAGATAGTAACGAAATTCTGAAGCGGAAGCATGTACCTGTTTATCCTTGGGTACAGGATAACTAGCAGGCTTCTCCGTCAGATTATTCCAACTAATGTGTACGTGTGCATCGTGCTTCAAGTACCAGTTAAGCCCTGTGGTCAATGCTGACAGCGATGACCCTGTAACGGTAACTTTCCCATTGGCATAACCCAATTGGAAAGCCTCCTTACCGTTGCTCAACTGTGGATTGAGCTGAAAACTAAAATGATCAGCAGCTCCCGTTCCACAAACTCGATTAACGAGGTCGGCCACCGGCTGCGTTTCATTTCCTGCCCAACTAGGGAGCCAGGCAAGGAAACTCAGAAGGAATACAGAAAGTAACTTCTTCATAATGTAGTGAATAGATTAAGATGTATTGGACAGAGCTCATGGGCTACTCATTACCTCCCAACGTTCCCTATGAACGTTAGGGAGCATAAAGGAAGAAATACCATTTGCTCTCAATTTATTTACATATCGTTATATGATACTGGCAAAGGTAGACCTTTTGCTTAAGATATTCAGAAATAATTTCGAATTTATACATGATTCTAGCAGAAGCATACAACCTTGTAGCCCCAAAAGCCAAGAAGACTGGCTATAAGCAACGCTATTCGCTTGAGTCATATATATTTCACCCCCGCTGACGCATTCGCAAGTGGGTGAATGCTGCCTGCGGGGGCGTATAGTTTAAGGATTAGTCACGTTTAATCTTGATTCCAAGAATTACTCCAATCAGTTTTCTGAGAGAACTGTTCTTGAGCTCCGTCTTTGTCATATCCGTTACCAATAGTAGGTTGCTGTGGATCAGAGGTTACCAGAGGGAGTGAAGAGGCTATACTCAAAACGGCTATTGTAGGATTTAGGTATTTCTTTTTCATGTGTATAGTCATAAAGAAGGGTACACTACCCTATTGAAATCAATTCTATATCAAAAATAAGAGTGGAGTTACCTGGAATGTCTCCATCCGAACGCGAACCATAGCCCAGTTCTGAAGGTATGTAGATTTGCCAACGGTCACCAGGACGCATTTGGGTCAGCGCAATTTGCCAGCCTTCTATGAGTTCATAGAGGCGAAAAGCCGCCGGACATGCTTCAGTACGACTGTCGTCAAACACTTTACCGTTAATTAATTGTCCCGTATAGTGTACACATACAATGTTACGCAAGTTAGGACATTTTCCTGCCGGATCCCCCGATTGCAAAATGCGATAAAGCACACCTTTAGCTGCTTTGTGAATACCTTCTTCTGCACTGACTTGTTTCAAGAAGGCCATGTTGCGAAGTTTATAGTCTGACTTTTTACTCATGATTAATGGATAAATAAAGAGCTATTTAGCTGTTTGATATAGGATATAAAACAACTGAACGACAACGATTCAGCTACCCGTTGTTTAATTGGCAAAGGTAATATTTCTCACGAATTATCTTTTCCCTTCATACCTCTATTTTGAACTTTATGCTGTCTGAATCACTCACGATTTGTCACTCCACGCCATATGAAAGAGCTGGTAAGCTTATATCTCTTGAAGCATGAGATGATCAACTCATCATGATCCTCCCCTTATAGAAAAAGTAAGATCACGAATACGATTCTTTCTTGTGAAGCACCCTCTCCGCCCAAATTAACTTCTCCACTATTTTTGGTAGAACCATCTCCATAGTTGAAGATCTCTCACACAATCAATGTTTGAGTCCTTTCAACAGCTGAAAAGTTACCGAACGATCTGTGTTTGAATCCTCTCAACAATTGAGAACCTATCGAACAAACGATGTTTGAGTCATCTCAACAGCGGAGAACCTATCGAACAAACGATGTGTGAGTCATCTCAACAGTGGAAAACCTATCGAACAAGCGATGTTTGAACCCGCTCAACAGTGAAGAACCTATCGAACAAACGATGT
>Charlie_p2__coassemble_2115_pt1 | contig 12854 bp, 8 predicted proteins | sample Charlie_p2__metabat2_high_PE_008 | metagenome-assembled genome bin Charlie_p2 | reverse complement strand
CATTTTTCCACCCGCCGAAATGCCTTTGTCATTTTCGCAAAACCATTTTTCCACCCGCCGAAATGCCTTTGTCAATTTCGCAAAACCATTTTTCCACCCGCCGAAATGCCTTTATCAATTTCGCAAAACCATTTTCGGCCTCCCCAATAATGACTGAGAGACAACCCAACTCCGAAGGGAGAAAAGCAAAAAACATTAGGCAAGAACGATAGACTCTTTTATCCACACTGATAACCTCCTTATCAGATGAGAGTGAGACACTTCCCAATAGCCCATCCACAACCTTATTTTCCTCTGTCTTACTACCCATCCTTGCACAAACCCCATTAAAAGCCCTACCTCACTTTGCAAAACAACACCAATGCATAAACATTTCCCTGAAAATTTTTGTTAGGTTCAAGTAAACCATTAGTTTTGCAACTGATTATTACAAATAGCTAGAGTTGAATTGCTGAATATCAAGAACAATCGATATTTAGCGGATAAGCAACGTCTGAAAAACTTCTTAAATAACAAAGCGACGCTACTATATCCTTTCCCCTGTTGCCATAAATAATCACTAATATATACATTACATGAAAAAGTTATCGTATTTATTTTTACTCCTTTTCACGTTTGTGGGGGGGGGTAACAAAAGCGTATGCCGAAATTGGTGACCCACTGCCTAAGGACGGATGGACTATCACAGGGTCCAGTTGGTGCTGGGATGACCAGACCAATGGCAATGGTAGTTTTGACCGCATTAAAGACGGCAATCCTCAAACTTACTGGCACTCAAACTGGAGGGGAGGCAACGGCACAGGACAGGGCGGCTCACTTCCCGAATGGTTTGTAGTGGACTTGGGCGAAATTCAAAAATTGGGAGGCGTGGCCTATACTCCGCGCCAAAAAGCGAATACCAACGGTAACTGCACACAGTACCGACTGTTCATCAGCGAGACCAACACTTTTCAGGATCTGACGAAAGACAAAGTGACGGCAATGCAAAGTCCCTTGAAGGAGGGTACATTGATCACAGACAACAATAACATCGCACAGCAAGTCATTAAGTTCGACAAAGAAGAGTCTGCCCGCTATATTTTATTCGTAATCAAGAACTCTGCCGGCGATCAACCCAATAGATGGGGTAACTGTGGCGAATTTGATGTTTACAATTATGCAGTCAACGTCATCTATAACATTTACGAAAATGACACAGAGGTCATTACCGAAACGCACCAAGTCGGTGTGGGAGCTGCCTACCCTGCTCTCCAGACAAAAATACCGGCTTTCTTTGCTCCGGTAACAGGCTCAACAAAGCCTGAAGGTCAGGTAACACAAGCAGGAACTTACGACATCAAATACACCACCACTGTTACGGGTACAGACTACGCTAATGCCCCCGAAGTCACTTGCAAGGTGAATGGCAAATATGCCAAGACGCAAGGTGACGAAACGCAGCTCGTCAGCACTCTGGCAGATGCCAACGAATACAAGTGGAAGATTGTAGGCAACTTGGGAACGGGCTATAAACTTTATAATGTAGCTTCGGGCGAGAGCAAAACGCTGACTCTGGTAGAAACTGGCAACAACAAGCCTGCCACGATGACTGCCGACACGAACAATAATACCTGGATTTTCACTGCAGGCAACAGTAGCAACAGCTCTGCCTTACATCTGCAAAACACCACGATGTACTTGGGTAACCACACAAACAATAACGAGCTCAGTACATGGAATAGTGCGAATGGTGCCAATGCCACACAGTCACAATGGGTTATCAACAAGCCCGCCTCGGTTACTTATGAGTACTATATCGACAACAGCAAAGTAGCAACGAAAACTGTTGTGCAAGCAATTGGTACTCCCATCGCAGAACCGCTCGCACTGTCATACGCTACCGTGACTTATCCCAACGGAACAGGTACGGTTACAGAAAATACAGGTACGGTACGGGTAAATGTCGTAGAAAACCTTCCGTTTAAGAAGACGACTGATTTGAGCGCGCCTACGTGGTACGCCATTGACATCAGAAGCACGGATAACGCCAACTTATGGCACTTCGAAAACGTCGATGCAGCCGTAAAGACAAAAACCCCGGGAGCAAAATATGCGGATGCAGGTGTACTCAGCGACGATGCTTACTTCTGGTGCTTGAAGGGCGACATCGTCAATGGCTTTACCATCTATAACAAGAAGGCAGGCACAGCCAACAACCAGACTCTCAATTACACCAGCGAAAGTGCAAAAGTAACCGTGATGGAACAACCGACCTCATGGCGAATCATTGACAATGGCAGTGTAATAAAGGATGGATTCTGCCTCACAGCCGATGGCGGCCAATACCTTAACTACCAAGACGCGACACTGAAATATTGGAATGGAAAAGACGTTGGTTCAACCTGCCGTCTGCATGCTCCGGCATCCTTTGCCATTCAATGCATGAAAGAAAATGCGGAAGCCACTAACGTACCTGACAATGCTGTAGGTAGCTACATCAACATCCACGAGGCCGACAAACAACTTACCGCTGCAGAAAAGGATACGCTGAACTTTGCAACAGCCAAGGCTTTAGCTGACAAATTAAAAGAACTTTACGTGGACTTCGAAGAAGGTGCTTACTATCGTATTGTGAACGCATTCCCGAAGTTCGAAGAGCTTCAAAAGGTAAAGAAGTGCATGCTTGCTGTAGCCGGCAACAATAGCATTCAATGGGGTACCCTCAATCCGACCGATGTAAACAATGTATTCTGCTTGGAAAAGAAGAGCAACGGTAAGTTCTGCCTGAAGAATATGAACCGAGAGCAATATATGCAAGGAGTAGCAGGAGCACTCGGTAACAAAGAATCTGCCCAAGATATGGACTTCGTTTCTTTGGGACTGGCTCAATTCAACCTCAAATATGCCAATGGTACTTGCCACGCAAACAGTCACAATAATGGCTCTGGCCCAACTGGCAACTTAATTACATATCCTGGTACTCAAAACTCTGCTTCCGCTTGGTATATCATCAAAGCCACCGACATCGAAGTGGCTCTCAACGCGCATGAAGGCAAATCCTACGCTACGGCTTACTTGCCCTTCGACATTGCCTCAGTAGAAGGTGCTAAGGCTTACATCGGCCAAAAGAACGAAACAGGTAATAAGTTGAATGCTACGGTGCTGGAAGGTGGCATCCCTGCAAAACATGGCGTTATCCTGATGAGCGAAACAGCCGAACCCAAGGCGACGCTGAAACTGGGACAAGCTTCTGCTACCGTAACTAACACCGTAACTAACAACGCGCTCACGGGTACGTTGACGGAAAAGGACTACACCGACGAATTGGTATTCGGCTTGGGCAACACAAGCGGTAAGGTAGGCTTCTACAAGATGGCAGCCGGTGCCAAGATTTTGGCCAACAAGGCCTATTTAGCAGCTGGTGCTAAACAGGCTTTGGAACTCGTATTTGAAGACGGCACAACAACTGGCATCGAAAATGTAACAAATGAAGCCGCTAAGCGTCAAGCTCCAATCTACGATTTAACGGGTCGCCGCATCATGCAAACAGTAAAGGGCGGTCTCTACATCCAAAACGGAAAGAAGTTTATCGCTCAGTAAAAGCATCGTTCGATGAAATGCTTTCACCCGAACCCCTCCCCACACGGGAAGGGGTTCGGAGTGAAACTTTCTCGAAAAACAATCCATTGCATTTACCACATTTTCTATCAGATTATTCACATGAAACAGTATATCAAACCCGCCTTGAAGGCATTTAACATCGAACTGGAAGCTCACATCATGCAGAATTCAGAAGCCACCCAATCATTCGATATCAACGCAAACGAGGAGACCCAAACCTCTTGGTCAAGCGAAAGCATCTGGAACGACAACGAGTGGAACGAAGGCGAAGAATAAATCACGCTTTCTCGAACATTCCCTCGCGTAGAAAAAATGAACTACGCGAACCCACCCGATAAACAACAGGCGACCCACACGCAAGTGGGTCGCCTGTTGCTGTTTTTGGCAAGAAGCACCGGCTCATCGGATAGAGCCCCATCAACGCCGAAGAGAGAAGCGGGCAATTCTCCATGGGGAAATTGAACGTCTACCCCATAATTATTATTTTTTATAACATAAAGATAACATCGCGAAGCAGAAGACACCTGTATCCGACCCTCTTTCCCGCTGCATTAATCCTGAAATAAGCGTTTCGGAGAGTGACTCTATGCATTACTAAACATAGACACTTAATTAAGTAGTAAACAAGGTATTTAATAAATATCTATTCCTCAACAGGAAGCAATTATACCACATCCAGGACAGGCAACCTAACGAAAACCATCAGTTTTACCCTCGTCTTCACCTAAAAAAACAACGTCGCACGAAAAAGAATAAAAATTGTTTCGAAAAAGTTTGGCATTTGAGAGAAAGACACTACCTTTGCCACCACTTCTAGAACTAACCAAACGTCAACTTATGCGTTAGACGGGATTACCCGTCACTGACTACGAACTGGGTACTGATTAGCTCTGCCAAGAGATCTGATCAACGTTGACTAGGCAAGCTATCATAAAAAGCTGGAACCCACCCCTTTTACCCATTAAACACGATTCGTAGCCAACCGTGGTTCTCTATCCACACCCTTCATCTAATTTCTATTTCTGGCGGGCACCAACCCACCAACCACAGACAGCAAGCACCGGTAAATAGAGATACTGAGTGATTGCACCTATTTTTTATTCACTACGTTCCGACACCTCCCTCCATGAAACAAAACTAAGGGTGCCGGGCAAAAAAAAACAAAATTACAAGATGGACAATAAAATTAAATTTACGGAAGTTCCCCCCTATCAATTTGATAGAATGAGAAATGGTACGCACTATGCATTGATGGCGTACATGCAGAAAAAGGTACAAAGTTACAGTAGCGAAAACGCGGAACTGAAGACCTATCTGAGCCAATTTAACGAGACTGTGAAAGCGGAATTCGAACTCTTGTCGGTTCCTCGGAAAAGTAACTGCACGGAGGAAATCCGAACGGCAGACTTGATGCGCGACAGGCTGTACACGCGGTTTAAACTCTTCGTACTGGCTAGCGCAACCCTCCCCGACTTGCCTGAATACGAAGCTGCCATGAGAATTAAAAAGCAGATTGACACGAGCAACATCAGCAGCAAATGGAGACTGGGACAAAAAACGGGTATCCTGGCTAAGTTTATCGCTACCATGGAGGCCGACGGACTCAAAGAAGATGTCGACACGCTGGGACTCACGCAAACCATTGTACAACTGAAGGAGCAAAACGAATTGGTCCTGACGAAGCTGATGGAACGAAGCGATGAGTTTGCTACGTTCAAAGAGAAGGCTTTGAAAAATGCCCGCAAAGCGACCGAACAGGCCTTTTATGAATTGACAAACCATCTCGAAGCGATGTGCTGCTTCCTCAAAGATGAAAAGCTGGGGAATATCATCGAGGCATGTAATGTAGAAATCAAACGTTCTATTGTAGAGGCTACGTACCACAACAAGGCGAAAGAGGAGGATACACCCTCAGACCAGCAACCCAACGGCAACGGACAGGGACAACAACAAGACAACATTACCGACGTCAGACCCGAACCTGTACCTCAACCCGAAGGACAAGGCAACCAGACTACAGGTCAGGACAATCAGCCCGATGGCTCGGCGAATACACCAGGGAACCATCCTCAGCCGAAGCCTGAAGACAAACCTGGAAACCCGACTGGCGGAACTTCACCAACGCCTTCGGAAGAGCATAAGGACCCAGGGAAAAATGAAGCGAACAACTCGTCATCAGGTATCATTACAGATGCCCGTCCGGCTTAGGGGACACGCTGACAAACCATAGAAAGACTTAGCCTTAAGCTTTCTGAAACAAGCATTCCGAAGGAAGTCTACAACTGAGAGCCTTGAAAAATACGTGCCGCAAAAGATTTAGTCAAACTGCACGGATTAGCAAGGAGCTTCCCCAACAGACTCCTAACGGATATGCCGGACATTAATAGGTTCTCGTGGGTTCAGCACAAACTGGCACACGAGAACCTTTCACCCTGTTCGTAACGACTTTCGTGCTGATACAGAAAAGCTTTCCTAAACAGCGAAACAACTTGCTTGGCGATTCATATCACACACCCATTCATCATTCCTGTCTAACAAAAAGAAAGTATATACTGCATACAAATTGTTTTTTCTGCAAGAGAAAATAACACTCTGTAATTTTTTCGTACTTTTGCCGCATGGAGAAACACCAAGTTCCACATATTCTTCTCATTTACACTGGTGGTACCATCGGCATGATTGAGAACCCGGAGACGGGCGCGCTTGAAAATTTTGATTTCGAACAGTTCAGACATTACGTGCCTGAGCTGAAACGATTCAATCTACAGATAGACGCGCTCACGTTCAACCCGCCTATCGATTCGAGTGACATGGAACCGAGGTATTGGGTAAAAATCGCGCATATCATTGCTGATCACTACGACCACTACGACGGATTCGTGTTGCTTCATGGCACGGATACGATGGCCTATACTGCCTCAGCCCTGAGCTTTATGCTCGAAAATCTGGGCAAGCCTGTCATTATTACTGGCTCGCAATTACCTATCGGTAAACTTCGTACAGACGGCAAGGAAAACCTGCTAACAAGTATCGAAATTGCTGCCGCTGTAGACAAGGAAGGCAAACCCATGGTACCGGAAGTCTGCATCTTCTTCGAAAGTCAACTGTTACGCGGTAACCGCACGACGAAGATTAATGCGGAGGGCTTTAATGCATTCCGCTCTTTCAACTTTCCTCCGCTCGCACACGCTGGTATTCACATCAAATACGACCAGCACCTCATCCGCCGTCCCGACCCCGCCCAGCCATTTAAACCGCATTTCCTGGTGGAAAACAGCGTGATGATTCTCACCATATTCCCTGGCATCCGCAAAGAGGTGGTCGATACATGTCTTAATGTAGCGGGCATCCGAGCTGTTATCCTCAAAACGTTTGGAGCGGGCAATGCCCCGCAACGACCTTGGTTTATGGAGCGCATCCGCCAACTTGTCAACCGTGGTGTCATTGTAGTTAACATCACCCAATGTTCGCAAGGTACGGTGGAAATGCACCGATACGGCACAGGCTTACACCTGTTACAAGCGGGCGTAATCAATGGATATGACTCAACAATGGAAGCAGTCATCACTAAATTGATGTACCTTTTGGCTCATCATGATAAAAATGAAGACGTGATTCGCCTAATGAATGAAGACATCGCCGGCGAAATTACACTCTAACACTCCCAAACTCCGGTTTGCCATACTTGTTCCTCTTTCTATACGGGGTAGACAGCTTGCCCACCCTACGAGACAAGAGTATAACGGTATAGCAAACCGGATTTTTCACTTCCTGCCCATGCGCCTTATCTTCTATTTTCTCCTCTACTTCGGTTTTTACCTATTCACTGCCTGCACGAAGCACCCCCACCCAATTACGCCTCACCAAGATTCCAAGGCGTATGCCTCCCTACTCCATATTACGGAATGCGACAGCTTCACACAGGTCACTTTACAGGATGCCTGGCAGCCCGAACGCATTGCCGCCACTTATCTATTAATCGATCGCCAACGCCCCGTGCCTACGCACCTTCCTCAAGGCAAGCTGATCCGCACGCCTCTACAAAAGGTTGTACTCACTTCGGCAATTCATGCCGCCTTGCTGACGGAACTTGGTGCAGGGGCTAGCATCAAAGGATTAGCTGATACGGACTACATTGTCAGTCCGCAAGTCAAGGCTTTGCTCCGAACAGGGACAAAGAATATCGGTTCTAGCATGCGTCCCAATACGGAACTCATCCGTACGCTTCAAGCTGATGCTATCTTTGTTTCACCTTTTGAAAATGCGGGATTCGGCGGTTTGGAACAACTAAATATTCCCCTGATTATCTGTGCAGACTACATGGAAACCTCTCCGCTTGGACGTGCCGAATGGATGCGGTTCTATGGTCGACTGGTTGGGCTGGGCGAAAAGGCTGATTCACTCTTCCAGGCCACTGTTGCAACTTACGAAAAACTCCGCCAACAAGCGGCTCATGCCCAAACACCCCGTCCAACCGTATTCTGTGATTTACGCTATGGAGCTACCTGGTACCAACCGGGAGGGAACAGCACCATGGGACGTTTTATCACGGATGCAGGCGGTGACTATCTTTGGGCGGACCGAACAGAAAGCGGAAGCATTCCCTTACACACGGAAAGTGTGATGGCAAAGGCACAACATGCAGCTATTTGGCTAGTCAAACAGGGAACCCCTCGCACGCTGACTTATGCGTCGCTTGCTGCGGACTACCCGCCTTACACCCATTTCGATGCTTGGAAACAGCGACACATTTGGGTATGCAATACATTACAGACTCCCTTCTATGAAGAAATTCCCTTTCATCCCGAACGTTTACTTCAAAACTTGATGGAGATTTTTCATCCAGAGTTGAAGACGGAGAAAGGAAATAAGTATTATGTCAAGATGAAGGAATAAAACCATTCAGCCTCAATTATTCCATTCTCATTCTTATTCATTTGCCAGGATCTCATGAAGTATCCGCTCCTATTCCTCTTTCTGCTCTTCCCACTCACCTTACTGACAGGTAGTGTCAATCTTTCCTACTCTGACTTAACAGAAGCTTTGCTACGCTCGGAAGAAGCCAATGAAACAGCCCTTTACATCGTATGGGAGTCACGTCTTCCCCAAGCTTTGACCGCCGCCTTAGCGGGCTGCGCACTGGCCGTCAGCGGCCTCATCATGCAAACCCTCTTTACCAACCCTTTGGCAGACCCCTCGTTGCTTGGTATCCACAGCGGTGCCTCACTGGGAGCTGCTTTGGCTATGCTGGCATTGGGCGGTTGGGGAAGTATCGGGAGCTTTACGCTTTCGGGAACTCTATTCACGATTGTCGCTTCTTTTCTGGGAGCTTGCGGAGTCATTATGCTGTTACTAACTTTCAGCCGTTTGCTCAAAGGCAATCTTGCCTTACTCGTCACGGGGGTCATGCTCAGCTTTGCCCTTTCAGCAGTCATCTCCCTGCTTAGCTTTTATGCCACCGCCGACGGAGTACGCTCCTATATTATATGGGGATTGGGTGATTTCTCGGGAGTTCCTCTATCCCGAATGAGCATCTTCTCTGCCTTTATTCTGCTTCCTTCCCTATTGATATGGATGTTAGCACGCCCGCTCAACGCCCTTTTATTAGGTTCGGAATATGCTTACAACCTGGGGGTACGTGTAGAAACCGTACGTACAGGGCTGCTCGGCCTAACGGGACTGCTGACAGCCACTGTCACGGCTTTTTGCGGTCCGATTTCGTTTATCGGACTGGCGGTTCCTCACATCGCCCGCCTTTTACTTCACACTGCGGATCACCGCAAACTCATTCCTGCAACATTATTGTGGGGCGCAGACATCGCTTTACTATCTCTCTTGCTCACTCACTTACCCGGTGAACGCGGGGTACTTCCGCTAGCCGCCATCACCCCACTGATGGGCGTTCCCGTAGTTCTTTACATTTTAACCCGCCGAAGAGCTGGATGAGGGAATGGGAGCCACCGAGACACTTGCTGAAAATTCATTACCTTTGCAACGATTTCGACTAAGCCATAAAGCTCAGAAAAGCGGGCTTGCATGGAACGGAAAAGAAATCGCAGGAACAATGAACCACTCAAAACCTCCACATCATGAAATACCCTGTAGGCATCCAGTCGTTTTCTGACATCATACAGTCTGATTATGTTTATGTGGATAAGACTGACCTAGTCTACTCCCTTGCCAAGGAAGGAAAAATTTATTTCCTCAGTCGTCCGCGTCGTTTCGGCAAGAGCCTTTTGCTCTCCACACTGGAAAGTTACTTCCTTGGAAGGAAGGAATTGTTCAAGGGGCTTAAGATTGAGAAACTGGAAAAGGAGTGGAAACAACACGCGGTATTCCGTCTGGACTTTAACGGCATCAATTTCAATGATCCAGAAGTTCTGCAACGGGAACTCAATGCACGCATTGCCTCATGGGAGGCACGCTTTGGCATTGAGTCTGAAAGTGATGACTACCGTTTTGGTATTCGTTGTGAACGTCTTTTCCGCACTGCCAAGGAACAAACGGGACAAGGAGCTGTTGTGCTGATTGATGAATACGACAAGCCGTTGCTCGACGTGATGGAAGTGGACGACGAACTTTTGGCACGCAACCGCGAAACATTGAAGGCATTCTATTCGGTGTTCAAGCTCTCGGACGACTACCTGCGCTTCGTCTTCCTTACGGGAGTGACCAAATTCTCACAAATTACGGTATTCAGTGGTTTCAACCAACCTCTGGACATTAGTATGAGTGAGGCGTACGAGACGATTTGTGGGATAACGGAGGAAGAGCTCTACAGCTATTTTTCCTCATCAATTCATGAATTAGCCACCCACTATCGCTGCAGTGAGGAAGAAATGAAAGAAAGACTCAAGCACCAATATGATGGTTATCACTTCAATGAGCGAATGACAGATCTCTACAATCCGTTCAGCCTACTAAGTGCCTTTCGCATCAACCGACTTAGTGACTTTTGGTTCTCTTCGGGTACCCCCACTTTCTTAATTCGCCTACTCAACCATTACAATGAGAATATGGATGAACTGGCAGGAAAATATTACACGGAAAATGAATTTATCAACTACCGTGCTGACAAGGAACGTCCATTACCCATGATTTATCAGAGCGGATACCTGACTATCAAGGATTACGATGCACGTCGCCATCGCTACCTGCTAGACTTCCCCAACGCCGAAGTACAACAGGGCTTCCTTACGATGATTGCTAACAATTATCTGAATACACAACAAAGTCCTGACTCGTTGGCACAGGATTTGGTTATTCACTTGGAGGATGATGAATTAGAGCTGTTCCAATCCGAACTGACCGCCTTTTTCGCCAGCATCCCCTACTCCATGCGCCGTAAGGAAAATGAGCCCGAACGCGAACGCTATTTTCATTATACTTTCTATCTCCTGCTCCGCCTCATGAGTGTCTATACCGTTTACACGGAAAAAGAACAGAGCCAGGGCCGAGTAGACTGTATCATTGAAACGCCGAAGTACGTCTACATCTTCGAATTCAAACTCGACGGCACTGCTGCAGAGGCCTTACAACAAATAGAAGATAAGGGATATGCCCGTCCCTATGTAGCAGACTCACGTCCCGTTCGACTCATCGGTGTCAACTTCTCATCTGAGAAAGGAACGATTGACGATTGGACGGTGAAGGAATCACATCAATCACTTTAAAGGAAACTGGACTCTCCTCTACTTGACAGGATCTTGGTAAGAATCCAGCTTTCCATTTTCTCCTTATACACTTAATTTATCTCTGAATTTACTTCATGAAAGAATTTATACAATCCGAAGCTAAAACAGAAACTGCGGTACTTGTCGGACTGATTACCAAAAATCAAGATGAACGCAAGACGAAGGAGTACCTCGACGAATTAGCCTTTTTGGCAGAAACAGCGGGAGCAACTACCGTTAAACGTTTTACGCAACGCATGGACGGTCCTTCATCAGTAACCTACGTTGGAAAAGGTAAACTGGAAGAAATACGCCAATACATTGAAGCCGAAGAAGAGGCGGAACGTGAAGTAGGTATGGTTATCTTTGATGATGAACTATCTGCCAAACAATTACGCAATATCGAAAAAGAGTTACGCGTCAAAATATTGGATCGTACCAGCTTAATCCTCGATATCTTCGCCATGCGTGCCCAGACGGCCAATGCCAAAACACAGGTAGAACTGGCACAATACCGCTACATGTTGCCCCGACTGCAACGTTTGTGGACTCACCTTGAACGACAAGGTGGTGGTTCGGGTTCGGGTGGCGGTAAAGGCTCTGTAGGTCTACGCGGACCAGGTGAAACGCAGCTGGAAATGGACCGCCGTATCATTCTGAACCGCATGGCCTTACTGAAACAACGCTTGGCCGACATTGACCGCCAGAAAACCACCCAACGCAAGAATCGTGGCAGACTCATCCGTGTGGCACTGGTTGGTTATACCAATGTAGGAAAGTCAACCCTTATCAACTTGTTGGCTAAAACCGAGGTCTTTGCAGAGAATAAACTCTTTGCAACCCTTGATACCACAGTGCGCAAGGTCATTATCGATAACCTTCCCTTCCTGTTGGCTGATACGGTCGGCTTTATCCGCAAACTCCCAACAGACTTGGTAGATTCCTTTAAGAGTACACTCGATGAAGTACGCGAAGCCGACTTACTCGTACATGTCGTAGACGTATCGCATCCGGACTTCGAAGAACAAATCGAAGTAGTCAACCATACACTGCAAGACCTGGGGTGCGCTGAAAAGCCCCAGCTCCTGGTTTTTAATAAGATGGATGCATACACATGGACCGAAAAGGATCCTGACGACTTGACACCCGCCACGAAGGAAAATGTATCTTTCGAAGAACTCCAACGTACCTGGATGGCGAAACTGGGCGACGACTGTATCTTTATCTCAGCTCGTGAAAAAGAGAATATCGACAACCTCAAGGAACTCTTCTATACGCGAATCAAACAACTTCACGTACAAAAGTATCCATACAATGACTTCCTCTTCGAACATTACGAGGAATAAATCAGCATAACACAAAACCAAAGTCTAGCTGCTAATAACGCCTGTTATCAACAGCTAGACTTTTCATTTATCACTCTTATCAAATTAAATCAAGCTTTCCGTATATTTTTTTCAACGAAATATTTGGTTGATTCAATACAACTCTCTATCTTTGCACCCGCTAAGCCGATAAAGGCAAATCAACGCGGAAATAGCTCAGTTGGTAGAGCACAACCTTGCCAAGGTTGGGGTCGCG
>Charlie_p2__coassemble_1923_pt1 | contig 14374 bp, 8 predicted proteins | sample Charlie_p2__metabat2_high_PE_008 | metagenome-assembled genome bin Charlie_p2 | reverse complement strand
CTGTCCCGCTGTTCGCCGTTCGTTATTGTTGATTAGGACATGGGCTTAATCATCGACTCAATAAAAGCTATTTCTTCTTGTGTTAAACTGTATTTGGCATAAAGCTGACGGTTTATGTCTGCAACAGGTTGTAACCAATTGATATCGCTTTTGGCAGTGAAGTCCTGAAGGGGAACATGAGCCCAAGTAGCAGCCGGATTGTGTTGTGTGGCTTTTAATGTACCTAATAGACAGCGAGCAAATTTTGACTGAACGTATTTCAAACACGCGGTCGCCTCTTCTTGAGAAGAAAATTTGCCAATACTAAGAAAAGTATCTGTATGACCGATAACAGGCGTACCGATAACAGGCGTACTGAGTACTTCTCCGATAGCCCCTGTGCCATTGGCTTCCGGAACAAGCACTTTCCAATAATCCAGACTTTCAACTGGCTGGATATAATCACGTCGTATCCACCTGTACCCGCGCTGGTTGTTTATTCTGCCAAGAATCTGAATATAATCAGAGGCATCAGCTGGCTTGTCAGCTAAAAAGACTGTCGGAAGTTTTTCAACCGAGCTAGATACAATCTTGGCAGCAGTCCCTTTTCCTTGTACTTTTAAAATAAGCGGCTGTTCACGAAGTGCCAATTCGGAAAAACGATAAATGCCTTGCGATGAAATGATGTCGGCAAGCCCTCCGTCAATAAAAGATTCGTGGCTCAACACTTTCTTGACAATGGATTTAAGTTCAGCGTATTCAGAAAAGAAGCCTATGGGACCGAAATCAGAATTAGCATCATAATAACCTATTGCTACGCCCCCCTTGATGTCTACGTTGTCAAATACTTCAGAGGACTTTTGATAAAAGCGTACCACCTTGAAGTGAGGATTAGACAGCATTTTTTCCATCCAGTCTTTAGGTGTTTGTCCGACACGGAATAGATAGCGTGCCGGAGTGATGAGAGTGGCATAATCGGTTAGCTGAAAAGCTATGTCATAGAACAGATGGTATATAGGTGGTTTTCTTGTACTTATCCCTTCTTCCTGATACGGCGGATTGCTTACAACTGCATTGAATTTCATATTCCTGATTTGATTTGCTTTCCAGTAATCTTTGCCATTCGTTACGTCCTCCACGAAGTGTTCACGATGGTGCTTGAATGTTTCGATGATGTCGGCACCGTTGTTGCGCACATCCTGATAACACTTTGCGTTGACTTTAATCTTTGCCAATCCCACCAGCGTTCGTCTGGTGATTTTTTCCGCCATGGGTGTTTTACAGATGACAAAGATGTTCTTTTCGATGACGCGCTTCCAAACCTCGGCTTTCGTCTGGGGTGTCAGCTCTGCGCCGAAGCCCTGCAGGCTTTGGCACTGCACGCGGTAGAGCGTGTAAGCCATGTACAAGGGGTAAAGCCCCGTTTTGGAGTTGAGCTCCAGAATCTTCGGATCGGGAGCATAGAACACACGCTGCGTCACCTCGCTGTCCTTGCCGACCAGCCGCGGACGGGTCAGGAGGCTCTCCTCTTTGTGGTCTTCGCCATAGAAGTCGTAGCCGCCCACCGTCTCGCTCAGGTGCATATTGACCACGCGCCAGGGCGTAAGTACGGTCTCCTTGTCGGGATAGCGAAATTGAGAGATGACATGAGCGATGCCGTTGACGCGCTCATCAACGGGAAGGTCTTCCAGCCGCTGAACTTCGTCGTAGATTGACTCTGACCAGGCTATGAACCGCTCGTTCCGGATGAGGTGTGCCACCTTGATGAAGTCGGCTTTGGTCAACCCGTGCGGCATAAATTCGTTCCACGAGGCATTGTCGATACTGGCCACAAACTTGTCGATGGTAAACGAATCGCTCAGCTTGTCAACCGTACCGTAAATAAGCATGGGGAAACGGATGATGATTTTTTCAAGAATGTCGTATGCCTGGTCGCCCCTGGTCTTGTTCTTCTTTGCCTTGGGTTGTTCCCCGGGTGCGTGGGGGGCTTGGGGCGAAGCTGCCGGACGGCTTCCCGCTGCGGCTCCCTCACCCGTCACCCCTTCGTCGGTCACCTTTATCTTTCCCCGGCTGCTCTTACCCGACGATGCAATACGCATCTTGGCGTCAATGTCCTTGAGAAGGGAAAACACTTCGTCGCTCATGTCATCCAGGTTGTCAAAGAGCTTGCGCGTGCGTCCGCTCGTAAACTCATCGGAGTAGGCCCGGTTGACCTGCTTCATGAAGCTGCGCGTGTCAAAATCAACCGTCTTGCTGCCGTCAATGCTTATCACGGGGCAGAATCTCAGGAACTTTTCGGTCTCCTCGGCCTTCTTCCTGCCGGGATTCTTGCTTCGGCTGCTTATTTCGGTAAGGTATTGGTCAATCACGGTGAGGGTGCGGTCGGGTGCGAAGTCAAAGGCGTAACACTCGCGCTTGGTCTTTCCCTTGAATGGCGTCTGGCTGCGGAATATAGTCTGCAGATAGCGCGCCGCCTTCGTAGTATAGGAACCTGAAAGCATCAAGACCGCCGTCCATTCGGGCACACTGACCCCGGTGGTGCATCTGCCGCATGTGAGCGTAATGGTCTTCGCGTGATGCTTTACGGCATTGAGCACCTTGGCCAGTGCTTCGTCTTCCTTCTTGCTTCGTGTTTCGTTGTCTTCCTTTTCCAGTTCGCTCTCGCTGTCTCCCTTGCCGGCGATGTTTACGATTTCATAATCGCGGAAATAATTGTCGGGTGTGTTTTCGCGCAACAGGGCACTCAGGCAACGAGCCACGTCAACTCCCGGAACAGACCATAGGGTGTGCTGAAAGTAGTCACGATATTCAGGCGTAGCAAAGGGGTAGTTGAGTTCTTTGTTGTCTCCATCCTTGGTCATGAGTTTCAAGAATGCGCGTACATCGTGCTCGTGTACGAACGAATCGGTTGCGAGGTCAACGCGGAAGAACTCCTTGAAGTTAAAGTAATCATTTTCGTCATGACTAAAGTCTTGCAGCACGTCACCGAGACGGTAGGTGCAGATGTTAAGCCGCGCCAGCCCCTCGTATGGATTTTTCTCACCGGGGTGTGTCTGCGACCAACGCTCCTTGGCTTCCTGCTCCATGTTGTAGTCCCAACGGTATATTTCTTTCTCGCTGAAAAGCTTGAGAATATTGTACGGGGTTCCCGAAAGGTAGAGAGTTTTCATCTGCTTGTTCTTCTGGAACTCGGCAACCACCGCTTTTCCCTGGTCTGTACGGATGCCTTCATGAGCCTCATCAATGATGAGGAGGTCCCAGCTTTCCTTGAAAAGCTCGTTGTTTTTGTCAAACTTGCTTTTCTTGTTTACCGCTTTCGACCCGCGTATGTCTTGTATGGAGGCAAAGTAGATGTATTTATAGTCAGGGTCTTGCTCCGTATATTGTTTCAACACTTCAAGTCCGCCGGCTACTTTTTGACCATCGATATGCAACTTGCCCTTAAAGCGGGTGATATAGTGAAATCCGGGCAGTTGCAAGAGTTCGAAATCCTTGTGCCAGCCGTCACGCACGGCAGGGCGGTGAGTGAGAATCAGCACGCGGTTGAAAGGTTTGCGCTTGACCACCTCAAGGGCACACAAGGTCTTGCCAAAACGCATTTTGGCATCCCACAGCATTTTGGAACCGTATGTAAACTGGGCAAGCGTCTGGTTGACGGCTGCTTCCTGCTCCTCTCTCAATACAATTTCAATCTTCTTTTCTCCTATAGGCACAACCTTCCAGTCTTCTTTATTAAGGAGTGACTGATTATGCTTCACCGCACTGATGGCCTTTACGATCAGTTCTTTCGTGACGGGATACCATTCACGTGGATTGTATTGGAGGTTGGGAAATTCGACGGCACCGTAACCGCTGTTTTCCAACACTTCGTGCACCTCGTGGTCATCAAATCCGACTTCCTCACCATCCATGTCATAAATGGCAATTTCGGCATATTCAAGTTTGTATTCAATAGCAGCCGTACCCGTTTCCTGGTCAATTCTTGCTTTGGCCGCATTTCTCAGCAGCTCGCCATCAGGTTCGAGGGCGCGCCAGTCCTTAAAGTAGTTGATGGTGGCTTTCCCCACTTTAAGCATATGGTCGTGCTTTCCGTCATCAATGCTGAAAGCATAGATGAGCGTGTAGTCATAGGTAGGTTTATGTTTTGCCATATTATTTACTGTTGATGAGATCGACAAATCGGATGTTCTTTCCTTCGGGAGGCTCTTGTTTGTGCCACTCCTTTATGATGCAAAGTGTTTCGTCCTTAAACAAGCCATCGCCATTCGTGACTCTCTGTAAAAGGGGGATGCCCTTGGCACCGGGTAGCGTGCCTTGAAGTCCGTCCATCTGCCAGATGTTCCAAGAAATAACCTCAACGGGTTTTTCCAGAGCTTCCTTCAGGGGTAATTTTCCCCACTTATCTACATAGAAATCAATGTAAGTAAGCAGCAGTGCTTCGCGTGCAAGAAGTACATTGTCACCTTGCCAATCGAAGCCGTAAACTGACTGTAAAGCTTTCAGTGCCCATCTCCGCCATTCTCTTTTATTCAGCTTTGTCGGCTCATTTCTTGTGAATTGGTTGATGAGTTTCAGTTTCCGGTCGAGCAGCCCGATACGATCGGGGACAGGTATGATTTGTCCTGTAGTTACATCGTATCGACTCACGAGGTAGGGAGCTTCACCACATGACATTTCTAACCGTAGAAGTTTTACATATTCCTTCCAACTGCGGTTTTCAGGAATTCGTATTTCTCCTTTCGGAACGGAAGTCCATGTTTTGTCCTTGTTCTCTGTGTTGAAAACATCCTTGACTCCAAACCATGCGTTGTCTACCAAATTGTTTTGGGCATTGCATATCCAAGCTGGGGTAAAGACTTCGGCCTTTTCATCAGTTCTTGTTTTGCGCAACACTTCATCCTTCAATATGCGAGGCTTGATTATCCCATTGTTTTCACCAGTTATCAGCTCTTCGGTTATCGGCTTTTCTTTGGTGTAGGCTTCTCCCTTGGAGGCATAATCATCTGTTCCCCAAATAATATAAGAGGTTATGCCTGAATAATGACTTCGGGTTCTATCAGTCAACAATGAATTTAGCAACCCTGGGTAAAGGTTGCTAATTTCATCCTCGGATATATCGATTCGGTTGAGATCAATGATAAGTGGCATAGTTCCAATTTACATAGATTACTGATGTCCATTTTTTAGGAGGGAATAATTAGGGTTCACGAAATCATGTCCATCATCCTGATTGCACGATTCCGCATGAAGTTTTCAGCCCAGCTTCAAGCCGACAGTTCCGGAAAAATCACAATAATCGAGGACGTAGTTCATAAAAGAGACAAAGTGAACGAAACGAGATTGAAAAGCAAAGAATCCAGCAAGTTTTTATAAGGACTGTAATGCGTCCTCACTCAAACCTGTCAAAGCGGCAATACGATGAAGCGACCAGCCTTCTTCTTTTAAAGTCTTCGCCATGCGCAGAGCCATCTTTTTTTCGCCTTGCTCTAGTCCTTGCTCTAGTCCTTGTTCTAACCCTTGCTCTATACCCGCAGCCATACCTGCAGCATAGCCCTTCTCATGTCCACGTATCTCGGCAGTTTCTACTACACTGTAGATATCGCGAAAGACCTTGAGGGAAGCTTCATAGTCAATGCGCTCCTGCGGATTGAACTGAGCGATTTCTGCCGCTTGAAACAATTGGGTAAAAACTTGTTCTTGCAGCGTGGCAGGACGTTGCATAAGACGAGAAAGGTTCTTGATGGCATAGAGCCACTTGTCGAACAACGTATTCAACTCCTGCTCTTGCTTGGTAAACTTGGGCATTTCGAGATAAACATACGTCAGTTTATCGTAGAACACTTCCTTTGTCTGAGTGTCAAGCAGCTTGACTTCATGATGAAAGTAATCGGGATTGGTATCATCGAAACAAAAGTTGAGAATGCCAATCGTATAAACGGCTGTCAGCTGATAATTCCACTCGTGCCCTTTGACTGCTTGGTCACGAATAGGGAAAGTGGAATAGAAAATGCTTCGATCTTTAAAGTATTGCTGTTCAGCCTTCTGCATTTCTACCAAAATCTTGGACCCGTCAACTGTCTCACAGTACACATCAAAGACAGCCTTGCGGTCATATTCCTGACCACCCAGATGCTCCGTATTCAGATAGGTCAAATCACGGATTTCTTCTTTTCCATGAAGCAAGGCATTCAAAAAGCTGATAAGCAACTCTTTATTGGCCTCTGTTCCAAACAGCTTCTTAAAAGCGAAGTCTGTATAGAAATTGACATAACGTTCATAGTTTATCATAATCAACGGAATTTAGTCGGATGACAAAAATATTGAAAAGGATTTCTCCTTATCGCCCGAACCAAACACAGCCGTTACACATTGGCCACGCGCATGATGTCTGCAAAGACACCGGCTGCCGTAACTTCGGCTCCGGCACCATAGCCTTGAATCAACATCGGGTATTCGCGGTAACGCTCGGTAGTGAGAAGGAGAATATTATTTGAACCTTCAAGCTCGTAGAAGGGGTGATTGTTGGGAATTTCCTGCAGTCCGACACTTCCCTTGCCTTCACTCCAACGAGCCACAAATCGCCAGCACTTGCCTTCGGCTTGCAAGCGTTTTCTTTCCGTTTCGAAGTGAGCATCGAAATCGGGCAGACGTTGCCAGAAGGCCTCCAAACTGCCATCGAAGAGTTCCTGAGGAATAAAGAGATGACGCTCGATCTCGTCGAACTCCACGCGATACCCACTCTCACGAGCCAAAATCAAAAGTTTACGCACCACGTCCTTGCCCGATAGGTCGATACGCGGATCGGGTTCACTATAACCTTTTTCCTTCGCCAACCGCACTGCTTCACTGAACGGAACGGTCTCGGAGAGGGTATTGAAAACAAAGTTCAACGTGCCACTCAACACAGCTTCGATGCGCAAGATGCGGTCGCCTGAGTTACAGAGGTCATTGATGGTATTGATGATGGGAAGACCCGCTCCCACATTCGTTTCGAAGAGGTATTTCACCCCCTTTTCACGGGCTATTTGCTTGAGCAAGCGGTAATGGTCGTAGGAAGAAGATGCTCCGATTTTATTGGCTGCTACAATATTGACGTTGTGACGGAGCAAACGTTCGTACTGAGCAGCGACTTCATCACCGGCTGTACAGTCTACAAAGACGGAATTGAAGATGTTCATCTCCTCAATCTCACGCATCATGCGTTCGATGCCGCCCTCTCCACCTTGCTCCATGGCCTCACGGTAATGATGTGGGTCAATGCCATTGCGGTCGTAGACGGCATGTGAACGCCCGCTGATACCCACGATATTAAGTTTCAAACCGCGTTCTTCAAAGAGTTTGTCACGCTGGGCAGCAATCTGCTCAATGAGACTTCCCCCGACCGTACCTGTACCGCAGATAAAGAGGTTGAGGTCTTCGTGTTCGCTGAGGAAAAGGCTGTCGTGAAGCACATTGAGCGTCTTGCGCAATTGAGCTCGTTCGACAACAAAGGAAAGGTTCATTTCCTGTCCGCCCATAGCAACTGCCGAGATGCTGATACCGTTGCGTCCAAGCACCGAAAAGAGTTTACCAGCTATACCGGGCAACTTACGCATGCGTTCACCCACGACAGCCACACTCGAAAGTCCGTCGGCGAGGGTGGCACGGTTCATCGCTCCGTCGGCTATCTCGGCTGCAAATTCTGCATCGAGCAATTCGCAGGCTCGTCGGGCGTCAGCCGGTGTCATACCTATGGAAGTACTCGTCTCGGAAGAGTTCTGTGCTACCATAAACACACTGATTCCCCCTGCTGCCAAGGTAGCGAAAATACGGCGGTTGACACCGATGACACCGACCATTGACAAACCACTGACAGTAACCATGCTTGTTTCCTGTACAGAAGAGATACCACGTATGGGACGTTCACTACGGGCTGCGTCGCGACGAATGACACTACCTGCAGCTTCCGGATGGAAGGTATTCTTGATGTAAATCGGAATATTCTTCTGGCAAACGGGATAGATGGTAGGCGGATAGACGACCTTCGCACCGAAATTGCACAATTCCATGGCTTCGGCATAGGAAAGCTGGTCGATGGTGTAAGCCGTAGGAATAATGCGCGGATCTGCCGTCATAAAGCCGTCTACATCGGTCCATATTTCCAAACATTCAGCATCGAGAGCGGCGGCTAAAATCGAAGCGGTATAGTCGGAACCACCCCGACCGAGATTGGTCGTTACGCCCGTACTGCCATCAGAAGCAATGAAACCACCTGTCACAATGCGATGCGGACGATGGGCAAAGTGTTCCCGAATGAGACGATTAGTCTGTTCGAAATCGACTACATGGCGATTGCCCTGCTTCATGGTCTTCATAAATTGGCGGGCATCCAGGTGACTAGCACCGGCTATCAAGGCTGTGACAATCAAAGAGGAAAGCCGTTCGCCGTAAGCGACAATCGCATCCGCCGTCTTGGGGGTCAGGTCTTGAATGAGACTGATGCCGTGAAGGATGCTTCGCAATTCGGTAAAGAGGGCATCGAGCTGTTGCAGCAAAGCTCCTTGCCCTTCGGAAGGAATGACTTCTGCCACCAAAGCATGGTGACGTTGTACCAATGCTTCCAGTTGCTCCTGGTATGCAGCTTCGCCCGCTGCTGCCTGTTGGGTGAGTGCTATGAGTCCGTCGGTCACACCACCTAAGGCGGAAACGACTACAATCACATCGTCGGCATTGTCCTCGACAATGCGCTTGACGCTCAGTATACTTGCAGCGGTTCCAACAGAGGAACCGCCGAATTTTAGAACTTTCATTAGAAGAAAATGATAAGGGAAGAATGTAAACGGAAAGATGAGTTCACTCCAAGCTAAGGGAGGTAATCTCTGCTGATGGGTGCCGTCCTCTCTTGATTCAATTGACTATTTACGAAACGAAGCCTTACAGCTTTACCTTTTCCTTGACAGGCTTCGACTCATTATGCAAGCGATCGAGCGCTGTCACTATATATGTATATTTTTCCTTGCCTCCCTGGTAAGGCAAACGATAGAACGTTTGAGGCGTAATGGCCAAAATGTGCGAAGCATCATTGAGGTCGATTCTTTCACCCTTACGGAAACGGTAAACTACATAATTACAAGCACGATCCATTTCCTTTTTAGCCTTGGGAGCTGTCCAGAAGAGGTAATAACCATCGGGCATCCAAAGTGCCTTGACCTTACGCGGTTTCTTGGGAGCCTCATCGTCCATAAAGGGGAAGAGCGGTTGAAGCGCAGGAGTGCGGTGGTACTTATCCTTCAAGAGCGTGGCGTAGTTTCCATCATTACGAACCACAGCCGCTGAATACCATAAGCAAGAACCCTGGGTTCGCAATCCACGCTGCAAGGCAAACTTCGCTTCCATCTGGTGACGGGTGGGTTGCTGACGGTCTGCGGCACGAACGGTACGCTCAACGTCCTGACCAATAATCAAGGGACGGTTGCCAGCAAAACGGCTCCACCACTTGATGAGTTCCTCGTAGTCTGCAGTACGGTGACCGATTTCCCAATAAATCTGCGGCACGGTATAATCTACCCAGCCTTTGTTAATCCAATAAAGTACATCGGCATACAAGTCATCATAGTTTTGCAAGCCAGCCGTCTTTGAACCTGGTAAGTTACTGCCCGGCTTGGCATTGTGATAGATACCAAAGGGACTGACACCAAACTTTACCCAAGGCTTGACTGCTCGGATGGAGTCATGGAGCATCTCGATAAAGAGATTGACATTATAACGACGCCAATCGCCTAAATCATTGATTCCATTATGATTGGCACGATAGGTAGCCTGATCGGGAATGGTTACACCCGCTACAGGATAAGGATAGAAGTAGTCATCAATATGAAGTCCGTCGACATCGTAACGGCGCACAATGTCGGCAGCAATCTTACACACGTATTTGCGATTTTCATGAAGTCCGGGATCGAAAATATAGAGTCCATCATACTCAAAAAAGCGTTGCGGATTTTTTACGTAAGGATGGGTTACAGCCAATTCGCGGGTTCCCTTTGTTTTGGCACGGAAAGGATTGATCCAAGCATGGAGTTCCATTCCTCGGGCATGACATTCCTGGACCATCCAGCTCAGAGGGTCCCAATAAGGCGCGGGTGCTTTTCCCTGCTGACCCGTAAGAAAGCGGCTCCAGGGTTCGTAAGGCGACTGGTAAAGCGCATCGGCCTCACCACGGACTTGGAAAATCACCGTATTAACTCCACAGGCTTTCAACACATTGAGTTGCTTGGTCAAATTGGCTTGCATGACATCACGACTCATGCCCATAAACTGACCGTTAATCATTTGAATCCAAGCTCCGCGAAATTCGCGTTTGGGAAGAGGAAGTTGCTGTGCGGCTACCGGAAGGAGATAACACAGACTGAGAAGGAGTGTAAAGAGGTATTTCATGAAACTTTTCATTAATGAGCATTCTACGTGACCCTGTTTTAGCCTTACAAGATTGGAGAATGAAACAGAATTGGACTTTAGAAAGATATGCATCGTGCCGATCTGATGCGCCACCCCGCAACTCCTCGTACTTCTCAACTCGCATCTTTTCAACCTTCCACGCTTCAACGACTCTTAATCAGGACCTGTCATAATAAAGGAGATGAGAGTTCACGGCACATCTCATCTCCTTGTGATTTCGGCTGTAAAGGTAGTGTTTTTTCGGAGGAGAAGGGAAGTTAGCAGGGGACTTCTCAAAGGGAAGCAGGTTCTAAGGGGATGAGCTCCCCATATTATCAAGAAAAACGTAACTTTGCGGCACTGTTCTCTAACAAAAAGTGCCCGATTTCCGCTTTTAGCTAAACGATGAAATTCCTGTAAGCTTGCTTTCGCAGGCTAAACCAGGATAACGCATTTGTGAAAACGGAAACACACGATTCCTTCTGCTTCTCTCACCCTGCAAGCAGAACATTCAGCTTTTACCCTACCGCTAACTCCTATGTCAACAAACGTAGCCATCATTCTTGCCGGTGGAAAAGGAAACCGAATGGGAACGGAATGTCCCAAACAGTTTCTAGAACTTCGAGGCAAGACCATTCTTGAATATAGTATCCACGCTTTTGAGCAAAATCCGCACATCGATGAGATTGCGGTTGTTGTTGCCCCCGAATACCATCACCGTTTGGAGGACATGAAGCTCCTCAACGGTTGGACAAAACTGACCAAGGTTTTGGAAGGCGGGAAGGAACGCTCTGATTCGAGTTTGGCAGCCATTCGTGCCTACGAGGGACAAGAGGTTAACCTCCTCTTTCACGACGCTGCACGTCCCTTGGTTACGCAAGCCATCATTGACCAAGTTTGTGAGGCCTTACTCACCCAGGAGGCTGTCGGCGTAGGCATTCCCTCGGTAGATACCATTATGCAGGTGGAAGCCAATTGCATTACCCAAGTACCTGACCGCACGACCTTGCAACGAATGCAAACACCGCAGGCTTTTCGGGCTACAACCATTACTGAAGCCTATCGCCGTGCTTTGGCTGATCCCAACTTCCGTGCCACTGACGATTGCGGCGTAGTGCTCCACTATTTACCCGAAGTTCCCATCTACGTGGTGAAAGGCGATGAGCGCAACTTGAAGTTGACCTATGCAGCGGACCTTGACACATTAGACCGTCTGTTGGCCGACGAGGCAGAAATGCCCACGCCTCACGCTGAAGCCTTTCTGCCTCAGCCTGATAATGAAACCCCTGCGGGCAGAATGCGCTACATGAAGGCTTTTCACAAACAGAACCTTCGCAACATGCAGTTGGCGGAATTGGACATTCTGCGCCACGTGGCACGCGTCTGCGAACGCCATGATATTCCCTACTGGCTCGACAGTGGCACATTGCTTGGTGCTGTGCGTCACGGTGGCTTTATCCCCTGGGATGACGATATCGACATTTGCATGCCTCTGGAAGAAATTCCTCGCTTCGTAGAAGTAGCTAAAAAGGAGCTTCCGGAACATCTCTTTGTACAAACACCAGAGACGGAACCCGAAATGCGCCTGCCTATCTGCAAAGTGCGCAACTTGAATTCACTCATCGTAGAGGGAGCAGACGATTTCTCTAAGACGTATGCGAAAGGCTTGTATATCGATATCTTTCCGATGCATCCCTGGCCTACCTTCCCGAAGATGTTTTCCAAGAAAGTGGCACGCGGTTACTGCCGTGCCAATGCCATTCTCCATGCCCAACATACATACAGTTGGCGCTCGGTAGCCGAACTCTTTTACTTCGGTGCCAAACGGGCTCTATTGGGAACACTTTGGCATACGGCGGCACTCTTTACAAGCAAAAACAAATATTATTCGAATACACTCAATAACAGCGGAAACGGAAACCGTCACTTGCAAAGCACCATCTTCCCACTTACAACTATCGAGTTTGAAGGGGAGAAATTTTCCGCTCCGGCTGACGCTGATACTTACCTACACGATCTCTTTGGCGAATACATGACATTACCACCTGAGGATCAACGCGAAGGACATGCAACATTTTATTTGACGGAATTGGTAGAATTATAAAGTCCTTCTGAAGTTTTTGAAGATACTAAATCACTGCCAAAAATAATCTTAAGATACATCATTATGCAAGCCATTATCTTAGCAGCAGGTATGGGTCGCAGATTAGGCGAACTTACCAAAGACAATACCAAATGTATGGTGGAAGTAAACGGTGTCAGACTGATTGACCGTTTGCTGAACCAACTTGCTCCACTGGGGCTTAACCGCGTAGTTATAGTAGTGGGCTATGAGGGACAAAAGTTACGCGACTACATCGGTGACCGTTATGCCGACCGTTTGCACATCGAGTATGTCAACAACCCGGTTTATGACAAGACGAACAATATCTACTCGTTGGCACTTGCTAAGGAACAATTGCAGGAGGACGACACCTTGCTTATCGAAAGTGACTTGATCTTTGACGATGCAATGTTCTCTCTGATTCTTAATGACCAGCGACCGAACTTGGCTCTCGTAGCCAAATACCAAACTTGGATGGACGGTACGATGGTCTGCATTGACGATGATTGTAACATTGTCAACTTCGTTCCTAAACAGGCTTTCAACTATGCTGATACCAACCGCTACTACAAGACGGTCAACATCTATAAGTTTAGCCGCGACTTCTCACGCCACAAGTATGTTCCCTTCCTCGAAGCTTACTCAAAAGCTATGGGGAACAACGAATATTACGAGCAGGTACTCCGCGTGATAACCTTCCTCGACAAGAGTGATCTCAAGGCTTTACCTATCACGAATGAGAAGTGGTATGAGATTGATGACCTCCAAGATCTTGACATCGCGTCAACCATCTTTGCTGACGATGAATCACGCAAACAGCTCTACATGCGTCGCTATGGTGGCTATTGGCGTTTTCCCGAGATGTTAGACTTTTGCTACCTGGTCAACCCGTATTTCCCGACCCAACGAATGCGTGACGAAATGCGCGCGAACTTTGACACTTTGCTGACGGAATATCCCTCGGGCATGTATGTCAATTCGCTTTTGGCTGGCAAATGCTTCAACGTTCGTCAGGAATACATGGCAGTCGGCAACGGAGCTGCTGAATTGATTAAAGGACTGATGGAAAGCGAAACGGGCAAAGTCGGTGTGGTCTACCCTACCTTTGAAGAGTATCCGCATCGCCTCCCAAAGGAACAAATTGTTCCCTTCTTCCCTGCCAACAAGGATTGCCGCTACACAGCAGACGACCTCAAGGCTTTCTATGCCGACAAGGAGTTGAGTACGCTGTTGCTGATTAACCCCGACAATCCCAGTGGTAACTTTATACCAGTCCCTAATGTTCTCATGCTTGCCGCATGGTGCCAGGATCATGGCATTCGCTTGATTCTCGATGAAAGTTTTGTAGACTTCAGCCAAGACTGGGAAACCAGCAGCTTGCTTGACAATGGCATTCTTCAAGCTTACCCCAACTTGATCGTAGTAAAAAGTATTTCGAAAAGCTTTGGTGTACCAGGACTTCGTTTGGGAATCTTAGCCTCAGCCAATAAGGAACTGATTGCCCAAATCAAGAAGGAGGTCAGCATCTGGAACTTGAACTCATTTGCTGAGTTCTTCATGCAGATTTACACGAAGTACGAAAAGGACTACAAGCGTGCCTGTGAGAATTTCCAAATGGAACGCACGCGTTTCTATCACGCACTTAGTGCTGTACCCTTCCTTCGTGTAATTCCTTCTGAAGCAAACTACTTCCTGTGTGAATTGACCGACCGTTTCTCTTCTACCGAACTGACGGAACGTCTGCTCAAAGACTACAACATTCTCATCAAAGATTGCGACACGAAGAATGGACTTCAAGACAAGAACTACATTCGCATTGCAGTGCGCAACACAGCGGACAATAACCGACTGGTTGAGGTGCTGATGAGTTTGTAAGCC
>Charlie_p2__coassemble_1538_pt1 | contig 19357 bp, 18 predicted proteins | sample Charlie_p2__metabat2_high_PE_008 | metagenome-assembled genome bin Charlie_p2 | reverse complement strand
TAAAAAAGACGCTCGACAAGGGGTTCGCACAGTGCGGAGTCCTAAAAAAGACGCTCGACAAGGGGTTCATACAGTGCGGAGTCCTAAAAAAGACGCTCGACAAGGGTTCCGCACAGTGCGGAGTCCTAAAAAAGACGCTCGACAAGGGTTCCGCACAGTGCGGAGCCCTAAAAAAGACGCTTGACAAGGGTTCCGCATACGTTGAGCTTCTTATAAAGCCATTCGGTCAGGGTTTTACACGTTGCACCCTTTTCAATAATGTCAGGGATAAGCATTGTTTCTCTGTTAGACGATGCACATACAGCATGAAGACAGGATTCCTCTGCTATATGTAGTATCTCAATATACGAAAGTGTTCTGATGACTGTATCAATCTGGTCTATGCTGATAGATCGGGTGAGCTCTGGACAGGGTTCACCTACTTTATCGGGGTGACGATATACAAAGACGCGCCGTAGGCTTTTAAACCTATGGCGCGTCTTTTGTTTTAAGTTGTAAGTAACGTCTTTACTTCTTCATCTTTTCAATAAAGAAGTCACTAATCGTGCGGAAGAGGTGGAGACGGGTGTTACCGCCCTGGATAAAGTGATTGCGGTTGGTGTAGACCTGTTGGCGGAACATCTTACCCGCTTGTACATAGGCTTCACTGACTTCAGTAAAGTTGCGGAAATGTACATTGTCGTCGGCCGTACCGTGAATGAGCAGCAAATCACCGTGGAGGGCATTGGCACGCTGAATGGGATTTGTTGCGTAACCGGCTGCATTCTCCTTCGGAGTGCGCATGTAGCGTTCCGTATAGACCGTGTCGTAATACTTCCAATTGGTCGGAGCGGCTACAGCCACACCGGCACAGAATACATTACGACCTTCGCTCATAGACATCAATGTGTTGAAACCGCCGAAGCTCCAGCCCCAGATGGCAATGCGATTCTTGTCTACATAGGGAAGTGAGCCGAGGTAGATAGCGGCCTCAACTTGGTCCTTTGATTCGAGGTCACCCAAACGGAGGTAGGTGCACTTTTCGAAGTCTGCACCACGGGCTCCCGTGCCTCGACCGTCAACGCAGACAAAGACAAAGCCCTGGTCGGCCATGTAGCTTTCGAACATGGCACCGGGATAGAAGCCCATGCTCCAGTCGTCCTTAACCTCCTGAGAAGCGGGACCGCTGTACTGATACATGATGACGGGATACTTCTTGGACGCGTCAAAGTCGCGGGGCTTAACCATCCAGCCGTTGAGCTCTACGCCTTCAGAAGTCTTGAAGGAGAAGAATTCCTTCTGACCAAGCAGAGGAGTAATTTTAGCCTTCAATTCCGCATTGTCGACCATGGTCGAAAGGACCTTACCGTCTGAAGCCTGGCAGAGCGTGGTCACGGGCGGTTGCTGAGCCGAAGAATATACGTTGAGGAAGTACTTCATGGACTTGCTGAAGGTAGCATTGTTCGTACCGACGTGTTGAGACAGCTTCTTCTTTTTGCCATTCTTGTCAATCGAGTAGACCGCTGTGCGCATGGGGCTTTCTTCGTGAGAAGCGTAATAGAAACGACCCGATGCCTCATCGTAACCATAGAATGCACTGACGTCATAGTTTCCCTTGGTCACTTGGCGTTCGAGTTGGCCGTTGAGGTTGTACCAATAAATGTGGCGGTAACCGTCGCGGTCGGAGATGTAGGCAAAGTGGTTGTTGTAGAATTGCAGGCTACCATAGGCAGCGTCGGTCACATACTTCGGATTTTCCTCACGTACGGCCAGTTTGCATTCCGTGGAACGTGGATTGGCCATGTAGATGTCCATGCGGTTTTGGTGACGGTTGAGTGTTACGACTGCCAACTTCTCGGGGTCAGAAGTAAAGTGAATGCGGGGTACGTAGCCGTCGGCATCGAGCGGCAACTTCATGGTGCGGGTCACGCGGTTCTTGATGTCGAAGGTCATGACACTCACGTCGCTGTTCTTTGCACCAGCTACGGGGTATTTGTAACGGTATTCACCGGGATACTCATCGTACTCCATGCGTGTGGGATAAGCTCCCTTAAACTCCTGGATTGCATAGACAGGCACCTTCGACTCGTCGTAGCGCACCCAAGCCAGCATCTTGCTGTCTGCTGAGAAGTCAAACGAACGGGCTGTAGAGAATTCTTCTTCGTTTACCCAGTCGGGTACACCGTTGAGCACCTCGTTGAACTTACCGTCCTTGGTTACTTGGGTTTCTGCATTGCCGTAAAGCAACTTGACCAGGAAGAGGTTGTTGTCGCGAGCAAAGGCAATCACATTGCCATCGGGCGAGAAAATCGGCATTTGCTGAGGTCCGCCATCAGAAAGCGGTTCGTACGTTTTGTTAGCTACATCATAAATGTAGTAAACCGCCGTATATGAGCGGCGATAAATCATGCGTGTCTGTGTACGGAGCAGAATGCGTCGTTCGTCGGGCGACATGATATAACCGTCAATGCCCTGCAACTTTTGATTACCGCGAGCTGCATCGACATCAAAGATGACGCCCAGTTCCTTACCATTCTTAAACGAACGACGAATGATGCGTTTGCCGTCGTTAGAGAGCTGCGTGTAGCTTTCGCCATCGTTCATCGGGTTGACACCATAGACATAGTTCGGGAAATACTTACCGCCAGCAATGTCTTCCAGCGTCAGCTTTTCCTGAGCCTGTACTTCCGCTTGCGCGACAGACAGCCCGGTAAAACCAGCGACACCGGCAAAGAGACCGGCGACGAGAAGAAGAATCTTTTTCATAAAGAAGAGTAGATTTTTGATTGATTCTAATATTATTTTCGCGGCAAAGTTAGTGTAAACTTAAAGCGTAACCTAACATTTTGTAGAGATTCCCTTCCCTTTTGCTTGGCAACGTTTCTATTTATTCCGACCTTTGCTCCGGTCTTTTACGCCTCATTGCATTTCAAACAAAAACGAAGAAGTCATGGATAAAATGAGTCAGTACAATTATTCCGTAGAGCCTTTCTCAGAGGATTATTGCGGAAATCTTTCTTGGGGCAACTTGGGCAACCTCTTGCTCCGTTGTGCTTCGATGCACGCAGGCGAGCATGGATTTGGTTATCAGCAAATGATAGGCTGCCACCATGTGTGGGTACTTTCCCGACTCGTTATCGAGATGCAGGAATTGCCCCGTACGGGAGAGCATTTTGGCATCCAGACCTGGGTAGATAAACTCTACCGTCAGTTTACCGACCGTCATTTCAGTGTGTTGCGTCCAGACGGTACAGCTTACGGCCATGCTACCAGCATTTGGTCACTCATCGACACCGAAAGCCGTCAGCCAGCCGACTTGACAAAACTGCCCGATGGTGGATTCTCGGATACATTGATTCCCGAACGCCCTTCTCCCATTGCTCCGATGGGGCGTGTTCGTCTTAAGAATGCTCAGCTGGTCGGAACGCACCGTGCTGCATTTACCGACCTTGATATCAATGGGCATGTCAATTCGATTCGTTACATCGAGTTGTTGCTCAATCAATATGCGGCAGAGGATATGAAGAAACATCCTGTCCGTCGTATCGAAATGGCCTATTGCCTGGAAGCCTATTGTGGCGATACGTTGGAAATCTACCGAGAGGAGGATGCAACTCAGCCCAACCGGACTTTGTACGAAATCCGGAAAGCCAGTGGCGAGGTGATTATCAAGGGAAGCATTGCTAAGGCTTGAAAGACGACAGCTTTTAAGAGTATAAACTCAAACCGATACGTTATGAAAACAATGATTACACTGCTTGCACTGTTGGCAACAGCCGGAAGTATGAGCGCAGAAAACAAGTACGGGGAACGTTTCGAAGGCGTTTGGCAACAGGTGCAATACACTAAGCCGGATGCTGCCCCCATTCGCTTACCAGTGTGGAAAGTGATGCAGACCGATGGTAGTTTCTGTACATTCTTGATTGCGAACCAGTCGGGAAAAAGCATCATTACGAATGAAGGCACATATAAGGTAACTTCTGACTCAACGGTGGTAGAACACGTAACGGGTTCGATTACCGACCCGACACTGGTTGGTAAGAACAATCGCATCACTTATCAGTTCAAGGACAAGGATGAAGTGAATGTGACTTACCGCATGCCGGGAGCTTCGCGTGATGGACACGAAACTTGGGTACGTGTGAAACTTGAAATGCCCGAGTAAGCAGGTAAAGTCCTTACTAATATGATAGGAGACACATTGGGACGATGGCTTTACTGCGCCGAATGTGTATCTTCGCACAACAAATAAACATCTCACTCAACATTTATAATTACAATAGCCCTATGGGAAAAGTATTGATTATTGGTGCTGGTGGTGTGGCCACCGTAGCCGCACACAAAGTGGCAAAGAACACTGACGTGTTTGATGAAATCATGATTGCCAGCCGTACGAAGTCTAAGTGTGACGCGATTGTCAAGGCGATTGGTCGCGATGATATTAAGACCGCACAGGTTGACGCAGACAGCGTGGAACAGCTTTGCGAACTCTTTAATGAGTTTAAGCCCGACCTCGTGATGAATCTTGCATTGCCTTACCAGGACCTCACCATTATGGAGGCTTGTTTGCAGTGCGGTTGTTCTTATCTCGACACCGCTAACTACGAGCCGAAGGACGAAGCTCACTTTGAGTATTCTTGGCAGTGGGCTTATAAGGACCGTTTTGAGAAGGCAGGTTTGACCGCCATCTTGGGTTGCGGTTTTGACCCGGGTGTAACGAGTATTTATACGGCTTACGCAGCGAAGCATCACTTCGACGAAATTCAGTATCTCGACATTGTTGACTGCAACGCCGGTAACCACCACAAGGCTTTTGCAACGAACTTCAACCCTGAAATCAACATCCGCGAAATCACGCAGAAGGGTCTTTACTGGGAAGATGGTAAATGGGTAGAAACCGAACCGCTCGAAATTCACAAGCCGCTGACTTACCCCAACGTAGGTCCGAAGGAAAGCTACTTGCTCCATCACGAGGAAATCGAGAGCTTGGTTAAGAACTATCCGACCATCAAGCGTGCTCGTTTCTGGATGACGTTTGGTCAGGAATACTTGACTCACCTCCGTGTGATTCAGAATATCGGTATGGACTCTATCAAGCCCATCAACTATCAAGGCATGGAAATCGTTCCCCTTCAGTTCCTCAAGGCCGTGTTGCCTAATCCCCAGGATCTCGGTGAGAACTACGACGGTGAGACCAGCATCGGTTGCCGTATCCGTGGTTTGAAGGATGGTAAGGAGCATACTTACTACGTTTACAATAACTGCTCTCACCAGGCCGCTTATGAAGAAACGGGTATGCAGGGTGTGAGCTACACGACGGGTGTACCTGCCTGCATTGGTGCTCGTATGTTCATGCTCGGTTTGTGGAAGCGTCCGGGTGTATGGAATGTAGAAGAGTTTGATCCCGATCCCTTCATGGAAGAACTCAACAAGCAGGGTCTTCCCTGGCATGAAATTCACGATTGCGACCTCGAACTCTAAGCGTTTGAGCTCTATTGCAATCTATCATCTATTAGTACAAACCGCCTTCGGTCAATCGGAGGCGGTTTGTTTTTGTTTATGCTTACTTGATTTTATAGGGTCAGAGTGTAAAAGTGTACATCACTTCCATTTTGATTGAATGAAGGAACATGATAGGGTAAGTGATGATTTACAATGAAAGAAGAGAGTCTCCATTCTGGGGTTATGGCATAACTGAGGATGGAGACTCATTTATTGTGAACCTGCATCCGTTCTTTTTCCTCCCCTTTTGTCTATCGTTTTCGCCGATAGCAGCTATTCAGACAACCGTATGCCGATACTTCGGTTTGCTCGAATGTCGCAGTACTTTTGCATCGCTTTTAGAAAATATCAAAACTTAAATACATCATGTTAGTAGCAATGCTTAATCCCTATGGTGCCTGGATGATAGGCGCTTGTATTCTTCTTGTTTTACTCATTGCCTTTGGTAGCACATTGGTTCATAAGTTGGCAGGCTTTAACCGTAAGCACCACGTGGTAGGTTGGGACGAGAGTACTATTTATGCTTGGGATGAAGATGAAGACTAACGAGGTTCAAGCCATCGGCACCTTCCTTTGTGATTACGCAACGACCTTGCTGGAGAGCGGGGCCACAACGGTACGCATCGAAAAGAATGTGTGGCGTATGGCTGAGTCTTATGGCTTCGAAGCAGAGGTAAATATCTATCCGCGTCATGTCGATGTCGTTCAGCGTGACCAGGAGACAGGAAGCACTGCCATCTTTAGCAAGACGATTAAAGGAAGTGCTAATAACTACGCGACAATTACGGAGCTGAGTAAACTCAGTTGGAATTGTTATGATCACCATCTCTCACTCGAGGTTTGTCAGCGTGAATACCAACGCATCATCCATACTCCGCGCCTTTCTAACACTTTGGTCACCATTCTGACCTCCTTTGCCAACCTTTCTTTCTGTCGACTCTTTGGCGGTGATTTGATTTCGATGACCATTGTCTTTGTCGCCACACTTTGTGGTTTCTATGTCAAAGGCGCTCTGCATCGGAAATGGGGCGTCGATATGCGTGTAGCCACGATTGTTGCAGGTTGCATCTCAGCCATCATGTCCTGTTCAGGCTATGTTTTCGGTTGGGGCACGACGCCCGATGTAGCATTGGCAACCAGTGTGTTGTATCTCGTGCCTGGTATTCCTTATTTGAATTCCGTGAGCGACCTGATCAATGGACATAACATTTGTGCTACGAGCCGTTTCCTTCAGGCTATGATTATCACAGTTTGTCTGAGTGTTGGTCTTTATCTCGGCTTATGGCTGATGAACATCGGTATTCTGTAATCTTCCTCACTTCCTATGATTCCACTTCTCGAAGACTGCTTCTTTGCCGCCATTGCCGCCATTGGTTTTGGTAGCATCAGCAATGTGCCTGTTAAGGCATTCTCAGGTTGCGCCATCTTGGCCGCCGCCGGTCACGGCACACGTACCCTGCTTATGGGACAGTTTGGCGTATCCATTATCTTGGCGAGTCTCATCGGCGGACTGGTTATTGGTTTTCTTTCCATTCCCGTATCAACCCGTTGGAAGGCTCCCGCTGAGAGCATGTCGTTTCCCGCCTTGCTCCCCATGATTCCCGGTATGTATGCCTACCGCACCATCCAAGCTTTTTTGGCCTGTGTTCAACCTGCTTCCGAGAGCGACTTCATACATTACCTCTACCTTTTAAATTATAATGGCTTTGTATGTTGTCTCATCATTTTGTTGATGTTTCTCGGCGTAACGGTGCCCATCTTTTGCTTTAAGCGCTATTCGTTTTCAGCCACGCGCTAACGATTTAGCTAAGCAAAGGTGTCAAGCATTTTCGTCAAACCGCTTATTTTTGCATCTGCGTGTAATGCGTGATGTTGTGGGGCATCGCTCACTAGTGTGATTCAGCCCTTGGGTATTGAAGCCAATGAGATAACGTTGTCCTATAAAGAGATTTGTCAGAGGTTGAAGCTCCCTCTACAAGTCTCGGGAGAACGTCCCTTTAAAGAATGAATATATGATAGACGCTCTGTGGCGATTACAACAGTCGCGACCCTACAACATCACCACATTACACCCCCATCAGTCAGCCTTCCCGTCACGCCAACGGTATCCAGAACATTTGCGGTCCATGGCGTGGCGGGAAACTGCATTAGTCAGAAATCCCGTAACTCTTATTCCTTCTTCTTTCCTTTTTATGGAACTACGCTACCTCAAGTCCTTTATAGCAGCTGCGCGGACACTCAATTTTTCAGAAGCAGCGCGAACCCTCTGTGTGACGCAAAGCACTTTTTCGCAAACTATCAAGCAGCTGGAGGAGGAACTCGGGTGTACGCTCTTCTTCCGCAATTCCCATGAAGTTTCGCTGACGGATGCAGGACTCGAACTACTTCCGTTTGCCGAACGCACGGTGCAGGCAGCTGAGGATTGTACCCATCGTATGGAGGATTTGCGTGAACTCAAATGTGGTACGCTCAACATCGGGGTGACGCATTCTTTTAATATGGTGATGAATGAAACCTTGAAGGACTTTACTAAGCGTTATCCGGGTATAGTACTTCACATCATCTACAAACCGATGACGGAACTCATCGCGCGGTTGGAACGTCGCGAGTTAGATTTCGTGCTTTCTTTCCGTCCACAGGGACATTATCCCGATATTGATTCCCACATTCTTTTTGAAGACCGTCTGTCGGTTATCGTGCGGAAAGACCATCCGTTAGCCGTTCAAAGTAGTGTGTTGTTAACCGACTTACTTCGTTACCCGGTGGCTTTGCCCGCCATCGGATTGCAGGCACGCAATATTCTCGAAGAAATCTTGGTAGGCAGTGGGGTGAATCTGGACGTGCGGGTCGAGATGGACGAAGTGTCTCCGTTGCTTCGTTTGGTAGAGAACACCCACCTTTGTACTGTTCTCTCCAATTCAGCTGCCAATGATGTTGAACAGCTTTGTGCCATTCCTATTCAGCACGAAGGTTGTCGCATGGAAGGTTGTGTGCAGACGGTAAAAGGGCGGTATATGAAAGCCGCCTCCAAGGAGTTCATCCGTATCCTTTGTGAAACCTCACTGGTGCGCAAACGTATCGGAGAGTGGTTGGAATAATCTTCCCATCACGATGGTTATAAGCTTGTGAAAATGCATCCTGCTTTGATCGGAAATGGTCGGGGCAGGATGCATTTTTAGTATCGGGGGGGTGATTGTGCCTTTCTTTGTTTTCGATGTGTTTCCTTTTCTTCCCCTCTCTTCATTCCTTTGTCAGTCTTGTGGTAGTCCGTATCTTTGCGCCACAAAATCAATATCAATCCAATCTTCTATGAACAAGAAATTGACCACCGCCTTATTCTCAGGCTTCTGTGCACTTTCGTTGACGGCACAGAGTGAACTCTCGCTGATTCCATTGCCAGCTCAAGTACAAACAGAGCAGGGAACCTTTCGTTTCAATAAGAAGGTAAAGACTGCGGTCGATGCATATCCTGGTGATAGCATCCAGTGGGTGCTCGACAACTTTGCCAAGGACTTTACAGCCGTAACGGGTGTCAAGGTGGAAACGAGTAAACCGACTAAGGCACAACTTCGTATGAAACTCAATCCTTCGCTCGGTGCCGAAGCTTACAAACTCCACGTCACGAGTGAGGCGATTCAAATAGAGGCCGCCCGTCCGGTTGGTTTCTTCTATGCTTTGCAAACCATCAAGCAGTTGCTTCCCTCGCGTGCCGTATTGGCCGGTAAGGCTGATCCTCAAGTAAAGGAGTGGACGTTGCCTGTTGTCAACATTACCGATGAACCCCGTTTCGGCTGGCGTGGCTTTATGCTCGACGAAGGTCGCCACTTCTTTGGTAAAGATGAAATCAAGAAGGTCATTGACGTGATGGCTGCTTACAAGATGAACCGTTTTCACTGGCACTTGACCGAAGACCAGGGCTGGCGTATCGAAATCACCAAGTACCCGAAGTTGACCTCTGTTGGTGGCTGGCGAAACAGCAAGGTGCTGGGTTGGGGCGATGTGAAACCCGATGGCCAGCGTTATGGGGGCTACTATACGCAGGAAGAAGCCCGCGAAATTGTAAAGTATGCCCGCGAACGTTTCGTTGAAATCGTTCCCGAGGTCGACATTCCCGGTCACTCGCAAGCTGCAGTCGCTTCTTATCCCAACTTCCTCGCTTGTGATTATACCAATAAGCACGAGGTATGGCTCTATCAGGGTGTTTCGACTGAGGTAATCAATGTCTCCAACCCTAAGGCTGTACAATTTGCCAAGGATGTGGTTGACGAACTGACCAATATCTTCCCCTTCGGCTACATTCACCTGGGTGGTGACGAATGTCCGACTACGAAGTGGGAGAAGAATGAAGACTGCCAGAAGCAGTTGAAGGAAATCGGTTCGACTAACTACCGTGACCTCCAAATCAACTTCTACCGCCAACTCCAAGATCACATAGCTAAGAAGCCTGAAGCCGAACGCCGCAAGCTCATCTTTTGGAACGAAGTACTCCATGGCAACACCGCTCCGTTGGGCAAGGATATTACCATCATGGCCTGGGTGGGGGCAGATGCTGCTGCACAGGATGCGGCAAAGCGTGGTATGACGACCATTCTCTCTCCGCAAATTCCTTATTACATCAACCGTAAGCAGTCCAACCTTCCCACAGAGCCTCATTCACAGGGTTACGGTACAGAAACGGTTGAGGCTGTTTACAACTATGTACCGATGAAGGATGTTGACGCCTCTTTGCAACCTCAATACATGGGTGTGCAGGCCAATTTCTGGACGGAATGGGTAGAAGATTCTTCAACATTGGAGTACTTGATGTTTCCCCGTTTGGCAGCAGTAGCTGAGGCTGGTTGGACACCGCAGGCACTTCGTCAATACCCAAACTTTGTCAAGCGTTTACAGAAGGATGCTACATTCTATCAGCTCAAGGGCGTGAATTACGGCAAGCATGTATTTACGGCTGAGTAATTCATCATTTTGCTCATAGCCTTACCTTGTAAGGCCGTTCTTACTCTATCGCAAGAGGGTGTGTCGCTTTGTTGTGACATACCCTCTTGGTGTTTATAGGCGTTAGTTGTTGGTATATGCCCCTTGGCGTATGCAACGTAGCATAGAGGAAATTCTAGGGAAAACAAAAAACTCCTCGCAGCAAACGGAGGTTGTGTCCGTTAGTTGCGAGGAGTTGTAAGTTGTAGATGAAAAGACGTGATGTGAAGCTTACCAGTTCAGTTGGTCAAAGCCTGCGGCGCGATACCATTCCGTTTGACGGAAAGCCTCATTGAGGTCGCCGTGAGGGGTGTATTCTGCTTTTTGCGAGTAGATTATTTGGGGAATGAAGAGACTAACGCCGCGGTAATCCTTCGTATCTACGGGGACGGTCAAGAAGGTGTAGTAACCCGGACCCACCCACACTTTGGGCGTAGAACCATAGAATACGACTGCTTCGTTGAGTGCTTGTTTCACAGGAGCGAAGTGTTCTGCCGGCAGTAAGTGTCGCAGTGCTTGGAGGGCATCGTAATTATGCGGACGATAGTAGTAAGCCGAAGTATAGGGCTGGTAGGCAAGCACGCGATGACTGCCAGTGCTGTCTGTCCATGCCATAGGCGGTGTACTCTTGAAGGGAGTGTTGGGAAGTGCTTGCTTCAGTGTTTGAGCGAGTGTCTCCATTCGGTCGGTCCGCAGGCAGGCAATAGTTAGTCCGAAGTCTCCATAGTCATTGATATAATCCGGGTTGGTTACATCCGACAGGTAAGTGCGGGCAATGTCAGCCGGATCGGTCGAGAAGAATCCCCTTCGGATGTCATTGGTGTAATTTGACCCAGCTCCCGGAGTGGCAATGGGAGCAGCTACAAGGTAATCGGTCACGTGGCGTAAGTCGTAAGCAACCTCCAGGTTCTGCATCAAGCAAGCATCGAAGAAGATAAATTCGAAGTGCATGCCCGTGCGTTCAATCGCATGAGCCAAATCAACCGTGTTGAGTTGAGTCCCATCATTGTTCAAGTTCCCGTTCGGGCCACAGTCTATGCCGAAGGAGAAGGGTTGTTGGCGTGGTGCTGGTGTAATGCTTCCCCGTTCGTAGCGGTCATAAATCGTGTCTGTAGCGGGAATCCAGCCATCGGCGTGCGACCACATGACCAATCCGTATTCTTCGCTTGGACAAGTTTTCTTGACGCGTTCCAAAATGGTTTGAAAATGCTTGGGATTGGTCGAGTTAATATCCTTCGTCCACTGTTCAAGTAAGATGGGTTGAGGTTGGTCGGACGTGAGTCGGTACAGGCGTGGCGCATGGTTGTCGTCAATGAATAGGGCTATTTGGCAGTTGGTAGGAATGTAGCGGATGCCCCGGACAATTTCTGCAGAGTCAGCCTGGTGAAAGTAAGGGTAGGCTGCCAACGAATTTTGTGCCGCCATGTAGATGAGTACCGTACGTGTACGTTCAGTACAGCCTGTACTGTCTTGGGGATTGGGAGGGAAGTTTCCCGATGAATGGGGCTCGTTGTCACAGCTGAGGGTCAGCAGCGGAAATAAGAGAAGAAAGAGAAGTTTTCGCATGGAGTAGCAGAGATATTAATAGCGAAGTGGAAGGAAGGGGGAGCCATAGAGCTCAATCTTATTTCTTGGGCGCAACAAATTCGATTTCCACTTTCTTGAAACCAAAGGAGGTAAAGATGCGGGTAAACTGTTCGCGTGCATTGCGTTCGGCCACCTGTATATTTTGCTTCGTAAGGCACCGCCGTTTCATGGCAAGGCTTGCTTGTCGATAGAGTTGGTCGAGAACTTCGGGCGGTACACTTCCTTTTTGGTAAAAGGAGCGGGTACGCGTTTCGTCTATGAAGCGTTCATCGAGCAGCGTGATGCGCGGCAACTGCAATTGGGCCACAGAATCGGGCAGGGAAGTAAACCAGGTCGAGTCTGCTTGAGCCAGGTCAACACCCAGGCGGAGGGTTCCTTGGTAGATGCGTACCAAGTGGTCGTTGCCCAATGTACGGCGGCGATGCCATTCAACCATTTCCTCTGTTCGGACGGAGAGAAATTCCCATTGTCCAATGTCGCGAATGGAGCGAATCTCTTCGGGTGTAATATCAATACGGGTGTTATGTACTACTTGCAATTGGACGGGAGGATTTTCCTGCCAACTTTTCACCAAAATCACGACGGCAACGAGAGCCGCCGCAAGAGCCGCAACCCACCAATAGCGTAAGAGGTTCATCAGGAGGGGGAAGCAACCGGGACGGGAAGAAGGTTCTTTAGCCATGGGGAGTCATTAGTTTTTTTGAATCATACGAATCAGTTCGGGATTAGAGAAGTTCTTGCGGAATCTCACCGTGATGTGTTCTTCCTGGTAGCCCATGCGTTGGATGAGTGGTACCAGTGCAGTCGCCGCACTGCGTTCCGCCTGTTGTGTAATGCCAAACTCACCGATGTGGCTTAAAATGCTGTCGGTACCTTGACGGGCATATTCCGTGATTTCCGCATCGGTGTAACGGGAGCGAGCCAAGTCTATGTACTGGCGTGTTCCTCGATTGTCAATGCGTGTGGAGGTGGCCAAAATGTGTGGGTCGGGCAGTGTGACGACGATGGTCGAATCCGTGGGGCGTTGGATGTTCCGCTCGCTAAATTCAGCAAAGTCAATGTAAGCCTTTAGCGTCACATCGATAGGAATCGCCACCTTGCGGTCACCCAGTCGAGTCGGCACTTTGACCGACATGCCCAGCACCTTTCCTTCGAGGGTAGGGGCATCCGAGTGCGTCACTATTTTATGTATTTGGTATTCCGTTGTATACAGTCGGGCACATTTGCTCACTTCCATCACGATGCGGGCAGTGGTGTCGATGCGTGGAGCGGTAGCCTTTTGTTCAGGTGTTTGCGGGGTTGGTTTCTGACATCCGTTGCAACTGACCAACCATCCTAATAGAATACTAGCAGAAAGTAGAGGGACGATTCTGTAAAGCCGGGAACCCCATGAAAGCTTGCTCACAGGAGTTGGGCAAGGAATCGCACTTTTAAGAATGTATGACATAGCGTAGAATGTTGACGTTTTGATAGGGCGAAATTAAGGAAAAAGTAAAACCACAGGCAGACTCTCTCCCTCTTTTCCTTTGAATCCTGCTCATTTTGTTGTTATTTTGCGACACTTTTATCGCACGCATAATCTCAAAACTCTATATGAAACGAAAGATATTGATGATGGGCATTGCCCTGTCTGCAAGCGTTTGTTGCATGACGTCCTGTGGAGAAAAGAAAGGTTCGGCTGAAACTGCTACAACCGACAGTGTAGAGGTCAGTACGTCTGAAGCCAAAGTTCATTCTGAGCAGTCGTTGCGAAACAATTACACGGCTAAGTTGGGTGGAAAAACGTACGACATCCTTGTTCATCGTGTTGCTGATGCAAGTTTGCCCCAGGTGGCAGATGAGGTTGGTAATAAGTACACGGACAATCGAGTAGATGTAACGGTTTCTTGTGAAGGCAAATTGCTGATGCAACGCAGTTTTACCAAGGATTGTTTTAGTGATTTCCTTACAGCAACGGAACGAACTGGTACCATTCTCCTTGGCATGGCCTACGACTCAGAGCGTAGCAACGCACAGACGCTTTGTTTGGGTGCGCAAATCGGACAGGTTGGCATCGAGGAAGGTCCGGCTTTTATCGTCGAAATTCCCTTACAAGGTAAGGGTTCTTTCAGCATTGTGCGTGACCAGGCACAGGACACGACGGGCGATGCAGGGATGGGGGACTAAAACCTCTGATTGCTTTTCTCTTCATTGCTAATGGGGGAAGGTCGAATCTTCCTACTTTTTAGAACAACGGATTTCTTGGAAGAAATGAAAGACGCGAGATAAAAGGAATAATTTATTTTCCAGTTATCTCGCGTCTTTTGTATGATGTGTGTGCTATGGATTTTTGTATGTAAGGAATACCGTCATTTACTTATAACTATAACCTTATTCTGTAAGGTCGCATCCTACTTTCCGAGTGTAAATCTCAGCCCTGCTTCCATGTCAAACTGCCAAGGCTTATCGTGGCGGATGGAAGGAAGTGAACTTTGATCAGGTACGAAGTAAGAAACACCCGGTTCGAAGTAAATTCCCACATGGCGAACCAAATTAAACTGCATACCTGCCGACAAACGGAAAGAAGCCTGCCAAAGTCCTTGACCTAAATCCTTGTCTGATTCCGTTCCCGATTTGTAAGAGTCTGTGACATGGATAAGCGTTGTACTCTTTCCTTTGACACACTTCTCCAACATAAAACCAGCCGTCGCATAAGCGTTGAAAGGACGTGATTGGAAGAACGTATAAGAAGCCTGAATGGGAATGCCAACATAGTGAAGCTTCAGTGCTGTAGTGAAGTACGACTCTGCAGAACCAGAACGAATGCCAGTCTTCAACAGCGTGTAAGTCAGTCCCGTACCGATAGACCAACGGGAGGTCAATGGCATGGTTACATTCAGACCAACTCGAACCGGAATGTGGTGATTGATGTCCGTTTGCACTTTGCGGTTCACGTTCTTTGCAATGAGGAAGATAAGGTCAGCATCACTTGGAGAACAGATGAAATGGTTGGGACGGAACACCGTGCCGCGAGTGGTGGTCATAATAGCCTGTTTGTAATAGCCCTCGTTGAAGGTATGTTGGGCTGGCATAAAGCCACTCGAAAAAGCGATGGTTGGTTGAGGCCGTTTTTCACGTTTGGCTCGTTGTGCAAAGGCATAGTTCGCCTTTCGGAAGGGAGAGTAATGAGAGCGTGGATCCGCTTGACGAGTCTCTGCCTTCGTTTCTTGTGATTGACGTGCTTCGGCGGTTTCCTGTTTTTCAGCAGGCGCAACTTCCTCCTTCGTTTCCCCCTCAGCCAAGTCTGCAACGGGCATTGCTTCTGATCGTTGAGCGTAGGCAAGGGCGGGTTGTGAAGTCGGCATGTCTACTGAAGCCTGTTCCTCCATTTTCTCCTGTTGTGGAGTTGAAATCGTCTCCTTTTGAGCCAGGGTAGGAGTAGAAGATTTTGCCGGTAGAGTAGGTTGGGCAGAAGGAGCGGTCACTGATTCGACTTCCTTAGCGAGTTGTTTCGGAAGCGCGGTATCGTTCGGTCGATCAATCAGCAAGACCATCGCCAAACAGGCCGCAGCCGAAGCGGCTGGTACAAAGAAGGCGGGACGACGCCAAAAGGGAGTCGGTGGTACAGATGGGAGAGAAGGAGCAAGTGCGCTTTCCAACTTTTCCCATCCCCCCATGGGGGGCTCCATGCGGTGGTCGGCAAATCGACGTTGCAAGTCTTTTTCCCAGTTGTTGAGTTGGTTCATAATTCGTGAATTTGAAGGTAATGAGTGATTTTTTCTTTTAGTAATTTCTTGGCACGTAGATATTGTGAAGCAGAAGTACTTTCTGCAATATTGAGTTTGCGTGCAATTTCAATGTGGCTCCATCCCTCAATGAGGTAAAGATTCAGTACCGTGCGGTATCCCGTGGGCAGTTCGCCAATCAACTCCATGATAGTGTCCGTGCTGATTGTCGGTGGTGGAGCGTCTTCATCGGGTGTGTCGGGTAACACTTCCACATCTTCCATGCAAAAGCGTCGTTCGCGTTCGAGGTAAGACAAGACAAAGTTGGTAAATACACGTCTTAGCCAGCCGCCTAATGAACCTTCTCCCCGATAAGTAAATTTACCGATCACCGAGAACACCTGTAAGAAACCGTCGTGAAGCAAGTCCTCAGCCTCCTCTCGTTGCCCCGTGTAACGCAAGCAGAGAGAATACATCGCCCCCGCAAAGTGCTCATAGAGCTCCTTGCGGGCCAAATTGTCATTTTGCTTTAAGCGTTCAGAGAGTTCGAGTTCGGTCATGAAGTAATGCTTACGTCTGATAGGTTCTTTCTGCGCATGCAAACAGAAAGGAAGTACTTGTCAGAAGCAGGAAAAGTATGCGTATTTAGTCCTCTACCGTGATGATTTTCGGTTCACCGTATTCATTGATATAGATGAGTCGGATTTCATCCAAATCTTCGTCTTGGGGAAGTGGGAAAGACACATAGAAAGGTGGACTCCAAATGTTAGGCTTTATTCCGTTCAGATTATGGCAAATACAGAATAGTCGGTATCCTTCACTGTCAGTTACTCCCATATCGTAAGCATTGATCAGATGCTTCTTTCCTGCAGTTAAGCTGCTTTGTACGCGGAGTTTCAAATTCAAGTGCCCCCCACCCATCCAGGCATAAACGATTTGAATTGGATCCTTTCCCAATTTTTCCATTTCAGCCTGGTTAGCCGGGTGAGCCAGCGGTTTGGTCAGTACACTGAATACTTCCTGCAGCTTAATCCACGTGTGGTCCTTTCGCTTTTCCGTGAAGTGATAGGATACGAGTAACCGTTGTCCTGTCTTCTTATCGCCATATTCGGTAAGCATGTCACTGTTGGTAATGATGAAGGGTTCTTCCTCTTCATCCATCAGAATGCTGTAAGGATAGCGTCCCATATTCTTCTTAATCAAGGTTCCCATTCCTACTTTGTAAAAGTCCTTAGGGTCTTCCGTCGTACATGAAAGGAGAAAAAGGGCTGACAGACAAAGTAGTGCCGTATGCAGACAATGGGGGTATGAGCGTAAAGTTTTCATTGAGAAGGAAGTTTTCTGGGACAATCTGTATAGGGGAGTCAGAAACTGAATGAATGCCAAGCCAATTATGGGCGTATAAGAGTTTGTAGACGATAAAGAAACGCAAAGGTATGGATTTCCTTGCATCGGGTCAAGAAACTTCTTAAATGAAGGTAAGCATAGAGGGTCTGATGAGTTGAAAACGAGCAATCGATTAAAAACCTCCCGCGTCACCGATACCGATAGGTTCGGGGCGCGGGAGGGGAGGGTAAGGAAGTCCTTTTCACCCCTTAAGAAGAGGACTTCGTTGTCTGTTTGTCTTCAAAGCGAAGGAGCAAGCGTCAAGCTGGTCGGGCTTCGGTGATGATGCCCGACGACGTGTGCCCGTCTTCTTCGGGTGACGGGATGGGTTTCTTATCCGTTGGTGATTGGGAAGTGCCACCCGATGAATTGCCTGAATGGTTCCCCGTACCGTTCGGGGAGCTTCCTGAAGTCCCCGAGTTGTTGCTCGAGGTGTCACTAGGGTTGTTGCCTGGGGAATGTTGCGAGTTTTCATTCGAGGGTTGGTTCGCAGTGCCGTTCCCTTCCTGTGGAGTCGGTTGAGGCTTGGGGTGCGTTCCCTGTTGTTCCGTCGGTTGATTGCTCTGGTTTCCCGGTTGGGTAGTCTGCCCTTCCGGGGTAGGCTTCTGTTCCGGCTTCACGTCCGTCACACCGCCCGATTGCTGTCCTTGCGCGTCTGCACCCGGAGCCTGGTCGGTAGGTGCTTCTTCCTTGTTCTTACTGCGTAGGGTTGCTTCGTTGATAGAGCGTTTAATCTCCACGTTACACGCATCGATGAGCGTGATGAGCTTCTCATCGTCAAGAAAGTTGCACATAGACTCAATGAAATCAGTCAATTCAAAATAAGCTTTGTCTGTAGCCTTGCGGGCTTGTTCCAATGCGCCATTTTTGAGTTTACCCATTTCGATGCTTCGTTCCTTGAGCAGACTCTTCACTTGTTCGTTTTGTTCCTTAAGCAGTTCGAGCGTATGCGTCAGTCCGAGTTCTTCGATATCAGCCTTCAGTTTCTCCTCTTCCAGTGCTTTGATAAAGTTCGTGAGGATACCCGATTTCTGTCCGAGTTTCCATCGGCTGTTGATACCGTGTGCATCTACTTGCTTCTTGACACGCATTGCAGCTTCGTACTCCGGCAGTTGTGACAGGGCACAGCTGGCCAGTACAAAGTGTTTGAGGCGATAGTAGAGGCTGTCACGCATGGTGTCAGCTTCATGGATGGACGCTGTGAAATCACTCTTACGGGTGATGACCAGGAAATTGTCCTCCTTAGCCAAAGCATCGTTGAACTCCTTAAGGTAAGCAAGAAATTTAGTGTTTTCAGTGCTATAGTCCTGAATCATATCCTGTATGTACGACATAAAATTGAAATGAGTGCCGTTTCTCATTTTCTCCAAGAATGAAGGAGATACGAAAACAAAAGATTGTTTCATGATAATATCGTAATTTTAAAATGAATAATTTGGTTCCGTCATCTGATTGTTCGTGTGGTCCTCTCTGGTGTCGGAACCTGTTTTTCTAGTTGCTTCACGCTGCCTCTCTATTACAGGTGTCGCTTTTTTGTGTAAAGATTGGTGGGTTGTTGCCCGCCGGAAAATAGTTTTAGAGTAAGGGTGGTGAATAGAGAGTATCACCAGTTTGCTAAGAATAGCATGAAACGAAAGAAGGGGTTGTGCGTTCGTTTCGGGTCTTGGTTACCGTAAGTGACGGCTTCCAAGGAATAGTTCATCTTTGTTGTGTTAAGGATAGGATAGAAGATTGATAGTGCAAAGGTAGAACAGACTTTTGTATGTACCAAATATTTTGCCTTATTTTTTATCATAAAATTATCATTTTGTGCGGTTTATTTAATTTACCTGCTTCACTGGTAGTTACTTCGAAACAGCGAGGTTGATGAAAAACCGTTTTATGAGTCTATAGAAGAAGGATTGTTGTTTGGTTGATTAACTATCTGCTGATATATAGCGATTATAGATAAATCAATAGTTGCATTGTAGTTTTGCTTCTCTCAAGAAACGAGTTTGCTGAGGATGGTCGTTGTTGTACTTCCCTCAGTATGAGGAAAGAACTCCTAGTTAAATCCAATATTGCGAATGTATGTTATTTATTAATTTCCATCTTCGTAGAAATAGCAAGCGATAAACAGGAGGACATGGGAGAAAATCGTTCGCTTGGGAATCGATCGTGGGGTTCAGGTGTGTAATGCCGTTCTCTTGGGAATCGGACGGGAGGTGTAGGTGTGCAAGTGGGTT
>Charlie_p2__coassemble_1397_pt1 | contig 22363 bp, 18 predicted proteins | sample Charlie_p2__metabat2_high_PE_008 | metagenome-assembled genome bin Charlie_p2 | reverse complement strand
ACAAGCCCTCAAAAGTCCGACTTTTCGGCCCTTGCAAGCCTTACAAAAACGAAAACAGCCGACTTTTCCACTTTTGCACCCCTTACAAGCCCTCAAAAGTCCGACTTTTCGGCCCTTGCAAGCCTTACAAAAACGAAAATGGCCGACTTTTCCACATGCGCCACTCCTGCTCAACGAAAAACGCTGATTATTTCTCCTGCTGTTAGTGCAACCCGACGAACAAAAATGCCCCAAGCAAGCGGAATATTTCCATCAACCATCTCATTGGACAGAACTTCCTATAAACCAATTCCTTCATCCCTTTTTTAGCGCAACAAAAGGCCTCTCTACTCCCATGCAAGCATTGGATAGCCCTCCTAATAAGACCTTAAAAATAAAAGTAGACCCACAAAACAAGGTAGTAATAGCCCATGACTTTCTTTCATACGCACAAACAAACACAGCTAAACCATGCTGATAATGAGCTGTTTTTACACGTAGAAAAATAATTATAGTTTTCAAGGTTAATTTTTTTGGTTATTCCGAATATCATTGTATCTTTGCCGCCACAACCCATCTAATCAATCATTATCAACTAATACAGGACTTGGAAAGAAGCTCGCCTACGCACTGAGTACGGTTTTCTTTCAAGCCAACACAGAAAGATTGTCACTTCTAACCTAGGTGCAATCACTAACTCATTCGAAATCCTGAAGCGACGTTGCGCTGTAAGAACGACACGCCGCATCGAGAGTTCATTAGAATAATAACCCCTTAAAAATTGATTCCCGCGGGGGCAACAACCCTCGCTATAGAAACCTTACAAATACAACTATTTTTTCTCTCCAATGATGATTAGAAGTGTAGAAGAACCAACTTATTTATTTACATGCCCCTGTCAGACTTTCCTTAAGCAAGTAGGGCTGCGGGCGAAACTAAGAACAAAGTTTCAATATGAAAAAATTTTATGCAGTTACAATTTCTCGCATGAGAAACGGTGCACACTACAACTTTATGCACCTCTTTTTGACGCTCCTCAAGGAGCAAACCTCTGAAAATGCGGAGTTCAACAAACGAAAGGAAAACATTGAAGCCGTGTTGAAGGAGGAAAACAGAAACCTGCTCATCGCGCAGGGAAGTACCTTCACGCAACCGCTACACGAGGCGGACGCATCGCGCAACCGACTGTTTGTCAACATCAACCGAGTGGTAACTGGCCACGCTAACTTGCCCGAAATCACGGGCAACGAGGCGGCAATGAAACTCAGTACGCTCTTACAGAAGTACAAGGTCAGTGTAAACTGGAAGATTGGACAAAAGACGGGTATCCTGACCAACCTCGTGGAGGACTTGCTGGGAGAAACCTACCAAACGGAAGTGGAAACGCTCGGCATCAAGGCTGCTGTGGAGAAACTGAAGGCAGAAAACGAACGCGTCAACGCCATGTTGCTCGCACGAAGCAAGGAGAAGTCGGAGTTTGTACGCGAAGCCTTGGCTAAGGCACGCATCGAGACCGACAAAGCTTATGCGGACATGACGGAGTTTATCGAAGCGTACTGCAAAGTATTCGATGACAAGCAGATGGAGAAGCTGATTGATACGTGGAATGTGGAAATCAAACGTTCACTCTCTGAAATGTTGCCACACAGCAACAAGGGTGAAGCTGACAATGCGCCTCAAACGGATGCAACCAATCCGCCGGCCAAAGACCCTGCCACGGATCAGTCAACCAACCAGCCTTCGAACAAGCCCAGCGAGCAACCGACGGATAAACCGACGGGGCAGAATGGCGAACAGACGGGTGGTGACTCTTCGGGCATCATTACGGACGTTACGCCGGAGAAGCAAGTGGCGACCAAGTGAAGTGGGTCGCACGGACAAACCCGACAGAGGCACGCATTCATCAGAAGGTAGCCATGCTTCGCCCCACTCGGACGACACCTGGGTGCTTTCTGAACGTTTCCTAAAGACGGAAAACAGCAAAGCCTCTGCCCGGATTGACTGACAAGGACAGCTCCCCGCACCCATTGCCTGACCTTGGGGCAGGGAGCTTTTACTTTTTCGTGTATCGCACGGGTTGTCTGCGCACCCCACGCGACTGCACACGCACTTTATGACATTCTTTTTTCATCAACACTAACCCCATTTCTACTATGGCAATTGAGAAAACATTGGTGCTGCTTAAGCCCTGCACCTTGCAACGCGCCCTGGTCGGCGAAATCGTCAGCATCTTCGAAAAGAAAGGACTGCACCTCTGCGGCATGAAGATGATGCAACTCACAGACGAATTGCTCAGCGAACACTACGCACATTTGAGCGAAAAGCCCTTCTTTCAACGTGTGAAAGACTCGATGATGACGGCTCCTGTCGTGGCCCTCTGCCTTTCAGGCGTTGATGCCATTGCGGCTGTACGTGCCCTGGCGGGTCCAACCAATGGTCGCCACGCCGCTCCGGGCACCATTCGCGGTTCCTACTGCATGAGTTTCCAGGAAAACATTGTCCACACATCTGACTCGCCCGAAACGGCAGCCATCGAATTGAAACGCTTCTTCCGCGACGACGAAATCTTTGACTGGAAACAGTGTACGTTTGATTATCTGTATGCAAACGATGAGTTTTAAACAGTAAAGAGACCGACCCACCGCCTTCCCTGCGTGACAGACAGCCATTTGCCTGCCCCGCACCAAGCGGTCAAACTGCCCCAACCTACTTGGGGACATCCGCAACAGGCATAAATCTGAAACGAGGTGTCCCCAAGTAGCGTTCAAACGCTACAAGCTACACACGGAACCTTATTCGTACAGGTTGCAATTGTCTCACGAACAACACAGAACTTAAATTTTAACCACTCAAAGACCAGGTTATTGACCCGAAATATGCTAAGCACAGATAACTTTTAAAGGAGATATACCACGGATTCAGTTGTTATTTACAAAACAATATACATGTTTAAGATTTATTACCCCCCCCGATTTGACAACCTTAATTTCTAAGCGTAGATTTGCGCTCGGATTGGAATTCAGAGTCATCACAAACAGAAAATCAACTTCACTTTACTAAAATGAGAAGAACATTGTTTGGATTTTCCATTCTGTGAAGAACGTCCCAACCTTGCTTGTAAAAACACGCACAAGACTCGTAAATCATACAAATCACATTCACAATCACATTATGAAAAAAGCAATGAGTTTATTCATGCTGTCACTCGCCTGTGCAGGGACAGTATGCGCACAATCAACCGATGCTTCAACTACCACTTCGCCTGTCAGCGCAACAGCCACAAAGGCAAGCGAACTAACGGATGGTTACTACATTCTGAAGTGTCAGGTAACAAAGAATGAAAACGGTGCACAGACCAAATCCACAGGTTATGCCTATCACAATCCTGGACAAGACCGTCCCTTCCGCTTTAGCACGACAGCAACGGCAGCTCCCGACTTCTCAAAAGGCTTTACCAACGACAATCTGAAGTATGTATGGAAGCTGACGAAAAAAAATGACAACAGTAGCGAGACTGCAACGTTTACACTTCAAAACAGCAAGAGTCAGGGCTTCATGGTTGCCGATAAGCAACGAAATGAGAACATGCAAGGTTCAGGTGCCGTGCCTGCAGTGTTAGCTTACGAAACATACAGTAAGTCTGACGATGAGAATTACCTGAAAGACGGCGTGCTTCTCTATCAGACAAACTTTAAGCAACCACAAACTTCTAATAAGCTCTACATTCATGCCAATACCCCGGGCGGCGACATGAACTTGAGCTATTGGAATGGCAACGGACTTCCCGGAACAGCGGTACAAGTAGAGTTCTACAAGGTTACAAGCGATGATGTTTTTGAACTGACCTACGCTTTTCAGAATACAGAAGGTACGGGTAATGCCCATACACAGACCTTCCACGTTGTAACGGGCTGTAACTATCCGACTTGTGCACTTCCCGCATTGACAGAAGCCACTTGGCCCGAAGGAACGGTGACTGCAGCCGACAAGGGTAAAACAAAAGTAATTCCTTGGACCAACACGAAGTTTGCAACGGGACAATATTACTTCTTAGACCTTGGAAACAACGTGGGATACCTGCACGACCATACTGGCGAGCAAATGACGCTGGGGCAAGGTTACCAAACGAAGACTTTGGCAGACAAGAGCCAATTGTGGAAGTTTGTCGGCAATCCTTGGGAAGGTTATCAGATTGTCAATGCCCAATCTGGCGGGTTGCTTAACGCTAATCCGACTGTCACAAGCGGCACGGGTGAAAATAACCCCGTTACGGTGAAACAAGAAAAGGATATTCCTGAAGGAAACATCTCTCGCTGGATGGCAACTGAAAGCTCAGACCGTCCCAATGGCTTCTACCTCCATCTCAAAGGCCATAACAAGATGAAGATGAACTTCAGAGAACCCAAACTGGCGTTCTGGAACGGCGGAGCTAACGGAGGCTCAACATTCACAGCAAGCACCGTCCTCCCTGCACAGCGTATGGTAACTGACAAGAACGAAAGTTTCGCTTCGCTTTACCTTCCCTTCGCCGTGACCCTTCCTGAAGGTGTAAAAGCCTATACGGCAACCTCTGTAGGTGATGGAAAATTGAATCTGACGGAGATTGCAGGAAACATTGTACCTGAAAATACAGGCGTTGTTTTGGTCAAGGCACCTGCAGCAGAAAATGTAGAATTGAACATTGCTCCTGAAAGCGCAGCAGCTCCTACCGCTTTGACGAATCTCTTCAAGGGTACACTGACAGCAATGGCTGCTGATGGTAAATTGGCTTTTGGTAGAACGGAAACGACTGGTATCGGCTTCTATTCAGTTGCTGCTGGTACACAAATCCCTGCCAACCGTGCTTACTTGGAACAGTCTGCCCTGCAAGGCCAACAGGCACTGAAGCTGAACTTTGACGGTGAAGCTACAGGCATCGAAATGGTAGAAGGACAACTCCTTGACAACCAAACACCCGTCTACGACTTGAGCGGACGCCGCGTTGTCAAGACGGTTAAGGGTGGTCTCTACATTCAAAACGGTAAGAAATTTATCGCACAGTAAGCTTTAGTTTTACATCTCTAAGAAAAATCACAATGAAGACATACATTCAACCTCAAATTCAGTTATACAAGATGCAAGCTGAAAGCATGCTTGCAGCAAGTAATGATCGCATTATCAGCGCAGACACTACACAAGATATCACTGAGATTTACTCAGAAAACAAAGATTCTTGGAGTAGCGAAAGTTGGGACGAGGAATAATTTCCGAACCCTGAACAGCACACAATGTGACTTTCGAACGCACACCCTATGTGTGAAAACGAAGAATACATTGTCCCCCAACTTGTAGGTAGATGCCTGCAGGTTATGTAGATAACTTTTTTCTGGACGGGAAGGTGTCAAACGTGGCATCTTCCCCGTCCTTTTTTAGAACGACAGCAATATAAACAGTGGGTGCATTACCTGAAAGTAATACACCCACTGAACGTAAATTTCGATGAATAAAAGTAAGGTTAACAAAGTGGAGAATTATTCTTGGTTGAACTAACTGTAAGCGGGGAAAACAAGTCTTGCGATAATTCCTACCTTTGTTGCCGTATACCAACCTACTTCTTGACGACGAACGACTCGTTTTCCCACTACAAGGCTCATTCGCTTCTACTCTTGGAGCAATGCTTCGACGCGCTCGACGAGTGCGGGATAAGGAAGTCCACCCACAGTGCGCTCAATGTTTCCCTGACGGTCAATAAAGAAGAGTGTCGGGATGGACATGATGCGAGCGGCCTCAGCCAAAGCTTGGTTTTTGTCGACATCGACCTTAAGTACCTTCAACTTGCCTTCGTACTCGGTAGCAAGACGTTCGAGCAGGGGCGACAAGGCCTTGCAAGGACCACACCAGGTGGCATAGAAGTCGAGAAGAACGGGTGTTTTACCTGTATAGTCGTAACCTTTGAGATAAGGGAGATAGTTGTTGATTGTTTCCATAATGAATGATTGTTTTTATGAGTGTGTTCAGAATACAAGGAGTGAAAATCGGAGAAATGTAACCGCTGTCGGCTTAGCCGACATGAGTTTTCTCGAGTTTCATAATATGGATGGGACAGGCGGTCACACATTTTCCGCATTTGATGCAATCGGGATGGAGATAACCGTCGGCCTGCCCGCGACTGTCGTAAGGAGTGAGTTGCATAGGGCATACACGGGCACAACTCTTACATTTCATCTGGCAGCGATCGCTTACCTGGATGGCTTTGTAGCCTTTGGGGAGTGCGGGCTTCTTAGGCGAAACGAGTGCCGAAAGGCTGCCCATCGGACAAAACGAACACCAGGTGCGCGGGGCGTAAATGAAGGACAACGTAATGCCTACGAGGGTCGTGACGAAGATAATGTTCCAAAATACCTTGCCCATTGCGGCCCAATCGCCCCAAGCGAAGTACATTTGCACGCCAAACATCGTGAAAATAAAGAGCACCATGAAGGCACGGAAGCCTTTCGTCCGAACAAAGCGAGGAATGGGACGGTGCGGGGAGTACTTGGCGAGCAGGCGATCGTAAAAATTGCCACGCGGACAAGCATTGCCACACCACCAACGTCCCCGACGGACTGCAAAGGCTACTGGAGCAATCATACAGACGATGGCTAGCAATCCAATGATTGGATAAAAGTAACCAATGACGAGGTAAGCCAGTAATATCCAATAAAGGGCATACCCCTTGGACGGCTGATAACGATGGAATGTCTTTGTTGCCATAAACTGGAATGTTGTTTTTGATTTCGGATGCAAAGGTAGAGGAAGGTTTTCCTCCTGACGAACGATTTTCTTTATGACAGTATAGATAATATCTATCATCATGACCTTACAACAGCTGAAATATATCATTGCTATCTATCATCACCGCAACTTTGCCAAAGCAGCGGAAGAGTTGCGCGTTACGCAACCGACACTAAGCTCGATGCTTGTGAAATTGGAAGAGGAGTTGGACTTGCGCATCTTTGAACGTAGCAACAAACGGGTGGTGCCCACCGCTGCAGGCGAAAAAATCGTGGCTCAGGCACAACGGGCTTTGCGTGAAGTGGAACGCATCGGGGAATTGGTGGCTGAGGACAAGGGGCAGACCTCGGGAAACTTCACTTTGTCGGTCGGTCCGACCATCGCTCCCTACATTTTGCCACAATTCATCCATCATTATACGAACAACTACCCCCAGGTGGAACTGAATATTGTCGAGCTGAAGGCTGAGACAATGATTCAGGAACTGTTGCAAGGTACGCTGGATGCGGGAATGGCCATCAGCGGAAACCAGCAGACAGGGATTCTCGAAATACCGCTCTACACGGAAGCTTTCTGGGTGTATCTCTCGGAACAATGCTGGCGCAAACTGCCTGTGTTCCGACCGGAGAACCTGGAACACGAACAAATGTGGATTATGAAGGAAGCGCAGTGTCTGCGTGAGAGCGCGTTTAGCTTTTGTAAGGCTCGCAGCGTGGGCAAGAAGATCTATGAAGCCGGAAGTATCGAGACGCTCATTCGCATTGTCGACTTGAACGGGGGCTTTACGATTATTCCCGAAATGCACTTGCCGTTTCTCCTGGAAAAGCAACGGGAGAACGTCCGACGGATTGAGGGAGATTACCGTTCGCAACGTCGCATTTCTCTCTATATCAAGGAGGACTACGTGCGCGAACGAATGCTCAACACCGTAACCGACACGCTCCGCTCCTTCTTACCCTCGGGCATGATGGAAGAGCGTATTTTGAAGTATGGAGTGAAGCTGTAGGAGGTGCAGGACGTGAATTTTGGGTTAGAGAAGAGGAGGTAAGCGGTCACTCTGCGACATTTTCGAATCAGAGAGGATGAGGATAGAAGTTATAAAGTTACTTTTGCGGCCACTCTCCCCGCGCAAGTCCTACACCCTGCACTTTAGCCCCCATGCTACGCCATGCAACTTGATAACCTCTCACTTAATAACCTTCTATCCCCCATCCCATCAGCCCCAAACGTAATGAATAAAAGAAATGTAGCCCTTGTATTGTCCAGCGGCGGCGCCCGTGGATATGCCCATATCGGTGCCATCCAGGCATTAGAAGAACATCAGTTTCAAATCACCTCTGTAGCCGGTACCTCCATGGGAGCCTTGGTCGGTGGAATGTATTGTGCCGGTCGCCTTGACGTGGTTAAAGAGCGAATGTGCTCCCTGACCCGACGCGAAGTACTCACCCTCATTGACTGGTCGCTTGGGAAAAACCATCTGATGAAGGGGGACAAAGTAATTGAGGTATTGAAAGAGATGGTACCCGATGTTCGCATCGAAGATTTACCCATCCCCTTCCGTGCAGTGGCTGCCGAACTCGAAACTCAACGCGAAGTAGTCTTTTCATCCCGCAGTTTGTACCGCGCACTACGTGCCTCCATCTCGATACCCTCAGTTTTGAAGCCTATCCGCGTTGGGCAATACGTACTGGTCGATGGCGGCGTGGCCAACCCGCTTCCGCTGAACCGCGTCGTTCGTACCCCGGGCGACTTGTTGGTCTCGATCAATGTCAGTGCCCCTGCCAGCGAAAGCGTGGACCAATTGCGCCGCGAAGCTTTGCACAGAGAGCAAACGTGGATGAGTTCCATTGCCCGCAAACTCATTCCGTTCTCTTCAGAAGAGGTGGATAGCAACTACGCCACCCTCTTGCTCTCTGCTTTTACGATGATGATTCAGCGCAACACGGTGTTGGCGCAAAAACTTTCGCCTCCCGACATCGCGGTCAACATTCCCATGAACCGTTTTAGTGCTTTCGACTTTGACCATGCCGAACGAATCATTCGGGAGGGTTATGAATGCACGAAGGAGGCTATTCAGCAATGGGAAAAGGCTATGGGAACTGCCACGTAAGGCAAAATAGCCGCAGTTCCTCCCTCTTTAGCCAGTGCAATCCTTGCTTTCAGCCAACGAGTCAGACATTTTACACAAACAGTCGCTATACATGTTGCACAACATACGTTTGTAAGGTAGAAAATTCAAGAGAAAGGTGTTCCTTTGCGTCGATTTCTGAATCAATCAATCTGAACTAACCTACCAATCTACCTAACAAAACGACGCTGAATAATAAACAGACGCGGCAGAGGGGAAAGTCTATCAGACTCGAACTGCAAATTGCAGAAACGACTGATAAGCAGACTTTTCCCTCTGCCATTTTTTATAATATGCTTCGTTCTTTTGCCTAACAAGACTTTTCGGCGTAACTTTGCCGAAACGGAAAACACCGACAAGGTGATAATCTATGACTTTTATGGAAGAAACTCCCCAAACAGGCTACCGTACTCAGACTTATAACGGCCCTGTAAAACGTTACTGTCAAACTCTTGACCTCAAAGACGATCCCGCACTCATTGCTGAATATCGCAAACGCCACAGTCCGGAACATGCTTGGAAGGAAATCCTTGCTGGCATCCGCGAAGTAGGTATCCTCGAAATGGAAATCTATATTCTCGGCACACGGCTCTTCATGATTGTCGAAACACCCGTAGATTTTGATTGGAATACGGCAATGGAACGCCTTTCCACCCTTCCCCGTCAAGCAGAATGGGAAGATTACATGGCTGAATTCCAACTGGTAAAGGCAGGAATGAGTTCTGCTGAAAAGTGGAAACCCATGGAACGTATGTTTCATCTGTATGAACCCTAAACACTCCTTACCCACTCTGAATGAATACGCACAGAAATCCCAACGAGAACCTCACAAACACTTCGCCTAAGGAGTGTCAGACTTCCCAACCGTCCGCAGTACTGGTTGAACGAAAGTATCTGGTCAGCTTTATTCTCATCACCTCACTTTTTGCCCTTTGGGGCTTCGCCAACGACATCACCAACCCCATGGTAGCCGCCTTCCAGACGGTGATGGAAATATCGGTCGCAAAAGCTTCCTTAGTACAGTTTGCATTCTATGGTGGTTATGCTACAATGGCTATCCCTGCCGCACTATTCATCCGCAAATACAGTTACAAGCGAGGGATTATGTTAGGACTCTCACTCTACGCGCTCGGGGCGTTTCTGTTCATCCCCGCAGCCTCCTTTGAGAGTTTTACCTTCTTCTGTTTCTCCCTCTACATCTTGACGTTTGGTTTGGCATTTCTCGAGACGACTGCCAATCCCTTCATTCTCTCACTGGGTCATAAAGAGACAGCTACCCAACGCCTCAACCTCGCGCAATCCTTCAATCCCATGGGGTCACTCCTCGGAATGGCCATTGCCGCACAGGCTGTGCTGCCCAACCTCCTTTCTGACCGTAGAAATGAAGCGGGTGAAATCATTTTCTACGCTCTTTCTGAAGCTGAGAAGGCTTCGATTCGCATACACGACCTTGCCGTCATCCGCAATCCTTATGTGGCACTCGGTGTAGTGGTACTCTTGATACTAATTGTGATTGCGTGCAAGAAAATGCCTCAAGTCGCTGGCGAAGGGAAGCAATCGTCCACACGCGAAACCCTCAGCCGCCTGTGGAAGAACCGTCTGTACCGCGAGGGAGTCGCCACGCAGATGTTTTATGTGGCTGCACAGATTATGGTATGGACCTTTATCATACAATATGCCGATAGTTTGGGCATCGATAAGGCCACAGCCCAAAAGTATAACATCGCCGCCATGGCAATGTTTCTTTGTAGCCGTTTTATCAGCACCTTTCTGATGCGCTACGTCAATACGCGCCTACTTCTTACCCTCTTTGCCGTGGGAGCCACGTGTTGCACGTTGGGGACAATTCTGTTTGTCGGAATGACGGGACTTTATTGCTTAGTGTGCATCAGTTTCTTCATGTCCTTGATGTTCCCCACCATTTACGGCGTTGCGCTCGAAAATGTAAACGAAGAAGACACTTCTCTCGGAGCAGCGTTTCTCGTCATGGCCATTGTCGGTGGAGCTTTGATGCCTCCGTTGCAAGGAATGCTCATTGACCAGCAAACTTTGTTAGGTATGCCCGCCGTCAATGCCTCCTTTCTCCTCCCCCTCGGCTGTTTCATAATCATCCTGGCTTACGGAGTCCGCGCATATCGGCAAGGGAAAGCGTAAGAAAACCATTTGAAATAAGCTTTATTCCTACGAAAAGAAGCATGGATGCGATTCAACGTATCCATGCTTCTTTTGTTTCTACAGCAAAGGTTTTTCAAGGACGACCTGCTGTTTGAGTACAAAGCAATACCGTTACCTAACGTCAACGCTTCGTCCCCTTATCCTGTTTCAATCCCTTTTTACCTCCTTTTCCTCCTTCTTTTCCTCCTGCAAGGCCTTCTGTTCCTTCTGCTGCAAGATGTGCATAAACGACGAACTGATGATACCCGTAGGGATGGCAATCATGGCGATGCCGACCAGGGCTATCAGGCCGCCGAGCAGCTTTCCGAGGGGCGTCACGGGGTAGATGTCACCATAGCCCACGGTGGCGAAAGTCACAATAGACCACCACACGCCGTCGCCGATGTTTCTGAATACTTCGGGCTGGGCACTCCGTTCCAAATAGTACATCAAGATGGCGGAGAAACACACCATTATGAAGCAGGCTGTATAGGCTGTAGCCAATTCTTCCTTTACCGAAGCCAGTGCTTTGCCGATTAGTTGAAAGGACCGGGAGTGCCGAATGAGTTTGAAGATGATAAATATGTAGGGCAAGATGATGACGTGCACCGTGGGCGTGTCCCAATAAAAATAGGAAAGTACACAGGGTAAAATTGCTACGAAGTCAACGAATCCATAAAACGAAAACAGGTAACGAAGTCGCGCCCGATTGCGTGAGAGAGCAGGATATTGGGCTGGAGCGGAAAAGATACGGGCTGCAAATTCAACTAAAAACACGAAAGACGATGCATAAGTAATGGCAAAAAGCCCTATCCGGTAATCAGCCATGCTCTCATACGAACTGGCAATGACAGCAGCAATCGAAATGCTAATGAAGAAGAGTACAAAGTAATGCACAAACTTTCCCGTGAGAAAGTGCTGAAGAAAACGATACAATTTCATACTAATGGAGCGAATGCTAAAAAAACAGGGCAAAGGTACGGCTTTGGGTAAAAACCTTTTTCTTCCCACAAGCGAAACAATTCGTCGTTTGGGCAAAAGAATACAACTATTCTTCCTTCCTATCGCCTGCTCCAGTCCCAGTTGCCCGCTATTCCCAGCTCGTTCGTTTCAGTTTAGTGCTTCTTGTACTGCTCTCCAGGGCTTCATTTTTCGCTTAAACACCTTTATTTTTCCACTCTCTAAACACACAAAGACCACAACCTGCGGTTGAACAGGCTGCGGTCTTTGGTTGCTCCTCCTCGGTGAGCGTGTGTGCAAGGAACTATGTACTGATTACAGTGACGAGGAGTATCTAATCTTATGTCGCTTTTCTATCTTCATCTTTTATTTATTCCACAGGAACCGTCTCGGTCGTTACCACCGTGTCATTCGGAACTACTGTATCGTTGAGAGCCACGTAACCTGCTTCAGAAGTTTGTTCCGCTACGACGGTATCTGCAGGAACGAGCGTATCAGCGGGCACTACTGTGTCAACAAGTGCCAAACTACCCGTTTCAGTGGTTTGTTCAAGGATTACTGTGTCTTGTGGAACAACAGTATCCACGGGAACCACGGTGTCATTGAGTGCAAGGCAACCGGTTTCGGTCGTCTGTTCAGCTACAACAGTATCTTGTGGCACAACCGTATCGACCGGAACCACTGTATCACTCAGTGCAAGGCTCTCTGTTTCGGTTGTTTGCTCGGGAATAACGGTATCTTTCGGAACAACGGTGTCGGCTACTTCTACAGTGACCAGACCGCGATAGAGGGACGAAGTGGTTCCAGCGAAGGCACCACTACTAACGGTGAGAACTCCCATTGCCAAGATGGCAGAAACTGAAAACTTTTTCATAATCGTCTATTGTTTATTTTGTTGTTGATTGATGTGTTTCTGCCTTACTAATAAGCAAACTTTATGCCGCTCGTTCGTTCTGTTTTTCTTTTGCTTGAAAATCAAGCAAAAGGCACTTTCTGTCCATTTATCTTGAGTTGGGGAAGGTGGGGAATCTGCTGAGGAAACTGTGGAATTTTTCCCCAACTATGGGGAAAGAAGATGGGCTACTGGGGAAAGCTTTGGCATTTGCAACATGCCTTTGCCCAATTGCTGCCACACGTTCTGCACGCGTTCACCTTTCGGTTTATGAGGGGCGCGCAAGGGGTGTACGGTCGCGGCATGCCGCGACCCATTGCAGCAGTAACTTTCGCAGCGCATTCACCTTTCGGTTTATGAAGGACGCGCAGGGGATGTACGGTCGCGGCATGCCGCGACCCATAGCAAAAGTAACTTTCACCGCGCATTCAATAATGGCAAATCAATGGGTCGCGGCATGCCGCGACCGTACAACACCTGCTCCTCATAGCAGTAGTAACTTTCACCGCGCATTCAATAATGGCAAATCAATGGGTCGCGGCATGCCGCGACCGTACAACACCTGCTCCTCATAGCAGTAGTAACTTCCGCCGCGCGTTCAATAATGGCAAATTAATGGGTCGCGGCATGCAGCGACCGTACAACACCTGCTCCTCATAGCAGTAGTAACTTTCGCAGCGCGTTCTATAATGGCAGATTAATGGGTCGCGGCATGCCGCGACCGTACAACATCTGCTCCTCATAGCAATAGTAACTTCCCTGCCATCTTGAAGGGCATACCAATGGAGCACAGCATCCCCGATGATCCTACAAACCCCATGCGCCCCGCCTGAAGTATACTTCGGGCGGGGCGCAAGTGTTATCAAGTCAAGAAAACAAGACTACTGTGCGGGAGCAGCCTGCTGTTGTTCAGGAGCCTCATCAATGAGATCCATGAACTGATCAAGTTTCGGAGTAATAATAATCTGTGTACGGCGGTTACGCTGCTTTCCCTTCGGCGTAGCATTGCTTGCAACGGGATTGTACTCACCACGGCCGGCTGCAGTCAAACGCTTCGGGTCAACACCATATTGATTTTGGAGTGCCTGAACCACTGAAGAAGCACGGAGCGTAGAAAGGTCCCAGTTATTACGGATGTTCTTCTGTGAGATAGGCACATTGTCCGTATTACCTTCGACCAGCACGTCGTAATCCTTATAATCGGCAATAATTTTAGCAATCTTCTCGAGTGTTTCGCCTGCGCGGTCACCAATCTCGTAGCTGCCACTCTTGTAGAGCATGTTATCAGCCAATGAGATGTATACGACGCCCTTCAATACCTGTACGTCCACGTCGTTCATTTCCTCGCGCGTCAGCGAACGGGTCAATTTGTTCGTCAGGGCCTGGTTCAACGAGTCACTCTTTGACTTAGCGTCAACGAGTTGCTTAATGAACTTGTTCGAAGCGTTGATTTCGTCCACCAACTTCGAGATGTTCACGTTACCAGCCTGTACATTGTCCTGGTAGGAGGATTGCAGTTTGCTATAAGACTCGCGCATCTCCTGGTTACGACGCTGTTCGTCAGCCAAACGGTCGGCGAGGCTCTTGGAATTAGCGTTGCACTCTGCCAGGCTAAGGCGATTCTCGTTAAACTTCGTCTGCAAGTCGGCATGTTCCGTCTTCAGGTTGTCATAATTGGCCTGAAGTTCTGCCACCTTTTTCTTGCTCACGCAACTTCCCATCAGCACGGTGAGAGCGAGAGGAAGAACTAAACTGATACGTTTCATAATACGATAAGATATGATTAGGTTGTGTTGATTTTTGCGGCGCAAGTTAGGCATATCGTGTCTTCTTGCCAAAAATCCCCCTGCTCTTTTAGACATCTGTAAAGAGAAAAAGCTGAAAAAGGAAGGTCGGGATTACAAGAAACAGTCAACGGGGACAGATAGCCTTCTGTCGCCCCGCTATCGTGGGTATGACGAACAGCTACCTGTCCCCGTTCATTTTCAACCGATGGCAACGGGCTTCATGCAGTCTCGTGCTCACCGGTCAATCAAACTAAATGCTCACCTTCACCCCTGCGAAGAACGTGCGAGGCATTCCCGGGCCGTACATGTAGCCAGAGTCACGCGTTGCACCGCGATCGAAATCTTTCTGGTAAGAGTTGAAGATGTTCTGAACGCCTGCATTGAACTGCAAGCAGACATTGCGCACGTCGAGATCGTAAGCAATCTTCGCTCCCAACTCAAAGAAGGACGGCGTATGTACCAAGCGGTCGGCTGAACCGTCTATTTCAGAGAACAAGTGGGGCACGTACATCTTGCCCGTGAAGTTTCCGTTGAGCGCAAGGCTCAGCGGCTTGATGGGAGTGTAGGTTGCACTGAAATAACCGTAGGCACTCGGTGTACGAAGGATTCGCTTGCTCATCCGTTCCGACTCCGTGAGGTTTTCCTCGTCTGCACTCCACTCCATGGGCTCGTCGTAACGACTGCTTTGCAAGGTGAAGCCCGCCTGGAGCTGCGCTTTGTCGCGGTATGCCAGTCGGAACTCCAACGTACCCCCGTAAACCTTCGCACCCGGTCCGTTCACACGCGTCTGAATCAAGTAACCGCTGCCGGCAGGGTCGAGTTTGGGCGACGTCAGTACGAAGGGGTCGGTCAGGCTGGTAAAGAAACCTTCGAGAAGGACATTAGCCTGGAAGCCACCAAAGCTCTTATACCAATCAATCGAAGCATTGACGCTGCGCGAGTGTTCCTCCTTCAGATTCTTGTCACGCGCAATCGAAATGAGCTGTCCGCCCACGTGATTAATGTGTAAATCTTCGTCGAAGGCCTGAGGGGTACGGAAACCCTCGGCATAACTCAAGCGCAAGTTGATATCGTCCGTCGGATTATAGCGAATGTTGGCACGCGGGCTGAAGATGGCCTTGTTCATAATGCTATTCTTGTCCATGCGCGCACCGATGAGGAAGCTCCACTGCTTGTTCTTCCACTCATTTTGCAGGTAGGCAGAGTAGATATTGATGGTTTGGTTGAGCGGATCGGGAGTGTACTTGTCAATAAGCTGTTGCAGCTCGTCGCCAGTAGCGTCGGGATTCTCTTCCAAGGCCGCATCGCGGTATTTTTCCAAGTCCGTAGCGCGGTCCTTGAGGTCATCGTGGTTAAATTCGACACCTGCCGTGAGGTCAGAAGGCATAAAGAGGAACTTATCAAACTTATAGATGTATTGTCCTCCCGCTACCGCCGTGAGGTTCTTCGTTCGTCCGTATGCGCTGTAATAACTTTCGCGATGAATGTGCTGTGCCGAAGCGTAGAGATTGAAAAAGTGCTTTTGGTTAGGTGAGTTAGTCAAGAACTTGATGCCCCCCGTGTTGATTGAGTGTCTTGTTTGTTCTACAAGGCCGTCTGCGCCCAAACCGTTAAGCTCTGCATTCTCTGCGATGTGAGGCGGCAGGTCGAGCGAGTTTCCGCCCCGGCGAAATTCTTCGATGTGGTGATATTCCAAGCCTATTTTCGAGTACGTACCCAACTTATAGTAAGCATTCATACCCACCATTTGGTTCTTCATCTTCGAAAGTTCGGTAAAACCGTCTCCGTTGGCGTCCCAAGCCGAGCGATGTCGGTTTTGGCCGTAAATGTAAGCGCCCGCACGGTTATCCGAAGAGACTAACGAGAGGTTCATCGTCGTGTTATTGTCGTACGCTCCCGAACCGTCGATATTGGTCAGCGTGTGGGCAAACGATCCGCTGTTTGCACGCGGTTCTTTCGTGATGATATTGATCGTTCCGGCAATGGCAGACGATCCGAACAGGGCGGAACCGCCTCCTCGTACCACTTCTACACGGTCTATCATGTTTGCAGGAATCTGTTCGAGTCCATAAACACCTGCCAGCGAAGAAAAGATAGGACGTGAATCGATGAGAATTTGGGTATACTTACCTTCCAAACCATTTATACGCACTTGTGTAAAGCCGCAATTCTGACAATTGTTTTCCACGCGCACGCCGGGCTGAAAGACAAGCCCCTGAGAGAGATTCTGCGAGCAAGTGTTCTCAAAGAGCTTCGAATCGATTACCTTCACAAGCGTGGGAGCCATTCGTCGCTTCGTCTCACTGCGGTTGGCCGACACGACCACGCCATCGAGCTGGTTCGCATCTTCCTCAATCTCAAAGTTTTCCTCCAGTGTCACGCCCTTCTTGAGCACAACTTCGCGGCGTTGCGATTCGTAGCCCAACATGCTTACTTCGAGCGTAAAACTACCTTCCGGCAGGTTTTTGAGAAAATAATGTCCGGTTTTATCGGTCACCGTACTCAGTACAGTACCTTTCAGAGCCACCGTTACAAAGGGCATGTGTTCGCCCGTATGCTTGTCAACGACATGACCTATGATGTTAGCATCTGACTTATCGAGTTCGTCTGCCGCATCTGTGGGCAGCGCATAAGTTGCCAGCGATGTGAGCCAAAAGAGCAAGCTCGCCATCGCGTAAAGAGTATATTTCATTGGGATAAAGTGTTGTCAGTAGGGATGCACTCCGTGTGCATCGTGAGAGAATAAAGGGGGTAGCTGATTACATCAACCGATGTAGCCAGCCTCTCCGTGTTGCTTGGTCATCAAGACCTATGTAGTGTTTAGGGGGAATACACCGTAAGGTGTACATGCTACTGACAAGGCGGAGCACGTGCCGCCAAATGGCGCAGCCAGGTCTTCACGACCGCCACGTCCATCGCTTGATAGTGGCACACATACCAGTGGAATACGGGGAGCGGCAACAGTTGCTCCAACACCGTCAATTCGGGCAGCAAATAATGGGAGAGAAACAGAATCGTTTCAAACTGCTTAGGGGTATGTGTGTGGTGTTTTTGTTTGTAAGGGTGGGCATGCACAATGACTCCCTGCTCCACCCGGTGCACGTGCGTAAACCACGTTTGCCCACCGACATACGTGATGAATATCAGTGGGAGCAACAGGCGTATAAAGGTCTGAAAATGCTTAGTCATGTGTTGTGTCCTGTCCTACAGGATATTGTTTTCTCGTAAGACAGTGCAAAAATACGCATTCTCCACTCGGTGACCAATACCTATAAATGGGGAAGGATCTTTGATAAAGCAGAAAGTACTGCAAAGGCGTCAATATCTGAATCTCCTGGTTACGAAACGGCTAAAAAACGAACAAAAAGCGCACGCGCAACCTTCGCTCACAGGACAGGCTGTCAAGGCGGGTTCTATTCGTTACAAGTGGATCAGTGGAAGGTCGAAGAGTGTAGGTTGAAAGTCGTTGACTTGATGAAGAAACTTTAAACTCCTAAACTTCGAAACTGTGATGGATAGCACCTCCCCTCAATGAAAAGCCGAATGGCCTCCCATTGCCTTCCCCTCTCCTTATTTTTCCCCCAAGCACCAGGAGGACGCGTTACCAAGGGCTTAAAAACAGACTGAATCGGTTCTGCTACAGCATGGAAGGCTTATTTCCGCTGGAAATATGGATTGTATTCAGAATAGAAGGTAATTTCCCCATGGAAACAGAGGTTCTATTCTGAATAGAAATAGATTTTCCATAGGGGATTCGAGTTCTATTTCAAATATTACTTCGTTTTCCATAGGGGAATACACTTATATTCTGAATATAATAGCTATCCCTATCGGAAAATAAAGTTTCATTTTGAAACAGACACTGAAAAACGAGCTTGGAAAACCTTTGAAACAGATACAGGGAAAGGTGAACGGGGACAGATAGCCATTCCACTTCTCTCTGAACGATAAAAAGGGGAACGGGGACTGTCCCCGTTCCCTACAAAGGGACGCAAAAGGAAAAGGAAAGCACCCGAAGGAGGGACAAAAGGCGGTGAACGGGGACAGGGGCCGTTCTCCTCTTTTTCAATCGTTTGAGGAAGAAGGGTCACCTGTCCCCGTTCACCGTCGACCGCTTGAGGGAGCAACGAATCCTTGTCCCCGCTCACTTGCAAGCGTTCGAAAAACGAAAAAACGTCTGCTTAGGTCTGCTTCAATTCGTTGATGTCCACCAACTTGTTGACAATGGCATAAATGGTCAGCCCCGCCACAGAGTGAATGTCGAGCTTGCGGGCAATGTTCTTGCGATGCGTCAGCACCGTGTTGAGCGAGATGAAGAGCTGAGCCGCAATTTCCTTGTTGGACAGGCCGCAAACCACCCAGCGCACGATTTCGCGCTCTCGGTCAGAGAGGGCATCCTTTCCTTTCTCCACTCCGTTGGCTTCAGCGGCTTCTGTTTCGTCTGAAATGGCAATTCGTTCTTCCAATATCTCGACTGCAGGCACAAAAAGGTCGTCCTCCACCTTACAGTGGATGTAGAGGTCCTTCTCACACGTAAAAATGTCGTAGAGTACGTTGTGCAAAAGTTCCACCTGCTCGGTCGGCGCGTAGTATTTGATGATAATGTTCTTCAACTCCTGCAATTTCGTGTCGATGCTGTGATGTCCGCGCGCAAACTGCGCAATGGCGTATTCTCCCGTACGTCTGCCTTGCAACAATTCCTCCACATAGGCAAAGACCTTGCGGTTTTCGTGTTCCATGTGCTTGCGCACCTCGCTCATGTAGTCATCGTAAAACTTGAGAATGAGGTAAGCCACCTCGCCACTGCTGGAACAATCGAGTGCTTCGAGTAATTTGCGGCGAATAGCGGGCAATTGAAAGTCGAGGAAATACGTATGGGCTTGCTTCAGATAGTTTGTCATGCATGCCACCGATATATGACCCAAACTTTCGGCTGCCCCACGCGCTCCCTGCTTTATAAAATTGGCCACAGCCAGGAAGGTGGGCGTGTCAACCCCGTTTGCTTCACAAATTTCTCTTACTGTATGCTCACCCACACCGAGTGGCACACCAAAACGCGACATCATTTGCAGTAGAGACGGTTCGTCACAGATTACATCGCAAATACGGTCGCTCTCCTTGTAGCTTGTTGTAGAATACACCATATCGACTGCAAAAATACCACGCATCAGCCAAACCCTCCCTACCTATTTATGGTGATTTTTGTCATTCGGTTTCACTCCCCTGCCTTGGCACTCCCTGCCCTCCTTCGCTCCATGCGCCGCGCCGGGCTTGCAGGCGGTGCCTTCGTCACCTCCTCAAATAAACGTACTTTTGCTCCCTCTACCCATCCTCAGTATATCAACCTATGTCGCTTCCTTTTTCCTTTCCCATGTGGCTCCGTCGGCTTGCCTTTGTGCTGCTCCTCGTACTGGCCCTTGTGCTGGCCTTAACCACCTGGGTCGAACAGACGCAAGGCACATCCTACGTCGTCCGCCACGTCTATCACGCTCCGTGGTTTACCCTCCTTTGGGTATTGCTCGCCCTGTGTGGCAGTCTGAGTCTGGTCGGCGACCGCGCGGCCGGTCAGTCCGGGTCGCGCCTACAGCTTTGGCTGCTCCACGGAGCCTTGGTACTCATACTCATCGGTGCCGGGGTGTCAGCCCTCACCTCGCGCAACGGACACATCCACCTGCGCCAAGGTGTGACCGAACAGGCCTACACGCCCGAGGGAGAAAATCAGCGGTTGGTGCGTCTGCCCTTCCGCATTCGTCTCGACCGCTTCCACATCAGCCACCACGCGGGCACCGACGAGGCAAGCGGCTACACCAGTGAGGTCTGCATCGACCACAAACGCTACACCGTCGGGATGAATCGCGTTGTTTCGGTTGCAGGCTATCGTCTGTTCCAATATGCTTATGATGCCGACCGACAAGGGTCCGTTTTGCTCGTTCGCTACGATCCGTGGGGCCGACCATTGACCTACGCGGGCTATGCCTTGCTCCTGTTTGCCTTCGGACTCCAGCTTTTCACGCCCCGGGGCGGCATGCGGCGCAACCTGCGTGCCTTGCGCCGGCTGAGTGCCGTCTGTTTGGCGGGGGGACTCACTTTTTCTCCACTAACGGCGCGTGAAACCTCCTCTCGCCCCGTACTTTCACCCGAAGCGGCAACCGCCTTCGGTACACTCTATACTTCCTGCGGCGGACGCATTTGTCCCGTACAAACAGTGGCACAAGACTTCTGCCGAAAGCTTTGCGGCACGACACACTACGAGGATTTTTCAGCCGAACAGGTCTTGACGGGTTTCCTCTTTTGGCCCGAAGCGTGGGCAGACGTTCCGCTCATCCGCCTTCCGTCACCCACCCTGCGCCAAACGCTCGGGTTGGACAGTCCAACGTCCTACCGTTTGCTGCAAAAGGCATTGGCCAAGTCGTCATCAGCCCCTTGGTCGGCCGTGAGTGAGGGGCATCAACTGTGCGGACTGGTCGAAGCCCTGCACGAGGGGACTTTGTTGCGCCTCTACCCCGTGGTGCACAACGGCCGCACGCGGTGGTTGTCGCGTCGGGAGCTGGAGGCGGACACGGCCTGGCGTTTGCGCTATCCGCACTGGTCAGAAAAGGCGAATGAGTCGGAACTGATGGGCAACATAGTCTCCCTCCGCGCCGCACAACGCAAGGGGGGCGGCAACACCCTGCCCTCCGCCTTTACCTTGCGGGCCGAGCGGCTATACAATGCCTTCGACCTGCCGTTTTACCTCAGTCGGCTGCTCCTCGTGTGCGGACTGGTGGCCATGGGGTGGTCCTTGCGCAAGCCACACTACCCCCGCCGCGCCATTGCCCCCACCTTGTGGATAATCGGAGGCAGTGGAGGGGCGTTGACCGCCTTTCTCATCCTGCGCAGCCTCGTCAGCGGCCGTTTGCCTTTGGGCAACGGTTACGAAACGATGCTCACAGCGGCTTGGTTTTCCCTGCTGATTGGCTTTCCCTGGTCATTCCGTTTGCGCCGCGCCCCCTTGTTGCCCGCCATCCCCTTACTGGCTTCGGGCTTTTTCCTCCTGGTCGCTTCGCTCACCCGTTCGGGCGCAGAAATCTCACAATTGGTGCCCGTGCTCGACTCTCCCTGGCTGCAATTACACGTCAGTCTCGTCATGTGGGCCTACGCCCTGCTCACCTTCACCTTCCTGCTCTCCCTGCTGAGCCTGTTGCGAGGAGCTCCCGACCGGCTGTCCGTGTTACAATCGCGTCTGCTCCTCTATCCAGCCCTAGCCCTCCTGGCAGCAGGCATCTTTACCGGTGCCGTATGGGCCGATTTCTCTTGGGGCAGATATTGGGGATGGGACCCGAAGGAGGTTTGGGCACTCATCACCCTCTTGATATACGCCTTGCCGCTCCACCCCACGAGTTTGCGTCCCTTCCGTTCCCCCCGTTTCTACCATCTTTACTTACTCTTAGCCTTCTCAACCGTCCTCATGACGTATTTCGGTGTCAACTACCTTCTGGGCGGACTGCATGGGTATGTGGGGTAAGGAGGACAAAGGGAAGATGAGGGGAAGAAGGGACGGCTGCAAGGGAGACTGAGGGGCTGATGATTCGAGGCAAAGAGGGTGTACGGTCGCGGCATGCCGCTACTCATTGATTTGGCATTATAGAATGCGCGGCAGAAGGTACTATTGCCAAGAGGCAAAGGGGATGTACGGTCGCGGCATGCCGCGACCCAATAATTTGCCATTAT
>Charlie_p2__coassemble_1381_pt1 | contig 22974 bp, 18 predicted proteins | sample Charlie_p2__metabat2_high_PE_008 | metagenome-assembled genome bin Charlie_p2 | reverse complement strand
ATCGGAGTGGGTGTAAAGTCCTGCACCTGCTCTAACTGGAAGTCCAGCTCGCGGGTTTCGGCTGCCAACTCGGCCATATCCTCTGCCGTACAACCGGGGTGAGAGGATATGAAGTATGGAATGAGTTGCTGACGAAGTCCTGCCTCCCGATTGATCCGATCGAAGACTTGCTTGAAGGTATGGAAGAGCTTAAACGAGGGTTTACGCATCAGTTTCAGCACGCGGTCGGACGTATGCTCGGGCGCAACCTTTAAGCGACCCGACACGTGATTGACGATGAGCTCGCGGGTGTATTCGCGGGCTGCCTGGGCTAAGTGTTCGTCCTTGTAGGAATGCAAGAGCAAATCGTAACGTACGCCACTGCCTATAAAACTCTTCTTGATGCCTGGAAGGGCATCGACCGCCCGATAGATGTCTAACAACGGACGGTGGTCGGCATGGAGATTGGGGCATACGGCGGGGTGGATACACGAAGGGCGTTTGCAACGTTCGCACAACGTACGATCCTTTCCGCGCATCTGATACATATTGGCAGAAGGGCCGCCCAAGTCGGAAAGATAGCCTTTGAAGTCGGGCATCTGGATGATTTGCTTCACTTCGCGCAGAATGCTTTCCTTCGAACGGCTCATGATGAACTTACCCTGATGGGCCGAGATGGTGCAGAAGGCGCAACCGCCAAAACATCCACGATGGAGATTGACAGAGAACTTAATCATCTCGTACGCAGGAATGCGCTTATTCTTATACTTGGGATGGGGCAATCGGGTATAAGGAAAGTCAAACGAGCGGTCAATCTGCTCGGTCGTCATGGGCGGGTAAGGCGGATTGACTACAACATAGCGGTCGCCCAACTGTTGCAAGATGCGTTGCGGATGGAGCTTGTTACTCTCCTCTTCAATGTGGCGGAAATTGGCAGCATAGTGCGCACGGTTTTGCAAGCAGTCTTCGTGAGAATATAGCTGGATGTCGTCTGCCTGAATGCCTCCCGTAATGTCCTCCTTGCGCTGCAGGCTGACCGTTTGGCGTACGGGGTATTTCTGCATCAATGCCTGGAATTGCTCGGTGGTGCAGTAAGCATCCTCGCGACCATGAAGAAGATGATCCTCCAACGTCTTACACAAATCGGCCGTGGGTAATTCTCCCATACCGTAAACGATCAGGTCGGCTCCGCTCTCGGCCAGAATGCAGGGCTTGAGCGCATCCTTCCAATAATCGTAGTGGGTTACGCGTCGCAGGGAGGCTTCGATGCCGCCCAACACAACGGGTACGTCGGGATAAAGCTGCTTGAGAATTTGCGTGTAAACAACCGTGGGATACTCGGGACGCATGTCGTGGCGACCGTCGGGACTGTAAGCATCCTCCGAACGCAAACGGCGGTTGGCGGTATACTTATTGACCATGGAGTCCATGCAACCCGGGGCAACCGAGAAGAAAAGACGGGGGCGACCCAGCTTCTTGAAATCACGAAAATCACCGTGCCAGTCGGGTTGTGGCACGATGCAAATGCGGTATCCTTCGGCCTCTAAGAGTCTACCGATGACGGCCGCACCAAATGATGGATGATCGACGTAAGCGTCGGCTGAGAACAGGATGATGTCGGCTTGCTCCCACCCGCGCAAGTCCATCTCCTTGCGCGTGGTGGGAAGCCAGTCGGTTAGTTGCATGGGCATGCCTCGTCTTCAGAAGGGGTAAGTGCCACCTGTTGCTTGGCCCACTCTTCATAAACCTGAATAAGGTTGCGCAGACCGTATGCTTTCATCTTGTCGTGGTAGATCACATCGATGCAAAGGTCGAGCAGGTCTTTCGTATTTTCTGTACTGGAAGCGATGAGCGCACGGATATTGAGTTTGAGTTTCTCAAGCTCGTTCTCGGTCACATAGCCCGTTGAGCTAAGCAAACCTTGGAAGAGGTTGTACTTGGCAATGGTCTTGAGGTTTTCTTCACTAATATGCATGTGGCGCGTACCACTTTCGTTGAGTTGAATATCTTTCATGATTGAGGAGGGTTTGATGATTGTCTAAAATGAATGGCTGAGCGAGAAACCGATGCTTGAGCCAAAATAATTGTAGTCAGCGAAGACTGAACGCTTCGTGTTCAGTCTTATTTGAGATTGTCCTTTACAGCCGCATAAGCCTTTTGCCAATCGGTATCGAGTGAGAAGGGAGTGATTTCTCCCCCATCATTGATAAAGGAAAGGGTGGTTTCGTGATCGGGGTCATTGAAAAGCGGATTGGAAACGGAAGCATCCATAAAAAGCAAAATGCGCTCTTTACGCTTTTCGGGTGCCAACTTTTTACTTTTCAATATTTCGTCGAAAAACAGCGTAATGTATTCTGACAGGAAATAGGCTTGTGTGTTGAGGAAGTCAGCTGATACGGTTGATGACTTCTTGAAGGCTTGTTGTTTCATGTAAACCAAAGCCGTGCGTTTGAACTGTGCAATCTGGGTCTGTGTGTAGCCACTTGTGGGAGAGTTGACTATACGTGTGGCACTTTCCAATACCATATTATAGACGTCTTGCGCTTTCCCATTGAGGCTGCTACCAGCCCAAAGCAACAGAAGAAGTATCCAATTTTTCATGATCGAACCATATTGTATATAGAAAAGTAGATTGCACGCAGAAGATTTTCGTGCAGGAAAGAGGTCTTGCCGAATAGAAAGCAAAGCGGTTGGCATGAGCCATCGCTTCGTTCCTCAACGTCGAACCCGACTCGCATTTTGCTTGACAAAAGCTTCCCAAGAATGGGCAACTCCAGCCGTTGGCTCAGGCTTTCCGTCTTGCAGATAATGACAGTATGCTACGGCGAGGGCATCGGTCGCATCCAGATAAGGTAACATGCTTTCGGGAGCGATGCGAAGCAAGCGTTGCATCATGGCGGCTACCTGCTCCTTGCTGGCCTGCCCGTTGCCTGTAATGGCTTGCTTAATCTTGAGCGGAGCGTATTCGTGAATCGGAATCTCACGTGAGATAGCAGCCGCAATCACTACGCCCTGTGCACGACCCAGCTTCAGCATACTCTGAACATTCTTGCCGAAGAAGGGGGCTTCGATGGCCAGCTCATCGGGATGAAAAGCATCGATGATACCCATGACCCGCGAATAAATGCGACCTAACTTGAGATAGACATCGGTACACTTGCGCAAGTCGATTACCCCCATGGCTTCCATGGTCACCTTGCGACCTTCCTGCCTAAGTACACCATACCCCAGCACGTTTGTGCCGGGGTCGATGCCAAGTATGATTCTTTCGGGCTTTGTCATGTGTGCAAAAATAGTCATTCGAATGGAATGCCCGCATTTATTTCGGTAAAATTTTAATGTTCAGAGATTATCTCGTACTTTTGCCTGCATTCCATATCGGACATACCTTTCTTCTCTTTTTCAGATAGTATCTGAACATTCCCTTACGAGGTATTCCGAACAATACGATACGATATGAAACGATTACTCACTCTGATGGCCGTTGCTCTGGTAAGCAGCGCAGCTATGGCACAAGCCGTTATTAAGTTTGAGAAAACGAACCACAACTTTGGTAGCTTTAAGAAGTCTGAGATTAAGACCTGCGAGTTCGTTTTCACCAATACGGGGGACAAGCCTTTGGTTATACAGCAGGCTTATGGTTCTTGCGGTTGCACGGTGCCTAAGTATCCGGAACAGCCCATCGCTCCGGGTGCTAAGGCGGCGATAAAGGTAGCTTTCAACGGCAAGTCACAATTCAAGGGACCGTTTAAGAAGTCCATTACCATACGTTCGAATGCTTCAAACAACATTACGCGCGTATACATCGAAGGATCCTTGCAAGAAGAATAAGCCGGGTTCGGGCTACGTGATGAGAACGCGACCAACTTCGCGGTAAGGAGTCCCAGGGAGCTTACGGCTTTGTCGCCCTGGCTCTGGCCGATGGATTGAAGTGCTTCATCAACCGATGTGTCTGCGACCTTTCAAGAACGATACACGACCCTGCCCACCGCCTTATCCTTGTTTGATTAGATATTCCCCTCTCACCCTCACATAACACCCACAGCGTATGAAGAACAATCACCTTGTCATTCTCGCCGGAGGCGCTGGTAGCCGCTTTTGGCCCGTGAGCAGCGAAGAGTTGCCAAAGCAATTTCTCGACATTTTGGGTTGCGGACGCACCCTCATACAGCTTACGATAGATCGATTCAAAGGTATCGTACCCAGCGAGAATATATGGATCGTCACCTCCAAGAACTACGCACAACTGGTGCACGAACAACTTCCCGAAATACCGCATGAGAACATTCTCTGCGAACCTTGCCGCCGCAATACGGCTCCCTGCATCTGTTACGTCAGCTGGAAGATTAAAAAACGCAACCCTAAAGCGAATGTGGTCGTGTCTCCTGCAGACCATATCGTACCCGACACGATTGCTTTTCAGGAAGCGGTCAACGAGTCGCTTTCCTTTGCAGCTGAAACCGATGCTATCGTGACACTGGGACTGAAGCCTAATCGCCCCGAAACAGGTTACGGTTACATCAAGGCGGACATGACTTTCTCGTCCTCACGTAAGCAAAACATCTTCCGGGTGGATGAATTTAAGGAGAAACCGACGTTGGAAGTGGCAGAGGAGTATATCAAGCAGCCTAACTACTTCTGGAACTCGGGCATCTTCATCTGGAGTGTCAGCACGGTCATCAATGCATTCCGCGTTTACCAACCCGAGATTTCGGAAATCTTCGAAAAGCTCTTGCCTTACTACGACACCAAGGAGGAACAGGAACACATTGACGAGGAGTTCCCAAAATGTACGAATATCTCGGTAGACTACGCCATTATGGAGAAAGCGGAAGAGATTTTTGTGTATCCCGCCAATTTTGCTTGGAGCGACCTCGGCACGTGGAACTCACTGCGCGAACATCTGGACAAAGACAACTATGGTAACGTAAGTATCGGTGACAACATCCACTTCTTCGACACCTATAACACGATTGTGCATACTTGTGGCAAAAAGCGCGTGGTCGTTCAAGGCCTTGACGGCTATGTGGTGGCTGAGAATAATGGGGAATTGCTGATATGCAAACTCTCGGAGGAACAACGCATTAAATTGTTCCACTAACCGTTGACTATGCAGCACTTTGCTCACACGATTCTTACATGGTATGATTCTCATCGGCGGGAGTTGCCATGGCGCAATATCTCCGATGCCTATCGCATATGGGTATCGGAGATTATTTTGCAACAAACAAGGGTGGCTCAAGGGTACGATTACTACCTCCGCTTTATCGATGCCTTTCCTACGGTGGAAGCTTTAGCAGAAGCTCCGGAAGACCAGGTACTCTTGCTTTGGCAGGGTTTGGGCTACTATAGCAGGGCGCGCAACTTGCACGCGGCGGCTCGACAAATCGTGGAACAAGGAGGATTTCCTACGGACTACCCTGGCGTACGCGGACTGAAGGGTGTAGGCGACTATACGGCAGCGGCTATTTGTTCATTTGCCTATGACTTGCCTTGTGCCGTGGTTGACGGAAACGTTTATCGCGTGCTGAGCCGTTACTTCGGCATTGATACGCCCATCGATACGGGAAAGGGAAAGAAATACTTCGCGGCACTGGCAGCCGAACTCCTTCCCTCGCAACAAACGGCAGATTACAATCAGGGACTGATGGATTTCGGTGCGCTGCAGTGCGTTCCATCTTCTCCTCGTTGTGAAAACTGTCCGTTGGCAGATAGCTGTGTTGCACTCGCCTCTGGTCAGGTGGACCAGTTGCCTATTAAGTCACACCGCACGAAGGTGAGCACACGTTACTTGGTTTACCTCTTGGTCGAAACGCCCAACGGACTGTGGCTTCGCCGACGCGAAGCGGACGACATTTGGCAGGGACTGTATGAATATCCTTTGTTGGAATTTGACCATGACCCTACGCTTGAAACGGTGCAACAACACGCGTTTGTGCGCAAAATGCCTCCTGACGGTACTTGGAAACTGCTTCACGAACATGTTAAACATGTATTGAGTCATCGCATTCTCTACGCCAGTAGTTATCTTTTGACTTTCGACCGCGATTTACCTTTACCCGAGGGTTTTCTCTCTGTACCTGAAGCAGAGCTTGACCAATACGCCATGCCTCAATTGCTGCTGCGCATCGGTAAACGATAGCAGACGGTATTGGCTACAAAGCGTTCTCTTTCACCAAAACGGTAGGTGTTCGCCCTACTCTCCTTTCTTCCAACTTCTAAGCACTTAACTCCATAACATACCTTCATTTATCCCCCATATCAATATGGCTCGTAAAAAGAAACCCCTTCCCATTCTTGAAAATATTACCATAACGGGTGTTGCCGCTGAAGGCAAAGCCATTGCCAAGGTTGACAACTTAGTCATCTTTGTTCCTTATGCTGTACCCGGTGACGTCGTTGACTTGCAGATACGTCGCAAAAAGCATAGCTATGCTGAAGCGGAAGTTATCCGCTTTCATCAATACGCGGACAAACGTAGCCAACCCTTCTGCCCTCACTTTGGCGTGTGCGGCGGTTGTAAGTGGCAGTGTCTGCCGTACGAGGAACAGCTTCGCTATAAGCAACAGCAAATCGTAGACAACCTGACTCGCATTGGTAAAATTGAATTGCCAGAGGTCTCTCCCATTCTCGGCAGCCGTTTGACGCGCGAATACCGTAATAAGTTAGAATTTGGTTTCTCCAATAAGAAATGGCTGACCCAAGAGGTGATCAATTCGGGTGAGAAGGTAGAAGTGATGGATGCCGTGGGATTCCACATCCCGGGTGCGTTCGACAAGATTCTCGACATCGATACCTGTTACCTCATGGACGACATCAACAACCGTTTGCGTAACGGCATCCGCAGTTATGCGCTTGAACATGGTTTGGAATTCTTTGACCTCCGCGCTCAGCACGGTTTGCTTCGTAACATGATGATTCGTACTTCGGCTACCGAAGAAATCATGTTGCTCATTCAGTTCTGCATCCGTACAGAGGAAGAACAACAGCAAGCGAATGAGGTTCTTGCCTACGTACACGAGACCTTCCCGGAAGTGACTTCGCTTCTCTGGGTTAACAACTTAAAGTGCAACGACACGATTGGCGACCTAGAAGTTCACACTTATGCAGGTACGGACTTTATCTACGAAACCATGGAGGATCTCCGTTTTAAAGTGGGTCCGAAGAGTTTCTACCAAACGAATACGGAGCAAGCTTACGAACTCTATAAGGTAGCCCGCAACTTTGCCGGACTTACAGGCAATGAACTTGTCTATGACCTCTATACGGGCACAGGTACAATTGCAAACTTTGTCGCTCATCAGGCACGTCAGGTCATCGGCATTGAATATGTGCCCGAAGCAATTGAAGATGCGAAGGTAAACGCGGAAATTAACGGCTTAGCTAATACGCTCTTCTATGCTGGTGACATGAAGGACATCTTGAACCGTGAATTTATCGACCGTCACGGTACGCCGGATGTCATCATCACAGACCCTCCTCGTGCAGGTATGCACACGGATGTGATTGACACCATCCTTTTCGCTGCTCCGCGTCGCATTGTCTATGTAAGCTGTAATCCGGCTACACAAGCACGCGACTTGCAACTGCTTGACGGTGCTTACCGCGTTGTAGCAGTTCAACCTGTAGATATGTTCCCGCAAACTCATCACGTAGAAAACGTGGTGTTGTTGGAACGTAGATAAAATGATGGCAACCCTTATTACGGGGGAGTAGAGTTAAGTCACTCCCACTCGGAATAGAGTTCTTGCGGAGTCGATTTAAGTTGAGTTTTTTCGATTTAAATCGACTCTACATTTTATGTCCTTCCTGTTGTTTATCATCTCTTCCCGTCTCCCATTTTCTTTGCCTTCATGATAACTGTTCACCGTCATAATCCCGTTCTTCTTAACAAACTGCTGATACAAGCCCGTCAGGAAACTCCGCAGGCTCTCCTGTCGTTGCTGCAATCGCTCTCGGTTTCTGAATCACGCACGGCTGGCTATCTCTTGGCCGAACGGGTTCTCCCGACCTTCGAAGCTGAGCGCTATTGGGCTTTTTTCCTGGCAATTGTTCCCACCCATCCCCGAGCCTACTTAGGTACTTTCCTTAAAGCGGCTGTGAAACTTTATAAGGAAGACCGACTGCCACTCAATGACGAAGTGCTCACGCTCTTTGCAGCTCAAGCTTCGCCTATTGATGTACGGAAGACTCTGGAAAGTCTTTTGGGGGTGAGTCGTACAACAGCTGAAGTTGAAATGCTTATTCGCATATTCTGCCACAGCGAATTGGAAAGTGCCGCACCACACTTACTCAAGACGGGTACGCCACAGGCATACTATGTACTCTTCCAGTTGTTGAAGACGGTCGAGGCTCATCCTGAAATACTCCGACATCATGCCATTCTCTTGATTCGCAAAGGCGATACGCTTTCTTATAATTTGGCAAGCATCATTCGTCAGTATTTTGACCTCGCAAACCTTCCGGGGACTTTTTCGCTCCGCATGGAGCCTTACGAGCTTTCGCGACTGGAACAAGGACCCGAAGTCTTCCTCAAATTGCTCAAAGGAATGTAAAAAGAAGGCTTGCCTCAATAACGTACGCAATTCGCCGTTTGATGATCAATCGTGGTGAGTTTCGTTCCTTCGGCATTAACTGCCCACGTTACATTCCCGATACGTATTTCCAATACGTCTATCCTTTCATTTAGAAAACAAATCAAATTCACTCTATTATGAATACTCGTATTCCTCTCCTTCTTCTTGCGGCACTTACGCTGGCTACGCCTGCGGAAGCTCGCAAAAAGAAAAAGGCCAAAGAGCAACCCGCTGCGGCTGCTAAGACGACTCCTGAAGTAGTACGCCAAGGCCTGCTGACAGTTACCCGATCGGGTAATGACTGGTTCTTCACCGTACCAGACTCTTTACTGAAGCGCGAGATGCTTGTCACCGTGCGCTATGCCGCTACGCCTGCCAACACGGGCAAGTTTGGTGGCGAGCAGATCAATCAACAAACGGTGTACTTCGAAAAGTCTCCGGACGGTAAAATGCTCATGCGCTCGCGTTTGCTTATCAATGCGGCTGATTCGACGAATCAGATTAACCGCGCGATACGCATCAGCAATGAAGACCCGATTATCGGTAGCTTCAAGATTGAAGGTAAGGTGAAAGAGGGAAGTAAGATTAAGGTAACTTCGTTCTTCCTTGACGACAGTCCGGCATTGGGACTCCCTGTTTATGCCAAGACTGCGATGGGGTTGCAGGGGCTCCAACGCGAAAGCTCCTACATTGAGAGTATTAAGACGTTCCCGCTCAATACGGAGGTACGTGTCTTCAAGACATGGACTTCTGCACTGAATAAGACGATTGCCGCTTCGGTGACGGGTCGCGTTACGCTTGGACTGAACATCTCTTTTGTTCTGCTGCCTGAAAAGCCTATGCAACGCCGTTACTTCGACCCGCGCGTAGGTTACTTTGCTGACGACTTCACTTACTTCTCAGACGATCAACAACGAGTACAACGAAAGAACTTCATCACACGCTGGCGTCTCGAACCGAAAGACAGCGCAGACGCGGAGAAGATGAAGCGCGGCGAATTGGTTGAGCCGAAGAAGCCGATTGTTTACTACATCGACCCGGCTACGCCGAAGCAGTGGCGTCCTTACCTCATCCAGGGTGTAAACGACTGGCAAAAAGCCTTTGAAAAGGCGGGCTTTAAGAATGCAATTATCGGTAAGGAATGGCCCGAGAACGATTCGACCATGTCTATGGAAGATGCACGCTACTCTTGCATCCGTTATTTGGCTTCGCCTATAGAAAACGCATACGGTCCCAATGTACACGACCCCCGTTCGGGTGAAATCATTGAGAGCCACATCTGCTGGTATCATAACGTGATGAACTTGGTACATGACTGGTACATGATTCAGGCTGGTAGCATTGATGAAGCCGCTCGCAAAATGAAATTTGATACCGACCTCATGGGACAGCTCATCCGCTTTGTGTCTTCTCACGAAGTGGGACATACGCTGGGTTTGCGCCATAACTTTGGTTCTTCATCAACGGTTCCGGTAGATAGTCTGCGCTCTAAGTCCTTCGTTGAGAAGTATGGTCACACGCCAAGCATCATGGACTATGCTCGTTTTAACTATGTAGCTCAACCAGAGGACGGCATTACACGTGCCGGCATCTTCCCCCGCATCAATGACTACGATGAGTGGGCAATTGAATGGGGTTACCGTCCGATGTTCAATGCTTATGACGACGAGAGCGACCATTATGAACTCGACAAGCTTACGACGGAACGACTCAAGAACAATCCGCGTTTGTGGTTTGGTGACGGTGAAACCAACCGCACTAACGATGCACGTTGTCAAACGGAAGACCTTGGCGACGATGCGATGAAGGCAAGTACCTACGGTGTGCTCAATCTGCAACGTATGCTGAAGGAACTTCCTGAATGGACGTATGAAGGCAACGATATTCAAAACGAAACGATGGGCAGTGTCTACAATCAAGTCTACAGCCAGTTCCTTCGTTACTGCTACCACGTCTTGGCGAACATCGGTAGTATCTATGCAAACTTCAAGACGGTCAATGAGCCGGGAGACATTTACGTAGACGAACCGCGAGAAAAACAAATGGCTGCGCTTGATTGGCTTGATAAAAATGTGCTTCAAGAACCAACTTGGCTGGTTGACCAACCGTATATGCATCGCATTACGCCCAATCCGGAATCCTTCAACAAGCGCAACCTTGCTCAACGCGTCTGCGTGAACATGGTCTCTCGCACGGTGTTGGGAAGACTTACCTCCACTTATCCTGTGGAACAATATCTCCCCGATGTTGTTGGCCGTATCTTTAAGGAAGCCACAACGCGCACAGCTCCGAGTGCTTATCGCAAGACGATACAGCGCGAAGTGGTTAACCAATTGATTTCCCACTTCAAGGGAGGCAATCAATACGACTATTACCCCATCGTACTCCAACAACTCCGTCGTCTGCAACGTCTTTGTCACACGGCTTCGTCTGATCCTCACTTTGCCGCGTTGGCTGACCAGATTGACCGTGCCTTGGTCATCAAGTAAGCAAGGGCTTAAACGAACGATGGTTCGATGGTACTTGGAAATGCTGTCAACAAAAGGTCTATTCCTGAAAAGAAACTTCGTCTGAACGCAACCAGACGCCAGTTCTCGCTATGGCCAATTGGCTTGTTTCCTATACAAAATTGTACCATACAAAAGTATCAATCGCTCGTTTAAAGACTCTGTAATACACTACAACCTCCCTCATCAGTTTTCTAACTGACGGGGAGGTTGTTTTATTATTTGCTGGAGCACAAGCCTACGACAACAAACTGAGCAGTTCTTGATGGATGGCTCCATTCGTTCCGATAACCTGACTTCCTTGAGTGGGATTAAGTGCGTGCCCATTCCAATCAGAAACCTTACCACCGGCTTCTTCCACCAGAAGCATACCGGCAGCGTAGTCCCATGGATTTAAATAAGCCTCAAAGTAACCACCTTGTCTACCACAAGCTGTATAGGCTAATTCTAATGCAGCAGAACCCAATCGGCGAATGTCCTGAGCATGCTCATAGACTTTGAGGAATCTTGCAAAATTCTCTTGGGCCAACTCGCGTTTGGCTGTTCCGATACCAATGATGGTTTCAGAAAGCGACGAAGCCGAAGCTACATGAATGCGTTCACCATTCAAAAAGCTCCCGTCGCCTTTAACAGCAGAGAAGAGCTCTTCATGATAAGGATTGTAAACAATACCAATAACAATCTCTTTTTTACTGCACAGAGCGAGGGAGACTACACTATGATGATAGTCATGAATGAGGTTGGTCGTACCGTCTACAGGATCTAGTATCCAGTAATGGTCTGCACTCATTGTTTGCAAGCCTGTTTCCTCACCAAGAAACTGAATATCGGAATCAAGCTTGAATAACTCTTCCTTCAAGAAGTTTTGTACAGCCACGTCTACCTGCGTAACGTAATCTGCCACTCCTTTCTCTTTTACGTGAGTAGCCATTTCTCGGTTTGTGATGAGGCCCTTCGTCTCTTTAACCAAGCTAATAATTCATTGTATATCCATGATGATGTATAAGAGTTAGATTTACTACGTTCCTGTATAAGCAAGATTACTTCATAGTTGGATTGCGAAGTTAGTGGTTTGATTGAGATTAGGTTACCATGACACAAAATACTTTTTCTACGATGCCAGTTTGATTGGAAGTCACTTCTAAATTCCTACTACCAAGGCTAATAAAATCTCCCAGAATCAAATGTATGGGACTATCTCAGTATTGAATCATGCCAAACCATGCTGATAAGCCTAGTCCGAAGCGCAATACGTGAAGACTCTATGAGGATTCAACGAAAACCCAAATAAATATACCGCAAGAGGGGAAGTCGGTGCTGAGAGAAATCGGTAAGTTTGCGGACTGGAAACGATGCGTGCTCTTTACGAATGCATCAGAAAATGGAGTGTTTCGGTCTATATTGACTATCGTACTCCGATGTTTCACTTCTTTATCCCTCCTTAATTACTACGATGCTATCAGTATTATTTTCTCTTTGTATGTTCCGGATGCCTGCTCATCCAGCTGAAGCGGTGGCTTTACCGCAGCAAACAGTTTCGAAAGAAGTACGGGGTGTGACACCGCCATCGAAATGGGAAAACGAACGCTTTTTGTTACGACATACCTTGTATACAAAGGCAGACTCAGCACTGGTGGTGGCGCTGCTGAAGGATGCCCCCGAACAGGACGAAGTGTTGTATTATGCACGCCGACTGATTGGGGTTCCCTATGTTGGAGGAACGCTGGAGAAAGCAGACCCGGAGAAATTGGTTGTGAACCTGGCGCAACTGGATTGCACAACCTTAGTGGAAACGGTGTGGGCTTTGGTGAAGACTCACCGAGATGGAAGCTCTCGCTTTGCGGACTATTGCCGTAACCTCATGCGCCTGCGTTACCGCAACGGACGCATGGATGGTTACCTCTCTCGATTGCACTACTTTACCTGGTGGATGCACGATAACTTAGATAAAGGAATCATGCAAGAGGTACGTGACGATCGTCATTTCACAGCAAAGATGATGGTAAACAATTATTACATGTCACGTTTCGCGGAGAAATATCCTTTTCTCAAAGGAAAACAAGCGCGCATTGATAGCATTGCGGCGATGGAACGTCGGTTTAACGGGGCTGACGGAACTTTTCTCCCGGCTACGGCTACTGCGCTTTCGCGCCAACAGTTGGCGTGCATCCAAAACGGAGACTTGATAGCTATCGTCACGCGCAAAAAAGGTTTGGATTACAGCCATCTGGGTTTTGCAGTTTGGGGGAAGGACGGTAAATTGCATTTACTGAATGCTTCTTCGATACATAAAAAGGTGGTAGAGGAGCCCAAAACGTTACGTCAGTATTTACGTGAACACCCTACTTCGATTGGAATCCGTTTGTTCCGCTTAAAGTAGCGTGAAGAGCTGTGGAGCTACAAGTCGCAGATAAATTATGGTAGTAACATGCCACGACTGAGAGCAGAAGTGACTCTCTTCATTCGTACCAATACGTAGATTTCATAAAGAGCAAAGCATAGTTGTAACTCGTCATTCCATCCTTCCTCAGCTCCTCAACTTGACATTCCTCCCCCCCCTACACCATCGTAACCAAGTTTTCCAAGGCGCGGAGTCTGGATTCCACATCTGCAGGGATTTCGCCGCCACCGCCTCCGCCAGCTGCCGTCACCTCCCAAGTCCTACACTGATACACCTTGTCGTCCTTCGAGTGGTACAAGTCAATACGGTATTCATGTCTCACCTTGTCCGATCCCGTCGACTCATATCCAAGCAGGCAACTCTGTCCACCCTGATTTTCCGAAGTACTGATAGGGTGAAGACGGATACGCCCCCACGTCGTGGCTGCAACTACTTCATACTCCATACCGCTGGGCTTGAACACAGCCTTTCGGTAACTGTCATCACCCAGCACATAAATACCCTGATTCGTCACACCGCTCGCTGCATCAAAGAGTTCTTTCCACAACCCCGGGTAACTCATAAAGTAATTACGAATTTCGTCAGAACTCGTTTCATCAGTCCACGACAACACCTCACACCAGTGCATCTTTTGCGTCATCGGCAAAACCATCGGCTGCAACTCCACCGAACCACGCTCCCCCATCAGCAGCTGCAACTCAGCCTCTGCTTCCGCACTCCACTCCAACAACGAATCTACTAGCTCCTTGGCTGAATTCAACTCCAAAGACAAATCACTGATCAATCCGTCCACACGACTTATCTCCGACTTCAAGTCAGCTGCCAGCTTGTCAAGCAGAGCCTTCAAGGCTGCATCCGTAATAAATCCCTCACCGCCTGTCGCTCCCGTATCGACCCATACATGGTTCTCCACACGCCATATAGCGGCTGGAAGTTCATGACCAACTAAAGCCCACCAACCGTTTTGTCCCATCGGGTACTCCTGCTTCAAAGAAGAGTAGTCACGAAAGAAGCCCTTACACGCATCAAGCACATTGGGAGCATCAAGCCAACCCTTCACTGCTAGCCCATGCTCCACACGGGCATCACCGCGAAGGTTCAAGTCACCGCCCACTGACAAGCTGCGTCCTACGCCTAAGTCGCCTGAAACAAACTGATTGGTATCACTTTTAATCTTATCCATATTTTATTCTACAACTTCCTGTATCAATCCTGCTTGATTGGTATTTGATAGTTTAACTACGCCGCCCGGGCTGAACCGGGACTACTTGTCAGCCAGCATCCCCTCGCTCAATGCCTGCAGATGCTGACTCAGTTCCCGATGACCCAGCGCATCGGAAACCACGCTGCCACAAGCATAAACCGCAGGCATATAGCAGTCACCACATACGATGATACCGTCCTGCTTGTCCCACGCAGGGACAGGGGCATAAACCAACCGCTCGATACTGGCATCGCGCGTATCACAACTCCAGAACTCCATACGCAAACCCGTAGAGCCTTGAACCACCGCACATACAGGACGCTCACTGTGTCCTCTTACGCCATGTACCGATGAACCCTGTATACGGTACGTCAAGCCGCCAGGCTCTACGGCATGGTGCAACGAATACGACCAGTCATCCATCTTAAAGCTGATAAGACGGAGAAAGTCTTCGGGCAGTTCAAACCAACCGCAAGTATCACGGTCACCGACCCAGTGTATGCCGCCTTCGGGGTCACCATCCATAACCACGCCGCCACTCAGGTAGCGGATAGGGCATTCTACTTCTATCGCCCGTGCCGATGAGGGAAAGTAACCCCTGACCATGCTGTCAAGAGAGTAAGTTTCCATGTCACCCTCAATCAAGAATCCTTGACTTTCGCGATTCTCATCCAGAGCTACGCGGACATCACGGACTACATCCTGCAACTGATATACTGCCATCCTGCTGCGATTTATTCTGATTACAATTTAAAAACTATACAGCGGGTGCATGCTACAGACCTACAAACACCACCCCGTGTTCCTCACCGGCTTTCACCACAGAAGCCTTCGTGCGGAGCTTGCTCGCACTGTAACCTTCATAGTTCGCCTTCAAGTATTCCACAGCATCATCCAGGCAGCTCACCTCCACGCGCGTTTGACCACTTGCTACAGCGTCATCCTCACCTCCATCCGTCTCTAAAGAAGCATCTTGCAGCTTCTTCTCCCCTTCTTCCTCTGCCTTCTTTGCGGCTTCTTCCTCCGCCTTCTTTGCGGCTTCTTCCTCTGCCTTCTGACGTTCAGCTTCCAGCAAATCAACCTTCTCGGGAATGCTCTTAATCAGCTTCACAATACCCGCACGATACTCCGCTGTCAGATGCAAAGCACGCTGAACCAGCGGATTGTTCGTCACGTACGAAGCTGGAATCACACCACGCGAACTCATACCGCCACCGCTGAAATCCACCGTGACAGACTGATTGCCAATCTGTACACTCATCACAAATTCTATCTTGCCAAATACACCGTATGTATTAATCATATCCTTATGCTTTATATCCTTACCTAAAAAAAGTCCGTGGCAGGCAGTCCCTACCACCTGCCACGGCTCTATGTTTATCGTGCCAATGGTTTAGGCCGCCTTCTCGCCAAGATTCTCAAACTGCAACTTCTTCCAGTTCTCACCGTCATACTGCCAGTACTCACCCGCAATCGCATTGTTCGTAGCAAGCTTGCAGTTCTTCAGGATGATATACACACGATCCTTCACAAGCGCATCACTTTCAGGGGCAGTTTCGCTGTCCCAGTACACATAGTCCACAGCATTCGCAGCAGCAGGAGTACCTTCGCCATTGACGAAAATGTGGCAGGCACCCTTCAAGCCCATCGCATCCCATACGATGACACTCTCACGGTTGGCCTCGTGACCTTCCACGCGCTCGCTTTCCTTATGTTCGCTTACACGCTGATAGTGTACCAGGCGATTCAAGCCGAAGATACCGCACGAGTTGCTGTAACCGATGTCATCCAACGTAGGCTCGTAGATAAATTCAAAGTCACCGAACGCAGTGTGGATGTTATGGACATCCCAGCCAAGCGAATTATGCTTGATGCCAATCTGAATTTCCGGATGACTCGAGAAGTCAATACACTGAATGTTCTCCAAGAAATTCTTGCCGCAAAGGCAAATCGCACCCTCAGGTTTATCCGCACCGCAATAGAACATCTTCGCCAACGCAATAAACTCGCGGTAAGTCCACACACCCTTCGTATGCACCAGTTCGCGCATAAACTGCCAGCGCACACCTTCGGTCGTACGAACTACGTGCTGACCCGTCTTGCTGTCTTGAACCGTAAACTTCGCCATGCGGCTGATCCACAACGTACGGTTGCCCTCACGCTTCCATTCGTCAAGTGCAGCTTCTGCAATCGTACTGCGAGAAAAGTCAATAATCTTCTTCTGGCTGTCGTAATAGTCCGACCAGATTAAGTTCAGACCGCGCTTCTGAAGGTAGAGCGTACGCGCTACGGGCTGACACGCACTCGGAGACACCTCGCGTTGCGTCTCATGCATAGCGGTCGAAAGAATGTCAACCACCGTACCTGCGGGAATCTGGGGCACCTGGCAATAATCATCCGTCGCGTTTTGACGTTTGCCGTTCAAAGCGCGGACGATAGGATAACCCGTATCATCATTGCGACCGATGATATAAAGCAGCAAGGGCAAACCCGGGGTCTCTGTCTTGCCGTCAGGCAGATAACCGTTCACACCGCGACAAAGCAAAGTCTTACAAGGAAGACAAAGAGCCGCATCAGCTGCCGTCATCGGCAGCGGGAACTGCTGCTTGCCCGTATTCTCTTCCACTTGTTCCGAGACAGCAACCTTCGTGCGAGCCTCGTCAATCATATAGTGAGCTACCTCAGGACTGTCCACCGTCACCTTCTTGCTCTTCATCATCAGCGTCATCAAGGGGGTAATGTTACCCTTAAAACGCACAATACCCTCATCAATCGCAACCTGCGACAAATGGTCCAGGCCTTCGCCCACACCACCGCCAACACCATCTACCGTAGTCGCCTGACCGGGAAGCTGAGTGTTCAAACCTGCACTACCGGGAACAGGGTCTACAGCCTTACCCGGAGCATTTACATAAATTTCTTCTGCCATTGTTCTATTCTATTTTTTAAATGAATACACGTTTCACACCTCCTCATCCCTCACGAACCACAAATTCGCCAGCTCGCAGTCTCGTCAATTCGCTTAACCTTATCCTTCCTAAGAAGCACCCTCCTCCGCCAGCTCAAAGATATTCTTACGATGCTTCCCAAGCGGCTTCGCAGCGTTGTTGCTTCCTTGAAGCTGAGGAGTACCATCACCTGTTTTAGGTTTACGGAGCTTCTCTTCTATCTTCTGATTACGCCCTGCAATCCGACCTTCATCCGCAGCGGCCATCACATCGCGGTCATGGTTCACTGCCTTCAGCGCAAGGTTAATGTCTTCCTCTTCAATCTTGCCCATGATGCCATTCGAAGCAATGCGGCTCAACACCCCGTAAGCCGCATCAATCTCATCATCACTCAGCCCGCGTTCGGCCTGCACCTTGTCAAGCAAAGCAAGCGACTCTTCCAGGTTACGCTCATACATTTCGTCTAGCTCCTTCGATTTCGCCAGACGTTCCACATACTCCTGGTTTGCCTTGGCATATTCCTCCTGCTTCTCTGGGTTGTTAAGCAAGTCCGTAATACCTTCCGCACCCAAGCGTTTCAGCACATTGACAAGGGGATCAACACCACGAGCCATGTCAGTAAGAAACTGCCCATTGCGAGGGTCTTTGGCCAACAAGTCCGATAGTTGACGCTCGCTTTCCTTGTAGTGGTTTATCTCCTCGTCATACGAATTGTAGTCATCATCAATCTGACCAAACAACGTCTCGTCGTCATCCAGCTCATCACCCGGATACTTTTCCTTGTATTTTTCCTTCAAGCGTCCCGCCACCCCGTCACGCCTGCTCATTTTCTTAGTAGCATCTACTTCTGCCATATCATCAAACATTACAAAATGAATGCTACAAAAGTAGAAGCATCCGTTCCACATCTCACGTTATCTTTTGTGACTCACTCGCATAACCTAAACAATCACTCCAACTAAAAATAATTTCCCTACTGTATCTCACTAACTTTGTAACCATCATCTACTTAATCAAACACAAAGCAAAATGAAACATTACGGTTGTATCCTCGAATTCACCGAGGAACGTAATGGGGAGTTAATGAGGGTATATAGGGAGTTAATCAACGAGTGTAGGTATGTGAGCATACCTGAGCTTTCAAGGCGAATCGTATCCACACCTTGTTCGCGATTTTGGGTGAGTGAAGAGCGAGCCACTGTTGTCTGTGCTGCTTTAATGAGAGGAGACAAAAGCGTACTCAAGGGGATGAGGAGAACCAAGCGCGAGATGTACGAAGAAATCTACCGAAGAGTATTGATCGAGAAAATGGTCAACCCACAAGCCAAGGTGGCGCAACTCGTAAGCAGAATTGTTTATTCCCCGGCACCCTGCTTCTACATGCAAGCAAGGTCGGCCATGGAAGCTATTTATCGAATCAAGAGAAACAAGAAGAACTAAGATGACAGAGATAAAACAAAAAGAGATAAAGCGCATGATGGACGACAATGCACGCCACAATGCTGTCATGTTCGCACCCTTCAACCCCGTTACAGGCGAAGGGAGTGTAGGAAAGCGTTTCCGCTATCAAATTCCCGACTACCCCATCCCACTGCAATTCCTGCCTGTCGCCATGAAGCGAAACCCGCTGGTCAAAGCATTGGCCAAGGCAGGAAGCGTATCCATGTACCTAAAGCAACTACAGGTAAACGATACGCCCGACAACCGCGAACAACTCGTGGATGTCTTCTCCCGATTGAGATGCCTGCATGATTTTCCATACTGGTGCGCCACACTGGTTTATATCAAGGACAAAGACCCGGGTATGCCCGACTGCCTCTTCCGACTCAACTTCCCGCAGCGCAAGTTCTGTGCCGCACTCGAAGACATGAGAACTGCTGGAAAGCCCATCCGAATCTGTATGTGTAAGGCACGACAATGGGGAGGTTCAACCGAGACTGACCTCTACATGGCATGGCTTCAACTCGTACACCGACCCTCGCTCAACGGAATCATCGTGGCACATGTCAACAGCGCATCCGAGAAAATCAAAGGCATGTACCGCAAAATGCTCGATGCCTATCCTATCAATCTGCTCTATAAGCCCGGTGAAGCCTTTGACCAAAACGAGAAAAAACTCGTATGGGACGGTAACTCCGACAACACACAGCGCATACCGCAACGCAACTGCACCATCTCCGTTGGTTCTTCTCAGTCGCCCAATGCGGGTCGCTCCGGTGACTACGCGCTCGCGCACTTCTCCGAAGTAGGTCTCTTCCAGGACTCTGAAAAGATACACCCCGAAGACCTCATCCGTTCGGTCACTTCGGGTATTCTCTTTCGCCCCTACACCATGATTGTCTACGAATCTACTGCCGACGGCGTAGGTACATTCTTCCATAAGGAATACCTCGCAGCCGAAAAAGGTACCTCACAGTTCACAGCCTTCTTCGTAGCATGGTACGAAATCGAAAACTACCGCAAAGAGTTCGACTCCCGGGAACAACTGGAATCTTTTGCCCAGTGGCTATGGGATAACCGGAATAATGCCGACATCCCCTCCGACCGCGAAGAACCCGGGAAATATCTTTGGTGGCTATGGAAGAAAGGTGCTACACTCGAAGCGATCAACTGGTATATCACCGAACGAACCAAATACAGCGACCATGGAAAAATTGCCGCTGAATTTCCGTCCGATGCCATTGAAGCATTCGTCAACAGCGGAGCTAACGTATTCGACAAATACCAGGTAGACGCGCTCAAGAAAACCTGCCGCGCCCCCATCTATGTAGGCGACATTTATGCCGATGCCGACGAAGGAGAAAACGCATTGCTCAACCTGCGCTTCCATCAGGACAACCAGGGACTCCTGTGGGTTTGGTCTCTACCCGAAACCGATGACGAAGAAGAAATCACCGACCGCTACCTCACCGTTGTCGACATTGGCGGACGTTCATCCAAGGCTGACTGGAGTGTCATCGTAGTTTTCGACCGCCTGCGCATGATAGACGGGGGTGTACCCTCCGTCGTAGCCCAGTGGTACGGACACATCGACATGGACTTACTTGCGTGGAAAGCCGCCCAGATAGCTGCCTTCTACAACAACTCCCTGTTAGTCATCGAAAGCAACACCCTCGAAACTCACGACCGCTCCCGAATGGTCGACGGTGACCAGTCCCTTTACATCCTCAGTCAGATTGTAGGAGTCTACCCCAACCTCTACGCCCGTCCCCAGTCCGATGACGAAATACGCCAGGGCATGCCACGCAAATGGGGATTCCACACCAACGTGGCCACAAAGCCCAAAATCATCTCCACCCTCATCAAGGTCGTACGCGAAACGGCCTACATTGAGCGCGACCAGCGTGCCCTCAACGAGATGCTGGTCTACGAACGAAAGCCCAACGGCTCCTTCGGTGCTGTTATCGGAGCGCACGACGACCTCCTCATGACCCGCGCCATCGGACTCCACATCTGCTACAACGAAATGGAACTCCCAACCATCATCCGCCGTGAAAATTGTAATACCGGAAAGCTCCGTCACAAAGCTATCTCCGCTGCCACAATTGGATAAATCCTCGTCAATACGCTTTCTAGGAAGTTCCCATCCCCCTCCTCGCCAAGATTCGCAATCCCGTCACCTCGTCAATTCGCCTACTTCCCCATAATCCCACAACATAACCTGCCCCCTCCCGACTTCTCATCTACCTTTGTCCCTCAACAAATCAAAAAAAACAGACAATGAATTTGCATAGACTCAGTAAAGTTAAGCCTGCCCAGCTCGACAGCGTACAGGCCAGCAAGCAGGAACCGGGTGGCGAAAACCGCCGAGCCATGGACGTACTCTTGCAGGCACAGGCATACTATCAGGCCATGAACAAGTTCCGCAACGACCGCGAACGAAACAAACGCTACAACTACGGCGACCAGTGGGGGGACAAAATCTGCGTGGACGGACGCACCATCACCGAGGAGCAATATATCCTCGAACAAGGAAACGTACCGCTCAAGAACAACCTCATTCACCGACTCGTCCGAAACGTAATCGGCGTATTCCGGCAGCAATCCACCGAACCTACCTGTATGGCACGCGACCGCGAAGAACAGCAACAGGCCGAAACCATGAGTACCGTTCTTCAGTACAACATGCAGCTCAACCGAATGAACGAAATCTACGCCCGAACCATGGAAGAGTTCCTCATCTCCGGACTCATCGTCCACAAAAAATGGTACGGGTGGCGAAACGACAAAATGGACTGCTGGACCGACTACGTACAGCCCAACAACTTCTTCATCGACAACCACATGCGCGACTTCCGTGCATGGGACTGTTCGCTCATCGGCGAAATCCACGATGTCAGTTTCGAACAAGTCGTACAGCAGTTCGCTCGGTCACCCAAAGATTACTTCCGACTCGCCGAAATCTACCGCACAGCACGCGATTCTGGGCGTTTTTATACCGCTTGGGAACACTTTGGCTATTCTCGGGAACACTGCAACATCGACTTTCTCGTACCGCATAACGTCACACTCTGCCGTGTAATCGAAGTTTGGCGCAAGGAGACAAAGCCGCGTTTCCGTTGTCACGACTACAACAACGGCGACATTTTCAAAGTCGACGAACAAGACTATCAGACGCTCGTAGCGCAGGAGAATCAAAGCCGCCTCCAGCGAGCGCAAGAAGTTGGCATGCCACTGGAAGAAGTTCCGTTGATTGAGGCTGAATGGTTCATGGACTCTTACTGGTACTACTACTTTCTTTCTCCCTTTGGTGACATCTTAGCCGAAGGCGAAACACCCTACAAACACCGCTCTCATCCCTACGTAGTCAAAGCCTATCCATTTATCGACGGCGAAATCCACTCCTTCGTTTCCGATATCATCGACCAGCAACGCTACACCAACCGACTCATCACGCTCTATGACTGGATCATGCGTGCCAGTGCCAAGGGCGTACTGCTCATTCCCGAGGATGCCATTCCCAAGCACATGTCTCCTGAGGACTTTGCCGACACCTGGACAAAGTTCAACGGTGTTGTCGTCTACAAGGCCAAACCGGGTGTTCCCGCCCCACAGCAGGTAAGCTCCAACAGTACCCACATCGGCATACAGGAGCTGCTTCAACTGCAAATCAACTTCTTCGAAGACATCAGCGGAGTCAATGGAGCCTTGCAGGGAAAGCAGGGATATTCCGGCATGAGCGCGGCACTGTACTCCCAGCAGACACAAAACGCCACCACCTCCCTGCTCGACCTGCTCGACTCCTTCCAGGAGTTTGTCAAGGATGCCGCCTACAAGGACGTGAAGAACATGCAGCAATTCTACGACCAGAAGCGTCTTTACAACATCGTAGGCCGCAACGGAATGTCCGTCGAGTACG
>Charlie_p2__coassemble_1380_pt1 | contig 22975 bp, 12 predicted proteins | sample Charlie_p2__metabat2_high_PE_008 | metagenome-assembled genome bin Charlie_p2 | reverse complement strand
AAATTGCCGTAGGTCCTTACTTGTCGTGGATGATGCGCGGTGACTTTACGGGCGAGGCCTACGATGGTTACATCCGCGATCAGGATCCTACGGGTGAAAAAGCCGAAGTAACCCGTGCGACTTACGACTTCTCCAAGGATTTACGCCGCTTTCAATGGGGACTGCAATTCGGCGGAGAGTTTAAAGCCTACAAACATCTCAGTGTCAGTGCCAACGTGCAATGGGGCTTAAACGGAATCTTCCCTGCTGATTTCCAGAGCGTCACCTTCGACCTCTATCCCATCTACGGCACCATTGGTTTCCACTATCTTTTCTAAATCTCTGTAGCATTGAAGCAAGAAATCATCTTTTTATGGTTTTGAATACCAGCTTCTCTATTTGCTCCAATTTGTTGTAATAACTCAATCATCTCATTGATATATGAAAAAGACATTACTCTCTTTCTTCACTGCCCTCTTGTGTTGCATGACGCTTCACGCTCAGGCAGAGTCAGTAAACCCCGTACTCGGTACGTACAACTGCGACCTCTACTTGTCCATTGGTCAGCCCATCGACTCTACGATGGAAGCCATTCCCAACAAGTCCGTTTCAGTTGAACCAGGCGAAAAAGCAGGTACGATTACCTTTGCTCTCCGTCAACTCGAACTCGAAAATCTCGGTAACTTGGGCGATATCATTCTGCCTAACATCGGTGTAAACAAGACCGAAACTGGATATCAGTTTGCTGAAAATACTCCCATCCGTCTCGCACTCCTTGGTGGTGTTATTCAGGCAGATGTCAACATTAACCATACGACAAGTTATGTAGAGGGTGACAAGCTTTATGCGGATGTAGATATCTTCTGGATTATGGATCCGAGTAACGAAGCTGATAAAACCCCCATTTACGTTCGTGTAATCAGCAACAAGAAGGATCTCCCTACTGCCATCGAGTCTGTCGTTGCTTCTTCAGCCAACGCCTCAGCTGTTTATAACCTCAGCGGCATCCGCGTAGCTGACCGCTGGAACAACAACCTCCCGAAGGGTGTGTATGTGGTAAACGGTAAGAAAGTAATCAAGTAATCATCTCTCTATATCAACTAAAATGAAATATTTACTTCTTCTCTCTGCATTGGCAGGAGGTATGGTGCTGAATGCGCAGGCGCAGGGCATCTATCATTTTGAGGATCCCACCTTTGACAATGAAAGTCTGTGGACTACTACAGGTGGTTCTACACTGCCTAAGCATTTCCATTCTTTTGAATCCGCAACAGGTAAAGTCTTGGATATGGGACAGGGTAGTTCTCCTAAGCCTGAGAAGGTTACTGGTTACGGAAACAGTGGTTGGGCCGTTCAAATTAAGTCGGTAAATATTAGGGGGCTAGCAAATGCAAATGGAAATATTACAACAGGACGCATTAATATGGGCAGTATTACTGCTACTGATGCCAGTAATATGAACTACACCAGCGAAGGATATACCATTGCAGGTGCAGCACAAGCCGATGCAAACAACTACAAATTAGCATTTGCAGGAATTCCCGACAAGGTAACTTGTATGGCTAAGTTTAAGGCTGGTACTTCAAAGGCTTCGGGAACCACTCCCAATGCTCAGGGTATGTTTATTATCCATGATGATTCTAATAAAAAAACTTTTACTTGGGAAGAAGGATTTCTTTTTAAAAAGAAAAAACATGTAATCACCATGTCCTATAAAGATCCTGATGGAAGTAATGAGTTTACCTCAAATAAATTTGGTGAAGCAGCTCTGAAGATTACTCCCTGCGCTGATTGGACCAAATTTGAAGCTGAATTTACCTACCCCAATGGTACAAATAAGAAAGCTGAAAATAAATATTATCTTTTAGCTTCATTTACTACCAATCCGATTCCTGGTGATAGTAAGGATGATATTCTTGTTTTCGATGAAGTTCGCTTCGAGTATTACAATACTTTGAAGTCTCTTTCGTACGATGGTGCAAACATTCAATTCAACGAAGAAACAACATCGTATGACCTCTCAACCCTTTCATACGACAAGAGTAAATTACACTATCAGGTAAAGGGCGCAGGTGCGAAAGCTACTGTAGACGATTCACAAGTAGGAACAAACGGAAAGGTTACAATACGTGTAGAAGCAAATGACCACAAGCCAGCGACTCCTAATTTCAAGGAGTATACGCTTCAGTTTAAGCAGCCGACTGGACGTCTGTCCTCATTGAGCTTTAACAATGTGGAGATTGCCAATTTCCAGAATGGACAATTCTTTTACACAGTTCGTGGTGCATGGACTGAAGGCTGTTTGACATACGTAGCTGAAGATGGAGCTTCAACCTCTGTTTCTGTAGATTTCATTCCTGATATGAATATCGCTATGGTAACAGTAGCTCCTCAAACTGCTATTGAAAAAGTATACTATGTAAAGTTTGCTAAGGAAGCTACAGCTGTTGATAGCAAACTGCTGATTAGTTTGAAAGGTGAATTCTTAGGGGCACCTGTTCAAGGTGTTGAAACTTCAGCCCCTGTAACTACTACAGCAGGTCAGACTATTGATTTACAGCTTTTGAATTTCACGTTGGAAGGTATGGGCCTAATTGGTGACATTTTTGTAACCGATATTCCTTACCAAGAAAATGCAGATGGCACTGTTACTTTGTCAAAAGAACAAAGCATCATCATCTTTGGTGAAATGGGGCTTGCTATTAGCGGTGAGGGACTTCCCTTGACATTAAAAGGTCAAATCAATACAGACAAGTCTATAACAGCAGACTTGACTATTATTTGGAATAAGACTCCTATTAAAGTTGCTGTAAGATCTTTAGCAACTACATCAATCGATGCTAAAGGCGTTTCCAAGCTTGACCTTAAAAAGGCACGTGCTAGTCTCACCAACCCCAACGCCCTGATCTACGCTGATGCTGGTGCCACTAATGCTGCTGCAAACGACGTAGTAGCTGATACTTGCGCTGAACTCAAGCTTACGGACGGTCATCCCTTCAACGCTCCTGAAGCATTCAAAGCAACTGCTGTTAACTACAACCGCGCATTCAACACGACTGCCAACTACGTTTCCAGCTTCGTTCTCCCCTTCGCTATGGATAAGGCTAAGGTAGACGGCAAGGTTTATCAGTTTGCTGGTGTAGAGGGTGACTATGTCAACTTTACGGAAGTTACGGAAGGTATGCTTGCTGCCAACACTCCGTACTTGATTGAGGCTACTGCAGCCAATCCCTTCAACCATGCAACCGATGTACAAGTTGCAGTTACTCCTGCTACGATGCAAGTAGCAAACGGTGACTACGCTCACGTAGGTACTTACACCACGCAGGCCGTAAAGTCTGAAGGCAACACTTCATACTACGGTTACGCAAATGGTGCTTTTGTAAAGGCTAACACGGGTACGCTTAACCCCTTCCGCACGATGATCAAGGCTACGGTTGCCAACGCTCAAGCTCAATTCAGCTTGAAGCTCGGTAATGAAGTAACGGGCATCATCGGTGTGAACAGTGAACTGGGTAAGGTTGATGTATATAACCTCGAAGGTAAGCTTATCCGCAATCAGGTAGAAGCCACTACTGCACTCCAAGGCCTTGCCAAGGGTGTGTACGTCATCAACGGCAAGAAGGTAATCAAGTAATGAACCCCTAGTTTAGACAATATGAACAAGAAAACATACAATGCCCCTAAGGCGAATATCATCAATCTCCACGCCGAATTACCCCTCGCTCTGAGTGGTAATCTGAATGAAACGGGCACGAATGATGTCGTATTCGAAAGCAATGACAAAGGCTGGAACAGTGACAGCTGGAATATGGAAGAAGAGTAATCCTCACCCATAAATAACCTTCATATAAGCCCCGGCGGTTGATTATCGCCGGGGTTTATAATGGAGTAAAAGCTTCTCACTACTCATCGATATCAACCAATACATAATTATAAATCAACATGAAGAAAGTTACGCTTCTCGCCCTCGCTTTGGGCATGAGCTTGACCACACAAGCACAGCAACTCAGCAACGCCAACTTTGACGGTGCTTGGGAAGATTGCAAGCCTTACACGGGTAAGGATCAGAAAACCGATGTACGCGGTGTACAACCTACGGGTTGGAAAATCTCAAACGTGTACGGTTTGAGCGGCATGGGACTGGGTGGCACCATCGTGGGTGACACCATTGTCAACGAGTCTACCATCGGCAAGGCTGTTAAATTGACCAATACGCCCAACCCGATTGTTGCTACTCAGATTGTACCTGCTTACTTGACGCTCGGTACCACATGGAATACTTCTGTAATGGGTAGCCAAAACGATGGCGGTACCTTTGGCGGCATCCAATTTACGAACAAACCCGACGCAGTAGAGTTCTACTACCAGCGTACGGACACCACGGGAGTTCCTGCTTCTGTAATTGCCTACCTTTGGAAGGGCGAATGGCAACAGGCTGATGTCCCTGTAAATATCGCGGCATTTGGTGCCCCGACTACGGAACAGATGATCAACCGTGACCGCAACATTCTCGCTATGGCAACTGACAAGGGTGGTGCCGTTACAAAGAATGACAGTGCGTTGCTCATTGCTTCGGTTTGCGACAGCATCGTAGACACGACTCAGGTTTGGACGAAGAAGGTTGTGGATATCAATTACCACGACACAGAGGCTCAACCTGAAAACTTGAACTTGATCTTTGCTGCTGGTGATTACTTCAATGCAGCCCGTATCATGCCAGGTGCGCAACTCTGTGTTGACAGCGTAAAGTTGGTTTACTATCATGCCCTTGACTCTATCGTTTGCAATGGCAATGCTTATGCTGTAACTACCGATACGACTATGCTGATGCTTCCTAAGGAAGTATACAACGCTGACAGCATCCGCTTCGTCAAGAAGGGTGTTGGTGCAACGGTATTATCAACCTATAACGACACCACTGGTGTGCTGACGGTAGAGGTTCGCGGTAATGACTTTGCCACGAATGCTGACAGCAAGACGGTTTACCAAGTGAAGTTTGCCGCAAAACGTGAAGAAGCTGAAGTTGGCCAATTGTTCAACGCTAACTTCAACAGCATTTGGGAAGACTGCATCCCCTACATCGGTCAGAATGACACGGCAAAGGTACAGAGTGTTCAGCCCGAAGGCTGGGTGATCTCTAACGTCAACGGTTATCAGGGACTTGGTGCTACAATCGTAGGTCAAAGTGTAAACGATATGGAAGGTACGGGCTTGGCTGTGGAGCTGACCAATACTCCCAACCCCTTCATGGCTTCTCAGATTGTCCCCGGTTACATGGGTCTCGGTACGGCTTGGAACACTTCTAAGGGCGCATTCAGCATCACCAACAAGGATGGCGGTAACTTTGGCGGTATCAAGTTTACCAACAAGCCCGACGCGGTAGAATTCTACTATAAGAAGTCTTCTGAAACTCCCAACAACATTAAGTCAAGCGTCATCGCTTACCTGTGGAAGGGCGAATGGCAACAGAAGGATGTACCTGTGACCATTGCACTCTTCGATGAGCCCAAGAAGGAAACGATGATTAATCGTGACCGCAATATCCTCGGTATCGCTACTGCCGAAGGAGGTGAAGTAACGAAGAGCGAAGACGCTTTGCTGATTGCTTCTGTTATTGACAGCATTACGACTGACACGGCAACTTGGACGAAGAAGGTTGTTGAACTCGCATACAATGACGCAGAGGCTCAACCCGAAATGTTGAACATTATCTTCTCTGCCAACGATTACTTTGATGCCAATACGGTCATCAAGGGTAATTCTTTGACGGTTGACAACGTGAAGCTCATCTACTACCACACACTCGACTCTGTCATCTACAATAACAAGACGTTTGGAGTAGAAAACGATACGGCTATTGTAGACCTCTCTACTGAACAGTATGATGCCAACCAGCCTATCACGTTTGTTAAGAAGGGTGCTGGCGCAACCATCCACACTGCTTACGACGAAAAGAACGCTGTGCTGACTGTTGAGGTTCGTGCGAACAACTATATGGCTAACCCCAACAATAAAACGGTTTACCAGTTGCAGTTTGCTACTCCTCAAACGGGCATTGAAACGATTACCGGAGAGGCTAAGAAGGTGGATGTATACAGCGTAGACGGTAAATTGCTCCGCCATCAAGTAGAAGCCGCTGATGCCTTAAAGGGTTTGAATGCGGGTATCTACGTGGTTAACGGCAAGAAGATGGTGAAGTAAAATACTTCAACCATTCAATTACAATACAAAATAGCGGTTCCCCAAAGGAGCCGCTATTTTTCTTTCCAATAAGTTGAAAAAAAAATTGCACATCCGTGCAAGGTTCTCCTTGTCTTCCTATTTATAGAGAGTGTAATCACTCCTCCATGAAGTAAATCACTCAATAGTTTATATCTCTGTCTACCCCGTTTTTCACACGCTATTTTAATAGGGGAAACAGTTTGCCCCGCGACTTTACAGGCAGTCGCGGGGCTTTTTTGATGAATCGTTCTCAAAAAAACAGGAACGTTAAGAAGCAACGGTCTTTGCTACGTACGAGCCTTGCAGTAACTTTGCACTCAATTTCAATAGGAAACAGAAATCAGAATCTGTTGAGGAGTGGAGATGTTGAGGAAGTGAAGAGGTTACGATTGGCCGTCCTCCAAACTCTTATGTGATAAGACTCATCCTCCCTAAACGTCAAAGTCCTTGGACTTGGTATCTCCTCAACTCGCACTACTTGTACACTCTTAAACTGGCATTCTTAGAAATGCCCTTTATATTTTTCTTATGCAAGACATTCGTAACATTGCAATCATTGCCCACGTAGACCATGGTAAGACGACACTCGTGGACAAGATGCTCCTTGCCGGTAACCTCTTTCGCAAGAACCAAAATGCCGGTGAACTCATTCTGGACAACAACGACCTCGAACGCGAGCGCGGCATCACCATCCTCTCTAAAAACGTTTCGATCCGCTACAAGGACACGAAAATCAATATCATTGATACTCCGGGTCACTCGGACTTCGGCGGTGAGGTGGAACGTGTGCTGAACATGGCGGACGGCTGCATCCTCTTGGTGGATGCTTTCGAAGGTCCGATGCCTCAGACTCGATTTGTCTTGCAGAAGGCACTCGAAATCGGTCTGAAACCGATCGTTGTGGTGAACAAGGTGGATAAACCCAACTGCCGCCCCGAGGAGGTTTACGAAATGGTATTTGACTTGATGTGTGACCTCAATGCTACGGAGGACCAGTTGGACTTCCCCGTTGTCTATGGTTCTGCCAAGAATAACTGGATGGGTGAGGACTATAATACGCCGACGGACAACATTCACTACTTGCTCGACAAGATTGTGGAAATAATTCCTGCTCCGAAACAACTGGAGGGTACACCGCAGATGTTGATTACCTCACTCGACTACTCGAACTATACGGGACGTATCGCTGTGGGTCGTGTACACCGTGGCACTATCACGGAAGGTATGAAGTGTACCATCGTACACCGTGACGGCTCGATGGAAAAGACGCAAATCAAGGAGGTACATACCTTTGAGGGGATGGCACGCCAAAAGACGGATGCTGTTTCTTCAGGTGATATCTGTGCGGTAGTTGGTCTGGAGAACTTTGAAATCGGTGACTCTATCTGTGACCTTGAAAATCCGGAACCGCTGCCGACGATTGCTATTGACGAACCGACCATGTCCATGCTCTTTGCCATCAACGATTCGCCTTTCTTCGGTAAGGAAGGTAAGTTCTGTACTTCTCGCCACATCAACGACCGTCTGGAAAAGGAACTGGAGAAGGACTTGGCTTTGCGTGTGACGCGTAACGATACGGGTGATAGCTGGATTGTGAGCGGTCGCGGTGTGCTTCACCTCTCTATTCTGGTAGAAACCATGCGCCGTGAGGGGTATGAACTCCAGGTAGGTCAGCCGCAGGTTATCTACAAGGAAATCGATGGTGTGAAGTGTGAGCCGATTGAGGAATTGACTATCAATGTTCCCGAAGAGTTTGCCTCGAAGATGATTGACATGGTGACACGCCGCAAGGGTGAAATGACTTCCATGCAAAACTTGGGCGAACGTGTGGATATTGAGTTTGATATTCCTTCACGCGGTATCATCGGTTTGCGTACCAATGTGTTGACGGCTTCGCAGGGTGAGGCTATCATGGCTCACCGCTTCAAGGATTACCAGCCTTACAAGGGAGATATCCAACGCCGCTCAAACGGTTCGATGATTTCACTCGAATCGGGTACGGCTTTTGCTTATGCCATTGACCACCTGCAGGATCGCGGTCGCTTCTTTATCAACCCGCAGGATGAGGTATATGCCGGTCAGGTAGTCGGTGAACATGTTCACGACAACGACTTGGTCATCAATGTGACGAAGGCAAAGCAGTTGACCAATATGCGTGCTTCGGGTGCTGACGAAAAGGCACGTATTATCCCGCCTATCATCTTCTCTCTTGAAGAGGCTTTGGAATATATCAAGGAGGATGAATACGTAGAAGTTACGCCGAAATCGATGCGTATGCGTAAGATTATTCTCGACCACTTGGCACGTAAACGTGCGGGAAGAGAGTAATAGGTCAAGATTTCGTTGAGACGTTAGGTAACGTTATATCGATATAACGACCGAATGATTCTTCCAAACAAAAAAGGCTGTCATCGCAATGGATGACAGCCTTTTTTGTTTTCTATTGTCTGTAAGGTTTACGCCTTCTGCTCTTCGTTACGGCGCAGCCCTTTAAACAGGGCTACGGCGAAGAGAAGCAGAATCAGACCTAAGGCGGCATAAGCTACGGTATTGGTAGTGGTCACTGAAACGGGACGGAACTCCATTACTACTTCATGCTTACCAGCAGGGACACGAAGCGCACGGAGTACATAATTAACCCGACCCAATTCGGCGGGCTTGCCGTCGATGGTCACAGTCCAATCGGGATAGTAGATTTCAGAGAAAACAACTACACCTCCCTTATCGGATGAAACACTGTACTTCAAGAGGTTGGTATCATAGTGGGTCAATGCCACTGTACCCGAGTCGAGAGCTGAACCGTCAAGCTGGGCCTTGAAGCGTGCGTCGGCTACTGCGGCATGCTTCGTGTCAAGTCCCGTAAGACCTGCCATTTCTGCATCAGCATTGGGCACAAAGTCGAGCTTGGAAACGAACCAACCACAGCCGTTGGCATAAGGATTGAGTACGGCCATCGAACGGTCGCCTTGACCAAAGATCGCATACTTCGTATTGAGCATATTGAGCACAGGCGTAATGGAATCACCGGTCACGGCTCCCTTTGCCTGAGTCAAATCACCACCCGATGCTGTCACAGCATTGACGAAACGGTTGATTTCACTCATAAGCTGACGGTCGATGAGGTCCTGGTAACGATGGAGCTTTGCTGCATGGTATCCACCAATTGAATGATGGTAGTAGGCGGTCGCATTGGTCGTCTCGTTAAACGGATTGCCTGCCCCGAGATTCATCACACGGTAGTAAGTCGTATCCTGCAATATCTGTACATCGGCGGGGGTCTTGGCAAAACCTGACTCCATCACACTGGGTTCGGTAAAGCTGTCGTCGTTGAGGTAACGCTTATCAATATGCCAGAGATCGAGCAAAGATAGGAGGGCAAGCAATACGCAAACCATCCAACCCTTGATTTTGCCTTCTGCATAAGCCCATAAGAGCAAGATGCCAACGAGAATCAGTAAAGCAGAACGGAGGGCATCAGCCGAAAGAATAGCATGGTGCATGGAAGTCAAAGCACCTTGGTAACGGCTGATGAAATCGGCGGGCATACCTGCTTCCGTAAGGGCACGGAAGGTCTGTACATCACTGGCCGAAAGACAGTTGCCGGCAACGGAAGGTATCAGCCATACGAGCAGGCAGAAACCTAAGGTGAGGGCTGCTGCTACGGGTAAACCGATACGTTTACGCCAAGAAGCATGAGCCCAGGAGGTTAACTGGAAGAGTTCCTTCTGCTGCATAATCTGGTAAAGGCAGAGTATGGCAAGCAATGGGATGGTAAATTCAGCAATAACTAAAGCTGAACTTACGGTACGGAACTTGGAATAAAGGGGAAGATGGTCAATAAAGAAGTTAGTCAACTCGGGACTATTCTTACCCCAGGCAAAGAGCAGGCTGACTACGGTCGAAGCTAACAAGGCCCACTTCATGGGACCACGTACGTAGAAGATACCCAACACAAAGAGGAAGCATACGAAAGCACCGACATAAACGGGACCTACCGTAAACGGTTGATCACCCCAATAGAGTTGCAATCCGGGAGGATAAGCTTGCATACCGCTTTGCTGCATCATGGACTGGGTCTGTCCGGCAGACTCATAAAAGTCGGAATAACCGGGAAGGTCTTCTACGCCTTCACGGTCGAGAATGGAAGAGGAACCACCACCCTTATAATCGGGAATAAGAAGGGTCAATGTCTCATCTATGCCGTAGCTCCACTGGGTGATATAGTCACGGTCAAGACCGCTGGTAGCATTACCTGCCTTTTTAGCCTCAGCAGGAAGCGGTGTGAGCTCTGCCTTACCACGCATGGAGTGTTCGGTATAAGCGTACGTATGGTAAAGGTTAGGCAAGTTAGCCGCTACACCTAAGAGACCAGCAAAGATGATCACGAGTGTGCCCTTTAACCAGGCACCTAATTCCTTCTTGCGAAGTGCATCCACGGCATAGGCTACCACAAGGAAGAACATCACGAAGAGGAAATAATAGGTCATCTGTAAGTGGTTGCTCACTACCTGGAAAGCGGTGAACAAGGCGGTCACCGCTCCACCCCAAAGGTATTTGCGACGATAACAGAGCACTAAGCCACCAATCGTGGGGGGAATGAAGGCCAGGGTCATGACTTTCCAAATATGACCCGCAGAGATAATAATCAGGAAGTAGGAGGAGAATGCCCACAACACAGAACCTAATGCGGCCAAATAGGGCTTGAAGTTGAAGGCACGCAATAGGATGTAAAAGCCTAACAGATAAAGAAATAGGTAACTGATGGCTGGAAACAAATGACTGGTTCCCAAACCATAAATACGAGAGAGTTGAGACAAGGTGCTGGTGGCACTGTACGATGGAGCTGTCTGGTAGGTAGGCATACCGCTAAACACGGCATTGGACCACCGTGTGACTTCACCGTCGTGATTCGCCATAAACTCATGCTGCTCTTGGCCAAGACCTACGGAGGCGATGCTGTCATGGCCACCTAAGACGAGGTCCTCACTAAAGGGCTTCAGAAAATAGAACATACTGACCAAAAGAAAGGCCAGTACGACGAGCGCATCGGGCGCTGCTTTCTTCAGAAGGTTGGAGAAATTCATAAAGAGGTTGATTACTTAGATTATTTGCTATGATTTTGAGGAGGGCAAAGGTAACGAATTCAAACGGGATATGGTCCGACAGGAACGAAAGGAAAGGAGGGAATGCCTTTCGAGAAAGCTCCTCAGGGCATTGAGCCCAACTTCAACGCTTCGCACTCGCTTCAGGGAGTTTTATCATGGAAACACTACCACGATACACCATGTCACAAGGCTCATGAAGCGATTTTCATAGACATATAAAAAACGAACCGCTTCACTCCTTATCGGAGGAAACGGCTCGTCTCATCAAATATATCCGTCTTGTCTATGAATAAAAGCCTACATGGGGATAGACATACCCAGTGAAACACTGGCATTGGTATTCTTCATGGGAATACCCTGCTTGCTGAGTTTACCAAAGAAGCGATCGGTACCAAGGAAGAAGTTAAAGTGCTTAGCATGGAAGTCGAGCACCAAACCACTCGTTACACCTGTTGAAGTAGCGGCCACATTCCAAGAAGCTTCAAACCACTTAACGGGACGCACAGTTGCTGCCAACATACCTTGATGCCAAGAATACTTACCTGCGATGCGACTCGTATAGAGGAAACCGAAACGAAGGTTGCGGTAATAGGGCAAGGTGTATTCGGCACCGAGATTAATCGTAGCGGCAAGCGCACGCGTATCGGTCTTCTTCGGAGTGGCATCCTCGTAAAGAGGAAGAAGATTTTCGAGGTCATCGGTCAAGGCATCCATCTGGTCGTCGAGTTTATTATTGCCCGTATCGGTACCACCACAGTAGATAGGGTTCTTGAAACCATCGAATGTCCAAGACTCTGCATTGGAAGCCTGGTAGGCGTCAAACCAACTGATAAAGCCCAAATCGGTCACAGAGGCACTCACCTTCAAATCAGGCATCACCTGGTAGGTAGCACCAAGGTCGAAGGCAAGACCAAAACCTGAAAGGCCGGGCTTGAACTCATCAATACCACTGATACGACGACGAACCTGCTGCGTGGTGGGGTCGACATAATTCTTATCCGCATCCTCATATTCCAATTCGGACTTCATCAAAGCTGCAGAAAGGCGAATGTCACCATCAACGGCCCATTTCTCATCATTGAGATGAAGATTCAAGCGTTCAGCATAAAGGTCAGAATAAGCAGCACCAATGAGGAATTTCACTTTGGCACCAACGGTCAACTTTTCCGTAATCTGATGTGAATGACCTAAGCCCAATTCGAGATAATTCTCTGTACGAAGGCCCAAATTGTCAATCTTATAATCTTCACGCGCACCCGTAGTCTTCATAAACTCGAAGAGGGTCTTCGGAAGTGTGAGCATGGTGTTCGAACGAAGATTAAGCTCTACGAGGTTCGTTCCACCCAATCCCTTGAAGGCCACGCTGGCCAGATTATACTTCAAATAAAGAGCCAAACGGTTCTTGTCACCCAGTCCGTCGAGGAATTGACCTGCATCGACATTGGGGTGCATGAAGGTCGTCAACGTATTGCCATCAACTCCATAACCCTGCCAGCCGGGTTGCATTTTATAGACATATTTCTCTAAGCCCATGTTACCCGTCAATCCCAGGTTGAGGTTACCGAGTACCAAAGGCACACCAATATAGGCAGAGTCAAGCAACGCCGGATTCATCTCGTGACGATAATTTGACGTCTGCATAAAATAAGTGGTACGCAATTCCTGTGCGGCAGCAGGCATTACCGTCATCGCCGCCAAGGCAAGGCTTAATATCTTGTGTTTCATTGTTCCTTGTTTTTAGTGGTTGGCTTAATTAAAATCGGCAATGACCTGTCCCTTGAGGTAGAGCTTGATGTCATTCATTTCGAGGTACTGCGTAGAATAGAGCTTGTGAGCCTTTCCACTCTCCTTACCTGAAGCCTTGATATGGAAGAAAAAGCGATCGATCTTCTTCAAATCATTCGGATTCTTAAGCGTAGCTTCCAATACAACCGGAGTTTCTACAGCATTTGCACCATCTTTGCTAGGGGCAATAGTGGCTTGAGTAAAGACAACATCCTTCAACTCCTGATTGTTTGCATCTACAGCTGTGATAGAGGCAATGAGTTCGAGAGGAATAACGTTGGAAGCCGTAGCCTTAACAATAACACCATCTGCAGCATAATCTTCCAAATCATCATTCATGCTGTCGGTAGAGTCATTATAAACAATCGTCAGTCCTTCATTAAATTCGAAGGGAACATATACATTGTAATCAGCCTTTGCACGGTAAGTGTTGCCCAGGGCGACAGTATATTCCTTATTTTGTACATTGATGCGACCCTCTTTCATATCGACCTTCACTTGGTCAGGAATAATCTCAAAGAGATCACTAATGTTAGCTACTTGAGTCTGTGCACCAGCCACCACACCATTCGGATCGTAGGGAGTTTCTCCTTGGTAGTAATAAGCTACAGTCTGCTTTTTCTCCTGCATTGCCATCGTAGGCAAGTTTACTGTTTTAGTAAATCCATCAGCACCTACTTTTTCAGCCAAGAGATTCGCACTGAAGTTTACACCAACAGGAATATTGGAGAGATTGGCATCAAACTTAATAGTCGGATTATTGGCCTTGATGCGGACATCTTCATCATCCAAGAAATCGGGAAGTGAAGAACGAATATCGATAGGATCAATTTCGGGATCGATGACTGGATTGAACACACCCGTTGCTTCATTGACAAAGATGCGGTCTCCCTGACTAAGCTGCAAAGCAAACTGTACGTCGGCATAATCGTTAGGATGCATCGTAAATGCCTGAGGAGTACGGAAATGCACCGTTCCGTTTACGCTTGTCTCAGTCTTGCTATCACTGAGCTTGATAATACCATTCTCAGGTACACCCTCTTCACCAAATTCTGCAACAGATACAATAAACTCACAGATGTGGTTATTCAAGTGTTCTTGGCTGGCAGTATGCAACACATTATTCTCGTCAATCGTCCATCCCGGGGTTAACGTACCAGCCTTTACACGAAGGAACTTGGGAAGCTGAATCGAGAAATCAGAAATCTTGTCGATTTCAAACTTCACAGCAGGAGTCTTAACCAGGGTCATAGTCAGAATCACAGGAGTTTCCTGCAATGCAACTTGACGAATACTTACAATATCCTCGGGTACATCGACTTCAAACTTAACATGTGATTTACCCTCAGCCAAACCATTCGGATTGAAGTCTGTATTGATAGGCAACTGAGTAGTACCTGCGGGAAGACCTGCCTGCTGAAGGGCATCATCAAATGAAAGTACACGTTGAGAGGTTTCTATCACAGACTTTTCAAACTTCGCATCGACGTTATCAACCTTCACATCAATATCAGTAGAACCATCCTCTACCAAGTAATAAAGATTGCTTTCATCTGTTTGAACCGAACTATTAGCATCAATCTCTAGAATATCTTCCAGCTTGATTTTCTCTGTCTTACCCAACTTGACACCAAGACCGTCACTGCCCAGTCCCATCGTCATGTCGATGTTGTTCAAGTCCCAATCACTAGCACAACCCGTCATAAAGAAAACGGAACCTGTACACATTGCACCCATGAACAACCATTGCTTAAGGGGGAAATTTGCCATAATGCTTGCTATTATAATTATATAGTAAAATTCATTTCTGTGTCACCTTATCATCGTCTAATACTTAATATATCGAGCAACGCAATTAAAAAGTGCTGCAAAGATAAATATTTCATCGCATAGGAAACACAACACTCTGTTACATTTTTTAGAAGCAAACGAAAAAACGGCCCCCTTGTTTGACCTCCAAAATTCTGACAACCTTGCAGAAATAAGAAAAGGTTTCCAAATGCCAGTCTCAAAACAGACTGTACACTTGGAAACCTTAGATAGACAAGTAAATTAATCAGCTTATATTAAGCTTCTTCAGACTTGGCCTCGATACGATTTCTACCCAATACCTTGAAAGCAATCGGAGCTGCAAGGAAAATAGAAGAAAGCGTGCCGAATACAACACCCAAAATCATAGCGAAAGCAAATGAACGGATGCTGTCACCACCGAGGAAGAAGATACAAAGCAGTACCAACAACGTCGTGGCTGAGGTCATTACCGTACGGGTCAACGTGCTGTTCAACGAATCGTTGAAGAGACGGAACGTATCGCGCGTAGGATAGAGACCGATGTTCTCACGCATACGGTCGAAGACTACCACCTTATCGTTGATAGAATAACCGATAGCGGTCAACACGGCACCAATAAAGGTCTGGTCAACCTCAAGTGAGAAGGGTACCCAACCCCAGCAGATGGAGTACATACCGAGGATAAAGAGCGTATCGAACACCAAAGCTACCGTAGAACCTACAGAGAAGGCTACATTGCGGAAGCGGATAAGGATGTAGATAAAGATAGCAATCAAAGAGAGCATCACAGAAACAATAGCACCCTTTGCCATATCGGCAGCCACCGTAGGACCTACCTTTTGGGCAGAAATAATAGAACCGCCTGCGTGGTTATCACGGTCGATGAAGGTTGCATAGTCAGCCTTAATCAACTTCGCATCGTGCAATGCGTCAAAGATAAAGCGTTCTACTTCCTGGTCGATGTTTTCGTTGTCATCATCAATACGATAGTTGGTCGTCAAACGAACGGCCTCATTGCTCGTAGTCGTAATAGCAATGGCACTTACCATCGCATTGGGATCCTTTGCATGAACCTTGGCAGCAACAGCCTCACGAACCTGTTCGGGAGTTACACCCTTCTGTTCAAATTCGATGACATAGTTGCGACCACCGGTAAAGTCAATACCCTTAGAGAGGCCACGCGTTGCCAAGAAACCGACAGAAACAACAGCACCAACAATAAAGATTATAAAGGAAGCCTTTGCCTTACCCATGAAGTTCACCTTCATGTTGGTCAAGAAGTTACGGCTTATACCCGTTACGAAGGTCAGACCCAACCACTTATCCTTATTGAGGAAGTGTTCGTAAACCATACGGGTTACCCATACGGCGGTAAAGAACGAAGCACAGATACCGATACCCAATGTCATAGCGAAACCACGGATAGGTCCTGTACCAAAGTTGTAGAGGATAATGGCCGTGATGATAGAAGTCAAGTTTGAGTCGAAGATGGCAGAGAAAGCATTGCCATAACCATCAGTCAAGGCGGTCTTGATATTTTTACCTGCACGGAGTTCTTCCTTCGTACGTTCGTAAATCAATACGTTCGCATCGACTGCCATACCGAGTGAAAGCACCATACCGGCAATACCACTCATGGTCAATGCAGCCTGGAAGGAAACGAGTACACCAAAGGTGAAGAAGAAGTTGAGCAAGAGAGCAATGTTTGCCACCATGCCCGGAATCAAGCCGTAGAACAAGCACATGAAGATCATCAAGAGCACGAAGGCTACGATACAAGCCGTGAAACCAGCCTCAATAGAAGCAGCACCGAGGCTCGGACCTACTGTTTCTTCCTGTACAATCTTAGTCGGTGCCGGCATCTTACCACTCTTCAATACGTTTGCCAAGTCGCGCGTATCGTCTGTCGTGAAGTTACCAGAGATTTGAGAAACACCACCCGTAATCTCAGACTGGATAACCGGAGCACTATATACAAAGCCGTCAAGTACAATCGCAACCGGACGCTTCAAGTTCTTCTTGGTGATAGATGCCCATTCACGACCACCATTCGTCGTCATCGTCATCGAAACGATAGGATTGTGTGTTTGGTCGAAGTCGTCCTTGGCATCTTCAATAACGTCACCTTCCAAAGCAGGCTTACCATTTACCTTACGGAGTGCATACAACTCGAAGATATTGCCCTTCATTTCAGGAGCACTCTTGACACCCCAAGCAAGCTGAAGGTCAATAGGGAGTACAGACTTAGCCGCTTCACTTTGAAGCATGCTGTTGATGGCAGCCGTATCAGCAGCCGCAGCAAAACCTACGACACATCCGTTGGGAGCCATTCCCTGGATTTGTACCAACTTAGCAAATAAAGGATGCTGTGATTCAATACCTGACGCCGGAGTTGCCTTTACAGAATCTGTAGCAACTGAATCAGTTGCGGTTGAATCTGCTACAGCAACATCACCCTTTGCCAAACGAGAATCCAAAGACTGCAAAGCGGGGAAGACTTCTGCAAGAGTATAAGTCTCCCAGAATTCCAAATTGGCAGAACCCTGAAGCAACTTACGTACACGCTCAGGTTCCTTGATACCAGGCATCTCGACCATAATTTGGCCAATCTGTCCCTTACCACGCAATACCTGGATATTGGGCTGTGCTACACCGAAACGGTCAATACGTGAACGAACTACCTTATTAGAGTTCTCAACGGCCACGTTGACTTCCTCATTGAGCACCTTCTCGATGTCCTTGTCTGAAGAAGTATAAGTGATGTTCTTAGCCTTCAACTTGGAAGCAAAGATACCACCCAACTTGTTTTCACCGTTTTGCTGGGCATAAGTACTTACGAAAGCATGAACGAAGTCCAGGTTTTCGCTCTTAGCCAACTTCTGCGCATCCACGTACGCTTTCTTGAACTTGGGGTCGTTTGCGCTTTCGCCAGCGAGGTTCTTCACCACGTCGGGTACGCTCACCTCAAGCACTACATTCATACCGCCTTTCAGGTCGAGACCCAGGCCAATTTGCAGTTCCTCACACTCCTTGAGCGTCTTCCAGTTCAAATAAACCTTCTCATTACGCATAGAGTCAAGGTAAGCTGCTCCGTCTTTGCCTTGTGCCGTCATTTCTTCCGCCTTCTTCTCATAGCTACTTGTCACAAATGAAAAGGACAAATAGAAAAGGCAAATCAAAGTCAGCAACACTGCAATTACTTTAACAAATCCTTTGTTTTGCATTGTGTGATTGTGTGATTATTATTTTTGATTATTGTTTTTCGGCTTAGCACAAAAAACGGGTACAAATCCTGCATGTACCCAATTTTGAACGTGCAAATATACGCGAAAATTCCGAAACCCTATGTTTTACACCTCTTTTTTGGGATTCACAAAGGCTATACAAAATGCCTCCTATGAAATACCTACCCTCCCATTCTTTTAAAAGTTTGGATGAAAGCAAATTCGACTTACCTTTGCACCGATTCTATGTATTAACACTTCCACTATGAAGCATATTTCTCTCCTTACTCTACTCTTCCTTTTATGGAACTCATTTACGGTCACTTCCGCTCAAAGCCTTCAGCTGCCCGCTCCCTTCAGCGATGGGATGGTGCTCCAACGCAACCAACCACTAACGATTAAGGGTAAAACGGAAGCTGGTACGGCTGTCAAGGTAAAACTGGATCAACAAACACAATCTACGACGGCAGACGCCCAAGGGAACTTTACGGTGACACTCGCCCCCTTACCTGCTGGCGGTCCTTACGAATTGACCTTCGAGACACCCCAAATCAGCCGCACTTTCCACAATGTGTGGATGGGTGAAGTATGGCTCTGTTCCGGACAATCTAATATGGAAATGCGCCTACGCGATATCGCTACAGCCCAACAAGATCTGAAAATGGCTGAGAAAATGCCTCGCGTACACCTTTATAACATGGAAAGTGCGTTCCCTGTCTATGCCCAAATTTGGGAGGAAGACCGCATGAAGGCGATTGACCAAGGTAATTTTATACGTCCCGCTCAATGGAAGGTTTGTACCCCAGAGGAAGCGGCACGTTTTTCTGCCATCGGATTTCACTTTGCCCGCCTACTAGCTGACAGCTTAGGGTGTCATGTCGGTATTATTTCCAATGCAGTAGGCGGTTCTACGACCGAAGGTTGGATAGATAGCACTTCATTAAGCACGACGGTTCCCGAAATGTTGCAAGGCGATTGGCGCAAGAACCCTAACATCATGAAATGGGCACGCGACCGGGCTGACTACAACTTACAAAAAGACAAACAACGTAAACACACTCACCCGTATGCACCAGGCTACCTCTATTATGCCGCTATTCGCCCTATTGCGGGTTATCCCTTACGAGGTGTTCTTTGGTATCAAGGAGAATCAAATGCGGACTTAGTTCAAATGCATGAACGATTATTTCCACTCTTAGAGAAGTCCTGGCGAAGCACCTGGAATAAATCAGACCTCCCCTTCTATTTCGTACAGCTTTCGAGCATCTCAACTCGCCCTATTTGGCCCGAATTCCGAAACAGTCAACGCTTATTGGCAGAAAGCCTTCCCCAGACCTATATGACTGTTTCGAGCGATGTAGGTGATTCCTTAGACGTTCATCCCAAAAACAAACGCATTGTAGGACAACGCTTGGCACATGCTGCGTTACACCATACTTATGGCAACACTCAGCTTGTACCCTGTGGGCCTCAACCAGTCAAAGCCACTTATACTAAAGTCGGTGAAGTACGCATCGAGTTTACTCATGCCCAAGGGTTGCGATTTGCTGGAGTCCCCGATCCAGCCTTTTTTGAAGTAGCTGGAAAGAACGGAGTATTCGTTCCAGCCCGACAAATTAAAATCGAAGGTAACAACCTCATCATACGCTCCAACCGAATTACCCATCCGGTGCAAATTCGATATGGCTGGAAACCCTTCACACGAGCTAGCCTCATCAACAGAGCAGGCTTTCCCTGTTCAACCTTCCGCTTAGAAGTAGAAAACTAACAGGAAGTTAGAAGTAACCAAAATTAAACGCCACAAGAAAGGGTCTCTACACGAAGTTTCGTATATTTGCGCCCGTAATCAACAACATTATAATCCACTTAAAAACATATACTATTATGGCATTCTTAACAGACGAGAAACTCGTTATCGTAGGTGCAGCCGGTATGATCGGCTCCAATATGGTTCAGACCGCTTTGATGATGGGTCTTACTAGCAATATCTGTCTTTATGACGTATTCTCTGCTGAAGGTGTAGCAGAAGAAATGCGCCAGAGCGGTTTCGGCGATGTAAACATCGTAGCTACTACGGACAAGGCTGAAGCTTTCAAGGACGCAAAATACATCATTTCTTCAGGTGGTGCTCCCCGTAAGGAAGGCATGACACGTGAGGACTTGCTCAAGGGTAACTGCGAAATCGCTGAACAACTCGGTAAGGACATCAAGACTTACTGCCCCGATGTAAAGCACGTAGTAATCATCTTCAACCCTGCTGACCTCACGGGTCTCGTAACCCTCCTTTATAGCGGTTTGAAGCCTTCTCAGGTTACAACGCTTGCTGCTCTTGACTCCACTCGTTTGCAAAGCGCCCTCGCTAAGAAGTTTGGCGTAATGCAGAGCGAAGTTAAGGGTTGCGCTACTTACGGTGGCCACGGCGAACAAATGGCTGTATTCGGTAGCCAGGTAACGGTTGCTGGTCGCAAGCTGACTGACCTCATCGGTACGCCCGAATTTACAGACGAAGAATGGGCACAGATGCGTAAGGACGTTATCCAGGGTGGTGCTAAGATTATCGAGCTCCGTCGTCGTTCTTCTTTCCAGAGCCCCGCATACCTCTCTGTTGAAATGATTCGTTCCGTTATGGGTGGCGAAACCTTCCGTTTCCCCGCTGGTACGTTCGTTAACAACGAGAAGTACAACCACATCATGATGGCTATGAACACGACGCTCGACCAGACGGGTTGCCACTACACGATGCCCGAAGGTACAGCTGAAGAATTGGCTTCTCTCGATGCTTCTTACGCTCACCTCTGCAAGATGCGTGACGAACTCGTTACGTTGAATATCGTTCCCGAAATTGCAAAGTGGGGCGAAATCAACCCGAACTTGAAGTAAATAACTTCAACTTAGTTTCATAAGCAATGGAAAGAAGGTGTGTCGCAATACACGGCACACCTTCTTTTTGTTTTACCATTAAACCACAATCGTCAGTTTATCTCTTTTCAAACTACGACATTTTGAAAAAAGCTTGAGATGAGAGAGAACACAGACACTCATTTTCCCACTAACACGGGATAAAATACACTATGAAGATAGGAGGCTAAATGTAGCCTTGAACCTTTTCAAACTTGAAAATCGAAACGAATTGGTAGGCATCTACTCCTTCCTTACGACTAAGAGTTTTGCTTTTGAACGGAAAGACCTTTAAGATTTATCCAATTTGTCCAAAACATCTATCTTTGTGTTTTCGACACTGCATTTCTTCATTCAGCAACCAATACTTGTACTTGGCACTCTACTTTTGAAAAGTCTTACTGTTTTATACTGAAACCATGAAAATAAAATTCATCACCTCTCTCATCTTTGCGTTCGTTGTCCTGACAGGGCAGGCACAAACATTCACAGCACACCTTGAAGACAGCATCGACTTCATTATTAGCGGTACCACCACCAGTCAACACGACAGTGTGGCGGCCTTCCCGTGTGCTCCACATGGAGAAATTAAAAAATTCCCCATTGTTGATGGGGCATTCACGGTGACGGGACGATTGCCACGCCACACATTCTTACAAATTGGCGACAATATCGGCAATGATCTTTATTTCATTATCAACGAAACCCCAACCAAAGTCAACTTGGTAATAGGCGAAATAAAGGGCAGTGCCTTGCAGGAAGAATTCATACGGATTCAGTTGCACGAACGTGACATTGAAGCTGATCTAATGACTTGGTGGTATCAAATCAGTGATAACGAAAAAGCTCGCCTCTATGATATGTATGAGGGAGAACTGGATGATGCTACGCCCGAGGACTCCGCCCGTTTCAAAAAATTCAAGGCTACGATGGACAAAAGGATGGAATTCGTGCGACAAATTGTTCGTGACAATCAAGACAATGTTATCCCTGCCTGGTATCTCTTTGTCAATCACAACAACCTCAGTTACGAAGAAATGCAGGAATTTATCCGTGATGACGCGCCTTATGCCCGACACCCTGCCATGGAATTTCCTTGGAGATCTTATTGGCAACAAACAAAACAAATGCGCCTCACTGGCAACCATGCTCCCGACTTCGAAGCCATAGCTCCTGATGGAACTCGACATAAACTCTCAGAATATCTCGGCAAGAAACAATATGTCCTTATTGATTTTTGGACTTCATGGTGTGGTCCTTGTATTGGTTCCTTTCCCTTTCTCAAGAAGTTATATTCTCAATACCACGACCGAGGACTTTGTATGATAGGTGTTTCTGGAGACAAGGAACGCAACGCCTGGCTTAATGCGCTCGAACGTCACCAACTGCCGTGGATCTCACTTCTAAGTTCGGACAAGGCTGAGAATGATGCCTTGAAACTGTATAGCGTAGAAAAAATTCCTACCACCATTCTCATCAGTCCTGAAGGAAAGATAATAGCAACTGATATCAGCAATCACGACCTAAAAAGATTGCTTCAACAACTCCTCGGAGATATGCCTAACAGTAAATAAATGCACCATAATAGCATAAAATGAACCTTTGATAAAAGAATGCGTGAACTTTGGCACACCTTCTTATTTTTATCGGACAGCAATAAATCGCAATAGCCACGATCTGCAACGACTACAGAATGAGGTGAAACGGGGATATCCCAAGCCCCCTATTGTCACCGCATTTGCCATCGGTCGTGTTTACGAATTCAGGAAGAAGACTGTCATCATCAAGTAATGTGTGCATCTTCACTGCGCCTTTCTTTGTTGTGTAATGTGCCCATTCGTAGAGCGACATGGTCAGCGTGATGGTAGATGAATCCAGCAATTTGATTGGCATCTTGAAACGGAATTTGGTGCGTTGCCATATCGTCTGCTGTCCAAAATGAGCAAGCAGTGCATAGAATATCCGTCG
>Charlie_p2__coassemble_1116_pt1 | contig 35337 bp, 22 predicted proteins | sample Charlie_p2__metabat2_high_PE_008 | metagenome-assembled genome bin Charlie_p2 | reverse complement strand
TGATTATAAAGCCTAAACCTACTTGCCACAGCAAGGGCAAGCTGATTATAAAGCCTAAACCTACTTGCCACAGCAAGGACAAGAAGATTATAAAGTCTAAACCTACTTGTACAGCCTTCTATAAGGTTGTTTTTACTCCAAAAACCTACTTCCCAACTTCATAAAGGTCAGAATACTTTCGGTCAAGACTCATGCCACTTCTATTATTCACTCCTTAACTCATTGGAACCATGACACCACTAGTAACAAGAATCAATCTTCGCAGTTTAGACAATGACCGCCACTTCGAGTTCATGAAATCGTGTGTAGATTACTTTGCAGAAAAGAAGTATGAGCAGGAATTGACGAAAGAAAAGATTGCAGCATTAAAGGCTGCCGTGGAAATCGAAGACAAAAACTTGAAGCTGCTCCAAGCCAATCAAACGCTCTCTACGGTAAAAGAACATGACACGCTCCGCGACAGCTGCTATGTGGCACTTCGTGATTGTATCAAGGGGCACTCCAGCTGCGCGGTATCGCCCGTTTATGAGGTGGCCAAGCAGATGTATGTCTTAGTGAAACACAACAACGTATCGATTCAAGCGGCTTTTGACAAGGAAACGGCACAGATTCACAATCTGGCAGGCGACTTGGCGAAGGAAGAATTTCAGACGGCACTCACGACCATCGGTTTGAAGCCCATCTACGACGAAATGGTAAAGGCAAACAATGCGGTGGCAGCTGCTCAGGCTCAGCGCATTGCCGAAGACGTTGACCGCGGAACGGGTACGCTGCGCGATGCACGCAATGCCTCCGACAAGGCCTACAACGAATTTATCCATGTCATCGAATCGGCTGCTGTCATTCTGGGCGATCCCTTTACCACAGACCTCAAATACTGGAGCGGCAAGGTGGACTACACGAAGGCTAACCTTGAACTCAAGGAGTCAATCAGTGCCGCCCGCCGCAAAAAGGAGGAACAACAGGGCGGACAGACGGACGTAAACCCCGAAGACCCGAACCAAAATCCGAACACGGACAAGAACCCAGGTGGCACGGACAAGAACCCGAGCACGGGCGTGAGTCCCGAAGACCCCGACAAGAAGCCTACCGAGGGCGGCGGCATCATTACGCCCGCTGAACCCGAGGCCTAACCCCTTCCCTGCAAGGTCCTAACCCGATAAGGGGACGGATGGCTTGAAACCGAAACGACAAAACCGAAAAAAGCCCAAAGTCACATTGATGAAACTTTGGGCTTTTCTTTTACAAGTGGGTATTTAGAATTGTATGCTTCAACTTAACGAACTACCTTCTTGATTTTCTTTCCATTGACTATATATAGTCCTGGCTTTAAGTCTTTGAACTTTAAATAGAGACGAACTCCATCAAGTGTGTAAATAATCATTCGTTGATTCGATTTATACAACACATAGTCCAATGCTGTTACTTCATTCACCGACACTTCACATTTAGCCGAAGCCCCACTACCATCATTGGCTGTGACAGTAATCACTGCATGACCAAGTGCATGAGCCTTAACCATACCCAACTCATCTACAGAAACGATAGCGGGATGGCTGGAAGTAAAACTAACATCCTGCGCGGCTTGCATCGGAATTACTTGGGATACAAGTTGTGAAGTTTCCCCTACGTAAAGCGAAAGCGTAGTGGGACGCAACGTTATTTGAGTTGCCAACGGAGACAAGATTTCTGCACCACAATGCGCTGACAGTTGACTTCCGTCCGTAGTCGTTACAGTGAAACGCACTTTCCCTGTTTTCAATGGAGTGATACGACCATCTGAATCAATGGTTGCAATGCGTTCATCCGACGAGGTCCAATGCAACACCTTGTTCGAAGCTTCTACTGGAAGTACCTGTGCCACGAGCCGTACCGATTCGTCTAATCTGAATGTGAGGGTATCCTTCTCTAACTGAAGGGAGGTGACAGGATAAAAAGCAGGGGTCACACGAAGCGTAAAGTGAAGATCATTGAGTTGAGAATGCTTATCTGCTAATTGCGGCGTAGAAAGTTTAATCTGCTTGACACTCAACGGGTAAGAACCTTGCGCGATAGAGGGAGATAAATCAAACCACAAATCACCTACCTTACCTTCCCCCTTGGCTATCGTATCACCTTGGAGAGAATAAATAAAATAACGTTCAGTTTGAGGACCAACCTGACGATGCGAACACGTAAATCCCTGAGTGCGATCAGTCCATACGATTTCATCGCGAGGTGTAATTCCTGCGGGATAATGTAAGTCGAACTGTACACCGCTAATGCCATCGTAGTTGCTCAATTCAAGTGCGATGGGAAACTTCTGACTATTTTGAGGCATATCGCGGACTGTAAATGCCAACTGATTGGGAGCAAAGCGTTCACCATGAAAGTTGACATTGACCAAGCGTTGGTCGGGATCGTTACTATAGACTTGGAGGATGCCTTCAATCAGACCTTCCAGCTTGTTACTTATTTCCAAATCAATAGTACCTTCTCCCCAAGGTTGTACCTTCAAGGGAAGCACCGAAACGACACGTACCTGCTCTTGGTTCGACACCAAACGGTCGATGACCAAAGGCGCAGAACCATAGTTATTAAACGGCAAGGAAACTTTGGCCGTCTGAGTAACAGGCGTCCTACCTAAGTCAAATTGAGTCTGTAGAGAGAGTGTGGGATAAGCTATGTCTATTCTGCCTCCGTAAGTAGCTGATAGTACATTCAAGACTTCACCTTTATAGAAGGCTGCTAAAGATGCTTTAGCGGGGGCAAGTTCTACACCATACTTTCCCTTTAACCGTACTTGAAACGTAGCTAACTTTCCCTCTTTCCCCAGGAAACTTTTATTTTGCAAAGAGTAAGCATTGACTTTCAACCGTGTGCCGACAAGGTTTGCTTGTACTTGATGGCCTTGACTTCGGTTAGAGAGCGTAAAGCTACCATCGATGTATTGCAATTGATCGGGCAAGTCAAACTCAAGAGTAAACCCATTGATAGCATCCATATTATTCATCGTAAGCTCAACAGTCACTACGCTGTCAGAATAGCCTTGAGCATTTCCTACATGAATTTCATTGACAGCATAGGGAGTGGCTTGCAGGGTTATTTGATTGTTCGTCAACGTACTATTACAGTTCAAACGCATGGTACCACTCACTTTACCTCGTTCGTTGGGAGTAAATGTGACATCAATCGAACGTTGCTGTCCCGCTTCAATGGTGAGAGGAAACGAAGTGGAAGAAGAAAAACCCGCACCTTCCAATTGTAGTCCATCGATAACCAAAGGGGCTGTGCCCACATTACTGACCGACAACATCTGAACGGGATGTTGGTTGAGCGGAACACGACCAAAGTCTATGTTCGTAACGCTATATTGCGCTTTAGGCTGACGACAAACAAGCTGCATGGAAGTGGAACCCACACGAAGCGCATTTCCCGTAGCATCCGTAGCCTTCACTTGAACTGGGAGATTAACATCAAGAGGGAGTTTACCAAGTTGGACGATAAATCGCACTACTTCGCCTTCACCTGTAGCTATTGTGCCACCTTGAGGGTGAAACAACATCACCGAAGCCTTTTCGTCACGAATACCTGCCGAGGCAGAAAAGCTGGAGGCTCTGCCGATAGTACTCGCTGTGAGTAAATGAAAGTCAGCCCCAATAGGTACCTCAAAGAGGAGCTGAAGTCCGCTAAGCACTTCGCTGTTGGTCAAGCTGACACTGACCATTACTTCTTCCCCTGGCTTACCTTCAGCTGCCGTCAAAGTAACTCCTACTTGAGCGGATGCGGGCAAAGCGATGAATGCCAGCAACCACAAGCGGAGGAGATGAAATAAGTTTGTATTCATAGAAATATGTTTTGTAAAGATGAAAGCAAGTTCCATTCAGCCCAAGAGGCGCATACCCCAAGGCCTTAACCTAAGGGTTCACGTCCTTTTTGACTCTTTATTCCCCGCTATAGGGAAGAACACTCCTAAACTAATCATTTTTCGAACCTGCCTAAAGGGTAGAGTAAGAGTAGATAATGCAACTAAGGTGTCCGGCTTGCTGTACCTGATTTCTGCACCCTTTACCCACCATGGCTCTGATAGAACCAGCGGTTACGAGCCAGGAATAAATACAACAAACAGAACACCTTAGTTAATGAGACATACTTACTTTCTCACCTTCCAACCATTGACAATGTAGATGCCAGCGGGAAGACGATCAAGATCGGCAGCACAGTTGCCCACCTTCACGCCTAAGATATTGTAGACACCAGGCAGAGCGTGCTTCACCTTGTTGCGATCCATATCGGTCACCGCAATACCCGTCTGCGAATCAAACAGTACCTCAATGTTGGTACCCATCGGGTCGCTCATGCGAGCATCGGTGACAGAAGCCTGACCTATACGAAGCAGGGCATGCTTGCCAGCCGCAATCGTTTTACCATTAAGGTTGTAGGCTAAGAAGCGATAAGTATCTTCACTCTGCCATGCGCCTGTCGTTTCAAATCCGTTGAGGGCTTCGAGTGTTTCGATACGCTGATCACGCGAAGTGCGAAGATCAAACTGCACACCGGCAAATTCTACGGGAGAATCGATGTAAAGCACGCCGTCTTCCACCGTCAACGTAGCCTCAGCCATGCTCTTAGCACTGGCCTGGTCGGGACGACCTACGATAACGTTGATAATGCCGACCACGTCGACGATGTCAATGTCTTGATCGACATTCATATCTGCCGCCTCAAAGATAAAGGGCTTGGGTGTCATACCCGATGCATAGTTGACTGTACTCAACACGTCGGCTACGTCCACCTGTCCACTACCGTTGGCATCGCCCTTCGTAGCAGTCAAGGGAGTTACGGCTATAATCTTCGACGGATCGTTTTCCTTGAGCGCAGTCGTCATCACCTTATAGTAATACTGATAGGTCTTACCGGGGACTACATCATAATCGGTATAGGTGGTATCACCCGCTTCGATAAGGGTCTTATTGAGAAGGATAGTATCGTTACGCCATTCGGTTTTGTAATCGCCCTTTTCGTAATCCCAAATTTTATTACCAAACACGTCATACACGAAATGCTCCTCCTCAGGATTGATACGATACATATTGTATCCCATGATATCCTCAAAGTTGAGGTCAAGATCCTGCCATGACAGATTGACACGACCCAAGCCTGCTTCAGCAAAGAAGCCCGTAGAGAGTGAACCTGCGGCCTGTACGTTGACATTGAAGCGACACTTTTCTTCGGGGATTTCAAAGAACTCATCGTCCTCGGCTCCTGCTACATAGATACGGTTCAATCCATCGATATTTTGTTTACCTGTAATCGTAAAATAAGCGGTGTACACATCCCCAGCTTCATTCCAACTACCGTCCTCTGCAATCACCTGCTGGGTATAAGGAGGACGCACGCCCATAGCCACCATAGGAATCTTATTCTTATTCATGGGACGGTTGAAGTAAACTTCAAACTTATGCTTACCTACGCCCAAGGGAGGCAACTCTTCAAATTGGTCTTGGGCATCGTAGCCATCAACAACCACCTTCCATACGATACCATGAGCTTCGGCAATAGGACGTGTGGGCATATTGGAGAAGTCGTATTCGGCGTAGGATACATATTTACCGTTACAAGTATTATTGATATCTAAGACTCGCTTCCGAGCAAGATCTTCACGACCTGTACCGAAATAACATGGTTCAGGACTGGTATAGAAAAGAGGACGTTCGCTGTAACATCCAACGGATACCTCGTAGTCACCATAATAATTTGAAAAAACATTAGAAGCCTTGATGCTTAATATATTAAATAAAAATTGAGCATCATAGTTTTTCCATAGATCTGATGATGAGACTATATTAGAAGCTCTTACATATTCCAAATCAAAACCCGCCAAAACACTGTTTAATAAATTACTTTTGATTAGGTGAAGGAAGTTAGAGATTGTCATATTTTGCACGATACAATCACTTAAATAGTGATTTGTGCTTTTTATAGGCGTAGAAAGATTCTCGATAACGCAATATTTGAGTGTATCACGAATATCAAAGCCCACTTCTGCATTAGGAAGCAAATCCGCCTTAGTAAAAGTAATCATCTTACCTGGCTTACCTTCTGCAATCAAATGACCACCATCACTAACATTCAAACCCGTCTTATCCTTAAACTTTATCACAGCCCCAGGTTCAATCGTCAGCGTACGACCATCAGGTACGGCCAAAGGCTTTGTCACAATATAATGCACCCCTGCATGCAAGGTCACATCTTCCTTGATAACACCACCTAATTCAACTCCATTTTCAGCAACCACTTCAAACTCCTGTTCCAAAGTAGGAGCATTGTCTGCCGTGGCAATCAGTTTCAGGCGACAAATGCGGCCATCGACTACATTATCTTTAAATCGTACTTTGAGAGGAGTCTTAGCTTTATTCTTGGCATAGCTATGCAGGATAGAACCAAAATCGATTTCAGGTGTAAGTATTTCCGCAAAGTTATTGACAGGTTCAGCACATTCAATGCGTACCTTGATGTTTTTAGCTATACCCCAAGAATTTCGCAGAATAGGATAAAATTCCACCGTTTCACCAGCATCAGGCTTGCCATCGCCATCACTTCCATACAGGCTATCCACCAATTCAGCAGAAACCATCTGAAGTTCGGGTTTACGATCCGCATCCGTCAAACGATAGGCCGCTAAGATATCCAAGTTACCTAATAAGGTCTTTGAATTAATCAAGTCGCCAAAGAGTTCTTCTTTATTGCCATACTCCTTAGACTGAAGCAAACGAGAAATAGCCCCCGCAACCAAAGGAGTGGCCATAGAGGTACCATTCAAACGCTTATATTGCCCATTGGGATAGGTTGACATGATGCCCACGCCCGGAGCAACTAACTCATAGTTATAGAGTTCTTCTTCTCCATAACCTGTAAATACGGGTCCATCATCGTCATAATTAGAAAAATCGGCCAAACCCGCCGTAGTCTTTCCAGCCTGCACGCCCAATACAAAGTTATAAGCAGCTGGGAACATGGGCATCGGATAGGCCTGTCCCTTCTCGGGGTGTGCGTGGTTCAAGCATTTATCATCATTACCCGCAGCCGCCACCAATACAGACTTCTGATAAGCTCGTCCGAGTGCCTGCTTAAAAGCCACAGAATGAGCATAGGTACCCAAACTCATCGAAATGACCTGTGCACCATTGGCTGCAGCATAATCTACGGCCTTGATAATGGTGGCCACATCGCCCGTGCCATTACTCTGCATGACCGCAAGCGACATGATTTTGGCATTCGGATTAGCGCCAATGATACCGATTCCATTAAAGCCTTTTGCAGCAGCGATACCGGCACAGTGTGTGCCGTGACCATTATAATCAGCCAACATTCCTGTCTGATTAACAAAGTCGTAGCCATGCAGATCGTCTGTATAGCCGTTATTATCATCGTCATAACCTTCTACACCCGCAGTCTCGCGTTTGTTTGTCCAAATATTGCCTTTGAGGTCAGGATGATAAATATCTACTCCCGTATCCAAGATAGCAATAACGGGAGGTGTATCGTTGATAATGGGTTTCGTCCAAAGTCCATACAGATTGATAGCAGCTATACCAAACTGCACATTGTACAAGGGATCATTAATATTGAGTTGTTCTTCGGGAGCCGCCAAAGCATGCACCAAATAGTTGGGTTCAGCATATTCCACATCGCCTACAGCCTCCAAGGCTTTTACAGCCTCGCGTACAGAATGCTTCGAATCGATTTCCATCACGTAGGCATTAGCTAACGAAGGAGTTGCCACCTCTGTTCCATTAAAAGAACGAGTCTTGCGCTGGAAGCGTTCTGCCCCCGTCAAGGGCATCAATGCTTCAACACGTTTCACCCCTAACGAACGGAGCACCTCATCAACAGCCCGTACTCCCGAACGGGTTAATCCCTGGGGAGACTGCATCATCTGTGCACGACTGGTCTCTGTAAACTTTACAATCACTTCGTTGGGGCGATACTGCCCATTAGAATGACGCGCATCTAATCGAATTACATCGGCCTCATCGGCTGCCGACTGTGCAAATGCCAGTGGACATGATAGTAACATACTACCTGCCGCCAACAACGTTGGAAGAAATGTTTTAGTAATCATAATAGGTAGGTATCTTAATTAATAATCTAGGAAAAACAAACCAAACAATAGAGATATGAGGGTCTAATATCTAAAGATTTAACAGGGAATCAAAAACATGATAAACTTGCCGCTCCTATTAAGAGTCTGATTTCGCTCCAAATATAGGATTTATTAGATGAATAACGCATTTTCCGCTTCTGTCAATTTATATCTAGTTTCTAAAAATATAAGGATAACGCTAAATAAGAAGCCCCAAAATACATGCAGTCTATCCACTAAGGAATAAGACTGCATACATTTTAGGGCTAACTAATAGTTAGACAGAAAGAGTCTTAGTGATGTACAAACGAAGAGGCAAAAATTCAAAGGGAGGAATCCTATTCCTATTTCCCCTTCGCCTCTTGCATGGCCTTGAGCTGAGCGTATGCCTTGTAAAGTCCTAACTGACCGGCGCGGCTGAAGTCGCTGACGGCTTTGTCGCGCTGGTCTTGATGGAGGTAGAGCATGGCGCGGTTGTAATAGGCTTCTGCCAAACGGGAGTCAAGACGAATGGCACGGGTGAAGGCTTCGAGGGCCTCGGTGGTGAGCTTTTGCTGAGCCAGCAGGCAACCTTGATTGTAGGCTACGTAGGCACTCTGCGGACTGAACGATTCGGCCTGACGCAAATCGGCTGTGGCTAAGGCTAAACGGGCCTTGGCTTCGTCGGGGGCAAGGGTGGAACTGGCTACGCTACGCGCCAAGATGGAGGCTCGCTGCATACGAGCGACCAAACTCGTGGAATCAGCACGCACGGCTTGGTTGGCCTCGTTGAGGGCGGAGGTGTAATCATAGCGGGCGGCGGCAATGGCTGAACGTACCAAGGTCTGTTCGAGCAGGGACCATTGGGCCATCTTGCTTTCTAAATGACGGGCATCATGGTCGGCATCGCTGGCTGCGGTAGCATCGGCCTCGGCTGTCAGACAGAGTTTGCGGCCTTCACTCTTTGCACTGACGAACTTCGCAACTTCGGGCAAGAAACCAATGCTGTGATAACCTTTGGTAAAGACGGGACGGAAACTCAAAGCGTACATGGGAAGAAGGTCACTACCGACTTTCTCATTTTGTACTTTGCCATAGAGGGTACCAAAGACATTGCGCACGGTGTCGGGATCTTCAGCAACCAATTGCTGATATTGCTCCAAGGCATGTTCGGAACGTAGGCGTACCTTTTTCCCCTTCGTGGGCTTCGCCTTTCCATAAGCGAGGTCGAGGTTGCGGCGTGCCACCCACGTTTCGTCAGCCACAGCTCCTTTGACATCGCCTATCTTACGGCGACATTCGGCTCGCGCCAGGTAACCGTATGAGAATTGGGGATATTCCTTTATCAACGTGGTATAGTCGGCAATGGCTCCACGAAAATCGCCTACTTGAGCACGAAGCTGGGCACGGTTGTAAATAGCGAGGGTATTGTCGGGCTCAATGGAGAGTACAAAGTCGAAGTCCTTGATGGCGCGGTTGAGGTCGCCGACAAAGGAACGGAGCAAACCCCGATTGTAGTGGGCTACGAAATGTTGGGGTTGGAGTTGGATGGCTTGGTCGTAATCGGCAATGGCCTGCCCAAATCGACCTAAAGCATGAAGAGCTTGGGCGCGGCTGACATAGAGCTCGAAGTCTTTGGGTTGCAGAAGAAGAGCTTGGGTCAGACAGGAATCTGCCAAGGCATAATGTTCTCGACTCAACTCGTAACGTCCCTTGAAACTCCAGGCTGCAGCCTCCTTGGGATTCTTGACCAACAGACTGTCTACCCAACGCATTCCGCCGACGGTGTCTTTCTGCTCCAAGGCTACCTGTGCCTTAATCATGTAAGTGCGGTAATACTTGGGCCAACGCTGAAGCATATAGTCTAGGTCTGCATTGGCTTGAGGGTATTCCTTGAGTTGCAGGTAACAAAGGGCACGGTTGTAACGGGCTCCTTGTTCGTCGGGAAGTTCGCGCAGGGTACGGGTATAGTCAGAAACAGCACCAGTGAAGTCTTCGTTGTGGATGCGGCAAAGGGCACGAAGCTGATAGACTTCGACGATAAAGGGATTAAGCTCGATGCTTCGGTCACAGTCTGCTGCTGCCCCCGTATAGTCTTCGAGGGTGAATTTGGCATAAGCACGATAATAGTACGGACGCGAAAGGAAGGGTTTGGCTTCGATGGCTTGATTGAAATAACGGATGGCGGTGAGGTAGTCGTCAACACTCAAGGCGTTGCGCCCCATGATGGTCACCATCTCGGCATCGACTTGTGCACGCACACTTCCTCCCGAAAGCAGGAGAAAGAGGGATAAAAAAAAGATACGCACTGCCGAGAAAGCAGTTGCTCCGGCTGTGCGTACCTGATGTTTCGGTGGGATATTCGTATTCATAAGAGTGGAAGAGTTTATCAGTTGAGGAGTCAAAAGGTTGAGGAGTTGAGAGTCGAAAGGTTGAAGGATGTAGCTCAGCTCACCTTCGTCATTTCTGAATGATGACACTCCTTCACTTTTAAACTTCTGACCTTCTGGTCTGCTTCCTACTTCGGTGACTTCACCTTGTAAGCGCAACGGAACTTACCCTTCAGTATCTGGGTCAGCTTGCTGCGTACCATTTGTTTACGAAGGGGAGCTAAACGGTCTACGAAAAGATGACCGTCGAGGTGGTCGAACTCGTGTTGCATCACTCGGGCCAGATAGCCTTCTACCCATTCGTCGTGTTCCTGGAAGTCTTCATCCATGTACTTCACACGGATACGGGTCGGACGGCGCACGGGTTCGTGAATGCCCGGCACACTGAGACAACCCTCTTCCATTGACTTCGTTTCGGTATCGTCGTATTCGAGGATATGCGGATTGATGTAAGCCTTATTAAATCCGGCATATTCAGGATAGTCGTCTTTCAGAACATCGAGCGTAATGACAACCAAACGAATGGGTTTGCCAATCTGCGGAGCTGCCAAACCCACGCCGTCACTGCGATACATGGTTTCAAACATATCGGCAATGAGTTGCTTGAGTTCAGGATAGTCGGGGGTAATGTCCTCAGCTTCCTTGCGAAGCACGGGCATACCGTAGGTATAAATAGGGAGAATCATGGGGATATAGGGATTATTCCTCTACGCCTCTCTTCGAAGGTAGAAGTTATTAATGAGGGTACGGGATTATGGGGAGATAAGGAAAGTCGTATGAACGACTTTCGGCTTTAAGCTGGTAGTCGACTCTGTGAACAAATCGAGCGCTTTCACCTTCTCTCGCTTATCTTCCTCTACTTTCCAGATAGCTTTGCAAAATGATACAGGCACTGATTTCGTCGACCAGCCCTTTATCCTGTCTGCGACGCTTCTTACCGATGCCACTGTCCAAAATGGCTTGATGAGCCAAGACGGAAGTGAAACGCTCGTCATAAAATTCGACGGGAATCTGCGGAAAAACCTTGGCCAATTTTTCAGCAAAAGCCTGGACACGAGGCAGATTGTCAGAAGGCTGACCGTTGGGTTGGGTCGGAAGTCCCAACACGAAGCGTTCGACCGCTTCCTTTGCAGTATATTCCTTCAAGAACTTGATGAGATCAGACGTATCGACAGTAGTCAGTCCGTTGGCAATAATCTGCAAGGAATCAGTGACAGCAATACCCGTCCGTTTCTTACCATAATCAATTGAAAGAATGCGCATAAATGGGAAGGAGTTAAAGAGGAAAGGAAAGAGAGTATAGAAATATAGAGGTAGAAGAGATGAAAGCTTAAAGAGTTGAGAAGCTAAGAAGTTGAAGAGTTAAGGAGTCGAGAGTTTGCATGAAACCAATCTCTGAACTCCTAAACTTATAAACTTCTAAGCCTCTCAACTCTTCAACTGATTATGTATAGAACCAGGCCTTACTTAATCATATCACATCCCATGTAAGGCTGCAATGCCTTCGGGATACGGATGCCTTCGGGAGTCTGGAAGTCTTCAAGCAAAGCGGCCACGATACGGGGCAAAGCCAAAGCTGAACCGTTGAGTGTATGGCAGAGCTGAATCTTCTTGTCTGCTCCACGGTAACGGCACTGCAAACGGTTGGCCTGATAAGTATCGAAATTGGAAACAGAGCTAACTTCCAACCAACGCTTCTGGGCCTCGCTGTATACTTCGAAGTCGTAGCAGATAGCAGCCGTAAAGCTCATGTCGCCACCACACAGACGGAGAATGCGATAAGGCAACTCTAACTTCTGCAAAAGGCCTTCTACGTGAGCCAACATTTCCTGGTGTGACTGTTCGGAATGTTCGGGCTTGTCGATGCGTACGATTTCAATCTTAGAGAACTCATGCAGACGATTCAAACCGCGCACATCCTTACCATAGCTACCAGCCTCGCGACGGAAGCACTGTGTGTAAGCACAATTCTTGATAGGCAATTGATCTTCGTTGAGAATTACATCACGGTAGATGTTGGTAACGGGCACCTCAGCCGTGGGGATGAGGTAAAGGTCATCCAACTCACAGTGGTACATCTGACCTTCCTTATCGGGCAACTGTCCTGTACCATAACCTGAAGCCTGGTTAACTACCGTCGGAGGCATGATTTCCGTATAACCAGCAGCACGGGCTTCATCGAGGAAGAAGTTAATCAATGCACGTTGCAAACGAGCACCCTGACCAATATAAACGGGGAAACCTGCACCCGAAATCTTTACGCCCAAATCGAAGTCGATGAGGTTGTACTTCTTGGCCAGTTCCCAGTGAGGAAGTGCATTTTCGGGAAGAACCGTATCATGACCACCCGTTTTTACAATCAGGTTGTCCTCGGCACTCTTACCCTCGGGAACCAAATCGTAAGGTACATTGGGGATGGTGCAAAGTAAATCGCGCTTATCGTCCTCTGCCTGCTTCATGACTTCTTCAAGTTCCTTGGTCTTAGCCTTGATGTCAGCCACCTGCTGCTTCACCGTTTCAGCTTCGTCCTTCTTGCCTTCCTTCATCAGACCACCGATGCTCTTGGAAAGGCTGTTCACCTGAGCCTTGAGTGCATCCACCTGCACCTGGGCTTCCTTGCGTTTATTATCGATTTCCAACACGCGATCAATAGCTTCACGCGCACCTTTGAATTGTTTCTTTTCCAAGCCGCGAATCACGGCTTCTTTGTCTTCAATGATTTGTTTGATAGTAAGCATAGCTTCTTCTATTTGATTTGAGCGCAAAATTAGTAAATTCTCCCGACCTTTTGCCGTAAGAAGAAGAGGGAGATGCAACCGGACGGTTAAAATACACCTGTCACTACCCTTTTAGAAGAAAGAAATAACGGACGAAAGCAGGCTTCCTTATGCGGAATCACCTACTGTCGTCCGTTACCTAACGTTGATTGAAGCGTTCCCTTACCCGAACGGCCTCAAGTGTTTTTACATCTTGACCTGATGCAAAGAGTAATTGCCCATGATACGCGAACGGTCTACATTGCCTCGAATACCCGGGATAGAACCGGTTGCCGTGTACTGCCACATGATGTAATCCTTGCCATCATTCAGTGTGGGCGAATCTGTACGATAACGCGCAATCATGAAATGGTAATCCTTAAACTCACCGAGCAAGTAGCGGTTGTAGAAATTGTGGTACGTATAGAGCAAGGGCTTCTTACCATAGAACTCCGTCACCTTCTGAATGAAGGTACGCAAATCGGATATAAAAGTCTCATAGCTCACCGAGCCTCGATGTTCGATGTCAATGATGGGCACCAAGTCTTGTTCACTGGGCTTCACTACGGAAGTCATGTTGTCAAACTGTTTGCGCCAATCGATGTTGGGACGATAGAAATGGTAACTGCCCACACTCAAGCCTACCCGACGCGCCTCCGAAAGATTGCGCTCATAGGTTTTGTCCACCAAGGAAGCTCCCTCCGTAGCCTTCAGATAGGCATACGAAATGGAAGTACCATTGACTACTTCATCCCAATCGATACTTCCCTGGTAATGGGAAACATCGATACCTTCCTTATATTTAGAATTGATGCGGGCATGCGACTGATGAATGAACACGGCAGCTGCGTGCTCTACTCTCCGTTCACCTTCTGCCTTTACAGCCATCACATCCGGCTCGATAGCCATGTACGCGGCCATACCCTGCCCCGGATTTTTGTCTTTCTTACGAGCCAAAGCGGGAGCAGGAGCAAACATCAACAACGAGAGTGCCAAAGCACAGCTATTGTGCATATTGAAAAAGCGAGATAAGGTCTTCTGAAATTCCATGGCGGCAAAGATAAAAAATATATTCGGCACCTGCGTAAACGATTTCTCTTAAAAGTCAAACGCTTCGCACTTTTTAAAACGAGAAAGTACGAAGCGTTTGAGAGTAATAAAAAAGAAGAAACGAACAATGCGGTTCACGCATGAGAATTAAATCCTTCATAGGAAAAGCGTCCAATGCGCTATGGAATCTCATCCAAGCAAAGACGCCGAAGGTCATACATCGAACCATTGTAGATATTCAAGTCTACCTTTCCCTTAATACCAGCCACTTTGCCACAGTCCGTATGCTGCCAAAACTTCCAAGGACCTTTATAAGTAAGACTGGACACATAGTAATGAGCAATCCAATAGGGATAACGCTCAAATTCTTTCGTATTGAGATAATCGACTTTGAACTTATAGTTTGTATAGAGAATCGGTGGCACATTATAACGCTTCTCTACAGCTTTCAACCAGGTTAAACTGGCTTTGCGTAAGTCTTCGGGTGTCAGATTGCCCACTTCCTCTATATCGAGTACCGGCGGCAAATCACCTTCTTCCAAATGCACCTGCTTCAAGAAGTAACGCGCTTGTTTGTCGGCAGAAACATTCGGTTTAAAATAATGATAGGCTCCGCGTATGAGACCATGCTCACGCGCTTCGTAAAAATTCTCATTGAAGTTTTCATCCAAGAAGTCCTGACCTTCCGTTGCCTTGATAAATACAAACGAAATAGGTTCATTCCCTACAGCCGAACGGGATAATTTTTCCCAATTGATATCACCCTGATGATGACTTACGTCTACTCCTCGAATCGAAAATCCCTCTGGGTAAACTTCTTTACCATAGAGTGCCTGCCACTTGAGGGTATAAGGTCTGACGAAGTAAATGTACATCAGGTAACAAAAAAGCCCCACTCCCAATACCATCAACAAACGCAAGAAGATAGAACGCGCCTTTAACTCAATGGCATGGAGTTTCAATCGAGCAGAACTCTGATAAGCCTTTGTTGCACGTCGTTTACCCGTTGCGCGCTGTGGTCCGCGTACCGTTCGAGAGTTTTTTACCGACATAAGTGATGAGGTGATTCGGTGATAAGGTGATGAGGTTCTGAAGCGATTGAAGGATAAGGTAATGCAGCCTGGAATTAGGATTCAATCATCTACCTTTCCTACGCCTCAAAAGGAGAATGGATAAGCGAAATAAAAGAAGGATTAGGAATACACTACCTCCTTAGAAACACACGGCGCACTTCAAAAAGAATGAAGCGACCAAGCCATTGAATGCGTTTCAAATGAAGTGTTGATTCCTAATCCTTTAAGGTGTCTTACGAGCAAAGATTACTTACCCTGCTCAAGCTTCAGCGTCATCGTGCACTGGTCGCAAACTTCCGTCGGACCGAAGTACTGGATAGGACCGGGGTAAACAAATGCAGTCTGTTCAGCCCATTCCTCACGGTGAGCAGCAAATGCCTTGAAGGGAGCACCATCCAAACGAACAAGTGCCTTCTTGATTACGGGCTTCATCTTACCGTTACGACGCTCCATGTTCATCATCATCGTGATAGGCACACCACCAGCAATCCACTGTTCAGCAGGAGCCGTCGTGTTCTTTACGATAGCCATGTAACCCGTCTTGCCATTAGCAACGAGCTGAGCGGCGCTGGTACCGAGTGCATAGCAGTAGTCGGCATCGTAGTTAGAAGGAGCGGCGCAACGACCTTCGTAACCGAAGAAGTGATGCTGAGCAGCAAACTTACCTACGAACTTACCTTCCTGCTTCCAAGCAGCGAGCTTGCTAGCAACCATTTCAGAGAGGAGCTTTTCTGTCTCGATGAGTGAAACCTGTACGTTACCGTGGGGGTCACGCTCCATCGTGAGCTGCTTAGCCACACCTTCGGGAAGGCTTTCATAGATAGCAGCATTTTCCTTAGAGAGCTTACCGAGAATCCATGCACGCTGTTCCGTAGCAGCAACATTAGCAGCTTCAGGAGTAGCGAGCAAGTCGTTCAACTCAGCGATGAGCTTCTTCATAGCGGGGATGAACTCGATCAAACCTTCGGGAATCAATACCGTACCAAAGTTGTTACCGTTAGCTGCACGCTTAGCTACAACACCTGCAATGTAAGTAACGATATCGTCGAGCGTCTGGTTCTTCTCTTCAACCTCTTCACTTACGATGCACACATTGGGCTGGCACTGGAGTGCACATTCCAAAGCAATGTGGCTAGCAGAACGACCCATCAACTTTATGAAGTGCCAGTACTTGCGAGCTGAGTTTGCGTCACGCTGAATGTTACCAATAACTTCAGCATAAGTCTTACAAGCCGTGTCGAAGCCGAAAGAAGTTTCAATCTGCTCGTTCTTCAAGTCACCGTCAATCGTCTTGGGGCAACCGATAACCTGTACGCCATAGTTGTGAGCAGCGTAGTACTCAGCCAATACACAAGCGTTCGTATTAGAGTCGTCACCACCAATGATAACTACAGCCTTGATACCGAGTTCACGGATAATCTTCAAGCCGCTTTCGAACTGATCTTCTTCTTCGAGCTTCGTACGACCAGAACCGATCATATCGAAACCACCTGTGTTACGATATTCATCGATGACAGCGTCAGTCAGTTCGATATACTTGTGATCTACCAAGCCGCCAGGACCCATCAAGAAGCCGTAGAGCTTGTTTGCTGCATTCTGCTTCTTCAATTCGTCGTAAAGGCCGCAGATTACGTTGTGACCACCAGGAGCCTGACCACCAGAAAGGATGATACCGATGTTCATCGGAGCATATTCCTTCTTTTCAGAACTGGGTACAAACTCAACGAGAGGCATACCGTACGTATTGGGGAAGAGATTCTTGATTTCTTCCTGATCGCCCACGCTCTGAGTGGGTTCACCTTCCTTGATGCTCACATTGCCACGAAGACCAGCGGGGAGTTTGGGCTGGTAAGCGGCACGTGCAATCTGTAATGCGCTTTTTTCCATAAGAGTTATTGAGAAATAGTGAGTTTTATAATCGATTGAATGAACTGTTGATGCGTAGAACGAGGAGAAGCAGTGCCTAAGCCCCTGTAGGCAATTGCCCCAGGCTTTCATCTAACAACTTCCCAACTTCCAATTCTGCTATCAACTTATTTATTTGATGATTTCCAATTCACGGAACACCTTGCCAAGTGAAGCAACGGCACGGTCTACCTGTTCTTTGGTGTGCGTAGCCATCAATGCCACACGAACGAGGGTATCGTGGGGAGCACAAGCAGGAGGAATCACGGGATTGATAAACACGCCTTCCTCGAAAGCACGGGCAGTAGCCACAAAAGTCTTCTCAGTGTCACGCACATAAAGCGGGATAATCGGAGACTCCGTATCGCCAATTTCAAAGCCTTCCTCACGGAAACGCTTCAAGGCATAACGCGTCACGTCCCAAAGTGCTTCGATACGTTCGGGCTCCTGCTGAATGATGTGGAGTGCCTCACGAGCACATGCCGTAGCGGCAGGTGTATTGGAAGCTGAGAAGATATAGGTACGTGAGTTGTGACGCAACCAATTGATGATGCTCTTGTCTGCAGCGATGAAGCCACCGATCGAAGCCAAAGACTTACTGAAGGTACCCATAATCAAGTCTACCTCGTCTGTCAATCCGAAATAGTCACACACACCACGACCTTGACGACCAAACACACCTATACCGTGTGCTTCGTCAACCATAATTGTTGCGTTATACTTATGCTTCAGTTTAACGATTTCGGGCAACTTAGCCAAATCACCTTCCATGGAGAATACACCGTCTACCACAATCAGCTTGACTGCTTCCGGAGCACACTTCTGAAGCTGACGTTCGAGGTCAGCCATATCGTTGTGCTTGTACTTCAAGCAAGTTGAAAAGGAAAGGCGGCGACCGTCTACGATAGAAGCATGGTCGCGGTCGTCACAAATAATATAGTCTTCACGACCCGTCAAACAAGAAATTACGCCAGAGTTAACCGTAAAACCGGTGGAATAGCAAAGGGCATCTTCTTTACCTACGAACTCAGCTAACTCTTTCTCCAATTGTACGTGAAGATCGAGCGTACCGTTCAAGAAGCGAGAGCCCGCACAGCCTGAGCCATATTTCTTCATAGCTTCGATACCGGCATTGATGATGCGCTCATCACCAGGCAGGCCTGTATAAGCATTTGAACCGAACATCAATACGTGATGTCCGCCCATTTCCACTTCAGTGCCTTGTTTACCTTCTATTTCACGGAAATAAGGATATACTCCTTTCGCTTGATACTCTTGCGGTAAAGTGTACTTTGCTAATCTGTCTTGTAAAATACCCATTTTAGTGTTCATTGATAGAGGTTGACAAGGCTATAAAACCTGCACCCCAACGATAATTTTGTGCAAAGGTACACTTTTTCAGATAAAACCCTTATACCCTGTCAAGAAAATCCGTCTATCCAAGACAATGAAGATTCGCTAACAAAATGTTTCGGACATTTCTTCTATTTATCAAGAAAAACCTTCTACCTCGAGAGTTTGGAAGGCCTTCGTAAGCATTTCTCTCTTTTTGATAAGGTGCCAATGAAAGCTTTCTCCATAAGCTTCACCCACCGACCTTTTTCTTTCCTTCCAACCCATTGCTCACAAACCCTAAAAGGCATACAATAAAAATCCACTACTAAATGGATACATTTGCGTATATTGAGCAGTAATAACTATCTGTCCATTTGGGTCTTTTGCTCTATATCCCCCATTGTCTTCGTATATGTTAAGTAATTGTTCTTTCTCATGATGATTACATATTTATATATGATACTGGATTTTGTCTTCTCCCTACTATGTGAGAAATATCCATATGTAAATACGGAGAATCCAACATCTCACCCTCAAATTCCCAGCGGCCGATATACTCAACTGAATCTGTGAGAAACCAACGTATGGGTTTAAAGACTCCTACGATGTTGCCCGAGCTGATAGCAAAAACGTATTCTGCTTTTTTTGCTCGTTCACCATTCAATCGCCAATATTTTCTTACACATTCGTATAAATCGGGTCTTTCACCCTGTGAATATGTTCGTGTTACATTGAAACATATGATTCGATTGTTCGAATCATTTTCAAATCTACCATAATCTTGAAATACATTTTCCATAAGTGCTTTTTTACTGCTATATAATGCAAAGATAAAAATCTCTTAGATTCTATATGCCTTATTTATTGCAAAGGATGTTTCTTGAGAATTTGACTAAATTCTCTTATAGACCTTAGGGCTTCCATCTAACCAACACCCCATAACCACAATAGGTAGTTTCCTCCCTTATATTTATACTGCACCTTGATATAGCAAGCTCGGACGCTTTCCGTCCAGTGATTGATCTCATAGTATTCCCCATTTTTTAGATTGGTCAATCCGAACTGTTTATGTCTATTCCGTCAAAGCAGCGAACGAAACCAGCTCATTTCCTGTATGGACTGCGCCAATACAATCCTTGGATATTGAATGCCATTTCGGACAGCAATAATAGACTATCGTCGCAATCAGCCTCCTTTCTTCCTTAAACCTATCTGTTCGAATGACGGTATCCGACCTCACCTTACAAACCGTCTCTGAAACTGCTATCCCAAACGGAGCTTTTACTGTCTTTTTCGCCCACATTACGCCTTTTTCCTATCTTTGCAACCTATGAAAAAGAGAATACTCTATCTCATCAACCCCATCTCGGGAACGAGCCGCAAAAAAGGCATCGCAGAAAAAGCGCAACGTCTGACTGACGCTGCGCGCTACGACGTGGAAATTGCCTATACACAATACGCCGGACACGCTACCGTGTTGGCGCATGAGGCTGTAGACAAAGGCTTTGATATTGTCGTTGCCGTAGGTGGCGATGGTACGATCAATGAGGTAGGAAGATCCTTGGTACATTCCGATACTGCCTTAGCCATCATTCCCTGTGGTTCGGGCAACGGACTGGCACGCCACCTGCACATTCCACTTCATCCCGAACGTGCCATTGAGATCATCAATGAAGGAGTGATTCATGCCTTGGACTATGGTACCATCAACGACCGTCCCTTCTTCTGTACCTGCGGCGTAGGCTTCGATGCGTTTATCAGCGAGAAGTTTGCAACTGCCGGTAAACGTGGCTTGTTGACTTACGTTGAGAATACGCTCCGTTCAGGATTGCAATACAAACCCCAGACCTACATTATAGAAGATGAGAATGGAACGGAATCTTGCCGTGCCTTTCTCATAGCCTGTGCCAATGCTTCGCAATATGGCAACGATGCCTACATTGCTCCACATGCTAGCATGAAAGACGGGTTACTCGATGTCGTAGTCATGACACCATTTACTACCATCGAATCTCCCCAAGTGGCTTTACAACTCTTCAATGGCACGCTTCCTAAGAACAGCCACGTTCGCACCTTCAAGGCTGAACGTCTGCTCATTCGTCGGGAAGGTGAAGGCGTTGCGCACTACGACGGCGACCCCTTCTTTACGGGCGACACCATCGAAGTCACCATACACCGCAATGCTTTCAAAGTTGTCGTCAACAATTCGCCCAAGAAGGTACATCCCCTTCTTCCTACACCCAACCTCCTGCAACTGGTTCCTGAGTTCTTCAACGAATGGCGAAAAATGCCGGAAGAACTACTTACCAAAACAGGTAACGACATCAAGCGAATCAATCGCAACCTCCTCAATAAGATTAAGAATCTCCCGCCCCGATAAATGCACACAGCCGCAAAGAGACGGTTAGTTTCTACAACAAAAGGTTCTGTAACCAGTCGAACATTTTCATGTTCACTCGTTACAGAACCTTTTTATATGCAGTTAAAGAGCGAAGCCGAAGCGTTTCCCATAAGCGTTCCGATACGAACTCGCTCCGAAGAGTATGTTGCTACTTCTCATCTTCCTCTACCCGACGCAGAACTACCGCCGAACGGGCAGGCAAATAAAGTTTGAGCCAACCTTTACCGTCCCGTTTGAGGAGCGGGTCAAAGTTTGTCAAGTGGCGCACGCTGTCATCTGCCAATCCGTTGCCACCATACTGTTTGGCATCGGTATTCATGACTACCTCATAGGCTCCTTCGGGTACCATGAAACCATATCCTTCATAAGAACGTACAGGCGAGAAGTTAAACACAAAGAGCAAGGAGCCACGGGCATAAGCCAATATTTGGTCTCCGTCATTGTGCCAAATCTCCTGTACTGGATACTTACGGATGTCGGTCGTATACGAACGAAGCAAATGGATCATATCCCGATCAAAGTCACCTAAATAATGGTAGCAAAGCTCTTTATTGTCTACAAGATTCCACTGACGACGGGCATACTTGTAACTCCACCCATTTCCTTCACGTGGGAAGTCAATCCATTCAGGATGACCAAACTCATTGCCCATAAAGTTCAAGTAACCACCGTTAAGGGTCGAAGCCGTAACCAAACGAATCATCTTATGCAAGGCAATACCACGGTGTACCGTACCATTCTCATCCCCCTTGCGGAAGTGCCAATACATGTCGGCATCAATGAGACGGAATATCAAAGTCTTGTCACCGACCAAAGCCTGGTCATGACTTTCACAATACGAGATGGTACGCTCATCGGCACGACGGTTCGTGATTTCCCAGAAAATCGAAGAAGGCTTCCAATCCTCGTCCCGACATTCCTTGATTGTCTTAATCCAATAGTCGGGCACATTCATTGCCATGCGGTAATCAAAGCCATAACCACCGTCAGCAAACGGAGCTGCTAAGCCCGGCATTCCGCTCACCTCTTCGGCTATGGTAATCGCCGTGGGTTTCACTTCGTGAATGAGGAGGTTAGCCAGGGTTAAATAAGCGATGGCATTGTCATCCTGATGCCCATTGAAATAATCACCATAACCACAGAAAGCTTCCCCCAAACCGTGACTGTAATACAACATGGAAGTAACCCCGTCAAAACGGAAACCATCAAAGTTGTATTCCGTCAACCAATACTTACAGTTAGACAACAAGAAGTGAAGCACTTCATTCTTACCATAGTCAAAGCAAAGGCTGTCCCAAGCGGAATGTTCGTGACGGTCGCCAGGATAGAAGAACTGATTCGGATCGCCGCAGTAATTGCCCAATCCTTCCACTTCATTCTTCACCGCATGGCTGTGTACGAGATCCATAATCACCGCAATCCCCGCCTTGTGTGCCGCATCAATGAGTTCCTTCAACTCATCGGGGGTACCAAAACGACTGGAAGCAGCAAAGAACGAGCTGACATGGTAACCGAAACTGCCGTAATAAGGATGTTCAGCAATGGCCATAATCTGAATGCAATTATAACCGTCGGCAATTACACGAGGCAACACCTTCTCGCGGAACTCCGTATAAGAACCCACCTTCTCAGCATCCTGTCCCATACCGATGTGACACTCATAGATAAAGAGGGGTGCTTTCTTCGGACGGAAGGCAGGCTTTTTCCATTCGTACGTTTTTTCCGGATTCCAAACCTGAGCACTAAAGATCTTCGTCTGTTCATCCTGTACAACACGGGTTGCCCAGGCCGGTACACGTTCACCCTGACCTCCTTCCCAATGAATGGAAAGCTTATAGAGATCCAAGTGTTTGAGCGCACGGAGCGGAAGTTTCAATTCCCAGTTTCCCGTACCCGCTTCACGAGTGAAAGCATACTTCTCGTCTTCCTGCCATTTGTTGAAGTCACCAATCAAGTAAATGGCCGTTGCGTTCGGAGCCCATTCGCGCAACACCCATTGGCGTGCCGTACGATGCAATCCGAAGTAAAGATGACCGTCAGCAAATTCAGAGAGTTTACCTTTACCGCCAGTCAACTCATTTATCTTATAGAGTACATGATCGTGACGACCTTGAATGGCACCTTCAAAGGGTTCCAACCAAGAGTCATTCTTGACGATGGCCAAACGCTGAGGGGCTTTCTTAACAGCTACCTTCTTACGAGTAATCGTCGTGCGTCGTTGAGTTGTTTTCTTTGTGGCAGTCGTCTTTGCTGCCTGCTTTTCGGTTGTTTTAACTTTCATGGCTTTATTGAGTTTAAGAGAATTCCAAAAGGAGGAACGGAGCGGTGAACGAACAAGCATTCGAGGAGGAAGGTGGAGAATGAAAGAATCTATGCCGACATAAAGTTGCAACGACAGACTCAAACCTAAAGCTTGGAATATAACCACCTTTCATGGTCTACCCCACCCTTCACATCGTTACAGGGAAACCATCCAACCTTCCACGGCTCGTCACCAAGGTCCTACTGCACCACTCTTCCGTTACTGTATTCGCCTTTCTTTACCACGTTTCCGTTGGCATCATATTCTACGTATTTTCCGTGCTTCAGTCCTTCCCGATACGTACAGTCAATGCGCGTACCGTCAGCACGCACCTCCACCGACTTACCGTCACGCTTTCCTTCACGGAATTGGCCTTTGAAACGAGAACCGTCGGCAAAGCGAAGCGTACCTTCACCATCCATGCGGTTTTCCTTCCATTCGCCTTGATATTCGTCACCGTTCTTCCACTTGTAAGTACCGCGACCTTCCATCATGTTATTCTTCCATTCTCCGGTATACGTAGCGACTCCCTTCCAGTGGAAAGTACCTTGTCCGCTTTGTTCGCCGTTCAGGAAGTTACCCACATAGGTATCACCATTGGCAAAGCGAAACGTACCTTCACCCGTTCGTTCACCCATCAGGTATTCACCTTCATACACGTCACCGTTACGGAACTTGTAAATACCGCGACCATCCTGCATGTCTTTCTTCCAGTCGCCGCTATACGAATCACCGTCAGCATAGGTATATACCCCTCTGCCGCTACGTTGGTTGTTCAGCCACGAGCCGTTATAGGTTGAACCGTCATTCCAGTCAAAGAATCCTTTGCCACATTTCTGGTCATCGACCCATTCACCTTTGTAATAGGCACCGCTCTTGTAAGTATAGGTACCCTTACCATTGCGACGGTCATCCTTCCACGATCCTACATACTTGTCACCGTTATAGTAATACATCGTGCCGTGTCCTTCCTTACAGTTACGGTACCACACCCCTTCATAACGGTTGTTATTGACCGCATAGAACACGCCGCGACCGTTCCGCTCGTTTTTTGTCCAGTTACCTTCATAACGGGAACCGTCGGCTGCTGTAAATGTACCTTCTCCGTGGCGCAATCCTTTATAGAATGCACCCTCATAGGTATCGCCGTTTTCGTATTGCACTCTTCCCTTTCCGGTCGGTTTGCCACTTACCAGATCACCGGTATAAATACCGCCGTCTTTGAGTGTACACGAACCCACCACAATTTTTTGTGCCGATACAGGCTCAAGCAAAGAGAGGGAAAAAAGCGTTGTCAGAAATATATATCGCATAGAGATGAAACTTAGAGAGAAGCTATTGAAATAAGGAGGTCAACATCAGTGTCGGTATGCCGGCGATTATACTCGCTTTATCGCATACCTTTTTTGACCCATCAAATACTACAGTTCAGGATGAGCAGCAAGGAAACGTTCCGCAGCGGCCAAATCCTCGGGCGTATCAATACCGATGGTTTCGACCTCCGTCGTTGCCACACGGATGCGCAGACCAGCCTGCAACCAGCGTAACTGCTCCAAGGATTCGCATTTTTCTAAATCGCCTTGCGGCAAAGCAGTGATGCGGCGCAACGCCTCTGCCCGATAAGCATAAAGACCGATGTGCTTCAGATAGGTGTGGTGAGCAGCCCACTCGTTACGATCGACCCCACGCAGATAGGGAATGACACTGCGTGAGAAGTAGAGTGCCTGCCCTTCATCACCGACAACCACCTTGGGAGTATTCGGATTTTCAAGCACATCGATCGGCGTATCCGAAGCAAAGGGCTTCACCAAAGTCGCGATTTCGGTCGTTTCGTCCTCAAAGCAGGACATCACCGCCTCTAACTGTGAGGCCGCAATGAAAGGTTCATCTCCCTGTACATTGACAATCACATCGGCGTCGCTACCCAAATTCGTGTAAGCTTCAAAACAACGGTCGGTGCCGCTCCGATGACTTTCTGAAGTCATCACAGCCCTGCCTCCAAACTGTGTTACAGTCTGGAAGATGCGGTCATCATCCGTAGCTACACACACTTCGGGAAAGACGCGCGCCACACGTTCATACACACGTTGAATGATGGGTTTACCCCCCAATGTTGCCAACGGCTTAGCGGGAAAACGTGTAGAAGCATAACGAGCTGGTATCAGTGCTAAGAATTTCATTACTTGAAGATTTGTAAGAGTAAAGCGTTTACGATGAAGTAGCCGGACGGGCACATACAGCCCCACCGAGGCCCTCACGACGGAAAGCTCCAGCCAAGGGCGTCCTCCCTCAAGCCATCCTTCCCTTCGGTCAGTCCACCCGGACGAATCCGTTTCGTGGCACGCTATTCAAAATATTTTTCAGCCGAAGCATTTGACTTCGGTTGAGATGCGGGTTCTTTCGGAGCAGGCTTCGGTTCGGTCTTTTCCTGTTCAGACGATTCAGGCAGCGGATGTTCCTCCCCTCCCTGAATGGAGTCTGCCAGGTGCAAATGATCTTCTGCCACCTCCGGTTTAGGGAAGTCCGCATTGATATCATAACCTAAAGCCTTGTTACCATAAACCTTCTTCATGTAGAGTGCCCATATCGGCAAGGCCGTAGCGGCACCCTGTCCCAAAGAAGTCGAGTTAAAGTGGATGTCTCGTTCGTCACCACCTACCCATACAGCCGTTACCAGCTGAGGAACGCAGCCTACGAACCAACCATCGGAGTTGTCATTCGTTGTACCCGTCTTACCTGCAATCGGGTTCTTCAGGTTATAGGCATAGCGCAAACGGCGACCCGTACCGTGGTCGATTACCGCCTTCATCATGTCAATCATGTTGTAGGCCGTTTCTTCGCTATATACCTCATTTGTTCGCGGCGTAAACTCCGCCACAATATTTCCTTCATTGTCCTCGATACGCGTCACCAGCAAGGGAGCACGGCGAATACCTCGTTCCACGAAAGCCGTATAAGCTGATGCCAGTTCAGCCGGTGTCACATCACACGTACCCAAGCAGAGCGGCAACGACGGATACATATTCTCACTGGCTACTCCCAGGTCGTGGAGGTCACGAACCAATCCTTGTCCCGTGGGGTCTATCTGGAACATCAAGCCCGCCGTCACCCAGTTGTTTGACTGACTCAAGCCCCACTTCAAGGTAACCATTTCGCCATAGCGTGAATGGCTACCGTTACGCGGTGTCCAGTCCCCATACGTACGTTGGGCATTCATAATCGTGGTTTGAGGAGTCATGCCTCCCTGCAAGCCCATGGCGTAAACGAAAGGCTTCATCGTCGAACCAATCTGACGACGACCAACCAAGGCCATGTCGTACTGGAAATGCGTAAAGTCCAGTCCGCCCACATAGGCTTTAACCTGTCCGGTACGCGGCTCGATCGATACCAAAGCCGAACGCAAGAACTTCTTATAGTAGAGAATCGAATCGCGCGGCGTCATCACCATGTCCACATCACCGTGGTAGGAGAATACACGCATCGGCACCTTCGTATTAAATGCCTTTCTGATTTCCTCGTCCGTTGCACCGGCCGCCTTCATCACGCGGTAGCGTTCAGACTGCTTAATTGCCCTTTCGATACGGCGTTTCACGTCCTTCGGAGCCAATTTGGCATTATAGGGGAAGTTGGGTGAAGTCTGCTTCTGCTGTTCAAAGAGCGGTTGCAACTTCTTGCCCAAATGACGGTAGACAGCCTCCTCGGCATATTGTTGCATACGGGAGTCAATGGTGGTATACACCTTCAAACCGTCGGTATAGATGTCATAGTTATTGCCGTCGCGCTTGAAGTTTTTCTTACACCAACCATACAAGGGGTCATTGGCCCAAGCCAGCGAATCTTCATAATATTGCTGACGTTGCCACTGGCGGTAATGATCCGGATTGGGTTTGTCAGCCATCATGATGCGACGAAGGTATTCACGCACGTAAGTTCCCAATCCCTCTTTGTGGTCAATGCGGTGGAAGTTCAACTTCAGCGGTTCTTCGGACAGGGTAGCATATTCCGTTTCCGACAGCTTGCCTGCTTTCACCATCTGATGAAGCACCACGTTACGACGTTGGCGACAGCGTTCGGGTTCGCGTACCGGGTTAAAGTAAGAAGGATTCTTACACATACCGACCAACAAGGCACACTCCGTCAAGGTCAACTCCTTGGGCGACTTGCCAAAATAGACATTGGCAGCCGTCTTGATGCCCACCGCGTTGTGCAGGAAGTCAAAGTAATTGAGATACAGCGTAAGGATTTCCTCCTTCGTATAGTGACGTTCCAACTCCACGGCAATCACCCATTCAATGGGTTTCTGCATCAAACGCTGCATCGTCGTTTCTGCCGTTGAAGAATAAAGTTGCTTCGCCAACTGCTGCGTGATGGTACTTCCGCCACCCGCTTCCTTGTGTCCCAATACACCGCGCTTAACCACCGCACGCATCAAGGCTCGGAAGTCAATACCGGAATGGTCATAGAAACGCACATCCTCTGTGGCCACCAAGGCGTCAAACATGTGCGGGGAAATACTGTCATAACCTACGAACACACGGTTTTCATTGCGTGACCAAGTACCCATCAATCGACCGTCGGCACTGATCACCTGGGAAGCATACTTATTAATTGGAGACTGCAATTCTGCGATAGGAGGCATATAACCAATCCAACCACGCTTTACTCCCCATACACCAGCTACGCCTGCCAGTACGAGCAAAGCAAATACACACCACAGAAAAGCAACGAATTTCTTTCTCATTTTAGCAAAGAGGAGAATCAGGCTGGACGTAACCCTTCTCCGGTTTGAATAGATTCAACATGAACAACGGCAAAACACATTCACAAACTGGTGAATGCCTCTTAGTAAGCAGGTGATGAAATGAAACGGGCTGAAGGTTACTAGAGGTGCCCAAGCGGCTCCAAATGGAGTTCCTTTCAACCCTGGAAGTATAAACCCATCGGAATACCTCACTTACCGTCCAATTTTCGCCACTGCAAACTTACAAAAAAGTTTGTTTGACTGTTTCTTTCTCTCTGGTTTTTACCACGCTACGACCCGTCCGTCGTAGGCCAATTCGACCGTGGGCGGTAAACGCAAGGAGGTTTCGGCATGCAGTCCGATACCGTGAGAAAAATGGGTTAGAAAACTGCGTTCGGGTTGCAGCTCTTCGATCAAGGTCAATGCCTCTTTCAAGGACTGATGGGTCGCATGAGGTTCGAAACGTAGCGCATTGACTACCAACACCTTCAAGCCCTTCAACAAGGCTTTGCTACTTTCATTCATCACACTCATATCTGTGATGTAAGCCAATTCACCGATACGGTACCCCACGATGGGCAACTTGCCATGCATGACCTCAAAAGGCAACACCTCACAACCCGCCACTTCAAAGGGATGCCCTAAGGTCAAGTCATGCAAGACCAGACTGGGCACACCGGGATATTTCTTTTCTACAAAACAATACGGAATGCGCTCACGTAAATGGCGAGCGCAGTAAGGGTCGGCATAAATTTCTGCTGCACCAAAGACAGAGAAGGGACGTAAATCGTCCAATCCGCCCACATGGTCATAGTGCTCATGGGTCAGCAACACCGCCTCCATCGGACGGAAGGGTATGCTCAACATCTGTTGCCGAAAGTCAGGACCACAATCAATGAGAATCCGCCGTCCTTCGTCCGTTTCCAACATAGCGGAGGTACGAAGGCGGCGGTCACGCGGATCTGAAGAGGTACAGACCGGACAGGAGCATCCCATTTGGGGAACTCCTGTACTGGTACCTGTTCCAAGAAAATAGAGTTTGGGCATCGTTCGTAATGTAAATGAGGCTGATGCTATGAATTATCTATTGAGGAGTTGAAGGTTGAAGAGTTTACTTTGAAAGTCATTGACTTGATGAATCAACCTTAAACTCATCAACTCCTAAACTATAATTTATAGAACATCCCATGACAGCATTGGGATATAATCCTGCTACTCAATAAAGTTTACTTCGGGATGAATGCGGATGCCAAACTTCTCGTAGACATCTTGCTGCACAGCCTCACTGAGTTTCACCACATCTTCACCGGCAGCTCCTCCCAGGTTCACCAAGACCAATGCCTGCTTACTATACACGCCGGCAGGTCCGAGGCTACGCCCCTTCCAACCACATTGTTCTATCAGCCACCCGGCAGGCACCTTGACTCCGTCACCCATCGGATAATGGGGCACTTGCGGATATCGGCTCTGAAGTGCCACGAACTGCTCGTGCGAAATCACGGGATTCATAAAGAACGAACCGGCACTGCCCACCTCATCGGGGTCGGGCAATTTGCTTTGTCTTACTTCAATAATCAGGTTACGCAACAACTTGGGAGTCACTTGCTCCGCCTGAATCCCCCGAGCTTGGAGTTCACGGTGTATGGCAGCATATTCCAAATCGGGTACAAAGCAAAGTGAAAGCCGATAGACCACCGCCGTCACAATGTACTGTCCCTTGAGCTGGTGTTTAAATACACTGCTCCGATAGGCATACGCACACTCCTGCTGTGTAAATGTACGCATTTCGCCTGTAGCAACTTCGAGGGTTTCCACACTGTCTATCAGGTTACCGGCTTCCACCCCGTAAGCCCCCACATTCTGCACGGCACTCGCTCCGACTTCTCCCGGAATGTACGAAAGGTTCTCAAGACCGTAATATCCCCGTTCCAGACAGGTTGCTACAAAGTCATCCCACACACAACCGGCTCCTGCACGCACCCACACGGAGAGTCCATCGCGGCGCACCTCTTCGATGCCGCGTATACCCGAGTGAAGGATGGTACCCTTAAAGTCATTGACAAACAGCAAGTTACTACCGCTACCGATGTGCAACCAACGGTCAGCACGCAGTTCGGGCAATAACTCCCGAAGCTCTTCTACACTGTTATATTCCTTGAAGTCGCGACACCAGGCATCAATGCCAAAGGTGTTATGATGAAGTAATGAGTACATTGCTACGGATATTTTAAGGTGATACAGGGATGAAGTTAGGTTAGGCAAGAATACGTTAGGGCTGGTTCTATAAATGAGAAGTCGAGAAGTTGAAGAGTTGAGGTTGAAAGTCGTCGGCTTGAAGCATAAACTTTAAACTCTTAAACTCATAATAAACTCACAAGCTCTTAAACCTTAAACACCTAAACTATCATTCATAGCACTTCCTTCCTGTTAATTCTCCAGGCTTTCCAACATCCACGTACCTTTTTTATGGGTAAAGGTCAGCGAGCAGCCCATGCCGCCCGACAAACTGCAAATCATCAGCACACGCTGCGGACTGTTTGCATAGCTTTGTCCGTAATTGATATTCGTAATGACCCGCTGGGGCAAAACGGGCTTAAAGTCTTGCCACTGATTAACATCCAACAGTCCTTCCAGGTTCTGGAAGTTATCGTAATCGTAAGTCTTAAAGCGGAAGGGATTCTCAATATGCTTCAGCTGGTAAGCAGGGTCTGAAGAGAACTGACGGTAAAAGTGATAGAAGTCACTGTTTTCGTTACGACGAAGCGAATGACTGTCCAACCCGGTCAAATGCCACTGTCCTTGCCGTTTCTTAAACAGGTATTGCTTCACCCGTTTCTGATCCAGGTACACCCATTCTACGGTTACTTGCTTGACAGCCGTATCCTTTTCGGCATTCAACGACTGGTCGCCATCCAAAATCATCGTATACACGTCTTGATTCTTATACAGCCAGTCGTGTTTCCAGTCCTTCCGCGCTATCGGATGATTTTTCCCATCCACCCGATTGGGCAAGGGAAAGTCTGTACGCTCCAGCTGAAAGGCACGGTTCGCCATATAGGAATAAACAAAATCGTCAAACAGTCCGTCGGCCGCATAAGGAGGCTCCGAATCTGAAGCTTCCATTTGCTGACTGCTGTCTGCAGTCACCGTATCAGCACACTCTACCTGAGGGTCTGAAACTTTCGAACCACCGCAAGCCGCCAACATGAGCACAACGGCTACGCTACATACTGTCTTTTTCATTACGTTGCAAAAGTAGTAAAATAGCCTCAACCTGTATCGAGCGAATAAATAAAAGTTTGTCCTGTAACGGGGCTTTCTTTGGGGCGAACTCGTAAGGGAGAAGAGGGGGAACAAACCTCAACGATGAGAAGGAGCCAAACGGCTAACCCGATAATTTAAGGAAAACCCCGAAGGGGAGGACAGCTGAATACGCCCAAGGGGGAAACCAGATGAAAAACAGGGTCTATAAAACCCGTTCGATACGCATTCGTTTTTTTGCTGTCCCCCTTCGGGGTTCTCCCTATACACGCCGGGTATCCAATCACTTCTCCTGCTTGCCACATCAAAAGCATTGCATCCCAACAGGTCGCGGCTTGACGCTACCCATTGGGATGCATGCATGATGTTCGTTAGCCTACACTACTTACCCTTCTTCGCATCAAAGCGGTAAACAAAAGAGGCCCAGAAATAATGGTGACGATAATAACGGTGCATCTCTTGACGCGAATAGGCATTGACATAGCCATAGACCCTATTATCCTTGTTAAGCAAGTCGTTGAAGCCCACTTTCAAGACGGCCTTGTTGCGGAGGAACTTATACTCGGCACGCACATTCCACAAGGGAACCAGGCGATTAAGTTCAGGCGACAAGTACCCCGAATTGCCTTGCAAGCGAAAGTCGGTGCCAAAGGTAAAGCTGCGCCAACGGTATTCGGCATTAAGGTTGGCATTGTAGCTCATCGTCTGGTCAAAGCTTGCCTTATAGGCATTATTGTCGTAACGCCTAAAGACATATTCACCCCCAAGACTCACGTTGAAGGCATCCGCACGGTAAGTCACTCGGGGTGCTTCACTCACTTCGTAACTGCGGTGACGGTTGAGCAACGGTTGCGGCATGTGTTCCGTCTGCTGCAAGTAAGAATAACTGGTAGCCATATACAAGGAGAGGTTGTTCGTAAACTCCCAGGCTTCCTTGAAGTACTGCGTGTAGTTACTGCGGAAACGCCAAGTTTCTCCCCCGCGAATGTGTACAGGCTTCGTGTGGTAAGCTCCCGTCTGTGTGTTGTAACGTACGAGATTGGAAATGCTATGCACATTCTTGCCATACTCCAAGCCAAAGCGCAACACTTGCTGGTGTTTCTGCAAATTGGCCCGGTAACTAAGCGCAGCACGGTGTGCCCCCGAACGACGCAAAGCGGGATTGCCCTCACTCGTGTGCAATGGATTGGTATCGTCATAGTAAGCCAGTGTGGAATAGAGCGCAGGCATCCATTCGTCATAAAAATAAGAAGCTTCCCATACTGAAGTCTTGGACGGAGCAAAGACCAGGTTCATACTGGGCTTCACAAGCCAGTAATGACGCGTAGCAAGCGTGTCGAGCTTTCCTCGGTTATAGTCCGTCTGCTCACGTTCGTAACTCAGCTTGACTGAGGGCGAAAGCCGCCATTTACCCAAGTTTACCTCCCAACCGATGTTTAGCTCATGACTTGACGTCTCCAGTTCATCCCGATAAGAGTTTCCCTTATCAAGCACATCCTTCAACAAGGCTTCGGGCACCGGACGTGTAGGTTCGTAGGCAGAGGCCAACAAGTGAAGGTCATAGAGGTTAAGACTCTCGGTTTGGTTCCTATAGTTCGAACGGTAACCGACTGAAAACTGCACCTTCTCGCCCCACCACTGACGGTATCTGGCTGACAGTCCAAACCAATGGCGATGCATCGGTTTACGCCCCATCTGGTGTTCACGCAGGTCGTTCTGCGTATCCGTAAAATAGTCAAAGTAGCGGTCGGTATACGACGTTTCGCGCTGCTCATAATATCGGTAATATGCATCCATGCCGATTTCTCCCTTTCGTTTCAGTTGCCGGTTGTAGTCGACATTCACTTCGCCGTTGAAGCTTTTTGTACGCGAGGCATCCTCTATCAACGAGCGCAATGTCGTGATGGGCAGGAGTTCGATACTGTCGGGATGACTGAACAAGGCATCGAGCGGACGCGAGCTGAGCTCATACGGATTGCTCGTAAACACGCCTTCACGATTCATCTGGGCATAACGTCGTTTCTCATAGCGTGCCTTGGCTTCGACCTTCACACGGGTCAGGGTGTCGGGACGCAAACTAAGTTCTACCCGCCCCTCTGGTTGCAGCATGTGGTTCCACGTATGACTGAAGTTATGGGTAAACTTCTTGTCGATTCCAGGCATAAAGTCTTCGGTAGCCGAAGCATTATCATTCCAGCTGTCCGTATGATTCATGTTAAAGTCGGCGGTCACGTAGCTTTCAAGCGTACGGTCTCCCTGCTTACGGTCCCAGGCATGTTTGTATGCCACGGCTCCCATTTGCTGTTTGCCTCCCGTTCCGCCTCCGCTCATGGAGTAACTGTTGATGGTACGGTTACTGACAAAGCGGTTGTTGTTGGCCACATTGAATGAAATCAATAGAGGGTTATGGGTCGAAAGGTAGGTAGCATCACCACGTACCTTGTATTTATCCTTGGTTTCATACCCCGTCTCAGCCTCTCCATACCAGCGTTCGAGAAAACCGGGTTTAATTTTGAGATCGAGCACATAGTCTTCCTTCCCATCCTTCTTACCCGTACGTTCTTCGAGGTCGTCCGCCTTGTCATAAGCCTTGATACGTTCCACAGCTTCGGCAGGCAAGGTTTGGGTCAAGAGTGCGGTGTTACCAAACAATTCCTTCCCCTCCATCAAGATGCGTATCGGTTTGCCCATCCACTGCAGGCTTCCATCCTTTTCGGTCACACCGGGCAATTTCGAAATAAGCTCGTTCAGTCGTGCTCCCTCTGCCAGCCGGAATGCCTGCGGATTAAACACCACCGTGTCACCCCGAACGATAAACGTGCGTGCCTTCGCCCGTACCTCAGCATTACGCAACAGGATATCCGAAAGACGCAGACGAATGTCGTCCAGGCGCAACGTGTCCTTTTCACCACCCAGAAGCATCAGTTCCTTCTTCTGTGAATGGTAACCAATCAAGCTAAAACTGAGGCTCGTGCGTTCTCCATAAGCGTTGACTGTCGTAAAGCGTCCGAGGCTGTCTGTCACTGTGCGGTATATAGAGGTAGTCGTCCCTCTTTGATCAAGCAATTCGACCTGCACCTGTTCGAGCGGTTCACCCGACTCTTTGTCTACCACGCGCCCGGTAATCACATCGGCCCGAAGAGAGGATACACTTGCCAGAGTGAAGAGGAAAATCAGCGACACCAGACGTGTTCCCCCACGCAGCGGAATTAAAGCTTTTAATCCCTCACAAAAAAGTAAATAGGAATGCTTCATGGTATGGAATATTACTAAAAAAATTATTTTATCGAGAGCAAATTTGTTTATTCCATTTTATTTAAACAAGGGGGGGGTATGTTTTTCAATCGTTTTTTACGACATCGTGTCCAATCGCACTGATTCTTAGGGAAGTATATACTTCACGCCCTGTCCCTGGATGTGCGTTCTTTTTGAAAAAGGATTTCGAAGCTGAAGATAAGAAGTAGGTATTGTACGGTGGCGGCATGCTGCGCCCCTTTTATGGGCATACCTCAATCGAACTTCGTTTGCCCGGGATTCATTTACTTCTGCTTTGGGTCGCGGCATGCCGCGACCGTACATCCTTGCTACCCACTCCTGCTGCATCAGGTCGGCTACCTTTCGAATAGCCTATACAGCAACGGACTCCAACCTATTCACGAACTTGACCACCTCCTACAAAAGCCGTTATCCTTCGTTGAAATCCGTGGAACCTCCCCATACGAAAGCTGTAAAAGAAGGTCTAAACACTGGGGATGACCTACTCGGAACCCGTAAAAGAAGGTCTAAACACTGGGGACGACTCACACGGAACCCGTAAAAGAAGGTCTAAACACTGGGGATGACAAACACGGAACCCGTAAAAGAAGGTCTAAACACTGGGGATGACCAACACGGAACCCGTAAAGACCCATCCCTACACTGGGGACGACCTTCACGGAACCCGTAAAGACCCATCCCCATACTGGGGACGGCTCACACGGAAGCCGTAAAAGGTCATCCCAACACTTGGGACGGCAAAC
>Charlie_p2__coassemble_1027_pt1 | contig 44157 bp, 33 predicted proteins | sample Charlie_p2__metabat2_high_PE_008 | metagenome-assembled genome bin Charlie_p2 | reverse complement strand
GTATGGATGGGGCTAACCTGGCAGGAGTCGATGCCCTTGAAGCGGTGGATGGCACGAGTGAAGTCGAACCAGGAGCAGACTCCCTCGTTGCTGAAATGGTAGACACCGGGAACAATGCCCTTGTCGACGGCGGTAAGGATGACCTGAGCGAGGTCGCGGGCATAGGTGGGGGTGCCAATCTGGTCGAAGATGACGCCAAGTTGTTCGCGCTCTTTGCCGAGACGAATCATGGTCTTGACAAAGTTGTTGCCGAAGGTGGAGTAGAGCCAGGCTGTACGGATGACCATCGATCCGGCGCAGGAGCGGATGACGCTTTCTTCGCCGGCGAGCTTGGTGCGTCCGTAGACGGTGTTGGGGCTGGTGGCATCTTCTTCCTTGTAGGGTACGTGACCGGTGCCGTCAAAGACGTAGTCGGTTGAGACTTGAATCATGGTTCCGCCTACAGAGGCTACGGCTTCGGCCAAGTAGCCCGGCGCAATGTGGTTCAGCAGGTCGCAAAGCTCGGGTTCGCTCTCGGCTTTGTCGACGGCGGTAAAGGCGGCACAGTTGATGACGACGGAGATGTGATGTTGCTCGATAAAAGCATAGACTGCTTTGCGGTCGGTGATATCAAGCTCTTTGACATCGGTGAAATGAAATTCGCACTCGTCTTCATATTTCGGGGCGAGCAAGCGGAGCTCGCTACCTAACTGGCCATTGGCACCAGTAACTAATATCTGTTTCATGGGAGGATATCTTTGAAAGTTTTATTCGTTGGGAGAAAAGGATGAGCGACTGCGCTTTCCCTACAGTTCAAGCGGTTCCGCCTTGTCCTTGAAGTAATAGTCAGAGAGCTGTCCGAGCAAGGTCGAAACGTCTTTGGCAGCGCGTTGTGTGGATTCGCTCACAGTTTTGCCTTGCAGGCGGAGCACCATTAAGCCGTAAAGGAAGTCGAAGCAAGTTTCGAGTTCGGGCTCGTCGGGACAGCCGTTGGCCGGGGCTTCGTCGGCGGTAGAGGGAGCCGTTTTACTCTTACTGCGAAGTTCTACGATATAGGGGAGTACCTTATAATACATTTCGCGGTAGTAAGGGAAATGGGAGGAGCGGAGCAACGCGTTGTGGAGTTCGGTCAGTTCCTGCAGGATGTTGCAACAGAGCTGAAGGTGACCGTGAACTCGTTTGCCTTCGCTACGCATCATCTCACAAAGGTCGGCATACCATTGTGCCATTCGGGCACGTTGGTCGTCACTGATCTGAAACTGGCTGAGGTACTCGTTGCGTATGCGGTCTTCGTTGCAATCGTAGACACGGAGGAGGTCTTCTACCTGCCAGAGGTAGAGGAGGTATTCCGCGCGATTGGTCTGCTTGAGTTTGTCTGCTATAATCATAGAGGGGAATTTCGTAGAGAATGGATGAAGGACGACGGGGTAGGAGATGAGCAACCTACACCTATATATATAAGAGAAGCCTCGTGGGCCGGTGGGGCAGTGTATGACCGATACCGAAGCTGGTAGGTAGCATTCGCACCAGGGAGCTTTACTTTCGTAAACCATCCGCTTTGCTCTTAAGGTGAAACGGAAGGACTCGTTCCGGACGTCGGAGGTGACACCTTAATATAAAGAAAGATTGAAGAGCGTCATGGCGGCGTAGACCATGGAGGCGGCCAGGACGATGCTACCGATGGTGCAGTTAAGCCGCAGAATGCCTCGCAGACCAAAGGAGCTGCGCATCTTGTTGATGACATAGGTCAAGCCCAACCACCACAGCATGGCACCCGCTACGATGGACAGGTAACCGACGCATTGCCCGAAGAGATTGCCCGGGATGACGAAGGTAAGCATGTTGTAGAGGGCGATAAACAGAAAAATAATGAGGGGATTGGAGAGGGTGACCAAAAAGGCCGTCGTGAAGTTGTGGATAAGGGTTCCTTTGCTCTTAGGCGACGGACGCAGACACTTGCGTGGGTCGGTGCGGAACATGTAGATGCCAAAGATAAAGAGCATCAAGCTACCGATGAGTTTGAGCCAAAAAATATTTTGTTCTTTGTCGATAAAATCCATGACAAAGGACATACCGAAACCGGTGATGAGGGCGTAGATGATATCACTCAAGGCAGCCCCTGCACCCGTGACGATGCCGTATGCACGCCCCTTTTGCATGGTGCGCTGAATACATAGGATGCCTACCGGACCCATCGGAGCGGAAGCAATAATGCCTACGAGCAAACCTTTTGCAATCAATAAAAGGGGACTGGCGAATTCGATGAAGATATTATTCATAGTGGGAAGTGACGAGTCAGAATCTCTGCAAAAGTACAGAAATCCCTATGAATGTCAAAATGTGGCCGTGGTGGATTGGACGGGGAAACTGGGCTGCCTGAAAGGGGAAGGAATCAGGCGAACCTTTAAGAAGTGTACTAAAAAAAGCCGAGATATGCAAACAGTGTATGCATATTTGTTGTATTTTTGCCCCATCTTTTCTTACATTCAACTTAAAGCATAATTCTATGGAATTTGACGTAGAAAAACCCTATGTAATCGGCCTGGATATGGGCGGTACGAATTCCGTGTTTGGCATCGTTGATCAACGCGGTAATATAAAGTCTCAAACGGTAATCTCAACGCGTGGTTATGCGGAGTTCTCGGACTATGTAAAGGCTTCGGTAGAAGCCCTTCAACCGGCTCTCGACACGATTGGCGGTATCGAAAAGGTGCGCGCTATTGGTATCGGTGCGCCCAACGCTAATTATTATACAGGCGTGATTGAAAAGGCTGCCAACTTGGTTTGGAAGGATGCAGTTCCCTGCGCTCAGATGTTTGAAGATGCTTTGGGTATTCCCTGTCGTGTGACGAACGATGCCAATGCAGCGGCCATGGGCGAAATGGCTTATGGTGTGGCTCGCGGCATGAAGAACTTTATGATGATTACGCTCGGTACGGGTGTGGGTTCGGGTATCGTTGTCGACGGTAAGGTGGTCTATGGTAGCGACGGCTTCGCTGGCGAATTGGGTCATGTTATCATTGACCGCAGTGAGAACGCTCGTACTTGTGGCTGTGGTCGCAAGGGCTGTCTCGAAACCTATACTTCGGCAACGGGTGTGGCACGTACGGCACGCGAAATGCTCGAGAGGAGCACGAAGCCGAGCTTGTTGCGTGAACTCGATCAGGAGAAGATTACTTCTTACGATGTGTTCGTAGCCGCTGAAAAGGGTGACGAAATTGCGCGTGACATCTTTGAATTTACGGGTCGTATGCTCGGTATGGCTTGTGCTGACTTTGCAACGTTCAATACGCCCGAAGCCTTTGTGTTCTTCGGCGGTCTGACGAAGGCAGGTGAATATTTGATGGAACCCTTGCGCAAGGCTTACGACGAAAACGTACTCAGCATCTATCGTGGTAAGGCGAAGCTCTTGATTTCAGCCTTGAATGGTAGCGAGGCGGCTGTTCTCGGTGCCAGTGCACTGGGTTGGGAGTAATTCCTTAACGGATTAGCTTGCCAGAAGACCTTGAGGATGTCGATGTCCTCAAGGTCTTCTGGTGCTTTAGTGCAAAAGCTTATTTCTGACTCTCAACGAATGGAGACAACCTTTGCTTTGTCTGAGAATATGCTTGGAACTTTAGCTTCGAAGCAAGTCGTTTGGTTGTCAGTCTGCGCCATGTTTCGTCTCATCTGAAACGCAGTTATTTCTCCTGTTTTTCGATTTAGAATCGGTTTGAATGATGCTTTTTCTTGGAAAATCAGCATAAAAAGGTTGTTGATACTTGTTTATTCAAGAGAAATGCTTACTTTTGCACCCGCAATTTTGCAACGAAAACATTTATTAATTCATTACACTTATGATGAATCAGTACGAGACCGTTTTCATTATGACTCCCGTTTTGTCTGACCAGCAGATGAAGGAAACGGTCGAAAAGTTCAAGGGTGTTCTCACCAGCAATGGTGCCGAGATCATCAATGAAGAAGAGTGGGGCCTCAAGACGATGGCTTATCCCATTCAGAAGAAGTCCACCGGTTTCTACCAGCTTCTCGAGTTCAAAGCTACGCCCGAAGCCTTGGCTAAGTTGGACATCGCTTTCCGTCGTGACGAGCGCGTGATCCGCTTCCTTACGGTGAAGCTCGAAAAGTATGCGGCAGAGTATGCTGCAAAGCGTCGTAACAAGTTTAATAAGAAGGAGGACTAAACATCATGGCACAAGCACAATCTGAAATTCGTTATTTGACCCCTCCCACTGTGGATGTCAAGAAGAAGAAGTATTGCCGTTTCAAGAAGAGCGGTATCAAGTACATTGACTATAAGGATCCTGAATTCCTTAAGAAGTTCTTGAACGAGCAGGGTAAGATTCTTCCCCGTCGTATCACGGGTACTTCTTTGAAGTATCAGCGTCGTGTGGCACAGGCTGTTAAGCGTGCTCGTCACTTGGCTCTTCTTCCCTTCGTAACCGATTTGATGAAATAATAACTGAGGAGGTAATAAGATATATGGAAATCATTTTGAAAGAAAACGTTATTGGTCTGGGTTATAAGGACGATATCGTGACTGTAAAGGATGGCTACGGCCGTAACTACCTTATTCCTACTGGTAAAGCTATTATTGCATCTGAGTCTGCAAAGAAAGTCTTGGCTGAAAACTTGAAGCAGCGTGCTCACAAGCTCGCTAAGATCAAGGCTGACGCTGAAGCTCTCGCAGCTAAGTTGTCTGCTATCGAGCCTTTGAAGATTGCTACGAAGGTTAGCGCAACGGGTGCTATCTACGGTTCTGTAACGAATCTCCACATCGCTGAAGAGCTCGCTAAGTTGGGCTTCGAGGTTGATCGCAAGATTATCGTTCTCAAGGACGTGAAGGAAGTTGGTTCTTACCACGCAACTGTAAAGCTTCACAAGGAAGTTTCTGTTGAGATTCCTTTCGAAGTTGTTGCTGAAGCTGAAGCTTAATTTTGCTCATAGCAAATCTTTATTCATAAGAGTGTCGCAACCTATACGGGCTGCGACACTTTTTTGTTGGATGGAGTGGCCGTGTGGCGTGGCTTTCTGTCAGGGAAAATGGATGACGATGTGATGGCGGAGACAAGACGATGCCTTATGGAAGAGCTGTTGATGTTTCCGTTCGCTTTTGCTTTCCCCTGGGGAGGAAGCACCTGCTTGAATGCAGGTCTTCGTGCTGAGACCGCAAGGTATACTCTCCAAATTAGAATTTCTATGCGATATTTCATCTTTCTCTCTTTCGATGGTACGGCTTACCATGGTTGGCAGGTACAACCGAATGCAGTAAGCGTGCAGCAGAAATTGAATGAGGCGTTGTCTACCTTGCTGCGCCAATCCGTAGAGGTAACTGGAGCCGGCCGAACTGATGCCGGAGTGCATGCACACTGCATGGTGGCACATTTTGATACGGCAGAGGCTGTCGACGGGGCTTGGTTAACGCATAAGCTTAACCGCTTGTTGCCGGCTGACATCAGTGTGAGCCATATCAGGCAGGTGCGCGACGAGGCGCATGCGCGATTTGATGCGAAAGCTCGTACTTACCATTATTGGGTCTATACGCAGAAGAATCCGTTTCGCCGCCAGTATGCTACCCGCATAACTTATCCGTTGGACTTCGAAAAAATGAATGAGGCGGCGCAATATCTCTTGCAGGTAAAGGACTTCACCAGTTTTTCGAAGCTACATACCGATGCGAAAACAAACTTCTGTAAGGTAACGAAGGCGGAATGGACGCAGGTTGAACCTGATTTGTGGCGATTTGAAATCACGGCAGACCGTTTCTTGCGCAACATGGTGCGCGCCGTAGTGGGAACGCTTGTTGAGGTGGGTCGTGGCAAACTTAGCTTAGATGAATTTCAACAAGTAATAGCTCGTAAAGATCGTTGCGCGGCAGGCGATTCGATGCCCGGCAATGCCCTCTCACTCGTGCGAGTTGTTTATGACGAAGAACTCTTTGTATGATGTGGATTGCTTTAGCTTTTCTCTCGGCTTCGCTGCTCGGACTCTATGATGTAGCCAAGAAGCAGTCCTTGCGTGACAATGCTGTGTTGCCAGTCTTGATGATCAATACGGCTGTTTGCGCTCTCTTCTTTCTTCCTTTGATTTTAGCCTCTTCGTTGGGCTGGAGTACGGTGATTCCGGAAGCTAGTTGGGAAGCCCATCGTTTGGTTTTGCTTAAGGCCTTGATCGTATTGTCCTCGTGGGTGTGTGGGTATTATGCCATGAAGCATTTGCCGTTGACCCTGGTGGGGCCTATCAATGCAACCCGACCGGTGATGACGTTGGTGGGAGCCTTGCTTATTTACGGAGAATCCTTGAACGGCTGGCAGTGGGCCGGTGTGTTATTGGCACTCTTGTCTATCTTTTTGCTCAATCGGAGCGGGAAGAAGGAAGGGATTCGTTTTACCCACAATATTTGCATCTTGCTGTTGGTGCTTGCAGCAGTATTGGGTGCGATGAGTGGTTTGTACGACAAGTACCTCATGGCTCCCGTGTCTGCAGGAGGTGCCGGATTGGATCGTTACTTTGTACAAGGTTGGTACAATCTCTATCAAGCATTGATGATGGGCGCGGTAATGGCCTTAATTTGGTATCCCACGCGCCACCGCACGACACCTTTCCGTTGGCGTTGGAGCATCCTATTCATCTCTATCTTCTTGACTCTGGCCGACATGGCATATTTCTATGCTCTCAGCAGTCCCGACGCATTGATAGCCGTCGTTTCGATGGTACGCCGAGGCAGCGTTCTCGTTTCCTTCCTCTTCGGTGCCTGGCTCTTTCACGAAAAAAATCTTCGTGCCAAAGCCTTCGACCTTTTCTTGGTCCTCCTCGGCATGGTTTGCCTGTATGTGGGGACACGGTAGGGGGGAAATGTCGCTCGGCTGAAATGTCTTACACAAAAACCTACCCTGAAAGCGGCCTGAAGAGGTTGGCTTTTAGGGTAGGTTTTTGTTTTTAGTCGATGGAGTGGTGACGGAAATCCGGAATCTCAACGGGTACGCCCCCTTGTTCGGCAGAGCGTTGTGACAGTTCCGCCAGACAAGACCATTCGGCCGCATCGTATACGTCGATGTCGAGGGGAAGGCCCTGGCGTAGGCACTCGATTAGACGGACATCCATGGCGTAATTCATCTCGTTGGGTACGCCTTTGGCATGACCTTCGTGCCATCGTTGGGCAGCTGGTGAAGTGGCATAGTGTGCCATTTCATGAAGGGCTGCTTCGCCTGTCAGGGCTTCTGTTCCCGAGCGTTGTAGGGTGGGGACAGGATACTTCTGTACAAAAGCTTGCGTGCCACAAACGGTTTGCATGCGGCTGTAAGGACGGGGAGTCGTCACGTCGAGTTGAAGTAAGATGGTTACTCCTTGGGCTGTGCGGATCAGCGAAGTATTGACTTTACCGATTGCTTCTCCCTGTTCGTTGGATACACCTTGCGCAGTAAGAGATACGAGAGAGATCATGCGGTCGTGACGGTGAAAACCTAGGAGTTGAGCAATCGGACCAATGCCGTGCGTGGGGTAGGGGTTGCCGCCGTGTTGGCAGCACGAATGTTCTAACCAATAGCGACGTGTGTCGGTCAGCTGTCCCTGTCGATTGGCAGGTAGGGTTAAATCGTGGATGTAAGCACCTTCGCAATGCGTAATGGTACCGAAGTCGCCGCGACGGTGCATTTCTAATGTTTCCAGGGCAAAAAGGTCGTAGCAACAGTTTTCCGTCATGAAGCAATGGCGTTGCGTAGCCTCGGCTGTGTGAACCAATTGCCAGCATTCAGACAGGGTGGTAGCGGCTGGCACTTCTACTGCTACGTGTTTGCCGCATTCCATTGCTTCCACAGCCATCTGCGTGTGTGTTGTCCATTCGGTACAGATGTAGACGAGGTCAACATCTGCTTTGCGACAGGCTTCTTTCCATCCTTCCTCACCAGTCAGCTGTTGGGCTTCGGGACGTCCCGAAGAACGAAGAGCCTGATTGGCTATTTGCAGTCGCTCAGTATCGAGATCAGCGATGTAACGTATTTCAGCTCCTTCGATAAAGGCGTATCGTTCGAGGGTCTTCATACCTCGCTGTCCCAGTCCGATGAGTGCGATGCGGACAACGGGAATGGGTGGACAGGAAAGTTGGAAAACAGACTTTGCCATGGGATTAGGGTGCGTGAAAGAGGATGGAACAAATGAAGATTAAACAAAAAGTGGACGCATCGATGAGACGCATCCACTTAGTCACTTGGGTGTTACCTTACCCTTTGATAAGAAATATCTATAATGAGAACCGTTTAAGTTTGGTATTACTTGCGGCTCTTACCGTAGCGGCTCATGAACTTGTCTACACGACCTGCCGTATCTACGAGCTTAGACTTACCAGTGTAGAAGGGGTGAGACGTGCTAGAGATTTCAAGCTTTACAACGGGATAAGTTTCGCCTTCAAATTCAACCGTATCAGTGGTCTTGCAGGTTGAACGTGAGAGGAACATGTCACCGTTACTCATGTCCTTAAATACTACGGGGCGATAATTCTCAGGGTGAATACCTTTCTTCATTTTGCTATAGCTTTATTATGGGTTATCAAATTGTTTGGTAACAACTTAGTGTAATGGTCTAAATCGCCTGCAAAAGTACGAATAATAATCGAAAAGGCAAGAGCTGAGGCTAATTTGTGTGGGGAGTAGGGAGACGAAATATGCTATTTTTCAATGCTTCGGGAGTCGCTGCAGGGGATAATGGTGACTGTGGACTAGGTGGATGATGAGGAAGGGGACGACGGGATGGGGGATGAACACGAGGGAAAGGGAATTAGAAGCCATCGGTTAAAGAGTGAGGTTAGCAAGAAGTTTGCGGTGCGAGTGAAGGCATCGGTCTGGTTGGGGAAAGAGGCAGGATGGTGTGGATGTGAGGGGGATAAATCGGTTGCTTCCTTTCCTTGTTCGGGTTCAAACACTACCTTTGCAGGCATGAAAAGAAAACGATGGATATTGCTGAGTAGTTTCTTCTGTGTGGCAAGTTGTTTGTCGGCACAGGGAATTGACTCTTTGTTTGCCAAAGTTCCGCAACAAATTTTGCCTTTGCTCAACCGCACGTCGAAGTTGGACTTGCTGGACCTTTATAACAGTGGACTGCCTGCAAAGGCAGAGAATCTGTATGGCGGGCAATCGGAGATGACGAAGAAGACGGCAGACTTTTTGTCGTTGAAGACGACGGAGTCGGGTGAGTGGCAGATGAAGATGTTGCCGTATGAGGACGATTCGATGCTCGTTTGTGTCTATTCGCATAAGGCGGTGGGCACTTCGTCAGTCATAACAGCCTATCGGTGCAATTGGACCAAATTGAAGTTGGCCTTTCCGCGTCCGAGTCTGTCTGATTTTTGGTTGCCTGTCAATCCGCTTTCTCAGATGGAAAGTCAGATGTTGAACGCCACTTTACAAGAGGTTCCCATTGAGGTATCGCTTTGCGATTCTGCAGCCTTGCTTACTTATCGGGTGAGCTTGGAAGGATTGTCAAAGGAGAACCGCGAACAAGCTGTTTCGTGTGTGAAACCTTTAACCTATGCGTGGGATGCCGAACGCAAGCTTTGGATAAAGCGTGAGGAACAAGCGAAAGAAGCTGGAAAGTAAGCGGGAGTTTAAATCCGCTGGGGGAGGCGAGCAATAGAAAACGCGTATCAGTCCGTTGGGGGCAATCGACCGTAGCGAACTGATACGCGTTTTCTATTTTGTAGGCTCATCGGTGAGCACATGTGTGAATGGCCGGGAGTACGTTTCCCACTCATTAATCCTTCTCAATCAAGACTACAGCGTAGGCAGAGATACCTTCTTCGCGTCCGGTGAAGCCCAGCTTCTCGGTAGTGGTAGCCTTGATGTTGACATCTTCCTCGTCGATTTGGAGCAACGGAGCCAAAGTCTGTTGCATGGCGGGAATATGCGGATTGAGTTTCGGACGTTCCGCGCAGACTGTGGCGTCGACGTTGCCAATGCGCCAACCCTTTTCAGCCAAGAGGCGAACGGTGTGAGTCAAGAGCACTTTGCTGTCGATGCCTTTGTACTGAGGGTCGCTGTCGGGAAAGTGAAAACCGATATCGCGCAAACCAGCCGCCCCGAGCAGGGCATCGCAGATGGCATGGATGAGTACGTCGGCATCACTGTGACCTAAAAGGCCGAGTGTATGGTCTATACGAATACCGCCTAACCAAAGGTCGCGGTCGGGGACGAGACGGTGAACGTCAAATCCCATTCCTACTTTTATCTTCATTATCTTCTTCTTCCTATGAGATCACGAATGCCGTCGAAGTCGAACGCAAGCGATACGCGCAGCGTTTGGTCGAGCGGGTTAGAAGGACTGGTTGCAATGACGTAACCCGCATCGATGGCGAGTACGTTCATGCGGAAACCAGCACCAACGGTAGCATACTTACGGTTGCCCTGCATCTTGCTTTCATGATGATAGCCCGCACGAAGGGTGAACTTCTCGTTGTATACGTATTCCATACCGATACCGAAGTTGATCTCTTCCATTTCACCCTTAAAACCGCGTTCGGAGTCACCGAAGGAGGTAAAGATACCGCCGATGGACGACTTGTTATAGTAGTCCTTTTCGAGGCGTTCCTGGTATTCGTTGTCATCTTCATCGGCTCCCTTGAGCGGCATGGAGGGAACGAGCAGTTTGTTGATGTCAGCCGAGAAAGCAATGCGGTTGTACTCGTTGATGGGAATCATGTAGCTCAAACCTAAGCGGAGGTTGGTCGGGATGAAGTGAGAATAGTCGTCACCGTAGGAAATTTTGCTACCGATATTATTGATGTTCAAACCCCAGGAAAGCTGGCATTCGCGCTGGCCCATCATGACATACGTATTGTAATACAAGGCAATGTCGGCAGCAAAGGCAGAACCGGGTGAAGTCTCGTTGTCGTAATGGCCCGAGAGGTCGGAATAGATGTAACGCATGGCTACAGCGGCCGAGAACTTCTCACTCAACATACGGGAGTAAGCCAAGTCGACTCCCAATTCGTAAGGCTTGACTGTCATGTCGCCTGCAGAAACTTCACCGAGCGTGAAGTAACGGAGAGAGGCACTCAATGCCTGGTAATCGCCAAGACGCACGTAACCGGCAGCATCGAGCAAGGCGATGCCCGTCGTTAACTTGCGGAGCCACGGAGTGTAATTGATGGCAAAGCCTGCACGGGAAATGGTGAAGGGATATTTGGCAGGGTTCCAATACTGTGAGTGTACGTCGGGATCGGTTGCGGCACCCACATCACCCATACCGCCAGCGCGTGCATCGGGGGCAATGGTCTGCGATACAACGGCGGTACGCACGGGGTTAAACTGGTCGCGCACTTCGTCGTCAGCCTGTAGCGGTGTGGCTGCGAAGGCGAGCGCGAGCGGAAGGATATGTTTTGTCTTCATTGTCTGAGGTAAGTATGGATGAGGAATGCGAGGCGGCCGAAGCCGCACTCGGTTCATTAAAACGCAGAGGGGGGAAAATTATTGTTTGCCTTGCCAATTTGCTACTGAATGAGCAAACGGCGGGTTGATGTTTCCTTTCCGCCCTTTTTACTCCGGTAGAAGTAGACACCAGGCTCGAGACGGTTGCCTGCGTAGTCGGTCAGATTCCAGACGGTTGACACGTAGCGATTGCCGGCAGGCACTTTGAGTGTGCGGTGCCATACGCGCATACCGTGTGTGTTGTACACTTCTGTGGTTATCTGTGTGTCTGCTTCTTCTGGACCAGCCAATGTGGTGACCAGGTTGGTCGCAACCGAAGGTACATCGACCGATGAGATTACCTCAAATTTCGGTTCGGCTTGATCGCCAACTACAAAGTCGAGCGAGGTCGTTGTGGCGTTGTCAAATACGTCCCAGACACGGAACGTCACGCGGTGGCGGCCCGGCGTGAGTCCTTCCATCGGATAGGAAACCAGTCCTTTGCTGTAAGAACCATAGTCGAAGCTAAAGAAGTCGTTGAGCGTGCGCGTGGTGCTCGGGTCGTTGTCCAACCACATTTCCATATCGTGACCTAAGTTGCCGCTGAGGAGCGAGATGCCCGAGGAATCGTTGATGGCGGCATAGAAGGTCGGTGAAGCATTCACTTTTGCTCCGCTGGCAAAGTCGGGTGTGTTGAGATAAAGGTAGACATCCGGACCGAGCGTGTCGGTTTGTGTCACATCGGCCGTTCCGTAGAAGCAGAATTGTTTGAAACTGCCGTTGAGTTCCGACGTACCGTCCTTTTTCACTGCGTATAGAGAGAGCAATCCTTCCTTTTGTTGGAAAGCAATGCCGCGCGGAACAATGAATTCCAAGGCAAAGCGTCCAGCCTTGACTTCGACCGTACCCTCAAAGAGCGTTTGGGTGTAGTCCGTAAAGCTGAGTCGTTTGCCTCCCTTGTTGTCTTGTCCCTTACAGGTAATCCGTTGAGAGGGAGCAAAGACTGTTCCCGAGAGGGTACCGTCGTAACTCGTGTCGGGCGTGGTTGCCATCGCGTCAGCATTGACGTAGCCCGTGAGGCGCACTTTCTGCCCGATGCGCAACTCGGTCATGCCCGTTCCCTTGATTGCCTCGCCATTGATGCTGTCAATGCGGATGCCCGGGTCGGGATAAGACAGGCAGAGCGCAGGGTCGCCCATGAGGATGTACTTCAGTTTGTTGATGGTCTGATCCGTGCCGATGGGTAATCCCGTGTTATTGATGAGTTCGCATTTCGTAAGGCGGAGCGCTTCGCCCAGACTGTGACGGTTGCCCGCAGCATCTTTACCTAAGGCAAACTCCATAAAGCCCATGTTGAGCGAGCGGTTGTAGTTGGCAAACACCGAGCGTGCGGCACACACGACTGCCACCGCCGGACCTTCGGGTGCAAAGAGCGCGTTGCGTCCGATGTCGTCGATAGCTTGGTCGTAAGGCGTGATTTCGCACGAAGCGAACACCCACACGGGCTGAGCCTTCCCCACGTTTTCATACATCTGTTCCTTGGTATAGAAGAACTTGTGCGAGATGCGATCGGGACTGCCGTGACCATTGTAGTTGAAAATCAGTGAACCCTGCTTAACCAGTGTCTTAATCTTCTCTGTGGCCTCGGGGTAAGTCAGTCCCTTCGCGGTGAGCGTAGGAGTATAGACATCGGGATAAAGGCGGCGCAGGAGGAAGTTCGCGTTGGCCGATTTCTTGACCGTGTTGGCCACTTCCTGGGCGTCGTTCATGTGCAGGTTGTCGTCGCCCACATCGGCGATGGCCCACATGCGGTTTTTCCAAATACCCGGATTCTCGTTGCGAAAGTAGCGCAGTGTTTGGTCGACCAACCATTTGGCTTTATCTTCTGTGTGGCAGACAAAGCGTCCAATGCCGAGGTCTATCTTCTCAACCGTCATGCGCTTACCCTCCTCGTCATCCAACAGTCCGTAGAAGTCATCGGTCACGAAACTGTGGAGGGTTCCGATGGTATATTCCGTGCTGGAATAGAGATCCTTATAGTGTCGCTCGAAAGCCAACAAGTAGTCGTCGGGCGACGTTCCCTTCCAGTCCGACGTAATCATGCGGTTGTCATAGGAACAGTCGCCGAAGAGCAACAGGTAACGCGGTGCATCTTCGGGTCGTTGTGCCCGGTCGTAGAGCATCTTCAAGTAGCGGCGATAAGCGGAGGCATCGGGTGTACCCGAAGAAAATTCGTTGTAGAGCTGGTCGGCACGTACCACCTTCACGCGCAGTTTGCTGTGGTTGCGGTGTGCTTCTGCCAGTCGTTCGGCTTCAGCCGTCAGTTTGCCCGAAGCGGGAACAATGATGACATAGTCCAGGCAACTGTCGGCATGAAGATCTTGGTTGGCAATTTCTCCCACTACTTCGGGGGCGGGATAGGAACCTTCGGTATTGACCACAATGAAGCGGTCCTTGCCCGTCGGAGCTTGTGCCGTGTAAGTCGAGCCGTTGAGTGAACCGGGCAGAGCAGCTACGGTTTCTTCCGCATTGCCCAGTCGCCACACTTGGGTATGAGCATCGGCCGAAGCCACTTCCAAACGGACAGCCGCGCTTTCGGTCGTCGTAAACGGAGCGGTAGTATAGGCCGTCGAGAGGTGTTGTGGATAGGTTGTTGAGAGGTAGTTCAAGCGTCCCGTGTATGCCGTCTTGACCGTAAACGTTTCCTCGCTTTCCAATTCCGTCGTAAAGGAATGCTGATAGCCGCGGGCTGTCTCGCCGGTTTGCGTAATGTTCAGTTGCCCCGTAGCCACCCGTTTCGAGTTACTGCCTTGGGTGATGGTAAAGGCAATGCGGTTGGTCGTACTTTGGGCTGAAAGGTCGTAGTAAACCTTACACTTGCCCCCTGTGTGACCAGGTAGGGCGAGTTTGAACTTAGGGCCGTCAATCAGGTCTTTTGAGTCATAAAAGTCCCGGCCGCCGCCGTACCATACGAAAGCATCGTTGTCAAACTTCGTAAATGCCTTCACCGTGTTGACCGTTTGTGCCGTCGAGGCAGGAGCTTCGAGCGTAGGGAAGGGATCGGGCTGTTCGCCTTCGGTGAGGAAGTAATAGCTGTGCGAGGAGAAAGTGTTGGTCAGAAAAGAGCCGTCCTCGTTCCATGTAGTCAGTCCTTCGGCAAAGAAAAGTACAGAACCTTTGCGTCGGTAGAGCGGCACTTCGTTGAGGTCGTCGATGACCGCATCTTTCCCTGTAAATTTCAATACGTCGGGCAGCAAGCGACCGCCGTAGCCGTAGAGCTTGACGCGTGTGGGGTCTGCAAATCCCATGTCGCGGAGCTGTTGGTCGGTCAGTTGGTAGAGTCCTTCCTTCTCTACACGTATCTTCACCCATTTCCCTTGTGCCAGCACCGAGTGAGCGGCGTAGCGGGTGCGTTGTTCCGCCTTGGTCTGGAGTGCGGCTACTTTGTGGTAGATGCCTTTAAGGGGCGAAAGGGTGCGTACTTTCAGTTCATAGTTTCTGACCTTCATCCATTTACCGTCACGCAGAACGACCGGTGTAAAGACCACATCGGCCAGCGTCTCGCCGCGCGACACGGTGCGCGTCACGTGAAAGCGCACCTCCGAATCGGGCACAAAGCCTTGCGCCGAGAGTTCATCGCGCTCCTTGGCTGAGAGCGCAACGAATTCGGGATATTCCATGTAAATCTGTATCGAATCCGAGGGCAGTAGCTTTCCGAGGTTGAATTGCGCCGTTTCGACTCCTTGCAGAGTTTGGGGCGCAGTCGCAGGCTGTCCCCACAACGGAGTGGCACAGGTCAGCGAGGCGGTCAGGATGAGCCGAGAAAATAGTTTCATAGGATGAAGTAGCAGATTATTTGACATTGAAGGAAAGGAGGGCTTCCCCGTTGAGGCTAAGCGTAAGGTGGTCGTCAATGGCTACCGTGCGCTCAGCTACGGGCAGGGGGAAGAGGAAGAGGTCTCCTTGACGCAGCGTGTAGTGCGTACTGATGTGCGCAATGGCGCGGTGGGCTTCTGTGAGGAAGTCGGCAGGTACCAGGCCCGTTGTCGTATCCTCGTTTATGTACAACGCAACGGAGCTTTCTGGAGCAAAATGACCGTTGGTAGTTTCAGCTACGGCTACGGCATTGTCAAAGCCCACAGCAATGTCCCAAGGTTGACCTTCTTGGCGTAATTGTTCGAGTAGATCGTGTGCTACGAAGTGTACTCCGAGGCTGATTTGTTCCGCTTGATAATAGCGCGGAACGAAGCGTTCGCCGATACTTCGCCCGAGTCGTGTGATGCGGATGACGGCACAGAGTTGGGCGCGACAGTCTTGCGTAAAGTCGGGGATGAAGAAGGGACGTTTCTGTATGAGCAGTGCGGTGTCGGGGACAGTCAGCACGCTGGGAAGGGGAGAAAGGAGACGGAAAATCTTCATAGGAGGGAGTTGTCAGTGAAGGAGAGTGTGAGAGAAAGGATACCCCACGGGCAAATCCGCACAAGGAATCAAGTGCAGAGATGGCCGCGCGGTTTACGAGCATACAGCAAGTGCCTTGCAATGTGTACTCGTCGTTGACGAGAACACATCTGTAGGGTAACAATGTGTACTTGTAGGTGACGAGAACACATCTGCAAGGTAACAATGTGTACTCGTAGGTGACGAGAACACATTGTAAAGCTCTCTTTGTGTATTCTTCCACCACGAGGACACATTGCGGATGTACACATGGCTTACTTCGCCAAGTCTGCACCAGTCCTTATCGGTTGAGCATAAACTTCAAGCTGATGCCGAAGTCCTGCGTTGTGACAGGGTAGGACGACGAGGTGAGCAAAGGCTTGTTCATCTGTCGGTCGTAGTAGCCCGTCAATGTGAGGAACTTGCTCAGTGCGTAGTCGGCCGAGAAGGACACCTGTACAGCCTTGTTACCACTTGTGGCTTGCGTGAGTTGGGTCAAGATGTCGCGGTTGAAGGCACTCTGATTGCGGAAGGTAATGTCCAAACGCAGGTTGAGGTCGTTCGCAAAGCCTTGGCTGTTGGTGGTCGTTTGCTTCTTCGCACCCGTACCCTTACTCTTCGATCGCACCGTTTTCTTGGGGGCAAAAAGGTTGAGGTCCGCAATCTTGTAACCCAGTCCGATGACAAAGTCATTCGAACGCGTTTCGTTGATTTGTTGCGACGTCATGCTCAGCATCAGTACACGGGTGCGGCGCATTTCCATCTTGGCAGTAATGTTATTCTGGAACGTCATGTCGATACCAAAGAGCGGCGAGAAGCTTTCGTTGATGCTCACTGTCGACACGTCGTACATGCAGCTCGGGATGGGGTTGCCGCTGGCCACATCGTTGATGAAGCCAAAACCATTCATGTATTCCATGTAGCTCGTAAACGTGTTGTACGAACCTACGGAGTAAACACTCTTGTAGGAGTGGTTGAGGTTGAAGCTCTTGAAGACCTTCTTCATGCGCGGTAACTTCGAGAGTCCGCCGTAGGTAATGTTCCAGTTGGGCAGGAGTTTGGTCAGTGCGGGGAAGATGTCCAGCCCTGTGTTGCCTGAAGTATAGGCATCAAGGAAGGCGGGAATCATCACCTCGGGTGCATAGCGGCTAACTGTACCGTTGGCGGGGTCGAAGGGCTTGCCTGCCAATTCGGTTCCAGCGGGATAGGTTGCCCCCTTGTAGAGGTTTTCAACTCGCTGGCGATAGCCGTCAAGCGACTGGACAAACTTCGAGAACGACTTACTCTTATAGCCCTTATCGGGTGAACCCATCTTCTCGAAGGCAGAACCAATGGAGATGGTTGTCATCGAGAAGGAACCCGTTTCGGTCGTAGGCATACCGTCGAACATGTACTGAATGCTGCGGTTGCGCGTAGAGTTCCACGAAGCGTTGAGGTCAATCTTGACATCGCGGAAGGGTTCGAGGGTGGCACGGAGTTGCAAGGACTCGGTGAGGTTGGACGTGGCGGGCGTGATGATACTGTCGGCCATCATCAACCAACCACGTTCGGCGGCGCGGCGCACATAGTCCTCGCCCGTCATACCAAAGGCAAAGTCGAGGCCGGGAGCCAGTCCGGCTCCGGCACCGTTAGTCTGACCAAATACGTCGCCAATGGTCGGCATGAAGCCGGGCACACTGAGGTTGAACTTATTGTTGTAGTTGACGTTGACATTGCGCACCATCATGAGGAAGCGCGTACCCATTTGCAATGCCTTGTACCAACCTTGGTCTTCCTTGCGGCGGCGTGGCGTGACGGTCACTTTGACGCGGGCAGTGTCCTTAGTCAGAATCTCAATCTTATTGTTGTCAAGCACTTTGTAGCGCAGGGGGTAGCGTGTGCCGTCGGGACGAATGGCGGTGACGCGGAGCTTCTTTGACCGTTGGTTGTGGGCAAGCACTTGCGTAGTGTCAGCCTTGAGTACTACTTCCTTTTGGAAGTTCTTCTTCTCTTCCTTCTTGCTCTTTTCCTTCGGTGTCTGTGCATATTTGCGGTTTACCTTTTTGAGGAAAGGCACGTGATTGTAGAGGGTTTCAAGATTGATACGTCCGTTACCCGTAATATTGCGCGAGTTGTTGATGGTATTGCCGAGTGAAGCCCCGTTCTCCAACTCCGTACCGCGTGCCCAGTTGTAAGTACCGTTGTACGAAGCGTCGACGGTGAGCCAGTCGAAGAGTGGCAGGCGGTTGAGCGGCAACTTCCAGGAGAGGTCGAAGTTTTGCTGATACGTGAGCGGACGACCCAACTGCTTAATGCTGTGCCATACGGAGTCCTTCCAGGCCGCATAACGGTCGGGGTAGAGATCCTTGTTGACAGCCGTATAGGGTTGCTCGATTTCAGCGTTTGTACCCGACGAGAAGTTGGCATGAATGTTCTTCGTCAAGTCCCAGCGCAATTGGAAAGAGCGGTTCCACAGGAAGTCGCTCGACCAGGTGAGAGGCAGGCTGCTGTTGTTGCCCGCATTCTCGATGTCACGCTCCTGGAGTTCGTAGTAAGAACGGGTAATGTCGGAGTTGAAGCCGATATTTTGCGGGGCAAAGTTGATGCTCTGCTCCTTGAGTATGCGGAACCACTTCGACTTCTTCTTGCTCTTCTTGAAAGGTTCGAAGGACTTGAAGTTGGGCGACCAGTTGTAGTTGAAGGAGTACTTCCAGTTTTGGTCCTTTTCCCAAGCCGTGGTTTCACCCGTTGTGTGGCGCACGGAGTAAGCATAGCCGAAGGTGAAGTTGGCAGGGTCGTAGGGCATCGTGTGGCGCTTCGTTGCAATGTTGAAACGGGCACCGGTGATGCTGAAGTTCTTGTTGACCACCACCTTCTCGGCAATGTGCTTTAGTGAGTCCTTCTGATGCTTATTAGCAAGGGCATCGAGTGCATCGTCGAGTTCCATGTCCGTGTCAAGCGGATTGTAACGAGGCGAAGTGCGCTGTTTGGAGTAGGAATAATAAATGGGCGCATTGAGTTTCGCCTTCTCAGGCAGGAATTTGCCTGCCTGTACGTTGGTCGTGATGGAGTACTCGTAGAGGTTGTCGTCGCGTCGCTGACTGACGGTTTCCTCCAAACCGCCGAAGCCTTCGGTCTCAATGTGACCTGTGAGGTTGAGTGAGGCTACGTCAGAGAGTTGCAGGTTGAGCTGCGACTGAGCAGCCCAACCGCCCTTGTTGCTGAATTGCTGCAAACGGAGTTCGTTTGCCCAGACTTCGATGTGTTGTACCGTGCGCGACTTATTGCGCACACCAATCATAATGGTACGTACTTCGCCCAACGACGGATTACCCATCACGCTCACCTTGTTGGCGGGACGGGCTGGGTCGTATTCAGAGTAGAGTTGGGCATAGGATGTAAGTCCGAGTGCCTTCTGCTTGTTGCGGTTCTTTTTCGCATCGGTCAGGAGAGAGAGGTCTATGTCCACCATGTTGTTTGCCGGCCATACGATGCGGGCGTTGCCCGGTGTGTCGGCATACTTGTTGGGCGGTGTAATCTTGAGCGGAATTTCGTATTCGTAGAAGTTGCTCTTGTAGTCAGAACCGAGACGGATGAAGACAGACACTTCGCCGTCATTGACCGCCGTTTCGCCCTGGAGCGAGTTGGCGTGGGTAAACATCTGCAAGTGCTTGTAGCGGCGCAGGTCAAGGGTCGTGTTCTTATAGACCGCGCGTGCATCACCCGAAGCGAGCGACTTCACGGTGAGTGCCAGTGACTGTTCGTCGTTTTGCAAGATTTGCGTCTGTCCAGGGTCTTGCACACGGCTGATACCCGGCGGCAAGATGTAGTTGACAGGTTGCTTTTCGTTGTTCTCTTCGAAGTTGACCGCGCTGACTTCGAGCGTACCGCTTGTTTCGGGTGCCTTGCCTTGATAAAGAGCCTGTTCGTAGGCACGCCATTCCCCATGTACGAGGTTGAGGGTAGCCATACGGAGTACGACGGGCTGGGAGAAGCCTGTCATAAACATACGCATGAAGCGGATGGAGGAGAAGTCGGAGATGCCGCCCTCGCGCTTTTCGTATTGATCGACGGGGATGCGGAACTGATACCAGGTGTATTGCTTCTTCTGCTTGTCGCGAGTCGTGACGGTAGCCACGCGCTTGTCCACGATGTAGTTTTGCCCTACCTGCATGGCGTCCTCAGCAATGCGAACGCGGTACTGGTAGTACTTGTCGTATTCGTTGAGCGTGAAGTCTTGGTTTATGTCCTCCACATCGGGTTGCGTCTTGTATGCCGTGCTGTACGACTCGGGCGAGTTCTCACTGTCTACCGAGTTACCGTTAGGATTGTTGATGTACTTGTAGCGGTCGAGGATGGAACGCTGTTCGCGGTCATAATCAGAACCACGGAAGTAGTGGTAACGGTCGGCTGAAGGCGAGCGCAAGAGGGAGTCGTAGACGGCAGGGCGTACACGCGACTGAACCGATGCCAGGTAATTGGCATAGGCAGGGTAGGTCTTTTCTTCTTCTGAAGACAGACCGTTGAAGCCAACGTCTTGCTTTGAGCGTGAGCCGCTGGCTGTATTGAAGGCATAGGTGACGGCATTTTGGGTCGGTACACGTCCCCAAACGGTTTCCATGTACTGACTCGGGTCGCCGTCAACGGGCAGACCGCTTTCAAAGAACTTCTTACCGTCCTTGAGTACGTCTTCGCTGATTTCACCGAGGTTAAAGTAGAGATCGCCACTGAAGGTCTTGCCTGCTTCGCGGGCCTTGATGAAGGGGTCGAGCAACCAGAACTCAATGTATTCAATGTTAGCAGCTTCAAAGTCGGAGTTGTCAAGCTTACGCATCATACCGCCCCAACGCTGCTCGGGATTGAGCAGGCGTCCGTCTGTGTCGAGCGAGGGATCGAGGTTGTACGGACCGCGCTCGTTGGGATAGTAAGCGAGGTTGAGCACATTGAGCGTATTCGACTCCTGCATGTTGACACTGCGGTTAGGGAAGAGTTCGCTCTTATATACTTCGCGCACATCGGGGTCAGAGAGTTGCTTGAGGTCGCCCTTGATGTGTCCCGGAGTGAGCGATGAGGAACGGCGTGTAAAGAGCGGGTCGATGTAGTACCAAGCAAGAAGGGCACGGTTGTAACCGTAGCGTACGTCGGACGTGAGTTTGGATTCCGGGAACATGGCGGGTACGCTGGAGAGGTTCCACTCCACTGGATTGGAAATGTCGATTTCGCTCTTCGAGTTTTCGAAGTCGTCGATGTAGGAAGCATTGCCCTGTGCACCTTGGCTTTTGCCCGCAATGAGTTGGGCAAATTCGGCTGTGAAGTTGATGCTTGAGGGAGCCGTGCAGTGGAGCAAGGGGAGCTTGTCGAGCCAGTCAGTCAGTCGCTGACTTTGCTTCTTCCACGAAAGGTTGAGTCCCCAAAGGGTATTGTTCAACGGTTCCGAGCCCATGGCTACCTTCGTGGTCAAAGGTTTCTCGCCAAGGTGCATGAAGGTACCGCCTAACTGGAAGTCTTTGGAAAAATCATATTGGAAGTTGAGGCCGAACATGGTTTTGCGTTGCATACCAAAGTCGGTGTTACTTTCCAGACTGACATTGATGGCAGTTCCAGCGTCAAGGATGCTCTTGTTGAGAATGCGTACGATACCCGAATTGTAGTCGACCGTATAGTCTGACCCTTCCATCAAGATTTGACCGCCGGCAGTTACCACGACCGAACCGCGCGGTACGTTCATCGCCCCGAGTTGAATCTCATCGTTACGGCTGGCCTTGTACTCACCCGTAATGATGTATTTATTCTTTTCGGCAATCTGGCGAGCCACGGTACGTGTTGAGTCATAAAGCTCTTGGAATACGTACTTTTTAGCAAGCTCTTCGTTGCCGATGGCTTTGGCAAGTCCCTTGCCGAATGGTTCGACCATGGGGAAGAATACGCGGCCCGACTGTGGGTCGATGGTATAGCCTTCTACAAAGTCAAAGTAACCGTTGGGGCCAATCTTGTTGTTATTGTTCAAGCGGTCTAATCCCACGAGGGAAAGAATCTTCTTATCCTTGAGTCCGGGGGCGGGAATATAGCTGAGGTAAACGCCCGAGGTGTCAGAGAGTAATTTGATGTCGAGTTTGAACTTATCCTTCTGCACCGATGTGGCACCGAGCGAATAAACGTTTTTCATCATCAAGTCCCAGTTTCCCATTTGCGGCGTGCAAGCCGTGTTCTTCAGCGTCTTGACGAAGAGCACTTCCTTGTTGTCCTTGCGGTCGGATGAGAATTCACCGACCTGAAACGTCTGGCCTTTGTACGTGTATTCGTAGGCAATGGCAAGAACTTGGTCCGTTTGCAAACTTTGGCGCAGGGATACGTAACCCAACGCAGGGTTGAGGTCGAATTCAGAAGAAGACAGTTTGCGGGCTGACTCCAACTTTTCATAATCCACTCCACCGACCAGTCCGGCACCGTCGAGGGTCGGAGTTGCCAACGAAATGTCGCGTGCTGCGCTCAATGTTGCATTGAGGGTAGCATACAGGTCGTTTGAGTTGTTTGAAGGATTGATGTCGCTTTGAGGACCCCATAAGGGGGAAGAAATATGGTCGTGTTCGGCAAGGTCGGTAAAGCCGACGATGTTGCGGGTGTCGGTGGTGGCACCCGTTTTATTGGTAACCCAGATTTCAACACGATTGACGGTAACGCCCGAGGTGATGGTGGGCAGTTGTTTCATGTTCTCGTCGTAGCGGTCGCGGAAGAAGTGGGAGAGGAAGAAGTGTCGGTTTTCGTCGTAAGCATCGGCTGAGAATTCGTAGCTCGTAACCTGTGCTCCGCCTTGAGAGCTGACACTTGAGGAGGCAGACTTCTTTTGTGAAATAACCGTCGAGAGTTTCAGTTTACCAAATTGCATATCGGCACGCACACCAAAGAGTGACGTCGCACCGCGTACGAGCGACGAATTGGTGGGCATGCTGACATTACCAGCCTCAATGAGTTTAATGATTTCATCTTCCTTGCCTTCATAACGAAGTTTGAGGTTCTGTGCGTCAAAGTCAAAAGTGGCTTCTGAGTTGTAATTAAAGTCCATGTTGACCTTGTCACCGACCTGTCCTGTAAGGCTCAAGTTGATCTTTTCGTCGAAGTCGAAACCAAACACTTTGCGGTTACGCTCCGAAAGGCTCGGGTTGTCTGTAAAGCGAGTGTTGGCTCCGATTTTCAGTTCCGCCGAGCCTTGGGTGCGGATGCGTACACCGCCCGGGCCAAAGATTTTGTTGAGAGGTCCCAGGTCGAACTTCATATCGGTAAAGTCGAACTTGTCCTTTCCTTTTTCCTTAAATTCCTTCGCATTGCGGTTGCGATAGTAAGCCGCCATGGAGCGGCGCATCATCATGCGTTGGTATTCCTCCCAACTCAAACTGAAGGGGGTGTCGAGGTAGTCATCACCCAGCTTGGTTCCAAAGAAATAGCCGCCAGTCTCTTCGTCATAGGTAGCTTCGTTCTTGAGGTTTTCGGGATCTTTTAAGTCCACAAGGCCTCGGGCGGTGTCTGCCAGGGTAGCAATCACCGTCTTTTTTACTTCGGGAAGCGAATCCTTGGCAACCGAAACGGGCTGTTCTTGTACCGATTCGACTGCGGGGGACGTTTCGTTAGCTGTAGCTGTTTCTCCCGTCAGTGCACGATATACGCTACGGGATGAACCTTGTACAAAGGCAGCCTGACTCACACCCACGCAGATGGATGCAAGGACAAGCAGTAGGATGTAGAAGGGAGTTTTCAAAAGTACGAGTTCGTTTGGGTGTTGTGAGGGTAGGGGATGAAAAAGGCAAACTGACCGGTGGATTAAAGCATCTTCAGTGCCTTTTTAATGATGCCTTCAACCGGAATGTTGGGGTCATCCTTCACGATTTGTTTGACAATCTTCTGGGTCGGAGCAGGTGCAAAGCCCAATACGGCAAGTGCCTGTACAGCTTCTTCGACTACAGCCAAATTGCTGATGGGGGCTTCGCCTTCTTGCGTGACGGCTCCTTCAGAAGCTCCCAGGAAGTTCATCATCTTGTCCTTCAGGTCAATGATAATGCGTTGGGCAGCTTTGGGACCAATGCCTTTGACACTCTTCAAGGCACGTTCGTCGCTCGCCTGAACAATGTTGGCCAAGTCGGCAGGTGTAAAGGCAGAGAGAATCATGCGGGCGGTTTGGCCGCCGATGCCCGATACACCAATGAGGAGCGTAAAGAGTTCACGTTCCTGTCGAGTGGCAAAGCCATAGAGTTGGTAGGCATCTTCGCGAATCGCCTCGTATACATAGAGTCGCGCTTCATTCTTGCCCTGAATGGCTGTATAGGTATTGAGAGAGATGCTGAGGGCATACCCTACGCCGTTAGCTTCCAGCACGGCCTGCGTAGGGGTCAGTTCGTCAATTATTCCACGGATGTATTCTATCATAACTTCTAACTAACGAAGGGGCTTGTTCTTTATTGTATATAAGTGCTGACTCTCCTTTGCTTAAGCATATAATAAAAAGGACTTTGCCTTTCTTATGAGCTAAGAAAAACAAAGTCCTTTGTGAGCGATTTGCTTCGCTTTCAGTCGAGGATTAGTCGAGCTGAGCGAGCTTGTTGTCAGAACCGAGTACTTCAACAATCTTGTGCTCGTACTGCTTCTTCATGTTGTCACGAGCGGGACCGAGGTACTTACGGGGATCGAATTCAGCGGGCTTCTCAGCGAATACCTGACGGATAGCAGCCGTCATAGCGAGACGAGAGTCAGAGTCGATGTTGATCTTGCAAACAGCGCTCTTAGAAGCCTTGCGGAGCTGATCTTCGGGGATACCTACAGCGTTGGGGAGCTTACCACCGAACTTGTTGATCGTGTCAACTTCCTCCTGGGGAACTGAAGAAGAACCGTGGAGTACGATGGGGAAACCGGGGAGCTGTTCCATTACTGCATCGAGAACGTCGAATGCGAGGGGAGGAGGAACGAGGCGGCCAGTCTTCGGGTCACGCGTGCACTGCTCGGGAGTGAACTTGTAAGCACCGTGGCTCGTACCGATAGAGATAGCCAAGCTATCGCAACCCGTACGCGTAGCGAAGTCTACAACTTCTTCGGGCTTCGTGTAGTGGCTCTCAGCGTGGCAAACTTCGTCCTCAACACCTGCCAATACACCGAGCTCGCCTTCTACCGTTACGTCGAACTGGTGAGCATAGTCAACCACCTTCTTCGTGAGGGCTACGTTTTCCTCGTAGGGAAGGCCAGAACCGTCGATCATCACTGAGCTGAAGCCCATGTCGATGCAGCTCTTGCAGGTCTCGAATGAATCACCGTGGTCCAAGTGAAGAACGATTTCGGGGTGCTTGCAACCGAGTTCCTTAGCATACTCAACAGCACCTTCTGCCATGTAGCGGAGGAGCGTCTGGTTAGCGTATGCGCGGGCACCCTTAGAAACCTGCAGAATCACAGGGCTCTTCTTTTCAGAAGAAGCCTGGATGATGGCCTGCAACTGTTCCATATTGTTGAAGTTGAAAGCGGGGATTGCGTAACCACCGTCAATTGCACGCTTGAACATCTCGCGGGTGTTCACCAAGCCTAAGTCTTTGTAGTTAATCATAATGGTTTAAAAAATAATTGGATTGTGGATTTAAATTCCAAGGCAAAAGTACAACTTCTTGATTGTTCCGACAAAGGTTCCTCTCTCTTTTTCATCAGAGTGACAACGTGTTGAGTTTGCAAGCAAGGAGTGACTATACTATGATTCTCTAGTGCCAAGTAGTTGCTTAAAACACAAAACCGCCGTATGCACAACGGCATACGGCGGAGAGATCAACCAAAATAACATATCTGTAGTTTAGTCAGTCTCGTCTAGTTGATGACTTATTAGAATAGAACTTTCTTAATAAGCTTCTTGGTGAACCCCCGCTACGGCTCTGCCGCTGGGGTCGTTCATATTTTTAAAAGCTTCGTCCCAAGCCAATGCTTCGGCTGTAGAGCAAGCTACACTGGGTACACTGGGTACGCTGAGAGCCGCACTTTCACTGGGGAAGTATTCTTCAAAGATAGAGCGATAGTAATACTCCTCTTTGTTCATTGGAGTATGGATGGGGAAGCGCTCGGCTGCGTGTGCCATCTGTTCATCACTAACGGCTGCAGCTGTGATTTCCTTCAAAGTGTCAATCCAGGAATAGCCTACACCATCCGAGAATTGTTCCTTCTGACGCCAGGCTACACTTTCAGGAAGCATGTCTGCAAATGCTTCGCGTACAATTTTCTTTTCGACGGTTGCGCCCGGGCACATTTTGGCCGCAGGGTTCAAGCGCATGGCTACATCGAGGAATTCCTTGTCAAGGAAGGGAACTCGGCCTTCTACGCCCCACGCACTAAGACTCTTATTGGCACGCAGACAGTCGTAGAGATGAAGTTTGGAGAGTTTGCGGACCGTTTCTTCATGGAAGGCTTGAGGTGTTGGTGCTTTGTGGAAGTAGAGGTAACCGCCAAACACTTCATCGGCACCTTCGCCCGAAAGTACCATTTTGATACCCATTGATTTGATGACACGAGCCAAGAGGTACATCGGCGTAGAAGCACGCACCGTTGTAACATCGTAGGTTTCAATAAAATAGATGACATCGCGTACGGCATCCAGTCCTTCTTGAATCGTATAGTTTATCTCGTGATGGACTGTTCCAATGTGCTCAGCCACTTCGCGGGCTTTGGCTAAGTCGGGAGCTCCTTTCAGTCCGACAGCAAAGGAGTGTAGCTGAGGCCACCAAGCGTCTTGCTGACCGTCAGTTTCCACGCGGCGTGCTGCGTATTTCTTGGCAATAGCAGAGATAACCGAACTGTCTAAACCACCCGAGAGGAGCACACCGTAGGGTACGTCACTCATGAGTTGACGCTTGACAGCTGCCTCGAGTGCATCATGTACTTCTTCGACAGAGGCCGTATTGTCTTTTACAGCATCGTAGCTTTCCCAGTCACGGTTGTACCATTTGGTCATTTTCCCCTCGCTACCCAGGTAATAATGTCCCGGAAGGAAGGGTTCGTAGCGCTCACAGAAACCTTCCAGGGCTTTTAGTTCACTGGCACAATACACAGTGCCATCTGCATCAAAGCCAATGTAGAGAGGAATAACACCAATAGGGTCGCGGGCAATCAAGAAATCGTCCTTTTCTTCGTCGTATAGGGCAAAAGCAAAGATGCCATTCAAGTCTTCAAGAAAGTTGACTCCTTTATCACGGTAGAGTGCCAAGACAACTTCACAGTCCGAACCTGTTTGGAAATCATATTTTTCTGCATAGGCTTGTCTAATTGTGCGGTGATTGTATATCTCGCCATTTACAGCTAAAACTTGTTTGTTGTCTGGAGCAAAGAGGGGTTGACGTCCGCTTTCCGGGTCGACAATAGATAAACGTTCATGGCAGAGAATAGCAGATTTCCCACAGTAAATGCCACTCCAATCTGGTCCGCGATGACGAATTTTCTTGCTCATCGCAAGGGCTTTTTGGCGCAATTCAGGGGTTTGATCTTTAATGTTGAATATGGATACGATACCGCACATAGTGACTTGTTTTAATCGATTCTGATTTTGTTATTTTGGTGCTCCACTTTTGACATATCGTTTACAAATACCTGTATATAGTAGATAGATGTAAACATTCAGTTGATTGTTGTTTGCTAATGTGCTCGATATGCTGTTTTGTTTAACACGGTGCAAATGTATAAATATAATCTGAAACAAAATGTTTTATGTAGTTTTATTTTAGTGGCAAAATGAAATCTTATGTACGGGATATCTTGTTTGTTGTATATAAATCAACTAAGTTGCTTTCATCTTGTTCCTAGATATCATCTGCCTCATGGAAAAGTTCGGCATATAGTTTGTAGATAGCTATTATCATAATGCCACCAGCTGTACACAATAAAATAGCGGTTGCTGCTTCTTTTTGAGAAGCAACAACCGCTGTTTGTGATTGTAGTGTTGTTTATTCTTCAACTTCTACCCATTTCATTTTCTTGCTTACGAGACCCGTAGCTTTTGCTGCACCTTTAAATACTTCGTTTTTACGATCAATAGTATGCGTACGGAATTTACCAGAGATGCGCGCCAAGCGTGTACCGTTCTTGGTCAATGCCGCTTCGTCCGTAATCCAATTTTCTGCGCGGCGGTCGTCATCGAATTCACCTGCAGTTACTTCAGGGTCGTAGCGATAATGGAGTCTGCGCATGGTGAGGGTAAAGCTGTTATCCTTTACTTGGCATACGAGTTGGTAGTAAAAGCGTACACGGTGAATCTGCCAATTGGTGCGCTTAAAATACATGTATTCTTCAATGCTGGCCGCAATAATTCCTTCTTCAGGATTGACTTCTGTCAATCGTGCTTGAGGAAGTTGATCGGGACCCTCAATGAGCTCCTTTTGTATGTAATCCTGTAATAAGGTCATTAGTTCTGCCTTGCTTTTTCCTTTTGCAGTATAGGTCTTTTCAAATTGTACAAAACCATTGACTACGGGAACAGCGCCAGCAGCATACTCAGGTTGCACACTACGCTTTTGAGCCTGCATCGTCCAGACTGGCAGGAGGCAAATAAGGAGTAAGATGATTTTTTTCATTGCGATAAGATGGGATTAGTTGATGTTACTGGGCAGCAAAGTTAGGCGAATTGGAAGGAGCTTGAAACATTTTGCAGACATTTTATGTGGAAATCTTCTGTCCAAAGAGGTAAAAGGAAGAAGATAATCCCCCTTTTCTAACGAATTAAGATGGCAAGATGCGGAACTTGGCAAACTTAACCAAGAGGTTCTTCGTACCAGCTTTGTCAAAAGCTACGCTAATTTTCGCACTGGCACCTTCGCCTTCTGTAGCTATAATAGTGCCACGTCCAAATCGTTCGTGCTCAATCTTTGTGCCGACAGGTATTCCTGTTGCAGGGGAATGGGATGTCGATGTTTCCTTCTTCTGGCTGATGCCTGCTCGTTTAAACCCTTCGGGAGGAGCTGGAGGCATTACATGTCGGGGAGTTTGCGGTTCATAACGGCGATAATAGTTAGAACCATTTGCGTCATCGTACGAACGGTCGTTGTAGGATGAAGACGAACCGCTGAACGATTGGCGGAAGTCGTCTTCTGATGGAGATCCAAAGAAATCATCAAAACGGTTGGAACGTGTGTTGCCACCCCAATCGTTGTGCTCGCGGAAGTTGTTGGATGACGAACGGAACGAGCGGGGAGAACTCTTGCGTGTAGCCCGTTTCTCCAAAAAGACCGCATCAATTTCTGAGATAAAGGTACTGGGTTCACAGAATTGCAAGTTTCCGAATCGGAAACGTGTATTGGCATACGTCAAGTAGCAATAGGTCTTGGCACGCGTTAAAGCCACGTAGAAGAGGCGACGCTCCTCCTCCATTTCCTTGGGATAAAGCTTGGCATTTGCATTAGGGAAGAGGTCATCTTCAACACCTGTAATAAATACCGTACCAAACTCCAAGCCTTTAGCTGCATGAACCGTCATCAGTGTAACGCGGGGTTGATTGTCTTCTTTCTGATCAGCATCAGTGAGTAGAGAAACCGTTGCGAGAAAGTCAGAGAGAGCTATCCGATGTTTGCCTTCTTCCTCCAATCTTTCCTTCTCATAAGCCATGATTGAACCAATCAGTTCGTCTACATTTTCCTTTCGGGCTGTTCCTTCTACAGAAAGATCTGCCAAGAAATCACGTGCCATACCGCTACTTACAATCACCTTCTTGGCCACTTCAGAGGCCGTGTGCGTACGTTGCATTTCTTGCAGTTCGATAATCAGTTTGCAGAAATTAGTCAGTTTTGCTTGTGCACCTTTGTTGATAGGTAACGGATATTCATCAGGATGGGCAATAATGTTCCACGGACTTGTTCCTGCGCTGGCTGAGGCTACATACACCTTTTGGAGAGTAGTCGCTCCGATGCCTCGTGCCGGATAGTTGATGATTCGGCGGAAAGCCTCTTCATCGTGTGGATTGGTCAGCAGACGCAGGTAGGCAAGTGTATCTTTAATTTCCTTTCGCTGATAGAAAGACAATCCTCCATAGATGCGATAAGGGATTCCTGCTTGTTGGAAACATTCCTCAAAGGCACGGCTTTGTGCATTTGTACGATAAAGCAAGGCTATCTCGTTGTACGGCATGTCGTGCGTATGGAGTTTGGTTATTTCCTGTACGATGAGCTGTGCTTCTTCCTTATCAGTAGTCGCTTCGATAACTTGTATTCTGTCACCTTCATCACCAGCTGCATATACCTTTTTAGGTATTTGTCCTCGGTTGTAGCGAATGACACTGTTGGCTGCGTCTACAATGTTACGGGTCGAACGATAGTTGCACTCCAACTTAATGAGTCGGGCGCGGGGATATTGTTTTTGGAAGTTGAGGATATTGGTAATATCGGCGCCTCGGAATCCATAGATACTTTGCGCATCGTCACCAACGACACAGATGCGCGAATCGGCTTCGGTCAGTAGAGAGAGAATACTGTGCTGTGCTAAGTTCGTATCCTGGTACTCATCTACCAAGATATATTGAAAACGTGCTTTGTATCGGTTGCGTATGTCTTCGTGGTCACGGAGCAAGAGATAGGTATACAGGAGCAAATCGTCAAAGTCCATGGCTCCCGAAGCACGCAAACGTTGGTTATAAAGTGTATAGATGCGGTGTACTTCCCCTAAATTGTCGATGTGGTCACGGCGCATGATGCTGGAGTCTGCGGCATATTGTGAAGGAAGTAACAAGTGGTTCTTGGCTTCCGATATGCGCCCTCCAACGGTATTGGGTTTATATACCTTTTCATCCAGTCCTAACTCGCGTACGATGGTTTTGATAAGTGAACGCGAGTCGGCAGTATCGTAGATGGTATAGTCTGCCGGCATTCCGATGGCTTCGTGTTCGATGCGGAGGATGCGGGCAAAGATGCTGTGAAAGGTTCCACTCCAAATGCCTGCCATGTTGATGTTGCCACAAATGCGCCCGATACGTTCATTCATTTCTCGAGCCGCTTTGTTGGTGAAGGTCAGCGCAAGAATGCTCCAAGGCTCATATCCTTGTTGCAAAAGATAGGCAATCTTGTAGGTCAGCACACGTGTCTTGCCTGATCCCGCACCTGCGATTACAAGTGAAGGACCCTCACAGTAGGTGACAGCCTCAAGTTGGGCTTCATTCAAATCTTGTTGAAAAGAGGGAAGTGATTGGAGAGGAGTCATTGCAGAGTTAAAGTACTGAGTTTAGAGTAGAATGTTGTGATGGTAGGGAGTCGGGGAAATTCGAACGACTATTTCTTCTTTTCTCCGGAAATTCTTTCCTTATCGTGTTGAATCTTGCGTTCGTAGAATTGTACTTTGCGGCAAGCTTCGTCAAAATCTTCTTGCTTAATGCTATCCACGCCGGCTAACAGTAAACTGTCTACTTGAGCCAATTCCTGTTGGGCTATTTTCAAATCAGCAGAATCCATTAGTACAATAGCTTCTTCGCGTGCAGCAAGCGCTAAGTAACAGTCTTCACGCATTTGGCGAATGGAAGCTTTGGTTGCTTCAAAATCACCTTGTGCCATTTGTTGACGAGCTTTAGCAAGACGTATTTGTGCTTCAGCTTCCATTCGAGCACGGTTTTCACTGTATTCTTCGTTCTTTCCTTCCTTTTTCGATTCAAAGAAGGAACATGAACCACAGAAGGCAATGCCTGCCAGGAGAAGGATATAGAAATGTTTCATGGGGAGGAGTATGTTTATGAGTAATCGTATAGATATTCGATGAACAAGTCAGAATATTCTGCCCGATAATACTCGATAGAAGGTTTGCCAGAGGATAGAGAAATTGAGTCGGATGGATCGGTGTTCTAAGTAATAGAGATCAAGCTCCAGTCTGCGGAGCATTTTCTCCATCGTGTCAGTATAACCATTGTATAATGTAGCGTAGGAGGTCACACCGGGACGAATGCGGTAGAGCTGTTCGTAGCGTGGATCGTTTTCCATAATCATACGGATGTAATAGGCACGCTCAGGTCGGGGACCTACAAAAGCCATATCGCCTATAAAGACATTCCACAATTGAGGCAATTCATCCAGGTGGTGGTCACGCAAGAAACGGCCGATATGCAGGAGTCGCTTGTCGTTACCATTGATTTCGCATAGTTGCGGACCGTCAGCTTCGGCTTCCAGATGCATCGTGCGAAACTTATAGATGTAGAAAGGCTTCCCCTTCAGTCCGATGCGTTCCTGTTTGAAAATAGCTGGTCCACCGTCTTCGCGATGAATCCTCCAATAGAAGAACGCAAAAACGGGAGCGCATAGGAGTAAACAGATGCCGGCTATCAGACAGTCCATCACTCGAATCAGTTTCTCACTGAATGGAGAGATTGGACGAGATGAAGCCTTAACAGACAATTGAGATGACATTTTAGCAGTAAGAACTAGAAAGGGGATGCAGAGGTACAAGCAGAACGAAGTTACTGCTGGTATATAGGCAACTTGAGTCTATTGTTGCTTGGAGAATCTTCTTTCCCTTGCTGTTTAGACTTTCTGTATCGTTTGCCGAGAACGAATGCGGTTATTAAGCCATAGGTTGAAGAAGATAAAGAGTGCAACGTCAATGCTTACGATAATACTGATATGACTCTTAAGTAATACCAATCCGCCATTGAGTCCACCATAGAAAAGTTGAAGCAGTATGATTATTCCCAATGCTTGGTGCATGGTAAAGCCTGCTTGCATGCACTTGTGGTGTATGTGGGTCTTGTCAGGGAAAAACATCGAAACCCCTCGTTTCAAACGCATCAAAGCTACACGTATCAAGTCAAAACAAGGTACGAGCAACAACGTGTAGGGTACGAGCAACGCTGTGGCGTGCATGTTTTGAATATCAGTTTCCGTACAAGTCATAATGTAGCGGATGGCAAGGAAGGAGAGAGCATATCCTAATGTTAAGCTCCCCGTATCTCCCATAAACGTTTTGGTGCCCTTTGCAGGGTTGCCAAACATGTTGTAGCAGAAGAATACCGCAACCGAGCCCAGCAGTCCGGCACAATAGATGACGTAGAGGGAAAGCCCATGCCGCAGGAACAGAATACCAAATACGAGAATTGCAATAAAGGATAGACTTGATGAAAGCCCGTCAATACCGTCAATCAGGTTAATAGCGTTGACAATCAGTAAGGTGGTGAATATCGTTAATGGATAGCCTATCCAAGGCGCAATTTCATAGATGCCAAACAGTCCGTACAGATTGTGAATATACAGCCCGCAGAACGGAAGAAAGAGCGATACTATGAGCTGGATGACAAATTTCAGCGTGGCTGGCATGCCAAATAAATCATCCAGTATACCAATGAGGTAAAGTATAAACATGCCCGTCAACACCAACATAGAAGTCAGGTCGAGATGTAGAAATTCGCGACCTTCCAGCCTTACCATCATGGCTAGTGAAGCACTGGCTCCAATAAGCATGGAGGGTACAAACAGCATACCTCCCAGGCGTGGAATGTTGTTCGTATGATGAATTTTCCGTTCGTCTGGGACGTCATATAACCCCTTTCGTTGGCAGAGGCGAAGTAAAAGCGGCATTGCTAAACGCGTTACAACCAGACTGCAGACAAGGGTAATGGCTATATATATATTCCAATAGGCTGCCATATATTCGAGATGGATTATTTAAAGCATTGTGAAGGAGTAACGAAACTTTAAATAAGATATTGTTTGAGTCAAAAGAAAGAAGTCGTGTGGGGCACTACATACTTTTCATTCCAAGCTGTAAGAGGAAGCGAATCATACGGACCCGATACATAATTTTTTGTCCCAATGTAGACTGACTTTTAGCACCGCTGGTGGATACATTGCTTCCACTTCGGCGGAAATAGCTGTAACTATGGTTAATGAAAGCCACCTTATAAAAGAATGCAGCTACGTTGCCAATCCAAATATCGTGCATTGGAATTTGGGCTGGAAAGGGGAGACAACGTTCTTTGAGCCGGCGTGTAAAGGCCATACATCCCCCCAAGTAACCGTTTTTACGGAGCAGGTTGTAATATTTTCCATCCTTCGTATGGTTACAGGCATAAAATGATTCCGCCAATACGTTGTAGTCCAAGTCCGTCATGATGCAGTCCGTCACTACGCAGTCATATCCTTCTGCCAATTTGGCAACCGAAGCTTTTACTTTACCTGGCAGCCATTGATCATCCTGGTCAGAGAGAAAAATGATGTCGCCCTTGGCTTCGCGCAGGGCATTTTCAAAGTTGGGAATCGGATTTCCCTTAGCTGGTCCGTCAACGATGCGGATACGCTGATCGCCTAATGTTTTGATAACCTCGACTGTTCCGTCGGTAGAAGCATCGTCTGAAATGATAATTTCATCATTCTCACCTAGCTGGGGGAGAATACTCTTTAGTTGGGTCGCAATGACGGCGGCACCATTGTAAGTGGCTATGCAGATAGAGAGCATGAGGTGTAATAAGGATATTTTTTTTGAATCCTCTTTATAATATCAAAGGATTAAGTATGAATATTATATTTTAGTCAAGGAGTTATATGACTTATAATATTTGTATTTCTGTTTATAAAATGACCAAAGTGAGCAGCAGCCAGCTCGTTTAAGCATTCGGTAATATTTCCATTGGCTATTAACAGTTTGGTACAGATAGCGTACTTTTTGGAGTAGGTAGTTTATTCGGTAGTCTTTTGCTCCTAATGTATTATTTCCATGTTGACGGTATAAAATGGTCGGATAATCTAGTTCTAAAATTAATCCATTATGTTTGAGAGTCATCAGCCCAATCCATACATCATGCATAAGAGCCTCTTGGGGAATAGGAAGTGAAACTTCTTTTGCTTTATGGTTAATAAACATTGTGCATCCAGTTAATAAACAATGTGCTGCCATACTTTCAAATGTTTGCAGTAGAGATGGATTAATTCGTAACATATTCCATAGCGAAGGATCAATTTCGGAAAGAGATTCGTCTACGACCTTTAAATCAGAGTGAACAATGATTGGTCGATTGGGATTGTTCAATTCTGCTACTTTCATTTTTGACAAAGAGTTATCCATTTTGGATGGAAACCAAATGTCATCTTGGTCTGCAAAGAAGTAGTAATCAGCCTCTACTTTCTGCATTAGAACAGCAAAATTATTTTTTGCACCCATTTTTTCTGATGCTTGTAGAATGTGGATGCGTTTATCCTTTCGGGCAAAGTCTTGCAATATTTGGGGAGTATTATCATTCGAGAAATCATCTTGAATGTACAAATCCCATTGCTCAAAATGTTGATTTATAATAGAATCTAGTTGCTCTTCGATAAACTTGGCACCATTATATGTTGCCATTAAGATGGCTACTTTAGTCTTTTCCATGCTGTACAATCTTAATTAAATAGGCTGAGAAATACTTTGTTTGAATAATGAAGCAGTATTTTGTGAGAACAAACCTATCTTTGAATAGGTGACATTGTTAATGTCATTCTCACTTAATTGGGGCAATGTTATGAAGTTAGGTAGCCATGATGTAAACCCTATAGTGGATTGCCCTACAGTTGGAGAGCATATGTAATAGTGTGGGTCTATAAAAGAGCTTTAGATAATAAAGTATAGATCTATGTCAAATGGAACATTACTTGGATAATATAACAGATTGATTATTCTTATGAATTTTGTAAGCTATGGAGTATGCGGTGATGATAATGATCATTCCTGTAGAACTTGATAATAGAGGATTCGTTCCTGCTATTAATAAATACATGAGGTAACATGCAGTCAGAGTAAAAATCAGACTGTCTTTACGATATTGCCAAAAAGTACGGATAGGATAAAGAAGGAGTATGAGGAAAAAGATAATGAATAATCCATGTCCACGAAGTAATTCGAGATAAGTCCATTCCGTCTGATTAGTCATACGGTGAAAACCTATGGAATAAAAGTATGTACCGATTCCTTGTCCCCAAAGTAAATATTCTGGATGAGTTGTAAACAAATCTGCAAAGGAAGTAAGATGCCCGTACTTGACAAAGTTAGAGGATTCTCCTTTGTCAGAAGCTAAGAGTGTTAGAATAAAAAGAAAGAATATACAGAAAAAGGCTGCTACGGGATAAATGAAGTAACGTGCTCGTGGATATCGGTTCATGTTGCTAAAGAGTAAAACACCCATCAATGCAAATGGTATTAACATTGTTGAGCGCGTACCACTTACTAAGAAGGAGAATGTCTGGAATAGACAGGCAAAGATAAGCCAAAACTTTTGACGATTACTTCCATATAATAAGTGATAGGTACACCAAGCATAGGGCAAGAGCAGAGTGATTATACTTTTATAATACATTCCATAAATTTTAAAACCCAAAAAGTGTCGTTCTGCCATCTTAATCGTATCATCATGATTAGAGACAAATTTATAAACGAATAACTCAATGATTTCGCTACTTGCTACGGCTATATAGACAATTGTAATGATAGCTCCCAAAAGTGCTGCAGGGCCAATGGAAAGTTTCAAAACATCATAGTGTCTCACCCATAGTAACAGGATAAGTGGCGTATAAGCCTTAAGCATACCGATAAAGAAGACCACATCAATATGAGTTGTTTGTATTTCAGAAAAGATGAAGCTTAGTATTAAGGCTATATATACACCTAATATCAAAGGCAGTAAACTGAAATCGGGCTTGAAGAAGAGGATATTATATCCCACCAGCAGGATGAAGAGAATATCCTTCAGGTGCAGGACACTATTGGTCGGGTCTACCATGATGATAAAGATAAGGAGCGAGAATAAGATATTCCCGCCCATCTTAACCCAGTCAATATTGTCCAACTTAATGCGATTCATGTATGAAATGTGATGTGATGGAGACTTATGAAGTGGTACATGATGCTATGCCTGCGAGTAAGTCACTTAATTCTGCAGGGCTTCTGTCAAGACATGGTCTTCAACAGGTTTCTCTTTCGTAAAGAAGAGGAGTTTGACATAAATCCAACAAATAGTGCCTGCAAATGCGACAAAAATCATCCCCATAAGAATGAAAATCTTTTTTGGTGAATCAGCTTTGTTGGGAACGCTTGACTCTTGGACTGCCGTAAAAGCAGGTGTCTTTTCTTGTACCTTGGCTTGTGCCATCTGTACCTGTTGCTTCATCGTAGAGTATGCGTTGAAGGCAATTTGTAATTCGTTTTCCAGACTTTCACGTTCAGACAAAATAGACTGGAGTGTTACATTCATATGGTGGTCACAATACGTTGCATACTTTTCTTTTGCCTCATTGTACTTCACGTAAGCTTCTTTTTCCAGTTGCTGGTAATATGCCAAATCGTTACGAGCCTTATTGGTGCGGTAATGCGTAATGAAGTTTTGCAGGTGTCGTGAGACCGAATCAACTAATATACATGACACCTTAGGATCTTGTGAATATGCAAAGAGGTTAATGATACCATTTCCCTCATCTACTACGCAGAATACTTGCCCGCGAATATTATCCAGCATCATTTCTTCTTCAAGCGTTAGCTGTTTAGGGTTGATGGCTTCACCTTTTGTGCGTTTCTGGCTGTCTTTGCTTAAGATAGTTCCAATAAGATTTGTCAGCTGCTTCTTTGGCCAAGTCCACCAAGGACTACGCATATTATGTTTGAGATAGTTCGCGTATGTAAGAGTCTCTCCTTCCATCGTTTTTACCTTAACTGACAATAAGTCAACAAGAAAGGCATTGGACGAGATAATATCAGGATAAAGCGTAGGCCCAATAGCATCGCCTTGTTTATTGAGGTTGATTCCAGCTAGTGAGGTGAGTGAACTCATAGCTCCACCGCCCAACATTTCATCATTGCCCATTTCAGGAGCAAGACTTGCGTTTGCTAAATAGGTTTTGGGAATACTGAAAGCTATGATAAGCCCGGCTATTAACGCATATATACAGTTGAGTAGGATGCGTTTCTTGCTCTTAATAAGAGTATGGAGGAATGTTTTCAGGTCAAATTGATTCATAAAATGCAATATGTGTAGATAAATGATACATTATATATCTATTTGGCAAAGCGATGACGCTTATGCCATAGGTAAGGAATTTTACTATGCAGGTTTATACGGCCTAATAATCGATAGAAAAGATATTTCCAACGACTCATTTGTGGAATGCCTTCGCCTAATGTAATGACTGGAAAATAGTGAACTTTTTTTTGTTCGGCAAGTACCCAAATATTGAGTAGGCGTTCAGCCATAAAACCAAAGATGCGCTTCTGATAAGGTGTATAATTGGAGATATCAATACGGCGTTCCGCTTCTTCCAATATGACAAAAAGCCATTGGCAGTAATGCTTGAAGTTATTCCAATTCATTAGGAACATATTGTAGGGACTTAAAGAATATCTTTGGTTGCCAAACGTCTGATAGGCATTGAAGTATTTCTTATCAGAACAGTCTCTGATTATCTCTCCAAGGATTTTCCAGTCTTTTTCGTTGTGATTAAATTCATAATCTTGAGCCATTGTGTAGGGTATGTATTCGGGCTTGGCTAATATGATTGTGCCTTCCTTAATTACTTCGTAGCTTACAGATTGGGGTATGTCATAATTTAAAGACATTATACGATCTGTCGGAAATACGGTATAGGGCATTTGAGGTAATCCTTGTCCGTGAAAGTCGAAGTAGCGGCGATAATGACAAAGACCCACTGCTTGTACATCCTGCAGATTCTTCCAAGCCCAATATAGCCCTGTACACTCACAAAAGGTCGGATTCTTTTCACTGATATTCACCCCTTTGTCATCGCCGGGATAGGGGAGTGTGTGAGCCGACTTAGCCTTACCCACGTGAATGGGATAATAGGGGGGATTGTCAACAACCTGGTCGGGTTTGTGACAGCATACAAGGATATGGAGGTCTTTCATGATGATGACTATTTATACAGGAATAAGGGGCGTGAACTTTTGATCGTCTCCCAATGCGACAGTTGTCTTTCGACATTCTACCTTTAGGATGAGCACAGGGTTGTGTGGGAAGAATGCTGATCGCATATAGATTTTCTCTATCCACGTATAGTAAAAAGGGCGGTGAACAACTTCGTGGTAAGTTCACCGCCTTTTCCTTTCTTGTGATTGTTTATTTTATCAAGGTTGCGATGACCGTACCGAGCGTAGCTGTCATGCTACCAATAGACAACATTTCAGCGATAGACATACCGCGTTTACGTGCCTTCGAAGGTACGACAATCGTACAGCCTGGCATAATGTCCTTTGCCGAACGTACACGGGTTACGGTACCATTCATATTGACAGCAAAGACGCGCTTGCGTAAGGCACGTTTGGCATAACCACCCGCCTGGTCAATATAGTAACTCAGTTTTCTACCTTCGTTGTAAGCCACCGTATTGGGATAGAGCACCTGTCCGTTAATGGATACCGTATTGCTATACTGCGGGATAATCAGGCGGTCACCTTTACGGAGCACAATATCCCAGGTGTTGGAACCTGGATGCTTGAGAGCCTGTTCGAGGTTGATACCCACGAGTTGCGTATCGTCCAATTCCAACTTTTTCATATCAATGGAGTCTCCACTGACGGCAAGCTTAACCATTGATTCTTGCTTGATCTTTTCACTGAGTGTCAGCGTACGTTCCAAGTGTGCACCGAGCGCATAGGCTTCGTTGGTCAAACCACCTGCTGCTTTAACCAAGTCGCTGAGGCGCATACCCTTGTTGTTGAGTACGTAGGTTCCACCAAACGCGATTTCTCCTTCGATGCTCACGTGTTGTTGTTCTACGTAACCGGGTGAACGACGAACAAAAACTTCATCAAAGGGCTCAAGTACAAAGCCCGGTGTGCCGTCAATGACAAAGCCTTCTTTCAATGAGAAGCTGAAGGATTGGGCAATTTGTGAACTGGCTTTGCGAGCTTCCTGGTTGCGCATGCGTCGTGACACGTCGACCTTGACCATCGACGCTGCGTCTTTCAAGCCTCCAGCCTGAAGAATAAAGTCTTCGAGCGTCGTATTCTCCGCGAACTCATAGGTACCCGGATAATTGACTTCGCCGGTAATGGTCAGTATGCGTTCTTCCTGTGAGAGTTTGTTGGAAGGAACGAAGAAAATGTCCTCGTTCTTCAACGATACATCGGCCACTTTATGGGTCATGATGCCTTTGATGTCGACAGCGATGACTTCAAGCGTACGGTCTTCGCGGCGACGGTGAATGGTACCACGGGCAGTCATAGCGTCTTCACTCAGTCCACCTGCAGCCTCAATCAACTGGCGAACGGTGGTAATGCTTCCATCCATTTGGAACATACCCGGACGCATCACTGCTCCCTTGATTTCGACCATGTTGCGGTAACGGTTTAGCGTGCTGTCAACCGATACGGAGTCACCATCCATAATTTGGAAGGCATTGCGGTCAAACTCATCGATGGTATATACAGAGAGTTCACCCCCTGATTTGCGCATCAGGCGCACATTGCTTTGGTAGGCATCGCCAGTAAAGCCACCTGCATATTTAATTAAGGTACCGACACTTTCCTTCGGTGTCATTTCGTAGTACATCGGTCGTTTAACCTTACCCGTGATGTTAACCAAACATTCGTAGGGGCCTACAATGATGACATCGCCCGCAGAAAGGCGTACGTTGCCCTTCATGTTGCCATTGAGGATGTAGTCATAAATATCACATGTCGAAATGTGTTTGCCGTGTCGGTAGATCTTGATGTTACGGAGTGTACCGATGTCGTTCGTACCGCCAGCCATGTAGAGGGCATTGAATACCGTAGAGAAGGCCGAGAGCGTATAGGTTCCCGGAACCTTTACTTCGCCCATTACGTCCACGGTAATGGTACGGGTTTGTCCGACCGTTAATTCGATTCTCGAACTGGAATAACGTTGTCCCAATGTTGCCTTCAAGCGTTGATTGGCTTGTGCAACCGTCAACCCGTCAACTCGAACAGGACCATAGGTGTCAATCACAATCACCCCTTCAGGTGTAACCGTACACTCGAAACGTTCCTGTGCGGCTCCATATACGTCAACAAATACCTCGTCGCCAGGACCGAGACGATAGTCAGCCGGTGTGGCAATGTTCATATTGGGTTCGAAAGACAAGTTGCGATTGTTGAAGATATTGCGGCCAAAGACCTTCATCCTTGACTTTTCTTTCGTCTGAAGCAAGTCTTCCTCGCTGCCATAAATATAGTCTAAATCACTGATGGTATCGGGAAGAAGACCATCAATTTCTTCTGACATTTCGAGTTCACGGCGTGCTTTTAAACGTTTGCGTTGGCGTTCAGTAAGCGTACTTTCTTTGATATTCTGGTGCTCGCCTTTACGTTGGTTGATGCCCTTGATATCTTCCCGTTCCTCGCCATTATAGGTGCGAGTACGTTTCTTCTTGTCCACTCCACTAATGTCCTTTGCACCTACAACCGAACCGTTTTGCTGCTTCTCATACTTCTTTTGTATGCGACGGATTTGGTCAATGGGAACACCTTTCTCAATGAGTTTAGTGACAATTTCAGAACGGTTCGTACCTCGTTCTTGCTCCTTCATCATAAACTGTATGACCTGGCTGTCTGTCATTCCGGCTTGTGCGAAAGCCTGGAACAAAAAACACAGGGAAAGAGCAAATGTAAGCGAGAATCTTTTTAAGAACATCGTAATCGAGTTTCGAAGGGATTTTTAAATACAGTATAAAGGGATATTCTATTGATTATAGTTTAGGAGGCTTATGAGTTTGAAATTTATTTATCAAGCCATTGACTTTCAACAAAAACGCTTCAACCTTCAACTTATCAACTGATAATAAATAGAACCAGCCCCAAAAAAGAAAAACGTCCCAATAGATCCAATTTTCAAGGAATAGGAATAGGATGCAGCGTGTAAACACACACCTAATAGAACGTAGTTCTTCAAAATGATTGCAAAAGTAGGAAGTTTTTTCGGAATGAGTACACAGACTTGCTTGCTACTTCGTTACTGTAGTGTGTTCGTATGGGGTAATCGCGTTCGTTGGCCAACAGCTTGCTCGTTCTATGGGCTTAGTAAACGGATTGAACCTTATGTAGTAACGATTGGATTGATTAGCCGGAAGATAGCCTCTTGCTTACGCTGTATTCCCTCCAATCAACCATTCTACTTGCCTATTTACGGCTGTCCATATCAGTCGCTGGCAATTGTATAGCCTCCTTCGTATCGTTCTCGCTGCGGGTAGCGTTCTCAGCGTCTTCAGTAGCAGCCGCTTCATTTCGTGCACTTGCAGCGACGGCTTGCCTGATGCGCAGGGCCGTGCGGTAGCGCACGACGGTCTGGTTCCAACCTTCTGCCAAGTCGTCGAAGCGGCCCGGGTGAAGGTATTGGAGTGAACGGAGTGCTTGGATAAACTGTTGGTAAGTCTGGTCGCATTGACGGCGTGCAGCCACGACTTCACCGGTCGGGTGCATTGTTGAAACCTCATCATGGCGAGCCAATGCTTCCAACACCTTTTGGTCCGCTTCTTGCATACTGGCAAAGATTTCTGTCATGCCGATAAAGCGTAAGAACGGTACCATTTCGGGCGTAGAACAATAAGCCGCCAGGTGATAAATAATACTCGACAGACGGTCTATGTTGTCATTCATTCGCGTCTTGTTCTTGTTGAAAACATTGTGCGCATCGAGTGCTTGATTGTAGACCGGCGATTGGGGGCAGCTTGCATGCGTACGTATGGCACTGCGGATGGCAGCCAGACAATTATAGCGCACTTTGTTGTACGTGTGGGCTTCGAGCAAATCGGCGCTTTTGCGCATAGTCTGCAAGGCTTGGTCTTCGTGTTCGAATGCAGCTCGCCAACGGGTGAAGTAGGGGGTTAACATGGCCTCTGACGTAGCTGCTTCCGTGAAATAACTGACGCCTGCAGCATGGAAGGAACTGTGCACATAGTTCTGGAGGTCACGTAGACGAAGGTAGGATATCTTAGACATCATGAATGTGTGAAGTTTGTAATACGAACGAATATTCTCTTGGTAAGCGAATCGGGAAGACTTTTTACTGCCGAACAGCGATCAGCTTTGTGTGGTGAAGGATTTGCAGATAGTCAACCTGCATGCCCGATACCTGTTGGCATAAGTCAGCCGTAATAATCATTTTACCTCGTAGTCTTTGTGCAACGGATAAACGTGTTGCTATTCCCTCTGCGAGGCACCGACGAATAGGTTGTGTTCCCCAAAGTCGTTGTCGGTCGAGCTGTTTACACAAGTCGAACGTTTGTAACGTCATTCCCTTGATAGCCGTCAGCATAGGTAAAAACAATTGACTTCCTCGTCTGCATCGTCCGATGGTACAGGTTTGAACCTCTTTGATTCGCGCTTGGCTGGGAGAGAAGAATAGATTACTGAATCAAAACTATTATCCCCTATAGGGGAGAAATTATTTTTCATTGAGAAAAGTATTTATACCCTATATGAAAATCTTGTTTAGGATGAATACAAGAATTTATTCCTAAGGGGTGGAGATGATTACATAAAGAACAAATAAAGTTCCTCATTGATGGGGTGTATTTTTGATTGTAGATAAAGATATTGCCCTCGAAGTAGAGAAAATATAGTGTCTACATTCAATATATTCTTCCTTATAGGGGGATGTGTTTTTTATAGGTCAATCTATTTCCCCTCTCAGGAACAAAGATACCAATTTCTCCATAAACAATTTAACCTCAACTCAAGAAATCATTCGTCCAACTTGTGACCTCTGTACAAGGGCATCCACTCAGCTATTTGTAGCATTCCGATCCATTCAGTTGGTCGGTGTATGAATCGTTTTGCAGGTGTAAACCTGATCCAGCAGAAGCAGGGGGGAAGGTGGTATCAGTTGTGAGCTGTTTAGGAGGGGAGGATGGCTGTAGTTTCGCAGATTTCAGCCTATTCCTGGAATAGAAATGTTCAGCTTTTCACTTGTTTCATCCTACTTATACCGAAGGTGGAATCTATAGTCCCAGCTGATTGAAGTCGTCCGTATGGCAGGAAACAACAAGCATTTGTGTGAGTTTAATATTCGATGAGAAGCATGGAAAGAATGTATGAGAGGGTTACGAGTAGATGAAATTAAAAACAGAAGGGGCTTTGAAGATGTGTACACCCTCGTTAACGGAGTTAATCAGGTTGGTTCTGAATAGAACCGTTAACTGATTTCGACAGCATCTGCTTAGGGCTTACTATTTTAGATTTTTCTCGGTTTGACTTAACCGATTGAGAAATAAACTTTTAGCGAATTATTTGAGAAATAGAAGTAACGATTTAGCAACTGTGCGAATTTCAGTGTTTTACGTTGCTATGCTGTCAAATAACTCTTTCATCTGCAATATATAATATGTTTTCCAAAAACGAAAAACATCAAGCGTGTTTTTCTGAATGGGATGGTAATTATCCCTTGATTAATATGGGGTATCTATATTCCAAA
>Charlie_p2__coassemble_928_pt1 | contig 74655 bp, 60 predicted proteins | sample Charlie_p2__metabat2_high_PE_008 | metagenome-assembled genome bin Charlie_p2 | reverse complement strand
ACATTGACAAGTTGGGAAGCGTGGAACTACATCGTTTTTGCCGTTCTGCTCCTAAAGAAGTGTTAAGCATTCATTAGTTTAGATGACTTCATTGCCGGAAACGGCCGCAACATGGATTGCTGCCTGTTTCTTTGTCAAGAATTTGAAGAAGTTCTTGCAGGGACTTTTTTGTCTCTTTTTAGAACTACGCCTTCAATTACTGCGTTTTTTCGAGAATTGTCGGCCTGAAGCCGGGCGGGAGCCCCTCATGGGGAATCGGGCAATAAAGAGGATGGCTAATTTTAGTAGACCCTAATTAAAACCACGGTTAGCCGTGAATGATAAGTTCTAATGGAAGGTACACAATCAAATGCCAAACGATTAGTTCGTAATACATTATTTATGTATATGCGAATGATTTTTCTCATGTTAATCAGCTTCTACACAAGTCGTGTGTTGTTGCAGACATTGGGAATTGAAGATTTCGGCATCTACAATATAGTTGGTGGAATCGTTGTTCTTTTCACCTTTGTAAATGGAGCTATGAGTACAGGTACTCAGCGACATTTATCTTACGAATTAGGGCGGTCGAATAAAAATGTAAGTGTAGTCTTTAGTGCTTGTTTATATATTCATCTTTTTCTAGCTCTAATTATCGTAGTGTGTGCCGAGACAATTGGCCTGTGGTTTTTAAATGCCAAGATGAATTTCTCTCCTGAGCGAATGCAGGCCGTTAATTGGTTGTATCAGTTCTCCATAATCAGTTGTGTTATTCAAATAGTACGAGTCCCTTATAATGCACTGATTATTGCTTATGAGAAAATGTCCTTCTATGCTTATTTAGCTATTGCAGAGGGAATCTTGAAGTTGGGCATCATTTATTTATTGTTACTAGATTCTGTTGACCGCTTGATATTATATGCCGTTCTTGTAGTTCTTGTGAATGCGTTGGTGAATGTAGCGTATTATATTTATTGCAGAAAGAACATGCAGGAGGTCTCATTGGTTAAGGTAAAAGATAAATTGCTTTATAAGAGTCTGCTAACCTTTTCTGGTTGGACTATATTTGGTAGTCTTGCCAATATCGCTCGAACTCAAGGACTCAACATTGTCATTAATATATTCTATGGTGTAGCGCTTAATGCAGCGATAGGTATAGCCAATCAAGTAAATGCAGGAATTAGTCAATTTCTAACAGGATTTCAGCAGGCTTTTAATCCTCAACTTACTAAGGCAGAAGCCCAAGAGAATAGAGGTTATCAAATGCAGCTGATTAATAAAACAGCAAAGTACTCCTACTTGATTATATTATTATTTGCCGTTCCTATACTTCTTAATTTGTCATCAATACTTGGATGGTGGTTGGGAGAGTATCCTCCTTATACAGTCGAACTTTGCTTTTGGATAGTCATCGCTACATTGGTAGACTCATTGTCTGGTCCACTTTGGGTAACTATATTTGCTCATGGTAAGATAAAGGCTTATCAGATAGTGGTTAGTTTAGTGCTTCTCCTTATTCTTCCTATAGCTTATGTCTGTGGTCGTTTGGAAGTAGAACCCCAAGTTGCATTTGCTGTAACTGCTTTGCTTAATGCTTGTGCGGTTATTGTGCGTGTATGTTTTATGCGACGTCAGATAGGGTTTAGTATACGGAGATTTTCTATAGAAACTCTTTTGCCCATCACATTGGTTACTCTTATCATTATTACGACCGTGTATTTGGGTTCTTTATTCTATAGTTCTGATAGTTGGGTCTCAATCTTAGTGTTCAATATAGCCGTATTGATAGTAGAGTTCTTGATCATCTATTATGTAGGTATTGCAGCGTCAGAACGAAAACAAATCGTGTCCTTTATTAAAAGCAAATTAGCATGAGTATAAGATCTTCTGTCAATCAATTCCTGTTTTACCCAATAGGTGTTTATCGTCTTTATAAGCGAATGCTTGCCACTCCTCGGGTTGATAATGGCAAGCGTCGTATTTATTTGCTCAATGTACCCTCTCATGGTAATTTAGGTGACCACCTTTTAAGTGTAGCTGAGAAAAAATTCTTCGCAGATCATTTCTCGCAATTCGAATTAGTCTTGGTGTCATCTTCTGATTTGTATTATTCTATTCGTATAGCCCTGAGGAACGTAAAATCCGATGATATTCTCTGTATAACAGGTGGTGGTTTCCTTGGCTCTCTTTATCAAGAGGAAGGTCGCTTCTTTAAGATACTTGGTATGTTTCCTGATAATAAAGTGGTTGTATTGCCTCAGACTATTTATTACGAGAATACTGTTAGAGGACAAAAAATGCTTCAGAGGGCGACGAAACTATATGCCCGGCATAAGCACTTATATGTCGTAGCAAGGGATAGAAGAAGTTATGACTTATTGAATACTGTTCTAATGAAGGATAGGAAAGATAGAGTAGCTTATACACCAGATATTGCCCTTTATCTAAAGTTCAGTGGTCAGTATGATCGAAAGGGTATCTTATGGTGCTTGCGTACCGATGATGAGAAAAATAGTATCAATGAAGTCATCATTCAGCAACTGCAGAGCGAATTGAGCGTATTGAGAGTTTCTCAGAAACATACAGATACTTATGTCAATTATTCTATACCCATAGAAAGGGAAGACGTTGAGGTAAGTAACAAAATACAAGAAATATCACGTGCACGAGTAGTCATTACCGACCGCTTGCATGGAATGATTTATGCAGTTATTACCAGTACTCCTGTGATAGCAATGGATAATGTAAATGGTAAGGTTAGACAAGTGTATGAACAATGGATAAAGCATGTGCCTTACATTCGATTTATAGACGATCCTACGAAGTGTAAGGGTGCTCTAGAGGATATGATGTCTATCTCTTCAACTGATTATCCTCAAGATGAGTTACTAGCGAAGTATCAACCTATTATTGACTTTATTAATGACGAAGCTTAGTATTGTGATAGCAATGTATAATATTGAAGAATATATTGCGTCGTGTTTACAATCGTGTTTAAATCAAGAGGGCGTTAGTCCCATCGACTATGAAGTCATTGTCGTTAACGATGGGGCTACAGATAATAGTCTTCAGGTGGCAGAGGCTACTTTGAAAGGTGTTTCTAATGCTCGTATAGTAACTCGTAGGAACGGAGGCTTGTCTGAGGCACGAAATACAGGGTTGCTAGAATCTAATGGCGATTATGTTTGGTTTGTTGATGGGGATGATATGATAGACAAAAATGCTATATCTAATTTACTAAAGTATATATCTCAGTCTAAAGCTGATATTTATCTCTGCAATTGTAGTACTTATGATGGTGAGCGGATTCTTAAGTCATCTCATTTCCCTTCAGATTATTCAGGAATGTCGGGTCGCCAAATTCACAATGAGTTCCGTCAGATTTTGCCTATGATGGCATGGCTCTCTATTTGTAAAAGGGATTTCCTAATTCAAAATCAGTTGAAGTTTTATCCTCGTATCTTACATGAAGATTTAGAGTTTTCTATTCGCGCTCATCATTTGGCCCAAAGTATAGTGTGTGTAGAAGAGGCCTTGTATCTCTATCGCGTAGGAAGAATAGGCTCTATTATGCAGCAAAACTCTAGGGATAATTCAAAGTCAATCAAGTCATACTTTACAATATTGGAGTCTTGGAAGGCTTTTTTCTCTGCAATAAGTGAAGTCAATACACCCTTCTATCGTGATTTGTGTGCTATATGGGCATCTTTGTTTTTTCGTTTGATGTATTCTGGGAAGCAAGATATCCCCACCAAAAAGCAAATAAAAGAAAGATATTTAAATTGCGTTATGTTGTTGCTGAAGGGAGAGCTTAGAAAAAAAATATTGGGCATAGGAATCTTATTATTACCAGATTTCTTATTAAGAAAGTTCTTAGGAAACAATGAGGTAGTCTACATATAGTTTTTAAATTCTATGTACAAATGATTTCATTAGAATCTAAAGCCATATCCAATTTGCGCTTTCCCTTGATGTTGGGGGTGGTGCTTATTCATTGTTTGGTGATTGAACCCCTTGTGGCACGTAGTCAAGGACTGGAGATAAGTTCTGTGGTAATCCAGTTGTGTTCAATCAGTCTGACTAGATCGTGTGTGCCTCTTTTCTTTATGATCAGTGGCTATCTCTTTTTCTTGAAGTTTGGGCAGCATTTTAAGGTACGCGACTATTACTGTCAGTTATCTAAGCGAACGAGGACTTTGTTAGTTCCTTATTTATTTTGGAATCTGCTGGTGTTGGGCTATTTTGCTTTTATGCATAAGTTTACGCCCTCGTTGATTAATTCTGAATTTAATAATGTCTACCAGTATACGTGGTTGGAGTGGTTACGGTCGTTTTGGGATAATCCTGGCGGAAAACCTATCTGTTATCAGTTTTGGTTTCTTCGTGATTTGATGGTAGTGGTGCTTTGTTCACCCATCGTTTACCTATTGGCTAAGTATGGTAAATACGTCACATTAGGGGTACTGTTGGTAGCATGGTTATTGGTTCCCGAGCCTTATCCTTACCAGACGGGCTTTACTTTCTTTACGATGGGTGCCATCTTTTCAATTCATCGTTGGAGTTTTGCAGAATGGTCACGCCGCACGGCACGCTATATGCTTCCTGTTTGGTGTGTATTGTTGATAGTTAATATTGTTAAAATTGGGGGGGTGAAATGGTTGAGCCTTTGTTGACTTTAACCAGTATGCCTGTTTATATAGCTTGGGCAATTTCTGTAACTCCTCGCAATCAACGATTGACAGATTTCTTAGGGGCTAGCAGCTTCTTTATCTATGCATTCCATGGTTTTCCTGTGACCGTATTGATAAAGGTTGTGAGTAGCCTGTTTCAAAGTCCTGGCGATATGACGTGGCTATTTATCTATTTCGTTTGTTTTGTCGGAATCCTGATGACTAGCCTGTTGTTATATTGGGCTTTATTGAAGACCTTTCCCAAGTTGACATCTGTCATAATGGGCTGTCGTTGAAGGTTAGTGTGTAATTTCTCGTAATAGGTAGTATATGAAAAATCGTGATTTGGCTTTAGACATTATCCGTGTCTTAGCATGTGTGATGGTCGTGTTTATGCACGCACCATTACCTTCTGCTCAAGTGAATGGTATGTTTCTTTCCTCGCTGAGCTATTTTACCGCACCTTGTATTGGTCTCTTCTTTATGGTTAGTGGGGCTTTACTTTTACCCCCCCCCTATATTGCAATCTAAAGAAGACAATATATATGGCTTCTTGAAGAAGCGTTTAGGTAAGGTATCAGGGCCTACCTTGGTGTGGACTTTGGTATATCTGTTGGCTCGCTATGGCAGGGAGAGATTTCCTTGTCGGCAGTAGGCGTATCTTTGTTGAACCTTCCTTTTGCTGCTCAAGGTCATGGAGTCCTGTGGTTTATGTATACGTTAGTGGGGCTGTACTTGTTGGCTCCCATCTTGCAGTCTTGGTTGCGAACGGCTACTCAGCGCGAGGTCGGTTGTATTTGTTCTTGTGGGGCGTTTCGCTCTGTTATCCCCTTATCGGGTTGTTCTTAAAGGTGGAAACTTCAGCGAACGGTGTGCTGTACTATATGTCGGGTTATGCAGGTTACTTCCTTCTGGGTTATTACTTAAAGCACTACGGTCTATCCCTTCGCTTTCGAACAGTTGTCTTAGGCTTTGTCCTTGCTGCATTGGCGCCGGTTATTGTCAAGGTGATGCATTGGGAAGTAGACTTTTATAGTTTGTTTTGGTATTTGTCTATCTTTGTAGCCGTGCAATGTATCTTTTGGTGGCAGGTCATACATAAGGTAATGGCGAAAGTAAAGGGACAGATGTTGAGGATGGTACCATTCTTAATTATGATATCCAATTTATCTTTTGGCATTTATCTATCTCATGTACTTGTAATGCGGATTGGTTTATGGCATATAAACTTCATCTTAGGAATTCCTTCTTATGTGTGTCAGACGGTGGTGATAGCTCTTCTCACCTTAGTGCTTGCAACAATGTTCTCGTATATATTAAGTAAACTTCCCTTAGGGAATGTTTTTATAGGGTATAGGTCTAGGCTTTAGCATGAGTATAGTCGGCTCTTCCCTGCTATTGTAGAATTGTAAAAATAAAAAATTATGATACCTCATGTGATTCATTATTGTTGGTTCGGGCGCAATCCGTTGCCAGACTCCGCTCGCAAGTGTATTGCCAGTTGGAAAAAATTTCTTCCTAATTATGAAATTAAGGAGTGGAATGAAGACAACTTTGATATCCACCTCATCCCTTATACTCGTGATGCTTATGCAGAGAAAAAGTATGCTTTTGTGAGTGACTATGCTCGTTTTTGGATACTGTACCACTATGGTGGTATTTACTTTGATACGGACGTGGAGGTTATTAGACCGATGGATGAGATTATTGCTAGGGGCCCGTTTATGGGACGGGAAGCTGGTGCGTATATTTCTCAGATCACAGACGCAGGAAAGGGCGAAGCTAGGGGCGACACCGGCTTAGGTGTCGCCCCCGGCCTCGGCCTGGGGGTAAACCCCGGCCTCGGCCTGGGGGTAAACCCCGGCCTCGGCCTGTATCGCGAAATATTGGATGAGTATGCGAAAATTTCCTTTAAGCTGGAGAATGGCACACTTAATCAGAAAACGGTGGTAAGCTATACAACAGAAATCCTTTTAAAACATGGTCTAAGCTCAAATAATGACATGCCACAGGAAGTAGCAGGTGTATGGATTTATCCCGCTGATGTTTTTTGCCCCATGGATCACACGCGGGCTAATAAGGTAACTATTACTGATCGAACAGTAAGTATTCACTTGTATGACTGCTCATGGTTAGACCATAAAACATTGAGTTACAAGTTGCACTTGTTGAAAAATTGGTTAGCTCGTAAATTGGGAGTACGATTTGTTGATCGATTGTCTAATGTAGTAAGAGGAAATAGATGATTCCAGCAATAGCTTATGAACCGCTTTATAGTATATTAGTTACCATCCTAACATTTACAATGTATTCGCGGTATGCTGTGGTCAATGAATCATATAGCGAATTGGATGATGATTCATCTCCGTTTTCTTATTCAGCGGGGATGATTCCCCTTTTAGTTATTTTCTTAGCCATTTATATAGGTACTCGCCCTAATAGTGTCGTGTTTGTTGATATGATGAACACGGTAGAGTATTATTATACCTTTTACGAAGGAGTTCCTTTCTACTGGGATTCGCAGACGGAAAATTTCTTGTACGATAATTTTCTTTCTTGGTGTGGTTCAATGCGTTTAGGCACGTCCTTCTTCTTTACCGTTATAGCCTTTATCTACTTTGGATGTTCGTATTTGGGTATTCGTCGTATGTTTCCCAATCATACAGCCCTTGTTTACCTGGCTTTTTTAGGAGCATTTTCTACGTTTAGCTATGCTACGAACGGTGTGAAGGCTGGTTCGGCCGCTTCTATCTTTATTTGGGCTATCTCCTATTATAAAGAATGGAAGTATTGCATTCCTCTGTTGATTGTCAGTTATGGTTTTCACCATAGTATGCAAATGCCGATTGTGGCTTTCTTGTTCTCTGCATTATGGCGTAATACGAAGCACTTCTTTTGGGGATGGGCTTTTTGCTTTCTATGTGCGGCAGCTCATGTGACCTACTTTCAAGAGTTATTTGCGGGAATGACAGACGAACAAGGAATTGGTTATTTGAATTCCGTTGGTGAAGATTGGGGTGGTGGAACAGGTTTCCGAATAGATTTTATCCTTTACTCCGCAGTGCCAATCGTAATAGGTTATATTGCCATATTCAGATTAGGCATTCAGTCTGCTTTTTATGAGGTGTTGTTGAAGCTCTACCTATTGACAAATGGTGTGTGGATGTTGTGTATGTATGCCGCTTTTACCAATCGAATAGCCTATTTGTCTTGGTCTCTTTATCCTATTGTATTGTTATACCCTTTATTGAATGAAGATTGGGGAATTGGACAATATAGACTAGCTGCTAGGGTTTTGTTAGGACATTTAGCTTTTACCCTGTTTATGGCGTATATCTATTATAATTTAATTAGATAAAATGGAAGAGTAGTAGTCAAAACTTCCGCTCTTCCCCTTATCAAGCAAGTAGTTTCCTTTGTCTTACTGAATTTAGAATTGATATGAAATCTAGAATATCCGTCCTTATGGGCATATATAATTGTGCTTCAACTTTGCCCGAAGCCTTAGATTCTCTGTTGGCTCAGACCTGTCAGGACTTTAAGGTGATACTTTGTGATGACGGGTCAGTAGATGATACCTATGCTGTAGCTAAGCGGTATGCAGATAAGTATAGCAACTTTATTCTTATCAAAAACGATAAGAATATGGGACTGAACTATACGCTTAATCATTGTTTGGAACATGCCGATACGGAGTACATCGCACGTATGGATGGGGATGATCTTTCGCTTCCTACTCGCTTCGAAAAGGAACTAAAGTTTCTTGATGAGCATCCTGAGGTGGGAGTGGTAAGTGCTTCTATGATATATTTCGATGAAAATGGAGACTTTCGAACGGGACGTGGTAAAGGAAGCTATGTCGTTGCTACTGACTTTATAGCTGGTAGTCCGCTTTGCCATGCCGTATGTATGGCGCGTACAGATGTGTTTAAACAGGTTGGTGGTTACTCTGTCGACAATAAACTCTTGCGTGCAGAAGATTATCACCTGTGGTTCAAAATCTTTGCAGCCGGCTACAAGTTATATGAGTTAGATGAGTGTCTTTATAAGATGCGAGATGATCATAAAGCTTTAGCCCGACGCAATTGGTTAACCCGTCGCAACGAAGCTTATGTCAAGCACATCGGCTACAAGATGATTCGCTTACCATGGTACTATCAAGTCTATGCCATCGTACCAATCTTGAAATATTTTGCACCTAATTGGTTGTATCGTTTAGTTCATAACAGAAACTGATTGGGGCCTTTTAAAACTTTGATATAATACGCAATACCTATGCGAAAGAATATATGGGAAATACCCTTTGTGAGTTATATCTTGCAACAGGTGCAGCATTACAATCATGCGAAGTATTGGAAAAGACGGGCAGTTGTGATTGATGCGAGTAATAAGGCATCGCTTCTTAAGAAACTGTATTACTTGCTTTGGATTAAGCGTATTGACGCCTATCATAATGCTTCGTGTGGAACGAATCTCAATACGGGGGCAAAATTTAGTACCCCCCCCATTTTGCCACATGGACTTAACGGAATCATTGTTGGACATGACTGTGTAATCGGTAAAAATTGTACGATATTTCAGCAAGTAACCATAGCCCATGGCGGTGTGCGAATCGGTGATAATGTGTTGATTGGAGCTGGTGCGAAAATCTTACCTGGCGTAGCGATTGGCCATAATGTGAAAGTTGGTGCCAATTGTGTGGTGGTGGAAGATGTGCCTGACAACGCAACCGTTGTATTGCCTAAGCCGCGGATTATTGTTCAGGCTTAGTCCGCGTATGCATCTTATGGTTCTTCTGGGACATGACACGAATCATCGTGAAGAAAAAAGATTAAAAACAAATCTGAAAGATTGAGTCGCGAATGGTTTGATAGGCTGAAGATATAGCTTGAATAATAGGAAGGGGATTGTTACAAATCCCCTTCGTGCTTAAAGTATGTTGCTGATGGCTTTGCGTATGTCGAAGGTATTTCCCAATTTAGCGTTAGTGTAAGGCTGAGGTGGTAATGGGCTACTATGGATAGGTCGGATATTGAATAGACTGACACTCTTTGGTTCAGTGTTTACGAGATTGCCACCTTACGCGGTTTCAGTATAGATATCATTATGATTAGAAAGATAACAATTGATATAGAACGTTTGGGACCTATACAGGGTCCCTTTCGGCTCTGCTTGCATCCGTTTATGATGTTCTCGGGGGCTTCAAATTTGGGTAAGAGTTACCTTGCCATGTTGGTGCATTATGTATATAAGGTGCTTTGCGGGGAAGAGGTGATTCGCTTCTTTATAGAAAAGGATGCGGATTATGATACGCTAAAGGCTCGACTGAGTGAGGAGAGTCAATTGATTTACGAGTTTCAGATAGAGGAGTTTGAACAGTGGGTCAATATGCAAGCGGTAGCTTATCTGCGTAAGACGTTGGGGCATGCGGAACTGAATGCTCAGTTTCAGATACACTTTCCCCACCTCCCCGAGAAGATGATCTTTCTCTATAGTAGGAATGTCATGTCGGTGAATGATGGGGCAGAAATGGAATATGTAGATGTGCTACGTCTGAAGGATACGGAGCATGTCGTTCAGTTACCTCGGGCAGACTTTGGTGGCTGGCGCTCGATTCCTTTTAGTTATCTCTTTGTTCGCTATATGCGCGGGGCGTATGACTTCTTATTAGATAAGACCTTCTTCTTACCTCCTTCGCGAGGAAGCATACTTTCTATGCCTAATAGTTTGACTTATCAGTTGCGTGGTACGAAGGATGATAAGATGGGAATGTATTGGGAATTCTTAGATGATTTGTCTGATTTGATGACTGCAAATACTCTCTCTCAACCTTCTAACGTCATCCATCAAGCGGCCGACTTGATGCATAAGGAGGTATTGAAAGGAGATGTTGAGATAGTCGATAATAACTGGCAGTACCGTCAGGAGGAACGTTCTATCCCGATGAGTGCCGCTGCTTCTTCTATCAGGGAACTGGCTCCCTTTGCACTGATGATAAACAAGGGAATTGTTGGTCGCTATTCCATCCTGTTTGAAGAACCTGAGTCGCACCTTCATCCCGAACTGCAAGTAGGGGTAGCTGATTTGTTAGCCTATGTCATACAAGAAGGTGCGCATTGTCAGATAACCACGCATAGTGACTACCTGTTGCGACGCATTAATGACTTGATACGTTTGGCTGTCTTGAAGATGCATATGCCGACTGAGGAGTATGAGTCGTACTGTGAGCAGTTGGGGATGAACCCCGAACTTGTGATAGAGCCTGACAGGGTCGGTGCTTATTATTTGAGTATGGGACCGGACGGTCTGAGTCGGGTAGAAAAGCAGGATGCTACAAAGGGCGTGCCGTTTGACACCTTTACCAAGGTGCTTAATGAGCAACTGGGACGTAGCGCTCGACTGTATGAGGAAGTGGAGTACTTGGATGAAACTGAAGATGGAGTGAAGATATGAGCTTGATAAATCAGTTTAATCAGGTATTTCCTGTCTTCGCTGCCCAGGCTATACAAGGACAGAATTGTGTGATACACGAACGTCAGAATGAGGGTCAGGGGCATACTTTCTGTACAATGACTTTTCAGCAATTTAATGGATGGCAGTTTCCTGCTGACCTTCCTAAGACGTTGACTTCAATATATAATATGTCGCAGGAAGGTATGTCGCAATTTGAAAAGTATCACGACGTATTGCGTCATGATTGTGATGGCGTGCTCTGTGTGGAGGAACAGGATCGGTGGGTGTTGTATGTTGTTGAGTTGAAGTCTGCTTTCTCTTCAGAAAGCATTACAAAGGCTAAAGATCAGATAGTGGGTTCTTGCTTAAAGGTAATGTCCTTGTTTCGCCATTTGCAAGCGTATGTATCCAAGTCGATGATAGAAGTGCGGGGCGTGATAGTAGCGTATGAAGCGACAACGGAGGCGTTGAATGCGATAAGTAAACTGAATGACAGTAGAGGTGCGTTCTGCACCCGTTTGAATGCTGATAATTTTTATAAAATGCCACAAACGAGGTGCGAAAAGTTTTGGAACCCCTTGCTGATGCCTGGTGACATCGCGATAGCTTATGTACCTGTTCCCAAAGGTCAACCTACCTATACGATGGACTTCTCTGTATTGGAAACTATGTTTAGAAGGTGATAATGAGTGATTCTAACTATACAACCTATGAAGAAATTAATATTTGTCACAACGGTAGCTCAGTCGATGGGCTTCTTTAAGGGACAGTTGAAATACCTGTCTGATGATTATGATATTACGTTTATTTCATCCAGTGAGAAGCATCCTCATGAAGTGGAGGAGAATGCAGAACGAATGGGCGTGAAGGGACATGAACTACGGATGGCACGTGAGATATCACCGGTGCAGGATGTTCGTTCGCTGTTTGCCTTCCTGCGTTATTTCAGGCGGGTCAAGCCCGATGCGGTACACGGGAATACGCCGAAGGGGGCTTTGCTCTCGATGTTGGCCGCCCGGATGACGGGGGTGAAGACGCGTATCTATATGTGTCACGGACTTCGTTATCAGGGTTGTGTGGGGCTGAAACGCAAGGTACTGGTGGCGATGGAGAAATTGACTTGCCGCTGTGCTACGCAGGTACTCTGTGTGAGCGAGGGGGTACGCGATACGTTTGAACAAGATGGTATTTGTCCGAAGAGCCGTTCGCGAGTAATCGGTGCGGGTAGTTGCAACGGTATTGACATTACTCGTTTCGAACCTGCCCGTTATACAGAAACTGAATGGTTGGCGTTGCGGGCAAAGTATGGCATTGCACCCGATGAGTTCCTCTTTATCTTTATGGGACGCGTGGTAAGAGATAAGGGCGTGAACGAGATGATCCATGCCTTTAGCCGTTATCATGAGGAGAACCCGAAGGTGCGTTTGCTGATGTTGGGTGCCTTCGAGGATTCGTTAAATCCGGTAGAGGAGGATGTGGCGCAGACGGTGCGCGGCAACCAGCATGGCGTAGTCTATTGTGGGGTGCAGCAGGATGTGCGTCCGTTCCTGGCCGCTTCGCAGTGTTTGTTGCTCCCGTCTTATCGTGAAGGCTTCGGTTTGGTATTGATGGAAGCGGGCTGTATGGGACTTCCTGTGATTAGCTCGGACATCATCGGTTGTAACAATGTAGTGACTCCTGACAATGGCTTGCTGGTAGCTCCGCGTGATGCAGAAGTGCTTTACGGGGCGTTGAGACGGATGGTGGAGGACGAAACGCTCTATCATCATTTTGCCACTTCTACCCGATCGTCTATCATCGAACGCTTCGAACAGAAAGCGCTGTGGAAGAAGTTCCTGGACTTTTATCATCAAATTATTTGAGGCAGATTCTATTGAGCATTAGCTCAGGAAGTTGAGGAGTTTTGCAGTTTGTGCTGAATTTCATTGCTTCATGGGTATTATAGTTCACAGATTCTCCTTTTTAAGTATTTTACTGAAGAATGTTTGTCATGAAAATCGATCAATCTCTGTTAGATTCATTGAGTGTACAGGCTGCAAAAAGTTCGCGTTTACGTCAGGCTTATGATTTGCGGACTTCTTCTGCTGACCAGTCCCAACGCATATTGAATGCATTAGAGCCAGGAACGGTTATTCCCATTCATCGTCACCGGGCTACGGCTGAAACTTTGGTTATGGTACGAGGACGTATCTTGCAACGACTTTATAATGATTCTGGAGAGTTGGAAGAGGTTTTTGAAATGTCTCCTGGAGGTATGTGTAGTGTGTTGCAAATTCCTGCTGGACAGTTTCATTCGTTGGAATGCCTAGAGTCAGGAACTGTCATCTTTGAAGCGAAGGATGGCGTTTACGCACCATTGGATGATTCTGATGTACTTTCCATGTAAGTTGTGATGCGAGTGAGCATATGATGTGTTTGGCTCAGGGTACTTGATTTTTTCATGTGTAAGCAATTGGCCTGAATGATATAAAATACTTTTCAACACCTACTTATAACTCATATTACTCAAGCCTTCGTTAGGAGGAAGGCATCTGATTGTCTAACTTTGTATCATCTTACCTAACGATAATAGCAATGAAGGAATATATTACTATACATCATATAGGTCCACTTATACGTATAGAACGTGTAGAACTTCGGCCTTATACTTTCATAATAGGCGAATCAGCCAGTGGTAAAAGCACGTTGATGAAGTTGATAAGTATGATGCGTTATCTCTTCAAGATGGCTAACATTCGTTCATACCTTAGGCATTCTAAAATTACGAAGTCGCCCTTTCGTCTGCGATTTGACTCGATGATGAAGGAGACAGAGATGCTGAAGATGTTGTGCGAGGATAGCTTGGTAGAATATGAGGTGTTGATGGAGGATGATACTTCGTACCAAATTAGGGTGGTCAACAAGAAGTTACAGAAACTTCCTACGATAGCACCACATCATTTAGCATTTGATAAAATAGCTTTTATTTCTGAACATCGCAATTTGATTCCAGCTTGGACACAGCGTGCTTCGCAGAATGTAGGAGCTAGTTTGGGATTTTATTTTCACGAGACCAATGACTGCTTTGTGGGTGCTTCCGAGAATGATCAAGAGGTGGCGTTAGGCTATGTGGGTATGAAAATGCAAATATCTCACCCCAAGGGAAAGCCTACGCGTTATCAAATAGTTCCAACTGATGGACGGCATGCCCCCATTGAGTTGCGTGAGGCTTCTTCGGGTATTCAGACCTCAGCTTCGGTTGCTCTAATTGTGAAGAATTTTGCTACATCGTTTTCCTTTAAAGAAGCTTTCAAACGTTCTGTACTCAATTACTTGTATGATATGGACAGGTTGAATAAGTTTCAGGCGGTTACCGAACCGAGTGAATTGCGTAAGCAAGTGTATGTTCACATAGAGGAACCCGAGCTTAGCTTATTTCCCGATGCCCAGTGCAGTCTGATGGACGAGTTGATTTATGCTGCGACGCATGCACTGACTGATCGCAAGCTTCATTTGATGGTCGCAACGCACAGTCCTTACATACTGAATTATTTGAACGTGATACTTCGGCAGAATAAGGAGCAACGCGCATCGCTAACTGGTGAACAGATGGCTGTGTATCGTATTTATGAAGGCGAAGTGCAAAACCTGTTAGCGCGTGACGAACGGGGAAAATGGATTGTTGATACGTTTGATCTATCAGAGATGATGAATCAAATCTATGAGGAATATAGAAGCCTGGAGTCATGATTGAGACTATATTAAGGGACTATTATGCACGGGGACGTGGTTTTGACGTGAGTCGTGTGCAGTTAGGCATACGGCAGATGACAGGCCTTTTTGCCTTGAGTGATTCGAAGGCTTGTCAGGCTTGTCACCGACTTCCAGCTCGTCAAGACAGGACAGAGTGTAATGAAGAAGTTCTCAAAGTCAATAGTTCTGATACAATCGTCGATGTGGTAAACTTTGAGGAGTTTCTAAGCCAGTTTGAAAAAGTCCCCACTTCAGTGCGTTGTGACTTTTTGATAGCCGATCATGGAATGAGTAATCGTAAAATCATATTTTGTGACTTGACCTGTAGTGAGGCGAAGTACGTTGAAGACAATTCTTCCATTCGTAATGGTAATAAGCGGGCTAAGGCTTTTCAGCAGATGAAGCGTTCGATAGAAACACTTATGGATGAAACCAATAGCAACCATTCTTTGATTGCTGTAAACTTATTGACCTATGCCGAAAAGGTTTGCTTGTTCGCTTGGCGTGATTATCATGTTTCCGACGCTCCTTCCCCAGCCCAACGTGGTAATGCTACCGCCAACATGCGTGCATTCATTCATACTCCTTCCGTCATGAGTTCGCAGCTTACGGCTTGTAATGAAGTGGTTGGGCACTTCTTTGTTTTTAAGCAGGTAAAGTTTCCTTGTGTATATGAATTCTAACTTACGTATCTAACTTAGGGTTCACTAAATAAGTAGAGATACACTAGAAATCTGCATATTAAGACGTATAGCTTTTGCCTATATAAGAATTGAATCTATTACTAGAATTATTTTCTATGCAACAACCTAAGAAAATCATACGGGCTGTGACTGTCGCTCAATCGGTCGGCTTCTTCGAACCCATGGTGCGGACCTGCAGGAGCAAGGTTATGAAATTGTTTCGGTGTCGTCAGATGGCCCTGAGCTGGAAAGGCTACGGGCAAAAGGCATGAAGACGGTGGTGGTTGAAATGGAGCGGCGGATGGCACCGTTGAAGGATATCCAATCACTCTTCCGCTTGATTCGCGTATTCCGTAAAGAAAAGCCCGATATTGTGCATTCCATGACACCCAAGGCGGGCATGCTGTGTATGCTAGCGGCCTGGTTGACACGAGTGCCGCGCCGTGTGCATACCTTTACTGGTTTGGTGTGGCCTACGACCACAGGACTGACACGGCGCATTTTGATGTTTACCGACTGGCTGACCTGTGCCTGTGCCACCCATGTGATTCCCGAGGGACAAGGCGTGATGAATGACCTGCAGCAGCACATTACGCATAAGCCCATGAAAGTGTTGGGGTACGGCAATGTGCGCGGAGTGGACATGGAACGGTTTAGCCGCCGTCTAGAGGTGATGAGGTTAGCAGAATCGCTGCGCAAATCGTATGGTGAAGCTTCTCATCATCCTGTAGCAGTAGAGGAAACTTCACAGTCATCTATCGGTGCTTTTACCTTCCTCTTCGTGGGTCGCTTGGTAAGTGATAAGGGGATCAACGAACTGGTGCAGGCTTTCAGCCGATTGCATAACGAAGTTCCTGAAACGCGTCTGGTGCTTGTAGGAGCATATGAACCGCATCTTGACCCATTGTTGCCTGAAACGGAGCGGATAATTGCTGAGGCTAAGGGCATCGAAGTGGTGGGCGAGAAAAGTGGTGACGAGCTTCTGGCTTGGTATGCGGCAGCCGATGCGTTTGTCTTTCCGAGTTACCGCGAGGGCTTCCCGAATGTGGTCCTCGAAGCGGGTGCCATGGGCTTGCCCTGTATCGTGACGGACATTAATGGTTCGCGTGAAATCATCGTGGAGGGTCAGAATGGTCTGATTATTCCTTCCAAGGACGAGGAGGCACTTTATGCCTCGATGAAGCGTTTGTTACAGCACCGTGACGAGACGACGGCTCTGGCTGCAAAGGCTCGCCCGATGATTGCTTCCCGCTTTGAACGGAGCTATGTGCAGCGGTGCTTGTATGATTTTTATGCGGGGCTGTGGTAAGCGGGTGGAACGTTGAGCTATCAGTCTGTTGGCCGTTAGGTGGTGGATATAAATAGTTTTTTCAGAGTACTGTTCCTACTTCAAGCATTCATAGAGCATTGATGCCTCCATAAACGTTCCAATAACGTTATAATTACACGGAAATTAATGTTCACCCTCCCCCCCTTCACACTTACGTGTAATGTTTTATTTTAGACATTAATTGCCATTAATTGCCATTAATTTGTTCGTTAATTTGTCATTAATAGATTTTGCTATAGATTATTGATGTCCCAATAAACGTTCCAATTACACGGAAATTAATGTCCAAATCCTCCCCACTTGCGCGTAGGTTTTTATTGTTAGACATTGATGGCATTAATCTGTTCGTTCGTTAATGTAATGTGTAGTATAAGTAATAGTGAATGATATGATGGATTACACAATATACAGTAATCTCGTGTACAAAATCATAGGTGCTGCTATGACTGTGCACACGGAGTTGCGATGGGGATTGCTTGAGCCGGTATATCAAGAGGCTCTTCACCTGGAGTTGCTGGATAGAGGAATAGAAAATAAGCGGGAGCAGGAGATAACCGTCTACTATAAGAGTCATGTGCTTGATAAGAAGTATGCAATGGATATAGTAGTAGGCGATATTGTGGTAGAACTGAAGTCTGTTTCTCAGTTATTGCCTGCACATAGGTTTCAAATATGTCATTATCTCCGTCTGACCCGTAAACCTGTAGGTCTGCTGATAAACTTCGGTGAAGAGCATCTGATAGGCGAGCGATGGGTTTATGATGACGAAAGCAATCAATGCTTTTTGGTTGACCGACATATGCAGCCGTTAGAATAACACAGGAGCGTGTTGATAAACAGATTCCCGAATAAAATAACGTCCCAATCAACGTTGTAATTACACGGTAATTAATGTTCTAATTACACGGTAATTAATGTTTCTCCTCTCCCTCACATTTACGTGTAAGGTTTTTATGTTAGACATTAATAGCCATTAATTTGTTCGTTAATTTGACATTAATGGATTGTGCCGTAGGTTATTGATGTTCCAGTTAACGTCCCAATTATAAGGAATAAGCTGGACGAAAAAGTTTGAACTCGATGTAAGAGGGGGGAACTTAGATAGTAAAGTCGAATAACAAAGTAACAATGATATGAATAAGAAAATCGTAGTATTCGGCGCCACAGGCAATCTGGGCGCCTATATCGCTGTTCACATGAAGGAGCAGGGATATGATGTGATCGCTGTTGGACATCGTAAGGACGACAACGGCTTTTTTGCTGACAGGGGGATGACCTATTATTCGGTAGATATAAAAGACCCCAAGTCGTTTGACGTGTTGCCCAAGGATGAAGTTTATGCTGTGGCACACTTTGCCAGTTCTTTGCCATCGCGTTATGCGTTCGACCCGATTGACTTGTTCGAGTCCATCACTATCGGGACGCTGAATGTGCTCAACTGGATGCGCGAAGTTAATTGCAAGAAAATAGTATTTCCGCAAACTCCTTCAGACATGGCAAAGTATCACAATCAAGAAGGAATGATACCTTGTGATGCTCCCCGTCATTTCCCCTTGACGGGCGATCATGCCATTTATACCATAGCCAAGAATGCCGCAGTCGACTTGATGGAGCATTACCGTGCGGAGTACGGCATCCATTTCTTTGCCCTTCGCTTCTTCACCATCTATCAGTATCATCCCAATGCTTATCATTATGCTGACTTCAAGCGTCGCATGATGCCCTATCGTATGTTGATGGACCGTGCTTCACGGAGCTTGCCCATTGAGATTTGGGGTGACTGCAAGAAAGCCAAGGAGATGGTTTATGTCAAGGATTTTGTCCGCCTGGTTCAGGCCTGCATCGAGTCTGACAAGGAAGGCGGTTGCTATAATTGCGGTAACGGCTGGCAGGTTTCGCTGGAGGAACAAATCAAGGGTATCATCGAGGTATTCTCGCCGAAGGACAATCCCTCGCCCATTGTTTATTGTCCAGAGAAACCCGACCCGTTGCAGAATGCCTTCGACATGACTCGTACGTTTGCCGACTTCCCATCCTATCGTCCGCAGTATAGTTATGTTGACCAGTTGCGCGACTTCAAGAAGGAAATGGAAGAAGAACCTATGGCACAGCTGTGGGGAAGAAAAGAAGATTACACCGAATAAATCCTGTCTATGTATCGAAATGGTATAAAGCGCGTATTAGACTTCCTCATCGTGCTCTGCGTTCTCTTGGTCATTTGGCCGTTCTTGCTCCTCATCACTCTGTTGCTGCTCTTCTTCAACGAAGGGGCGGGCGCATTTTTTACACAGGAGCGACCGGGCTATAAGGGGAAAATCTTCAAGATTATCAAGTTCAAGACCATGAATGAGCGCAAAGGTCCTGACGGCAAACTCTTGCCCGACGTACAGCGCATCACTAAGTTCGGTGGTTTTGTCCGTAAACTGAGTCTGGACGAACTTCCTCAGCTTATCAATGTGCTGAAAGGCGATATGGCCATCATCGGTCCGCGTCCGTTGCTTGTGCAGTACCTTCCTCTTTACAGTAAGGAGCAGGCTCGCCGTCACGACGTTCGTCCTGGTATTACGGGCTGGGCACAGTGTAACGGCCGCAATAATCTCTCTTGGACTAAGAAGTTTGAACTGGACGTGTGGTACGTTGATCATCTCTCATTTGCTTTAGACTGCAAGATTGTCTGGACTACGGCAATGAAGGTACTCAAGCGTGCCGATATAGACAACGAAACGGTTGGTGAAAAACAATATACAACTCCCTTGTTCAATGGAAAAAATTAATTCTCTTCCAACTCCCTGTTTTGTACTTGACGAAGCTGAGTTGGAGCGCAGTGTGCGAGGCTTTCAGCAAGCACTCGATCGGCATTTCGACAAAGCCATTGTGGGGTATTCGGTCAAGACCAACTCCTTGCCTTACTGCATGAAGCGGGCGGGCGAGATGGGGGCTTATGCCGAAGTCGTTTCGCACGATGAATATGAGCTGGCACGTTTGTGCGGTTTTGCTCCGAATCGGATTATTTATAATGGTCCGATGAAGTCGAAGGAAACCTTTTTGGAGGCTGTGGCAGGTGGGGCTATAGTCAATGTAGAGTGCAAGCGTGAACTGGAGTGGCTTAACGATTTGCCAGCCGATGGGCATTATCGGATAGGCATCCGCCTGAACATCAACATCAGCCGCGTATCGCCCGAGGATGCCGAAGGCGAGGACGACAACAGCCGCTTCGGACTGTCAGACGAGACCGCTGAGTTTGCCGAGGCCCTGGCTTACCTCAAGCAATTGCCTCACGTAACTCTTGCCGGACTTCACATTCACCGCACGGCGCACAGCCGCAGTGTGCGTTTCTATCGACGCTCTATCGCTTATGCTTGTGAGGTAATTAAGAAGTACGGCCTGCAGCTCGATTACCTCGATGTGGGCGGCGGCTACTTTGGTATTTTCCCCAATAAGCCCACTTATGAGGAATACAGCCAAGCCTTTTACGAAGTCTTGCAGCAGTACGACCTTGCCCGTTTGTGCGTCATCGTTGAGCCGGGCAATGCTCTCGTAGCCTCGTGTTTCGACTTTGTCAGCGAAGTGATTGACGTGAAGGAGGTTGAGCCTGGGCTGTGGTTTGTGACCACCGATGGTTCACGCAATGATGTCGATCCCTTCTTCCGCAAGAGTGGTTATTTAGATGAAGAGTATTACCAGCAGCCGACTCCTGTGGTGCCTACCCAAATAGTTTCGGGTTGCACCTGTCTGGAGTACGACCGCATGTTTACTCTCACCGAACGTCCTCTGCTTCAGCCAGGCGACCGCATCCGTTATCGCAATGTCGGTGCTTATACGCTTTGCCTCACCCCGATGTTTATTCGTTACATCCCTGCCGTTTATACCTGCACGCCCGAAGGTTTCCGACAAGTGCGTGCTCGCTGGACAGCGAAGGAATATGTACAAAAATGTGAGTTTAAGAGTGTAGAAGGTTGAGAGTTTAGAGGTGGCGTGTTTGCAATGCTGACAACCATTCTCTATTCTTCGAATCTTTTCAACTATTAAGCTTAAGACGCTTACTTATATATCAATTTGAAATGGACAATATTTTATTTTGCAGCGTAGGTCGCCGTGCGACCTTGTTGAAGGACTTCCGTCGCTCGATGGAAGGTTGCGGCAAACTGGTGGCTACCGACTTGAGTCCCGTAGCACCAGCTCTCTTTTTTGCCGATGAAACGTATCTCGTACCGCGTATTGACGCTCCCGATTATTTCGACAAGGTGCTCGAAATTTGTGAGAAGAGCGAGGTGAAAGCCATCACTACCCTGATTGACCCCGAGATTGAAATCCTCTCGCGCCATCGTGAAGAATTGCTTGCCAAGGGCATCCTGCCCCTTTGTCCGGCCGACTGGACGGCGCGTCTCTGTTTCGACAAGTACGAGATGTTCAAATACCTTCACAGCAAGGGCGTGCGCACTGTGCTCACGTACAATTCGCTCGAAGGACTTAAGGAAGGGCTTGACAAGGGCGAAGTCAGTTTCCCTGTCTTCATGAAGCCCATCTCGGGCAGCGGCAGTGTCGGTATCGGCAAGGTCAACAACTGGGAGGAAGCTGAGGCTAAGTTTAACGATGGTAAGTTTACTTACATCATCCAAGAACTTATGACGGGCGGTGACTGCGATGCCGACGTCTATGTGGACTGCATCAGCCACAAGCCCGTAGCAGCCTTCAGCAAGAAGAAGATAGAGAGCCGCATCGGTGGAGCCAGCAAGACCATCTCCTTCAAGGATCAGAAGCTGTTCGACTTCATTGAGGAAGTATGTTCGGTACTCGAACTCAACGGCCCCTGTGACATGGACTTCTTTATCAAGGACGGGGAATACTATCTTTCTGAAATCAATCCGCGCTTCGGTGGGGCCTATCTCCATGCCTACGGTGCCGGCGTTGACTTCATCAAACTGATTCTGAACAACATCCACGGCATCGAAAACCAGTCTATCATTGGTCAGTATGATGAGGATGTCATCATGATGATGTACGACGAAGTTGTCATCACGCGCAAGAGCGAACTGATGTCGGACGATTTCCCGTTGCTGTAAAGCAAACGGAATGTGTTACCGCCATTTAGTTTCAAATAACAGGGAGAGGAGGAAACGCCTTGTTGCGTTTTCTCCTTCCTTTTGTCTTTCTTAAACTATAAACTCTCAAACATTCCGATAGGCAATTATAGATTGCCCGATCTTAACACCCTTACTAATATGGTAAAAGAATATGTTGCCTACCTCAAGAAGACGATATCATGGTTAAGGCAACTCTCTCGCGACGAGCAGCTTCCGCTTCTTTGGTGTTATTGGGATTATGCCAAGTCCGTCGTATCCCATCGTTGTCTGATTCGTCAGTACGTCATCGGTGAGTTCTGGAAGAAAAGTTCCCGAGAGCGTAGCCGCTGTTTGACCTATCACCGTATGTGCAAGCTTTTTGCTGCCTATAATCAGCCGGCCTATGTACATTTTCTCAACGAGAAGCCCGATTTTAATGCTTATTTCAAGCCTTTTGTGAAGCGTGACTGGCTGCACCTGAAGGGGGATGCACTGGAAGCATTCAAAGCTCTTCTAGAGAAGCACAAAACCCTTATCGTCAAGCCTGTAGACGGGGTTGAAGGGGGGGGCGTTCGCAAACTTAGTATGGAGGATTGCGACCTTCACAACCTTAGGCCACTCTTTGATGAACTGGTGCGTGAGAACGTACTTGTAGAGGAAATCATACAGCAGCATCCCCGCATGGTCTTTGGCAATACTTCGGTCAATACCATCCGCACTCACACTATTCTCGACGACCACGGCAAGGCACATGTCGTTAAGGCCATCCTGCGTGCAGGTGTCGGCGATTCGGTGGTGGACAACTACTGTCAGGGCGGTTCGATTTATGAAGTAGACGTTAAGACGGGATTGGTTTGTACTTACGGTCAGTCCAAGTCAAACAGTCAGAGCTATATTCATCCTGGTACGGACATCGTGATGTTAGGCTATCGCATTCCCAACTGGGACAAAGTCATCGAAGGAAGTGAGAAAGCTGCTGAGATGTTGCCGCAGATTCGCATCATCGGTTGGGACGTAGCCATTACGGAGGATGGCATAGAATTGATAGAGGGAAATCATAATCCTGACTATGAATTCTTTGAATTTCTTGGCTCTACAGGTTATTACTCAAAGATAAAATCTGCACTGCATCATGGATAAGAGAAGCATTATACGCGGAATCAAGGCATTCCCTTTCAAACTGGTTGATCTTAAGGACTTTAATTCTCGCTGTAGTTTTGGTTTTCATACGACTGCCTCCTGTGCGACAAATGAGAAAGAAGTTACAGCAGAACAAGAAAAGCTGATTAAAGCTTTCTGGCAACCCTATCTATCTGACTGGCAAAGCAAATACGCATTTGATATAAAGCGATTTGGGCTGTATAACCAAACTAATACAGAGGGATTTCCTCTTCAATACTATATTCCCGACAGCTGGTATTATGCTATCATTGACCGATGTCTGACTAAGCCTTTACGGGCTGATTATTTGGATGACAAAAATCTTTACGACCTTTATTTTCATGATGTAAGTAAGCCAGCCACCGTCGTACGTCATATTGACGGAGTGTTCTTGGACAAGGATTACCGGCATATTGATAAAGGCGAAGTCGTAAGGCTTTGTCAGCAAGCCGGTCATGTCATTTGCAAGCCTGCAACCGATTCGAGTGGTGGTGCTGGTATCGAATTCTGGAGTGAGGACAAAGGAGAAGCTAAATTGCTTGAGATTCTGTCACGTCCCAATATGATTGCTCAATGTTTGCAGAAACAGCATGAAACGCTGAACCGTATCTATCCCCATAGTTTAAATACAGTGAGAGTCTTGACACTGATGAAGGAAGACCAGTGTTATGTACTTTCGAGTGTATTGCGTACTGGGGCTAATGGCAGTAAGGTTGATAATGTAAGTTCCGGTGGCTTCGCCTGTGGCATAGATCCAGAGTCTGGGCAGTTGAAGGCACATGCCTATAACAATAAAGGTGAGTCGATTGAGGTGCATCCTCAAGGCGCCGTCTTTGCACAATACGCCATTCCCAACTTTCATCAGTTTAAAGTTTTGGCTGAAGACTTAGCTTATCGGTTGTGTGGCATATCGAAGCTCATCTCGTGGGACTTTGCTGTGTCAGAAGCGGGTACTCCTGTTCTGATAGAAGCCAATCTGAGCTGGGGTGAACTTGACTTTCATCAGATGTGTAATGGTCCAGTATTTGGAGCCGATACGGTTGAAATATTAGAGTGGTTCAAAGCTAAGTATTTATAGAATATGAGTTTCAAGTCTGATTTATTAAAGTCTGTACAAGCCGTACCCGCGCGTTTAGAGCATGAGCTAATGTATCATGCAAGGTATAAAACAGGAGAGGAGGATTTTGTCAAGGCCATACAAAATGCCAAACCGATATCTTCTGAGCAGAAACAAACCATCAAAGAATACTGGTGTCCCTACGTTCGAAACTTGAAAGAACGCATAGCTTTCGACCTCCGTTGGTTCGACATCTATAACCGTACCAACGTCTTTGGCTTCAAGTTAGAGCAGTATATTCCCGACAGTTATTACTATGCCATCGTAGACAACTGCTTGACGAATACGCTCGATGCTCCCGTGCTCGATGATAAGAATCTCTACGACTTACTCTTCCATGATGTGAATCAGCCGTTAACGCTTATTCGCAAATCGGGGGGGGTAATTTTAGACAACCAATACAATCCAATCTCGGAAGATGAGGCATTGCGGCGTTGTGTGGCCAATGGAAGGGTGATACTGAAACCTTCTGTAGACGCTATGGCTGGACAGGGCATTGAGATATGGCAGGAAGGTCGTGACGACATCAAACGGTTGCGACAGCTGATAGCTCGTACCCCCAACCTTGTGGTTCAAGACTTCATACGCCAACACCCCTTCCTTTCAGCCTTTACTGATTCCTGTGTCAATACGATGCGTATCGTTACGCTTTTGTGGGAAGGTGAGGTCAAGGTCACTACTGCTGTGTTGATTATGGGAGGACCGAAGGCGAAGACTAACCACTTGCACGGTGGAGGTATTGTCTGTGGCATTTTGCCCGACGGCCAATTGCGTCATACAGCGTTCGACGGGCAGCTCAATGAATACAAGGTACACCCTAACGGCATTCGCTTTGCTGATGTGCGCATCCCCAATTATGATAAATGTATTGACCTCGTCAAACGACTGGCACCGCGCATGGCAGGCGTGTCGAAGTTTCTTAACTGGGACCTTACTCTTGACGAGAACGGTGAACCTCTGCTCATCGAAGTTAACCTTACCTGGGGCGGCTCGGTACAGATTGCTGCAGGTCCTGCTTTTGGAGATATGACGCGCGAGGTACTGGATTATGTAAAGCGGGAGGGAAGATGGAAATAATTATCTCCTGCATGGTTTGCTTAGGACAGTTGCCTGTAACTGATAGTCTGAAATATAAAAGTATAGGTTGTAAGGAGGCGAGCTGATGAAATCATTAATCTTGAATTTTTTGAAGTACATCAAGTACTGCAGTCGTGGAGGATATACGCAACTAACTCTTTCGCCTATTCAGTATCCTGCTTTGTTGCAAGGCAAGCGGGCATTGGTCACGGGTGGAAGTGAAGGCATTGGGCTGGCTATTGCCCGAAAATTTGTTGAGGCGGGAGCTACCGTGATTATTACGGGCAGAAACCTGCAGAAGCTGGAAAGGGCGGCACAGGAAGTAAAGTCCGAACGGCTCGTCACGATGCAGTGGGATGTCTGTGATATCAGTCGGATGGATGAACGGCTGGCAGAGATTGAAAGTAAAATCGGAGGCTTGGATATCTGGGTGAACAATGCGGCTTACGTGACCAATAATTATTCGACGGAGCAGGTCTGGGACCGCACGATGGACACCAACGTGAAGGCTCCCTACTTCCTGACACGCGCAGTGGCTGAATACATGAAGCTCATGAATGGCGTGGAGGGTGGAAAGATTATCAACATCTCTTCAATCAATGCTTACCAATCGTGGCATCATCCTTACTTCGTATCGAAGCGAGCACTCAACATGTTGACCGAAGGTTTTGCCAAGGAATATGCTCCTTACAACATTTTGGTTAATGCCGTGGCACCTGGATTCTGCGACAGCAGTATCAATAAGCAGGATGCAAGTAAGAATGCGTATTGGCCCGATGCTGCCAACCGACGGATTACTGTGCCGCAGGACATTGCCGAGATTGTCATGTTCCTGTGTAGTGGTGCTGCCAATGGCATTGTAGGACAGACCATCGTATGTGATGGAGGAACTTTGCTATAAGCATTATGGAATATTTGATGACTTCGCGGGGACGTTTGCCCTTGGTGGGGCTGGGTACCTTCTCCATTCCTCCTGCCGTATTGGAAGAATTGATACCGTTTGCTTTGCAGCAAGGTTGCACGTTGTTTGACACGGCCTATAAGTATGGCAATGAAGCCGTGTTGGGCAACTTGTTGGCCAATGTGTCCGAAGGCGAAACTCCGTTGTGGGTGGAAACCAAGATTTGTTACGAACAGGTGTTGGGCAATCTGCGTTACCTACGCCTTAATCGTCGTTCTGTTCGTTCGTGTATGCGGTTGGCGTCAAAGAAGTTGCGTTGCGACTCTTTGCCTGTATTGATGCTTCACAGTACCTTCAGCGGTGACGAACGGGCCTTTGCCGCATTGCTCCAACTGAAGGAGCGGGGAAAGATTGGGCTGACAGGTATCTGCAATGTGAAGATAGATGATGTAGAGCGGTTACGCCATGCAACGGGTGTTTATCCCGACATTGTGCAGTGCGAGATTCATCCTTACCATTCCAACCAGGAACTCATCCGTTATTGTCAGTCGCGCGGTATCATAGTAGAAGCTCGTTCACCTTTGGCTCACGGCGATGCGCTTGCAGAGTGGGCGGCTGAGGAGGTGCTGCAAAGGTTGGCCCGCAAATATGGAAAGAGCATAGTGCAGATTGTGCTACGCTGGATGGTGCAACAGCAGGTCGTTGTTTTGCCCCGAACGAGTAGCCTTACCCATTTGAAGGAAAATCTTGACCTGTTTGACTTTGGGTTGACGAAAGAGGAGATGAAGGAGATAGATGGGGTGAACCGCAACCAGTCGTATGGATTTTTTACGAAGAGACGGTAAATGTTTTTCAGTTGATTCGTTCTGTGTTTCTCTTGTTCTCCTATTAAAAATCCCCGCAACCGAACGTTTTTCAGTAGCGTTCAGTTGCGGGGATTTCTCATGTTACACGGCTGACGGGGAGTCAGCGCGGGATTCATTCAGGATGTACTTCCGTGGGCGGAACGTCAGCGTGGCCACCTTCAGTTGTGCCGCCTTCGGGTTGAGGCTGAGATTCCGGCTTGGGTTGGTTGCCACCTTCGGGCTGAGGTTCTGGCTTGGGCTTGTCGGCCTCCTCCTCCTTTCGCTTGGCAGCGTTGACAGCCTGCTTGTGTTCGAGGTTGGCCTTGTAGCGGTTGACGGTAGAGTTCCAGCTGGGGATGTCCGTCTTGAAGGGGGCACCAAACATGGCGGCGGCTGATTCGAGGATGAAGCAGAGGTTGCCGTAGGCCTCGTCGGTGGCTCTGCGGGCTTCGGCCATGCCGCCCACGGTGCGCTGTTCGTTGAGGCGGTCGCGGGCATCTTGAGCCTGGGCTACAGCCTGGTTGGTGCGCTCCATCTCGTCGAAGACGGGTTTCATGCCCATGGTGGTGAGGGCTTCGGTAAAGCTCTCGACTTTCTTGAGGTCGTCGATGATGTTGCGCAGAAGGCCGGTCTCCTTGTCGATGCCCACGCTGATGCGGAGGTTGTACTTATCAATCGTGGCGAGTATTTTCTCAGCCACTTCCCTGACGGGGGAGGCTAGGGCATTGGCGTGGGCTTTGACACAGGCACGCAGATAAGTGTAACAATTGTCACGCAGCTGGTCGTTGGCCGTGACATTTTTTACTTCTTCGTTGGAGATGAAAATCTTGAGTTGCTCGTCTTCTGCCTTCAAGGCTTCGTTGAAAGTCTTGAGGGTGTTGTTGATCAGCTCGTTTTCGTACGACTTGGCTGCGAAGAAGGTGGAACATGTGGTCATAAACTCGAAGTGGGTTCCGTTTTCGAGTTGTCTCAAGTCGATTTTAGTAATTGAAGTTTTCATGGTTTCTTGATATTTTGAGTGTGAAACAATAAAGAAATATTCGATGTTGAGGGGGAGGCGTACTTTTTACCATTCTGATATTTGGGCGCGACGCGTGTCGCAGTACTCATACGGCTCCCGAATTTGGGCGCGACGCGTGTCGCAGTACTCATACGGCTCCCGAATTGGGGCGCGACGCGTGTCGCAGTGCTCATACGGCTCCCGAATTTGGGCGCGACGCGTGTCGCAGTGCTCATACGGTTCCCGAATTTGGGCGCGACGCGTGTCGCAGTGCTCATACGGCTCCCGAATTGGGGTGCGACGCGTGTCGCAGTCTCATACGGCTCCCGAATTTGGGTGCGACGCGTGTCGCAGTGTTCATACGGCTCCCGAATGGGAGTGCGATGCGTGTCGCAGTGCTTGTACGACTTCCTTGAGTCTCGCTGATTTTGGGCAAACTCTATAGAGAAATTAAGGGGTGAGGGATAAACGGGAATTTTAGTTCCTGCTGTTGAGTTGTATTTTGAATGGGAGAAGATGGTTTAGCGTTGTTTTTCAGTTTCTTCTGTATAGTAGGAGGAACCGTGGCAAATGTAGTTAATCTTTGTGGGATTCTTAGGAGAAAAGTCGAAAATGTTTTTGAGAATGTTTTTAGGGAGGTTTTTTTTAATCTCAGACTCTGTATGATGAAATGTAACCTATTTTTATTGGGAAGTAGGAACATTTATATGGATATGTTTATTAATTTTGCGGTTCAAAATGGAGATTTAGAACTGAGTATTCCTTACAGAAGTAGAAACAGTCTGCCTATAGGTCGGTCTTGGATGTATAACATTTGCCGATAGGAATGAAAACAGTGATAAGTAATTTCATTAAATTCTCTAGTGTAGAAACAAAACAGATTGTTTAAAAATAAGATAGTAGTCTTATAACAGTTGGTTATCTGGATAAAAAAGTAGAAGGTTAGATTGTTTAGGGTAGGGAATTTACGGACTTTGAATGATGACATAAATTCCAAATCCTCAAAAAACACGGTAACCTCTGCCTCTCACTTTATATCGTTTTAAATATGGAAAAGCGAATTTATCTGTGTCTTGCCCACATGAGCGGCAAAGAGCAGGCTTTTATTCAAGAAGCATTTGAAACAAATTGGGTAGTACCCTTAGGTCCGAATGTCAATGGCTTTGAGCAAGATCTCGAAGCCTTTGTGGGCGAGGGTAAACGCGTGGTGGCCTTGTCGGCAGGTACGGCTGCGGTGCACTTGGCGTTGATAGCCTGCGGTGTGAAGCCCGGTGACGAGGTGATGGTACAGAGCTTTACGTTTTGCGCTTCTTCTCATCCGATTACCTATCTCGGTGCGACGCCCGTCTTTGTCGACAGTGAACCCGATACGTGGAACATGGATCCGAAGTTGCTCGATGAGGCCATTGCTGACCGTATTGCTAAGACGGGACGTAAACCGAAGGCGATTGTGCCGGTAGCACTCTACGGTATGCCCTATGATTGTGATGCCTTGATGGCGGTGGCTCGAAAGTATGACATCCCTGTCATTGAGGATGCAGCTGAAGGTTTTGGCTCGAAGTACAAGGGACAAGTTTTGGGTACCTTTGGCCGTTACGGTGTGTTGAGCTTCAACGGTAACAAGATGATTACGACCTCGGGCGGCGGTGCGTTGATTTGTCCCGATGCAGAGGCTTGGCAGAAGGTGATGTGGTACGCCACGCAGGCGCGCGAGAGCTATCCTTACTACCAGCACGAAGAGATTGGTTACAATTATCGCATGAGCAACATCTGTGCGGGTATCGGTCGTGGACAGATGACGGTGGCTCAAGCACACATTGACCACCACAAGCGCGTACAGGCACTCTATGAGGAACTGTTGGCCGATGTGGAGGGCATCACGGTGCACAAACAACCGGCAGGTGGTGTGTACGATAGTAATTTCTGGCTTTGTACGGTGACGCTTGATCCTTCTTTGCGTGTGAAAGGTCAAGACGCGGCTTACCGTCAGGTAGTGCAGGGGGCTGTCGGTGGGGCAGCTGGTGTGATTCACACAGCTTCTTCGGCTACGACCGACTGTCAGCCCAATGATAACGTGGAGGCCATGCGTGTTTGGCTTGACCAAGCTGGCATTGAGAGCCGTCCGGTTTGGAAGCCGATGCACAAGCAGCCTGTTTATCGCGAAGCTCCGGCTTATGTGAACGGAGTGAGTGAAGCCATCTTCCGCGTGGGGATGTGTCTGCCCGCAGGTCCTTGGGTGACGGAGGCAGACGTGCGCAGAATCGTAGAAACGATGAAGGCTGGGCTGGAAAGTTAGGGATTAGCTTTTAAGTTAGAGCTTAGAGATTAGAGATTGTCAGATTATTTCCTTAATCTCTACGCTCTAATTTCATAGCCAATCACCTAATCTCCAATCTAACTGCAACAATCAAACATAGAGATATACAAACTGCTTATGATTACAAGACTTTCCCAATGGTACTTTTCCAAGAAGGCATTGCCTTATTGGTGTATTTTCATCTTAGATTGTCTGCTTATCCTGGTTTCAGGATTGATGGTATATGGATGGAACTATAGTGAGCTGGAAATGCTGCAAAATATAGGTCCACTGTCGGGGACTTTAGCTGTTTATTTACTTTGCTACATCGCCATGTTTCGTGTGTTTCATACGTATACTGGCATCGTGCGCTATTCTTCTGTAGTCGATATCCAACGCATCGGTCGGGCCATGTTGAGTGGTCTCCTATTGGCACTGATCATGAAATATGTTTTTGCCGATCGTTATTTGTTGGAGGTTTCGTTGTTCGACCTCGTCGTAGTGACCGCACTTTCTACAACGATGATGGGGGCTGTACGCATGTTGGTGCGTGAACTTTACGACGTAACAGTCAGTCCCAAGGAAGGAGAAGGTGTTTTTGTCTATGGTGTCAAGGAAGGCGGATTAAGTATTGCACAGAGCCTGACAGGCAAGCAGCATTCTCCTTATGTGTTGCGGGCTTTTGTAAGTGACGTGAGCGATATGGTGGGACATCAGCTGATGGGAAAACCTGTTTATCTGAACGATGAGCACTTGATTGGGTATATGCGTAAGCATCAAGTTGGCACCTTGTTGGTTTCTCCGTTGAAAAATGATGCCATCCGTGAGAACTCGGATATGGTTGATCGGTTAATAAAGGCGGGCATCCGTATTTGTATGCTTCCTTCCATTCAAGAATGGGACGGAAAGAGTGCATTGGATCATACGATGTTGAAAAAGGTCGAGATTGAGGATTTGTTGCCCCGCGAGAAGATTGAGGTCGACTTGGATGCGGTAGGCCGTCAGCTCAAGGGAGCCTGTATCTTGATTACAGGGGCTGCAGGCAGTATTGGTAGCGAAATGGTGCGCCAGATTGCAAAATTTGCACCGAGCCGTTTGGTGCTGATTGACCAGGCCGAAACGCCAATGCACGATGTGCGCCTTTATATGAGCAAGAATCATCTCGACATCGAGACGCACACGATTGTGACGACCATCTGTAATGCCACGCGCATGGAAGAGGTGTTCCGTGACTATCGTCCGGCCTATGTGCTTCATGCGGCGGCTTACAAGCATGTGCCGATGATGGAGGACAATCCGAGCGAAGCCGTGCAAAACAATATCTATGGTACGCGTGTGCTAGCCGATTTGGCGGTGAAGTACGAAACCCAGAAGTTTGTCATGATTTCAACGGACAAGGCTGTCAATCCGACCAACGTGATGGGTTGCTCCAAGCGTATTTGTGAAATCTATGTGCAGAGCCTCGACCGTGCTATCAAGGCTGGACAGGTAAAGGGTGTCACGCAGTTTGTTACGACGCGTTTTGGCAACGTGCTGGGTTCGAATGGTTCGGTCATTCCTATTTTCAGACGTCAGATAGAGGCGGGTGGACCGATTACGGTTACGCATCCCGACATTATCCGTTATTTCATGCTTATTCCCGAGGCTTGTAAGTTGGTGCTTGAAGCAGGTACGATGGGCAAGGGCGGCGAAATCTTCATCTTTGACATGGGAAATCCCGTGCGTATTGCTGACCTGGCAAAGCGTATGATCCAATTGAGTGGCGCCAAGAACGTGGAGATAGTGTATAGCGGTCTGCGTGACGGGGAGAAACTTTACGAGGAATTGCTTAATGACCAAGAGATTACGATTCCGACCCATCATCCGAAGATCAAGGTAGCGCAGGTACGTGAATATGAATATGAGGAAGCACGTAGACATGAAATGGAACTCTATGATCTTAGCTTTGGCTATGATGCCATGGCGGTAGTACGCAAGATGAAGGAAATTGTTCCGGAATTTAAGAGCCAGCATTCAGTGTATGAGGTGTTGGATCAAGAAACAAAATGCAAGGCATAATCATCTTTATACCTTGTATTTCCTTGAAAAAATGCGATAGATGAGATTGAAGAGATGGGATTCCGAATCAATCCTTTCGTCTCATCTATCAAGTCGTCTGAAAAATCTAAAATCCCCTTGTTTACACTCTTATTCAGTTCGTTTTTATTAGTGAGTAGTCACCTTTCTTCGAAGGAGACTCAACCATTAGCAACCTTTGTGCCAGATAGTTTGATAAGCAATCCTTCGGTGTCTGAAACGGGGCGTACCCGTGTGGATTTCTTTGCGGGGGTCGATTTTAATTATCGAGATATCTATCATAATAAGTTGTACGAGTTTCTCATCAATTTAACTCCTGGTGTGAAGTGGTATATGGGACATCGTTGGCAGGTGGCTGCTCAGGCTTTGATTCCTGTTTACAACGATTATGGGGCCTATTATCGTCGGGTACGCTTGAATATGGCTGTATTGAGTAAGGAGTGGGACTGGCGTCGCCGTTTTTTCCTCAAGGCAAGTGGAGGACTTTTTGGCAACGAACGGTATGGTATTGACCTCAAGGCGGCTTATATAGCTACTCCTTGGTTGGCATTCGATTGGCAAGCGGGGCTAACGGGCTTTTGCTCGATGGCGACGGGCTGGAGTTGTAGTGAGATGACACGTGTGACGGGACTGGCAAGTGTTCGTTTTTATATTCCACGTGCACAAACTGAATTTCGTTTGCAGGGGGGGAGATATATTTTTACAGATTATGCGGTAAAAGGAGAGGCGATGCGCCATTTTCGCCATTGTACGATTGGCATCTATGCGCAGTATAGTGATTTAGGAAAAGACAATTACGGTTTTAAGGTCGTGATGATGATTCCTCCCTATCGCCGTCCAAATACTCGTGTGCGGGTACGTCCTGCTTCGGCATTCCGTTTGACCTACAATCAAAACGCTGATCCCTACGCTGTGAAGACTTATACGACCGATCCCGAGGAAAACGAACGCGAGGGTTGGTTTGACCGTGGTCGTTTTCAGTGGGGTATTCACACCCAAGAACCTGATTTTCGACTTCGGGAACCGCACCGGATGCGGACTGATAATGCCCAAGTTGCTGTTTCCACGTTAACTGAAACCTTGTCTTCAGACAGTGTTGAGGTACATGATATGAAAGGAGGTGTGCAATGAAACTGGGGCATTATTCACGTTGGCGAATGCTAGGGGTGTTGGCGCTAATAGGAATCCTCCCACATTCAGTGCGTGCACAGCAATATACGGGTATGAGTGGCCTGATACAGGTGCCTTCAGCTGATATGGACAGCGTAGGTGTTGCGCGTGTAGGAGCTCATTTTATTAACGGGCAGTTTCTTCCCGATGTCTTTACAGCTTGGGATCACCGTTTTCATACCGCGAGTTTCTACTTGAGTGTAACGCCTTTTCGCTGGATGGAAATAGGCTATACATGTACGTTGCTTCGTTCGCACAAGACTAAGGATGGAGTAGAAGTAGGCAAGCCGGGATTATATCGTAAAGACCGGTATTTTTCGCTCAAACTGCAACCTATAGCTGAACGTGAGGGCAGTTGGTGGCCCAGTGTGGCGGTGGGTATGAACGATCTTTATTCGGGACGTAAAAATCAGGAACCTCCTATCAACCCCGAAACGGGACGTCCAGTATCCGTTGGTAATAGTTTCTTTTCTAATTACTATGTGGCCGTAAGTAAGCATTTTGTGTGGCAACGTCACTGTGTCGGTTTTCATTTAGCATACCGTAATTGGCAACGAAAGCTGAATGCGCCGTTAAATGGAGTAGTTGGTGGGGTGACCTATCAACCCTCGTTTCAGCCTTCACTTCGTGTCATTGCTGAGTATACGGGGAAAGACGTAAACGTTGGATTAGACTGGAAACCGTGGAATTTCTTACTTTTGCAGGCGTCTCTTCAGAATGGTAAATATTTTTCGGGAGGTGCTTGTTTCTGTATAGGATTAATGTAATAGAGAAACTAAGAATTCATTCTAAATTAAAATAGTTATTCATTTTCTAAATATCAAATCAAATGAACAAGTTTATGAAGAGTGGAGCGATGATGCTCCTCTTGGCTACCTTCACTGTTGGTGTGGTCAGCTGTGATGATGATGATCCTCAGTACGTTCCTCCTACGCCTCCTGTCGTAACAGTTGCGCCTAACAGCTTCTCTGGTACGGTGAAGACGGTGAGCGGCAATCCTGTGGCCAATGCTTTGGTAAAAATGACAGGTGCGGCACAGGCTTCTGTACGTACGGATGCTAAGGGACAGTACTTGGTACGCGATGTGAAGCCGGGTACTTATCAGGTAGAGGTTACTGCTGATGGCATGTTGCCCCAACGTACAGAGTTGATTGTTGCGGCAGGTAGCAAGGGCATGGTTTTCGTATGGGATGCGATGCTTTATGCAGAGGTAAAGGCTGAGGTAATTGTGTCTACAACCGATACAGTTCAAGCTGAAGTAACGACGGAAGCACTTCCTGAAAATACGAAAGCCGAGGTAAAGGTAGAGGCTGAGGTTCCTGAAGCTGCAATAGTTCTGCCTGAAAGTGTAAAACCTGAAGAGGCTAAGATTCTGATTTCCCCCCTTTACAATGCAGCTGATGCTTCAGCTCGTTTGGCTCGTGCTACCACAGAAAATGTACTGATGGTTGGTGCAAACGTTTCTTGTACGAAAGCAGGTGTAACATTGTCTAAGACAGTAGCTTTGAGTTTTGAACTCGATGCAGAATTTGCGGGTGCTGTTCAGGCAATGAAGTACAAGGCAGGTACTTGGCAGAAGGTTGCTAGCAAGGTCGTAGATGGTAAGGTTGTTGTTGAAGCTGACGAATTTACTGATTATGGTCTCTTCCTGAATTTGAGCTTTGCAGAAAAAGCACTTGATGCTGATACGGTACAGTTGGCTCAAAATGTATGGGATAACCTCTATGGTAAGGCTCCTATCGTAGTGAATAAGGTTCCTTATAGTTATAAGAGTGGTTCTGTCCTTCCTACGAAGGGCGAAACTGTACTTGAAGCATTGATGCTTGAGAAGCTTGCTACTCGTTATGGTGCGAAGGTTACTACGCTTCAGGGTGAATATCCTGTAGGTATCACGTTGCCTATTGGTACGAAATTGACCATGAATGCTAAGCAGCAGAAGGCTGAGAATACGGTGTCTGCAATGAATCGCATGGTGAAGGCTACAACTTATGGTAAGGTTAGCTTCGTTTTGGAGACTTCTAGCCGTGAACATACGGGTAGCTCGAACTAAGATTGTTTCTATAGCGCTTTAAGCGCAATTTATACGTAAGGCGTATCCTGTTTATTAACGGGATACGCCTTTTATTTTGGACTATTGCTGTCCGATAAAAGTCCAATACAGATACCGGAAGCCATATTTCTGAATGAAGGAGTGTCCGATAAAAAATCAGGAGGTAAACACTTATTGATGTGTTTACCTCCTGATTGCGTATAGGGGAGATTGAATCGAATATTGGGGCTTGGTTTAGTATCTCAGAATTTGCCCCGTTCGGATACTGCGCGGGTTGTTGAGGCGATTGGTACGTTTCAACTCATCAATAGAAACGCCTAACTTGGAAGCAATGGCACTGAGGGTTTCGCCTTTCTTAACCTTGTAGTAATGAGGATTGGAAGAAGAACGAGGCCCCGTACTGGCATATTGCTCGTTTCTAGGAAGCTTGTCAGGCATTTGCTTATGGAAGGTGTAGAAGTCGCCTGTGACGTCCTGAGCGGGGAAGTTAAAGAGCAACTCGGGGTTGATGGCTTCACCTGCTAAGCGAGTTTCGAAATGAAGGTGAGAACCGAAGGAGCGACCGGTATTGCCTCCTAAACCGATGGGCTCGCCTGCACGCACCATTTGGTCAGTATCAACTAACTGTTGGGATAAGTGACCATAGATGGTTTCTAAGCCATTATCGTGACGAATGACGATGTATTTTCCGTATCCTCCAGCATCGTAACGTACAACACGTACTTTGCCGTCGAAAGCAGAAACAATGGTGTCGCCTGTGTACACTTTGATGTCGAGTCCCTTGTGAACACGACGGAAGGCAGGACGATAGCCAAAGCGAGACGTTACATTACGTGAAGTGGTGGGCATGCAGAAGCCGCGAAGGTCGATACGAAAGCTATCGGGTACTTCGTCCTGTTTATAAGGATGGGCTTGTGTAGTGACCCAAGAGGAATAGATTTCAGAGCTGTAATTGATTTCAGCATCACGCTCAACGGCTCGTTGGATAGCAACGGAGTCTACTGCACGTAAACGGCGGTCTACCGGTGCTTGTCGGGCTATGAGGTCTTGTCCTAAGGAAGTCATACTGACTCCAGCCCATAGGAATACAAATGCGGCGCGACGCAAGATGGTCAAATTCATGAGAGTCTTTCTATTTTGGGGAGTGAATTTCGAACCGCCAGCCTAAAATAAATAGACGGAAAAAAGGGCGGTTCTTGTTTTTCGGCGGCAAATGTAGTGATAAAGTTTGGGTTAGAGGGTATGGGGTTATGCCTTTTCGGCACTTGTCGGGTCATGCTATAGGGTTGGTTTTCTTGAGATTATGAGGCAGTCTGTCGGGTATCGGGTTGCAGGTATCAGCCACAGCGTTCAGCTGGTGTAATGTCCCCATGTCCTTCCGGTTAATCATTCCTGCTCCTGTGCATCCGTGTTTGGTAAGGCTGAAATTTGTCCGATGGTATAGAGAAAGACAAATTATAGGCTCGAAATTTGTCCGATGGTATAGAGAAAGACAAATTGCAGGCTCGAAATTTGTCCGATGGTATAGAGAAAGACAAATTGCAGGCTCGAAATTTGTCCGTTGGTATGGAGAAAGACAAATTACAGGCTCGAAATTTGTCCGTTGGTATGGAGAAAGACAAATTGTAGGCTCGAAATTTGTCCGTTGGTATAGAGAATGACAAATTGCAAGGCGCAAACAGATTCTTGTATGCCTTCGTAGACACCGTGCAGGATGGGATAAGGGTGAATCTGTTTATCAAGAAAGGTTGGGCAGGCTGCAACCTGAGGGGTATGTCAGTTTATGGCCGGTGAACAAACAAAGGAGGTGTGCCGTGCTTTACGGCACACCTCCTTCAGGTGATGACGGATAAGGGGTTATTCGTCGAGTTTGCGGTAGCGGATACGTTTGGGTTCTTCCAGTCCCAGACGTTTGGACTTATTGATTTCGTAGTCGGTATACGAACCTTCGAAGAAGAAGACCTTGCCATCGCCTTCAAAAGCGAGAATGTGGGTACAGATACGGTCGAGGAACCAACGGTCGTGGCTGATGACTACCGCACAGCCTGCAAAGGCTTCCAAACCTTCTTCAAGAGCACGGAGCGTGTTGACATCGATGTCGTTGGTCGGCTCATCAAGCAAAAGTACATTACCTTCTTGCTTCAAGGCAAGGGCGAGTTGCAGACGGTTACGTTCACCACCGGAAAGTACACCACATTTCTTTTCCTGGTCTGCACCCGAGAAGTTGAAACGGCTGAGGTAAGCGCGAGAATTGATTTCGCGACCTCCCATGCGCATCAGTTCACTTCCGCCCGAGATAACTTCATATACACTCTTTTCGGGGTCAATGTCCTTGTGTTGTTGGTCTACGTAAGAGAGTTTGACCGTTTCACCACATTCGAAGGTACCGCTGTCGGGCGTATCGAGTCCCATAATCATGCGGAAGAGTGTCGTCTTACCCACACCATTGGGGCCAATCACACCGATGATACCAGCGGGAGGCAGGGTGAAGTCGAGGTCGGTATAAAGCACCTTGTCGCCAAATGCCTTCGAAACGTGGTGCGCTTCGATTACCTTGTTGCCGAGGCGCGGTCCGTTCGGGATGAAGATTTCCAAGTGCTGTTCCTTTTCCTTTTGATCCTCATTAAGCAGTTTGTCGTAGGAGTTCAAACGCGCTTTACCCTTGGCTTGACGCGCCTTGGGAGCCATGCGCACCCATTCCAACTCGCGTTGCAACGTCTTGCGGCGCTTACTTGCCACTTTTTCTTCTTGTTCCATGCGCTTGGTCTTTTGATCCAGCCATGAAGAATAATTACCCTTCCAGGGGATACCTTCGCCACGATCCAGTTCGAGAATCCAGCCAGCTACATCGTCGAGGAAGTAACGGTCGTGAGTAACAGCAATGACCGTACCTTCATACTGATTGAGATGTTGTTCGAGCCAGTCAATACTTTCAGCATCAAGGTGGTTGGTCGGTTCGTCGAGGAGTAATACGTCCGGTTTCTGCAGCAGTAAACGGCAGAGTGCTACACGGCGGCGTTCACCTCCAGAGAGGTGTTCTGCCTTCCAGTCTGCGGGCGGACAGCGAAGGGCGTCCATCGCACGTTCAAGACGGCTGTCGAGGTTCCAGGCATCGCTGGCATCGAGAATATCCTGTAATTCTCCCTGGCGGGCAAAGAGGGCATTCATCTTGTCCTCGTTCTCATAGTATTCGGGCAGTCCGAATTTTTGATTGATTTCTTCGTATTCAGCCAGTGCGTCTACAATGTGCTGCACTCCTTCTTGTACGATTTCCTTGACTGTTTTTTGGTCATCAAGGTGCGGGTCCTGAGGCAAGTATCCAACGGTATATCCCGGTGAGAACACCACTTCGCCTTGATAATCCGTATCAAGACCCGCGATGATTTTCATCAAGGTTGATTTACCGGCACCGTTGAGACCGATGATACCGATTTTCGCTCCGTAGAAGAAGCTGAGGTAGATGTCTTTAAGTACTTGCTTGTTGTTTTGACGGATCGTCTTCGACAGACCCACCATGGAGAAAATGATTTTCTTATCGTCTACTGTAGCCATAGTTATAGGGGGTAAGGGTGGGAGGGAAGGAGGCTGAGGCAGGTCTCGTGGAAGAGTCTAAGATGTGTTGACAGTTGAATGTCATCTTGCATCTACCTACCTCAGCCCCCATGTTATAATCTAGTATGCTTATTTCTTCTGGAGTGTCACTACGACTTTGCCGTCCTTATCCTTGAGCAGAATTTCCTTTTCCTTTACTTCTGATTCAACAGCTTTGGAGAGTGCTTCGAGGAAGGCCGTTTCGTATTTATCGTCTTGGCAGAGCATGCGAGTGCTTCCCAATTGACTGAAGTCAACCTTACCCTTCATAAACTGCTTGGCATCGAGTGTACCCGTGATGCGGTTGCAACCCGTGAAGCCATAGATGCGACCTTCGTTGGTGTCGAAGCCTACGAAAGGAGTGTTTTCGGCGGGTGAAATAGCTTGGCCGTTGAGGTTGACTACGTTCCAGTCACCAGAGAGTTGGTAAACTGACTTGTTGGTAGCACAGGAAGCAACCATCAGCAAGGTTGCAGGAATCAGATACATGAACTTTTTCATTGTGATTCGAGATTTTAAATAGATGAGTTAATCTGGTTGTTTCTTGACGGGCGTGGGCTTGAAGCTTATTGCCCGAATCTTTTAAAGGGCATTTTTAAAGATGCCAGATTATGAGTTTAAGAGTTGAGAAGATGATAAGCTGAGGTGTTAATGGCTTGATGGAGCAATCCACCAAAGTCCCCAACTTCTCAACTTCCTGCCCCTCCCCTAATTAGGAATAGAAGAAATAGAATTACTCATGTAAAATGCCATTCTCTTTATTCCTTGCATCAAGTTTTCAATTTTGATGGTGTTAAGGGGCTGTTGGGGGCTTTTTTAGAACTTATAGCCGATGGTAAACATCACATTGTGGCGGTTGAGGTCTACCTTTTGGGCCTGCAATCGGTTGGTGATGCCGTCGTCTTTTGCAAGGTGGAAGGCATAGACATCGCCCTGTTGTGCCTGATATTGATAAGTTGCGTCAGCATAGAAGTGCTTGCCGCGGAATCCTAAACCAGCCGTAATGCGGTTGATGGCTCCAAGATTGACGTAGTCCGTATTGGTGCTGTAAGCGTATGACGGACTGTCGGTGAAGAGATTGAGGAAGGCATTCTTCTTGAAGGGAGCAGACACATAGTTGTAGCCAATGCGACCAAATACACCTCGTGCCAGTCTGGCTTCCGCACCGATGCGGAAGGTATGCACCGCTTTTAGGCAGGCATCTATCTCGTGGTCAAGTGCTCGGTCGCGCTTAGATTGGGTGGTATAACCATCGTAGTCGTCGTATTCCGGGTAGCGAACCTGAGCTCCCTTGCTGTGAGCTACTTCGTATTCTGCACCCAAGGCCAAGTAGTTTCCTACCGTTGTACCCATGCTGAGGTTGAAGCGCCAGGGGGAACGTATGCGGTAGTCTATGCCTGTTTCGCCATCAGCTTCGGTGTAGGGGTGAGTAGTTCCCTCTTTATCCGTATAGTCGTAGGGCGAACACATATAAAGGTATGAACGCTGGGAGAGGTCGTAGAAGATGGGGGTACTCACAGAGAAGCCTAATCGGAAAGGCGATTCCTCAATGGGGCGGAGAATGATGCCCAACTTGACGTCGACACCCGTACCTTCCAATATTTCCGAGTTGGTCATGCGGTAAATGTCCGTCTGGTTATTGTTGTCAACCAGGATTTCAGAATAATCCGTTTCCGTATGCATATCGACATCATACACCCCAATGGTCAGTCCCGCATAGACCTGATCTTCCCAGTTCATCGAGAGGTTGAAGTCGTATTGGCGGATGCCCCCCCATTGTGCACGACGATAACTATAACTGTTGGCAAAACTCGGACTGTAACCAATCAGTTTGTTCTGGTCATCATAGATGGGCGCAATCATTTGCGTGTCGTACCCGATTAAAGTGAGTGGGGTCGTATAGTCGCAGTCGGGACTTTCGGGATGCAGGTCGAGGGGACGTCCATTATAGTGGGCAAGATCCATCATTTGCCAAGATTGTGACATACCGGCAAGGGTGGGTACGCCGAGGTTGGCAATGTAGTTCTTAAAGTTGCGGCGTTTCTGGTAGTTGAAACCCATGTTGAAGAACTTCAGTCCGCTCTTGCCCAACTTGCAAGCATAGACAAAGCCTGCCTGGTCAAACGAGCCACGAGCTTTTTCAATGTCTGCCATCGTCGTGCCGTTGGGTTGAATCGTGGCACTGGCTGTAAAGGCCACATCGCTGCGGCGGAACATGCCGATAGCTGCAGGGTTGCTTCCCATCGTTGAGATGTCTGCACCGAGGGCACTCATCGCGCCACCCATACCGACAAAGCGTGCTGTACCGTTAAGGTCACTTCCTGAAAGGGATTCAACCTTATAAATATCTTGTGCGTGGAGTCCGCCACAAAGGGTAAGGGCTGCTAACGCAAGGAAATAACTGCGTTTCATAAGTTGAAGAGATTAGGAGTTGAGAAGTTTAAGAGTAGAGGAGTTGAAACGTCGAGATGTGGGAAAGGTCGTAGGCAGAAGGGGTGATTGAAGGATATAAAATAAAGATCAACACCTACTTATCGATAGGGAGATTTCCTTTCCACATTGGGATGTAGGAAAGGAAATCTCAAGATACTTCTACCTAAAACTCTTCAACGCGTTCTTTACTCCTCATTTAGCGGCGTCCTCTGCCGCCACCGCCGAAGCTTCTGCCACCTCCGCTACGTCCGCCACCGAAGCTACTTCCTCGGTCGAAGCTGCCGCGTGAGGGTTGGCTGAAGTTGGAACGTTGCATAGAGCGGTTGGAATCGAATGAACGAGAGGGGCGGTCGTTGTTATAGCGGTTGCTGTTCGTGCGGTTGCTGTTACCATAGGAACGTGAAGGGCGATTGGAATTGCCAAATGAGCGTGAGGGGCGATGACCTGATGTTCCCAAGGCATTGCCGCGCCAACCTTCCCGACGTCCAGTTCCAAAAGCACTTGACGGACGACTGCTGTACGAACCGCGACGTCCCGAACTATAGGAACCGTTGCTACCGCGTCGACCGCCGTAAGCAACATAACCGCCTACTGGCCCCCGCTGGGCATTGGCTGGAATCCAATGTGAACCATGGCCGTAGTGGGGATACCATCCGAAACTCGGGCCCCACCATGGGTCGTACCAACTACCATGCCAGCCCCACCAAGGATCGTACCAACCGCTGTGCCAGCTGTAGTAGGGGCGCCAACCGTACCAGCTACCCCAACCATACCAACCGCTCCAACCCCATGACCAGCTCCAGGGGGAAGCATAGCCATAATACCACGGGTCGTAACAGATGTCGTAGAAATCGAGATAGTAGGGACTACTTACATAAATTCCCGGACGGGGCGAGTAGAAGCGGACTATGCGCGAAGTGTAGCGTCCGTCAGCATAGCCGTCTTCGTATCCTTGGTCATAGCAACTTTTCTCCTTTTTCAGGCTGTCGTTACAACCTCCTTTATAGTGTTTACCTCGGCGGTTGTAAGCGTCTACGTCCCATTTTCCGTTACCTCGTCCCTTGGCCCAATCGCTTTCGGCAAAGCGTTCATCGTCGGTAATGGGAGTATAGGAAGAGGGAGCCATATCGTAGCTCTCTTCGACTTCTTCTGTTTTGTCTTTCGATGACGGAACGAAATAAACGTCATCATCCTGTGCCCAGGCGCAGAAGCTATTCAGTCCTAAGCAAATGGCGAATAACCAAAGTGACTTTTTCATTGTGGTTCCTCCTTGATTTTAATTGATTTAAGTAGGTATCGAAAACTGGTTATACCTAAAATTGCGGTACAAGAACGTGATTGTATGTGCAAGCAATTGGACAGAATGATATAAAGTAATTTTCAACACCTACTTACAGCGGCAAAGTTAGTAGTTTGTCCCGAGGGAACTAGGGAAAGGGTAGTTAAGAAGTGAAAGAAGGGAGCTTTGCGAAAAAACGTATCGCGTTTTCTAAGAGGATGAGCTTTGATTTTTACTTTCCTGTTAAAGGGTCGCTTCCTCCTTTTTTCATTGAAACTCGCGTCAGTTGAAGCAGGGGTTGCACGATGTGACTTTCTGCTTTCTGCATAGGGACTTTTCAAAGTTGTCGACTCACCGCGAAGTAGCGGGCATGTGGACTGGCAAACAGGAGTCCGCAGATTGAACTTTGGGGATACATGGCTCCGTTTTCGGTCAGTTGAATCCCTATCTCTGGCAGATTGAGCAATTGAGCTAATTGAAAAAGTTGGCGTTGGTCGGGTAAGGACGGGTAGCCTACAGCAGGACGAATGCCACGGTATGCAGCGCGGGCTAAGTCGGACAAGGTCCAATTTTCATCAGGTGCATAGCCCCATAGCGTACGGCGCACTTCGCGGTGAATCCATTCGCTGGTAGCTTCTGCCAAGCGGTCTCCCACGCTTTGGAGTAACAAAGCCCGATAATCGTCTGTTTGCTTCGTCGCTTCCAGTTCTTCGACAAAGGAAGGAGATATCGTCACGGCGAAAGCACCGATATAGTCTTGGTAGCCTTCGGGAGCAACGAAGTCGCAAAGTGAAAGACAGGGCTCTTCCTTTTCTGCTGAATGTGTTTGGCGCGGTGTCGGGATTTGCAGAGCTTCTTGTGGGTTGTGAAGGAAAGGAGCTTTTCCTTCCGTTTCGGTACAAGCGACAGGATGGATGACGATGCGGTCTGTTTGCCCTATAGCTGGGTAGAATCCCACCTGTGCCAACATCGAATGGCGCGTTTGGAGTTCATCCAACAGCTGTTCAGCTTCCTGTTTGACTGCTTCCGCCTCTGGAGTGCCTGGTCGCACTTTCCACAACTTGAAGAAGTAGATCCAGTTGATGAGCTCTCTTACTTCGGCAATTGGAATGTGACGGAAAGTGCGGCATCCCAGGTAAGTGGGTCGCGGAAGTTCTTCGTGGCTCCAGTCAATGCGTAAACGTTGGGATATTGGTGAGGCTGACGAAGACGATTCTTGTGCTTTGCGAGCTTCATATGCAGCAACCAGTTCACGTTGTTTTTGGCGGTTTTCCGTAAGGAGTTGTTCGCGTTGGGGACCCTTGAGTTGGAGGGCAAGCACGGGATTTTGCGAAGCATCTTTTACGTGAAACACGGGCCCTTCGTAAAGTGGTGCAATCTTAAGTGCCGTATGCAGATCGGAAGTCGTCGCACCGCCGATAAAGAGCGGAATGCGGATGCCGGCCTCGTTGAGGGCTTTCGCCGTGTGACACATTTCGTCGAGTGAAGGCGTGATGAGTCCGCTCAGCGAAACAAAGTCTGCGTGTTCACGTTGGATGGTCTCCACAATTTGTTCAGCGGGTACCATGACGCCGAGGTCTGTTACTTCGAAGTGGTTACAACCCAAGACAACAGCCACAATGTTTTTGCCAATGTCGTGTACATCGCCTTTAACTGTTGCCACTACGTAGTGCCCTTGGCTGGGTGTTCCCGTTTGCTTGTCTTTTTCCAGGTAGGGTTGGAGCAGGGCAACTGCTTTCTTCATCGTGCGGGCTGATTTCACTACTTGAGGCAAAAACATTTTCCCTTCACCAAAGAGAACGCCAACCAATTCCATACCTTGCATCAAGGGACCTTCGATGATGGCACCGGGTGATGCATACTGTTGGAGGGCTTCTTGCAAGTCTGCCTCCAGAAATTCATCGTCTCCCGTTCGTAAGGCGGTGATGAGGCGTTCGTCGAGGGCAATTTGGCTGCGATGGGTCGTCTCGTCTGCTGCCTCTTTGGTTCCTTCTGTTTGATTTTGGGTAGCCTTTGCCAGTAGCTTTTCTGCTGCTTCGGTAAGGCGTTCTGCCGCATCTTCTCGGCGGTAGAGAATCACGTCTTCAATGCGTTCCAATAAGTCAGCAGGCAAGTCGTGGTACATGACTTTTGAAGCCGGATTGACAATGCCCATATCCATTCCTTTCGCAATAGCGTGATAGAGAAAGACGGCATGCATGGCTTCGCGCAAGTAATTATTGCCTCGGAAGGCAAAGGAGAGGTTGCTCACACCACCGCTTACATGGGCTCCCGGTAGGTGGGTATGAATCCATTCTGTAGCTCGGATAAAGTCCAACCCATAGCGGTCGTGCTCCTTCATACCCGTTGCAACTGTGAGGATATTGGGGTCAAAGATGATGTCTGTCGGAGGAACGTTGGCTTCTTCTGTTAGCAAACGGTAAGCGCGGCTACATACGGCGACTTTTCGCTCAAAGGTAGTAGCTTGTCCTTCTTCGTCAAAAGCCATGACTACCATAGCCGCACCGTAACGGCGAATCGTACGGGCATGTCCCACAAACAGAGCTTCCCCCTCTTTCAGCGAAATTGAATTGACGATCGCTTTACCTTGTACGCACTTCAGTGCGCTTTCGATGACACTAAAGCGTGAAGAGTCAATCATCCACGGCACGCGTGCAATTTCGGGGTCGGATGCCATGAGGCGGAGGAAGTGCACCATTTCGGTTTCTGTATCAAGCAATCCGTCGTCCATGTTGAGATCGAGCAACAAGGCACCATCACGTACTTGTTTGCGGGCGATAGCCAATGCTTCGTCGTATTGCTTCTCCTTTATCAGTCGGAGGAACTTGCGGCTTCCAGCTACATTACAGCGTTCGCCCACGTTGATGAAACTACCCGCCAAGGGCGTGAAGCCTTCCAAACCTGCTAGCCACGGAAGTTGGGAAGAATTCTGGAGCTGGCGAGGCTGGCGGCCGTAGACTTTGGCTGCAATGGCGCGGATGTGTTCAGGAGTTGAACCGCAGCAACCGCCTACAATGTTGACACTGCTGTCGTCAATAAAGCGAGCTATGGCGGCAGCCATTGATTCGGGTGTTTCGGTATAAACACCTTCTTCATTGGGCAGTCCGGCATTGGGGTGGGCACTGATGTAATAGCTTGTAGCTAGAGCTGATAATTCGCGCAGGTAAGGGCGCATGTCGTTAGCTCCGAAGGAGCAGTTCAAACCGACACTGATCACTTGAGCGTCGTGACTGATAGAGGTGAGAAAGGCACTGAGTGTTTGTCCCGAGAGCGTGCGTCCCGAGGCATCAGCAATGGTCACACTGAGCATCACGGGAATCGTACGTCCAGTTCGTTCGCTTACTCGTTGCGCAGCTTGCAAGGCTGCTTTGGCGTTGAGTGTATCAAAGATCGTCTCGATGAGGTAAAGGTCTACTCCTTCTTCGGCCAAGGCTTGCATTTGTTCTTCGTAAGCTGTGCACAAATCGTCAAAGGAGAGGGCGCGGAATGCTGGATTTTCAACATCAGGAGACATCGACAGCGTGCGGTTAGTCGGACCGATAGAGGCTGCTACGAAGCGCGGTCGGTCGGGAGTTAGTGCTGTCATGCGATCCGCTTCTTCGCGAGCGATACGGGCTGCGGCGCGGTTGATAGCTACGACATAATCCTCGGTGTGGTAATCGGCTTGCGAAATGCGTTGAGCATTGAAGGTATTGGTCTCAATGATGTCGGCACCTGCTTCGAGGTAAGCACGATGAATCTCGTGTAACACGTCGGGGCGCGTCAATGCAATCAAGTCATTGTTACCTTGAAGCTTGACTGTAGAAGATGAAAAAATATCCCCACGAAAATCGGCTTCTGTGAGGTGGTAACGTTGTATCATGGTACCCATCGCGCCATCAAGCACAAGGATACGTTGGGAAAGAAGAGTTTGCATGGGGAATCAGGTGGTTATGTGGTTCAGGGACAAGGGCGTGCGAGGTAAAGCTCTTGAGGAAGAGATGATGGGAGTCAGAGGTTAGAGAGTCTCTTTCTTACCAAACTGCTTGAGCTATCTTTTCGATACTTGCGGCAGCATTCATGGAGTAAAAGTGGATACTGGGTACGCCAGCGGCTTTGAGTTCACGAGCTTGTTGGATAGCCCAGTCCACACCGACAGCTTTGACATCATCATTGTTTTGGCAACGATGTAGTTCGCGAACGAGTTCCGCCGGGAAGTCGATGTGAAAAGTTTTGGGTAACATTGAGCGGTGGTTGAGTGTTGTGAGTGGCTTGAGTCCCGGAATCACGGGCACAGTAATCCCTGCCTCGCGTAGTTTATCGACAAAGTGAAAATACTTTTTGTTGTCAAAGAACATTTGCGTTACGACATATTGTGCACCGGCACGCACCTTTTCTATAACCTGTTTTACGTCTTCTTCCCAATTCATCGCTTCGTCGTGCTTTTCGGGATAGCCCGCCACGCCGTAAGTAAAGGGTTGCGATGGAACACAACACTGTGTGCCGTCAATGAGCATCCCTTCGTTGAAAGCATTGACTTGTTTGCAGAGGTCGATGGCATGTTCATGTCCTCCAACAGTGGGGATGAATCGGTTGTCTCCTTTGGCTCGGTCACCACGCAACACGAGCAAGTCGGTAATGTCGAGGAAGGAGAGGTCTATCAATTCGTTTTCAATTTCAGCCCGAGTAAATCCGCTACAGATAAGATGGGGAACTGTCGGGAGTCCATACCGTCCCTTGAGTGCTGCCGCAATAGCTACTGTTCCGGGGCGGTTGATGACGCTGAGGCGTTCGAAGCGTCCATCTTCCACTTCATGATAAATTGTTTCGGTACGGTGAGTGGTGATATTGATGTAGGCAGGATTGTAAGCCATGAGGCGGTCAATCGTACGATACACGTTTTCGATACTTTTGCCTCGAACGGGAGGCAAGACTTCGATGGAGAATGCTGTCGCATGCGGAGTCTGTAGAAATTGGCTTACGGTCATAAGCAGAAGTCGTTGTTTAGTAGCGTTTAGTTTGGCGAAAGAGTCTAATTAAACCGCACGTTTACAAAACGTTTTCGATTTAAATAGACTCTTGGCTAATAAAGTGTGTGAGAAGGAGCTTTAGCGTATTCTGATACGATCGCCTTCCTTAAAGATTCTGTTTCCCTTGATAGGATTCATCTTGCAGAGCGAGCCTAGACGAATGCCATAGCGCTGGCTGATGGCATGAAGGGTTTCGCCTGCTTCCATGATGTGGTAATTGCGTTTCAATTCCTTGGCCGCTTTCTTTTGCTTTTTGCCCAAATAGACCACATCGCCCGGATGGAGATATTGACCCGGCAGGGCATCGTTGTATTCGCGAAGTTTCTCTTCTTTCTCCTTCAGCATTCTTGCCAACGAAGTATAAGAGTCACTGGCATGAACCACCAAGTAATATTGTCCGTTACAACGGTAGATCGGACGATCGAAGCGTTCCTTTCTTTTCTTCGCTTGTTTGTGCTTTTCTTCTTTGTGGTGACGATGTTTTCCCTTGTCATATTCATGGAGATCGTAGCGCTCAATGACTTCGATGAGCGAAATGGCATAGCGCGGATTGGTGGCATAGCCTGCCTTTTTCAGTCCGCTAGCCCATCCTTTGTAGTCAGTGAGACGGAGATCAAAGAGGAAAGCATAGCGTCGACCGTTTTTTAAGAACTTGGAGTGATCCTCGTAACTCTCTTTCGCGTTTTTATACACGCGGAACTTCTCATTCGGGGCATCGTCCGTTACCAACATATAGGGGCCATTCCAGCGGCCGCCACATTTTATGCCGAAGTGGTTGTTTCCTTCGCGTGCCAATCGGCTTGTTCCCGCTCCGCTTTCGAGCAGTCCTTGCGCCAGGGTGATACTGGCCGGAATGCCGTACTTCTTCATCTGATGAACCGCCATGTCGGCATACTGGTCAATATACTTTTTGTAAAGGGAAGGCTGTGCCGTCGTAGATAGGGATAGACAGGCAATGAACCAAAGAAGATACAGTTTCAACTTCATGCGCGCGGGTTATAGATATATGTTGTAGAATAATGATGGGCGCAAAAGTACGGATATCTGTCCAAAGTGCATCGTTGCACTTCAGCTTTAGCGATTGAAAGTGTTTGATTTGGGGCGTATGGGAGGTAAATGGGTGAACGGCAGAGCTTATTTGCTTGAATAATCTATCTTTTCCGTGCAAAAAGGCAGGTAGATTGAAAGTAATCGGGAAATGTTGGAAGTTAAGCGGATTGCTTTTCCTACATTTGCGAGTGTTAAGAAGATTCTAAATTTCATGATCTGAAACCTAAGGGCAAGTGCAAGACTTTGTCCCAAGCACTTCCTGCTAGTCTTTTGGTAATAAGGAAGGTGGGGAGGTTTCAGAATATGACTGAAAGAGTAATAGGCAATTGAATGCACGAGGAGTATATGAGGGGGAGATGATGTAAAATCTTTCTCCCTCATATACTTTTCTGTTGGGGATTGCGTTTGGACAAGTATAATCAAACACAAACATAAGTATGAAAGGTATCGTATTGGCTGGCGGCAGTGGAACCCGCCTGTACCCTATAACCAAAGGAGTGAGTAAGCAATTGCTCCCGATATTTGATAAACCGATGGTTTATTACCCCATCTCTGTATTGATGTTGGCAGGTATCCGTGACATCCTTATCATTTCGACACCGACCGATCTGCCTGCCTTCAAACGTTTGTTGGGCGATGGTTCTGATTATGGTATTCGTTTGAGTTATGCAGAGCAACCTTCTCCTGATGGTTTGGCACAAGCATTTATCATTGGTGAGGAGTTTATTGGTGACGACTCCGTTTGTCTCGTGTTAGGTGATAACATCTTCCACGGCAATGGTTTCAGTGCGCTCTTGCAGGATGCTGTACGTACGGCTGAGCAGGAACAAAAAGCAACGGTTTTTGGCTATTGGGTTAGTGATCCCGAGCGTTATGGCGTTGCGGAGTTTGATGGAGAGGGTAATTGCCTTTCTATCGAAGAAAAGCCTGCACAGCCTAAGTCAAACTATGCTGTTGTCGGATTGTATTTCTATCCCAATAAGGTAGTGGAAGTTGCCAAGAACATTAAGCCTTCGGCACGTGGCGAATTAGAAATCACCAGTGTCAATCAACGTTTCTTGGATGACCACGAACTCAAGGTACAAACGTTGGGACGTGGTTTTGCTTGGCTGGATACGGGTACGCACGATTCGTTGGCTGAGGCTTCCACCTATATTGAAGTCATTGAGAAGCGCCAGGGATTGAAGGTTGCCTGTCTGGAAGGTATCGCCTATCGCAAAGGTTGGATTACTACGGAGAAAATGCGTGAGCTTGCCCAACCGATGCTGAAGAATCCATACGGACAATATCTTCTCAAAGTCGTTGATGAATTACAACGTACCGGATTGAAAAATCTGGAATAATCTTAGCTTCTGGAGTAGTGGACATCATTCGCAGTGTTTCGACCTCTCCACTTCTCTTGTGCTGTCGGGTCTATTTAGATTGCAATCTTTCGATTCGAAACCATTTGAATAGACTCTTAACCTTCTCAATTCTTCAAATTCTCATTCCATGTCATTTAAACACAATATCCTTATTACCGGTGGTGCCGGTTTCATTGGTAGTCATGTGGTTCGTCTCTTCGTCAAGAAATATCCCGATTACCGTATTATCAATCTCGACAAATTGACCTATGCAGGTAACTTGGCTAACCTCCAAGACATTGAGCAAGAACCCAATTACGTCTTTGTCAAGGCTGATATTTGTGACTTCCCTACCATCTGTCAGTTGTTGGAGCAGTATGAAGTGGACGGTATCATTCATCTTGCTGCCGAGAGCCACGTAGACCGTAGCATCAAGGATCCCTTTACCTTTGCTCAAACCAATGTGATGGGTACACTGAGCTTGTTGCAAGCTGCCAAACTTTATTGGGAAGCTCGTCCAGAAGGTTATGAAGGCAAACGCTTTTATCACATTTCGACCGATGAGGTTTATGGCGCCCTCGAACTGACCCATCCCGAAGGCATTGAGCCGCCGTTTACCACAACGGCTTCGTCAGCTGAACACCATTTGGCTTATGGTAAGGATTTCTTCTATGAAGATACAAAGTACAATCCCCACAGTCCTTATTCAGCAAGTAAGGCGAGCAGCGACCATTTTGTACGTGCCTTTCATGATACTTACGGCATGCCGACGATTGTAACCAATTGTTCCAACAATTACGGTCCTTATCAATTCCCTGAGAAGCTCATCCCGCTCTTTATCAATAACATTCGTCACCGCAAGCCTTTGCCTGTATACGGCAAGGGAGAAAATGTACGCGACTGGTTGTATGTCGTTGATCATGCCCGTGCGATTGACGTCATCTTCCATCAGGGTAAGATTGCCGATACTTATAACATTGGTGGTTTCAATGAGTGGAAGAACATCGACTTGATTAAGGTTGTGATTCGCACTGTCGATCGCTTGTTAGGCAATCCTGAAGGTACATCGCTCGACTTGATTACCTACGTGACCGACCGTAAGGGTCATGATATGCGTTACGCTATCGATTCTACCAAGTTGAAAGACGAACTTGGATGGGAACCTTCCCTCCAGTTTGAAGAAGGAATCGAGAAGACCGTGCGTTGGTACCTCGACAACCAAGCGTGGATGGACAACGTGACTTCAGGTGACTATCAGAAATACTATGAATCCATGTACCAGGGACGTTAATCCCTTCGTCTGTATACGTTTTTGCGCGTAGTGCATGAAATCTAAACAAGACCGCGTTTTCAAGGAATTTAGGCTTAAGCCATTTCTGGAAAACGCGGTCTTTTGGTGTTTCTGAGTCTTGTTCACTTTGGGGTTGGGAGGCTTCCATGGAGAAAAATGCTCCCTTCCATTATGGTCTGCATTGGAGGTCTCAGTTGCCTTTTCGATTGGTGTAGGAAGGACTATGGAATGTAATAGAGGAAAATAAGAGCAATACCTTGCTCTACCTTAGAAAGCGTAAAAGCCCAGTTGACGGGGCTGAAAACAAGCATGCGGAGCAAACTCTTTCAAATGAGTTTGCTCCGCATGTAATTTTAGACGGGAGAGGGAAGCAATCAGCTTATTCCGCTTCTTCCTCAGCCGTGCAGGCATTGGCATCCGAACCCTTGAGGGCTGCCGCAATCTTGCCTTCAATTTCAGCTGCGAGTTCAGGATTATCTTTGATGACCTTCTTCACTGCGTCGCGTCCCTGACCCAGGCGAGTTTCGCCATAGCTAAACCAAGAACCGCTCTTCTTGACAATACCCAATTCTACGCCGAGGTCAACAATCTCACCTACGCGAGAGATGCCTTCGCCAAAGGTAATTTCAAACTCTGCCTTGCGGAAGGGAGGTGCCACCTTGTTCTTAATGACCTTGACACGTACTTGGTTACCAATGGGCGTATCGCCGTCCTTCAGTGTTGTTACACGGCGGATGTCCATACGAACTGAAGCATAGAACTTCAGCGCATTACCACCCGTTGTGGTTTCGGGGTTACCAAACATCACACCGATTTTCTCGCGCAATTGGTTGATGAAGATGCAGGTCGTGTTGGTTTTGCTGATGGTTGACGTCAGTTTACGCAGTGCCTGGCTCATGAGACGTGCTTGCAGACCGACTTTGTTGTCACCCATGTCGCCTTCGATTTCAGCCTTCGGCGTGAGGGCGGCTACCGAGTCGACCACAATGATGTCGATGGCAGAAGAGCGAATCAGCTGGTCTGCGATTTCAAGAGCTTGTTCACCGTTATCGGGTTGTGAGATGATGAGTTCATCTACGTTTACCCCCAGTTTTTGTGCATAGAAGCGGTCAAAGGCATGTTCCGCATCAATGAAGGCTGCGATACCGCCGTTCTTTTGTGCCTCTGCAATCGCGTGAATAGCGAGGGTGGTCTTACCTGAGGATTCTGGACCGAAGATTTCAATGATTCTTCCCTTCGGATAGCCACCTACGCCGAGAGCTGCATCAAGAGCCAAGCTACCCGTAGGAATCACTTCTACTTCTTCGATTTGTTGGTCGCCCATACGCATGATGGAACCTCTACCGAAGTCCTTTTCTATTTTTGCCATCGCGGCTTGCAAGGCTTTCAATTTGTCGCTTGCTGCTGCGTTGTCTTCCGTGTTCTTTGCCATAATATAAATGAGTTTTTAATGAGGGGAAAATGCTTTATCAGTATCAAACGTGCCGTACGTATAGCCCATCAATCCGTGTGATTGCGCGGGCTTATTCTACGGGCAGAATTTGTTCGGCGTGTGTCTTGGTCTTGATGCCTTTCGGCAGGAAGATGTGCTCGATGTGTCCAGTTTCATCGATGATAAAAGTCGTGCGGAGAGTGCCCATGTAGGTACGTCCGTACATCTTCTTCTCAGCCCATACACCAAATTGCTCAACGAGTTTTTTATCCGTATCGGCAATGAGATGGAAGGGAAGCTCTTGTTTCTCGATAAATTTCAAGTGTGACTTTGCTGGGTCCACACTCACACCGATGACTTCGTAGCCGGCAGCTTGCAGGCGAGCATAGTTGTCGCGGAAACTGCACGCTTCAGCCGTACAGCCCGAAGTGCTGTCTTTAGGATAAAAGTAAAGTATCACCTTGCGTCCAGCATAATCGCTGATGCGCACTTCGTTGCCAGCTTCGTCAAGTCCCAGAAGTTCGGGAACGGGGTCGCCTATGTTCATCATTGTTGTAAGAATTTGAGGAGAGTATAATTGAAAGGGTAATAATGAAAGGAGGGAAACGCAACCTTTTAGTTATCGGAGAATAACGTTTCGGGCAGGTGTCCTTCTACCTTTCGGTAAGCTTCATTCGTGCTATGAGTAGAAACGGCAGAACGGACTAACAGCGGTTCGCCTTTCTCGAGGGCAAAGGTAAGCGTTACTTTGCAGCGAGGATCTTTTAAACCGTTTTTTAGTTCGATTTTATCTTGGCGGATACTCCAGGTATCGTAAGGATGCGAGAAGCGCACGTAATAGTAAATCGCATCTTTGCTTCCTTTCCGTTTGCAGGCACGGAGCGTATAGCGGTCAATGAGTGTCACCTTCATGTTCTCGTTATCGCTTTCGCGGCGCATGTGGTCTAAGTCAATGAGAAACCCTTTAGCTGCAATGGTATCGGGAAAAGCGTAACGCTGCACGCTGTAATCCTCATAGCTTTGAATGAATGCTTGAATCCCGTAACGTTGCAACTTGACCGTGTAGGTCTGCGGATTATTCGTTGGACGTTCGCGAAGATGGTAGCGTGTAGCATAAGCTACATATTGCGTACTGTCCTTCTCTCCGATGTAAGATAACTCTACCTTTCCGACAAAGGGCATTTGCAGAATGCCTTGCGTAGCATCGGTTGCCAACGTATCCGTAGATTGAAGAAATCCGCTGAGGAAATAGTCATCATAGTAGCGTGGATAGCATTCACCGGCATGAAAACGAGTGACCGGATGCAGACTCTGAGCCTGGATGGGAAGAGAGAGAAGAGAGAGGGCTATAAAGAGGTGTCGCATGAAAGGGATAATGGAACGGAGAGTCCGTCAGGAAGAAAGTGGGAAGGTGAGGGGATGAAGTAAAACAAGCGGTGCTATAGACCTAGAAGATGGAGAAGACCTTGTGACGGAGGGAAGAATCTTGTAGTCTCGAAGCAAGGAGTGGAACAAACGTCAGCAATCAAGGAGTTTCAACCAGCAGAAAGAAGCTTATTCCAATTGTAGCGATGGCTCCTCTTATTAGCTTGTAGCCTTTCGTTTGTCTGACGTTTGTCTGTTCGTTTGAGGGAGTCGCCTCTACGATTGCGATTTGCGTCCCGTACCCGATTTCGGAGGACGTTGGCGTGCTGCAGGTTTGTTGTCCGTTTTGCCGTGAGGCTTGTTTCCAGCTCCTTGGGCGGCACTTTTCCGATGATGGTTGCGACTCTCTGGTTTACCTTGTTGCTTTCCTCCTTGTCTATTTTTCCCTCCGTTTCCGCTTCGATGGTTGTTCTTGCCGGTAGCAGTCGTATGCTCAGCGGCAGGTGGACGAACTCCTTCGGGTAAGTCAGCACGGGGAATTTTTATCTTCAGCGTCTGTTCGATTTGAGCGAGTCCGCGTAAGTCTTTCTCGCCGATGAGTGTGATGGCACTACCTTCACGGCCGGCACGGGCTGTACGTCCGATGCGGTGAACGTAGTCTTCCGCATCGTGGGGGGCATCGTAATTGATAACCATGGTGATGTCATCAATGTCAATACCGCGTGCCACGATGTCAGTAGCAACGAGCAAGTCCACCTTGCGGGCACGGAAGAGTTGCATCACTTCGTCACGTTCCGTCTGCTGCAAATCACTGTGCATAGCGCGTGCATTGTAGCCCTTACGTTGGAGGAGTATGGCGAGTTCCTTTACCTTTTGCTTGGAGGAGCAGAAGAGAATGACACGCTGAGGCGGCTGAGCCTTGAATATGTGACGGAGTACCACACTCTTATCTGACTCTCGACAGAGGTAAACACTTTGGGCAATGTTTTCTGCCGGTTTCGAAACGGCGATTTCTATCTCTACCGGATCGTGCATGACGGTGCGTGCCAAATCAGCAATTTTGGGCGGCATGGTAGCCGAAAAGAGAATCGTTTGACGGTGTTCAGGCATTTGTTTGACAATAGTCAGAATGTCGTCAGCAAAACCCATGTCCAGCATACGATCTGCCTCGTCCAATACCAAGTGAGTCGTTCGGCTGAGATCCAGTGTGCCGAGTTGCAAGTGGGTAATGAGGCGTCCCGGTGTAGCCAGTACAATGTCGGCTCCAGCCTGCAACGAACGGCGTTCCTGTTCGTAGCGTGCGCCGTCATTACCGCCATATACAGCCACCGCATGGATGCCCGTGTAGTAAGCAAAGCCTTGCAAAGACTGGTCAATTTGGCGTGCCAATTCGCGAGTCGGTGCAATCACCAGGCAGTTAACGGCATCGGCAGGGTGAGGATCGCGGGCAAGCACCGTCAGCAACGGCAACAAGTAGGCCGCAGTCTTTCCCGTACCCGTTTGTGCCACTCCGAGCACATCGCGGTTTTCCAAAATAGGTGGGATACATTGAGCTTGGACAGGCGTGCATTTTTCAAAACGCATATCATAAAGCGCATCCAAGACATCGTCAGAGAGTTCGAGATCTTCAAAGTAGGTATCGGTCATGGGGAGAGGGTCAAGTAGTTAGAGTTGAGTCAGAGTTAGGAGTGACAGGAAAGGATGGGTAAGGGGAGCGAAAGGAGGTTCTTAGGAAAGCGAGAAGGTTGTTTCTCGTGGTTCTTAAGAACCTCCCTCGGTACCGATGGGTAGATGAATACGGTCGATTCCACCTCAATGTTTTTCCCCTTCGCTTCTTATCCGTAGGCTATTGTGGAGTTCGTCTGAAGAGGGCGAAGGCAATGAGCGCAAAAATGAGGTTGGGGAGCCAAACGGCAAACATGGCAGGCCAGCCTGCGTTAATGGCAAAGGTCGAAGAGATTGTTTGAAAGAGGATATAGGCAAAGCTTAGCGCAATACCCGCGCCAATGCTTGCTCCCATACCGCCCTTGCGCTTCTCACACGAGAGGCTTACCCCAATCAGTGTCAGGATAAAGGCAGCAAAGGGGGTCGCAAAGCGTTTATGATATTCCACTTCAAACGTGCTGACTCCTGCCGCTCCGCGTAAACGTTGGCGGTCAATGAATTCATTGAGTTCAGGCAGCGTCATGGTTTCCTGTTGGTTACGCACATAGAAAAAATCCTTTGGTTCCATGACGATGGTCGTGTCCAGACGGGCTCCGCTTTCCAGTTTCTCGCGCATGCCTTGCAGCGAGCGGATTTTGTATTGGCGAATAGTCCACGAAAAGCGGCGTGAGGAAAGCGTGTCGTATTGTATGGTTTGCGCTGTAAGGTGCGAAACCAATTTTTTGTCCTCAAACTTATCGAGTGAAAAGCCATAGCCACTTTTGCTTACATTGTCAAAATGCGTAATGTAGGCAATCACTCCCGTGTCTACTTGCATTTGAATGTTGTCTACCGAAGTGACATCACTCTTTTTGCGGATGTAGCGATTTTCGAAGTTCACGCGTGCCACATTACTTTGCGGGATGACGTAGGCTCCCAACAGGAATGTCGTAACCGCAATGAGGGTCGCCGAAATCATATACGGACGCAACAGTCTGCGGAAACTCATACCCGTACTTTTCATTGCGATAATCTCCGAGTTGTCCGCCAACTTAGACGTAAAGAAGATGACGGCTATAAAGACGAAGAGCGGACTAAAGAGGTTCGCAAAGTAAGGGATAAAGTTGATATAGTAATCAAATATGATCTTTTCAAGGGGCGCATGGCTACGGCTGAGTTTGTCTATCTTCTCGTTGGCATCAAATACCACTGCGATGGTGATAATAATGCCGATGAGGAAGATGTACGTACTCAGGAACTTGTAGATGATGTAACGGTCTAATCGGCCTACAAAGGGTTTGCCGTTTCTAAATTTGGCGAAAAGAGACATGGGTGGGTGGGTTTGGAAGTGACTGAGGCTTATCAAAGAGGGGAAGGAGCGTTGTGTCAGAAGCTAGAGGGGATAGGTGACAGGCGAAGGTTGTCTGAAAAGGGCATTCGTAGCGAGTCGCTGTAGAGGGAGTTCCTCTTGCTTCTCCGCACAGCCCGACTTCTGCGCCCGGTCAGCTTCTTGTTTAGATCATCTATGGGGCCTCTTCCCCTCTTCACCTTACAGTTTGCGTTGCAGTTTCTCAACCATTTCGCGCTTCCAGGGAGCGAAGTTGTCAGCCAAAATTTGGCGGCGTGCTTCGCGTACCAACCAAAGATAGAAGGCGAGGTTGTGGATAGAAGCGATTTGCATGGCAAGGAGTTCCTTTGCCTTAAACAGGTGGTGCAGGTAAGCCTTGGAGTACTGCAGGTCAGCGAAGCAATGTCCCATCGGATCCACGGGTTCAAAGCAGTCTGCCCATTTTGCATTACGCATATTGATAATACCTTCTGCCGTAAAGAGGCAGGCATTGCGTCCGTTACGTGTCGGCATCACACAGTCAAACATATCTACACCGCGTTCAATTCCTTCCAGAATATTGACCGGTGTACCTACGCCCATGAGGTAACGCGGACGATCTTGAGGCAAAATGTCGTTGACTACCTCAATCATGTCGTACATTACTTCAGCGGGTTCGCCGACAGCCAAACCGCCGATTGCGTATCCTTCCGCACCGAAGTCGCTCATGAAGCGGGCACTTTCTTGACGCAGGTCTTTGTAGACGCAACCTTGTACAATCGGGAAGAGTGCTTGGGAATATCCATACTTAGGCTCCGTTTCGTGGAAGCGTTTCCAGCAACGTTTCATCCAGCTGTGCGTCAAGTCCAAACTTTTACGGGCATAGCTGAAGTCTGCAGTGCCGGGAGGACATTCATCAAAAGCCATCATGATGTCTGCACCGATGGTACGCTCAATGTCCATCACCCCTTCGGGCGTGAAGAAATGTTTGCTTCCGTCTATGTGCGAACGAAATTCACATCCTTCCGCACTGAGCTTGCGAATGCCCGCCAGGGAGAATACCTGGAAGCCTCCGCTGTCGGTCAGCATCGGACGGTCAAAACCATTGAATTTGTGCAAACCACCCGCTTTCTCCAGGATTTCCAGACCCGGACGGAGATAGAGGTGATACGTATTGCCCAAAATGATTTCGGCATTGATGTCTTCTTTTATTTCGTGAAGATGTACTCCTTTGACGCTACCCAGCGTGCCGACCGGCATAAAGATGGGAGTGTGAATCTGACCGTGGTTAGTCGTGATGAGTCCGGCGCGGGCTGCGCTGCCGGCATCGGTGTGTTGTAAATTGAAATCCATAGAAAAACAGTCTAAGAATTTGGAGTGGTTAGAGGACCCCGGGGGGGAAAGCCCGGAGTCGGTTTAGGTTGGGTGTAACTGCGAGTCGAACGGTTCGGTAGGGCGTGAGCCGGTCATGCGGAAGCATCCAATGGCTACTTCGCCCTTCCCATTCTCGTCATTTCCTTGGGGGCTCGCGAGCTGATCAGTTGACAGCTTCGGCAGTGCAAGTGTAACTTACTTCTCCTTCATCAGGCGAACAGCTACCTCACTGGTATTGCTTTTTACTTCCGCTTCTTCTACAGGGATCGCCAAGTCAATGGCGTGTTCCACTTTCTCATCAAGCAGGGCAAAGCGAAGTACATCCTGTACGTCGGCAACGAAATGGAACTGCAATCCTTCGACATAGCGGGCATTGATTTCCTCCACGTCCTTGCGGTTCTCTTCTGAAATGAGAATGTCCGTGATGCCTGCTCGTTTAGCAGCCAGAATCTTCTCCTTGATACCTCCTACAGGCAGCACACGACCGCGCAGGGTGATTTCGCCCGTCATGGCAATGTGGTCGCGTACTCGGCGTTGGGTCAAGGCTGAAGCTATCGAAGTGGCAATGGTGATACCTGCTGAAGGGCCATCCTTGGGGGTTGCTCCTTCGGGCACGTGGATGTGCACGCCCCAATGGTCAAACACTCGGTAGTCAATGTGTAAAGTCTCAGCGTGTGCTTTGATGTATTCCAGAGCTAGCACGGCACTTTCCTTCATCACATCGCCGAGGTTACCCGTCAGCGTCAGTTTACCGCCCTTGCAACGGCTCACACTCGTTTCGATAAAGAGTATTTCGCCGCCTACGGCTGTCCAGGCCAGTCCTGTCACCACACCTGCGTATTTGTTACCTTGGTATAGGTCGCGGCTGAAGAGGGGTTTGCCCAGCAAGTGTTCGATGTCAGCCGGCTTGAGGGTCTCGTAAGGCACGCTGTCTGTGTCGCTGGTCGCCATTTCGTAGGCAACCTTGCGGAATATCTTGTCGATTTGTTTTTCGAGTTGGCGGACACCGCTTTCTCGCGTATACTTTTCGATGATAAACTCCGTGGCAGCTGGTGATATTTTGAGCTTAGTCAGGCTTTCTACTTCGTATTCCTTCTGTTTTTTGACGATGAGGTGACGACGAGCAATCTCTTTTTTCTCCTCTGTCAGGTAACCTTCTACTTCAATAATCTCCATACGGTCAAGCAGCGGGGCAGGAATCGTCTGCAAGTTGTTGGCCGTAGCGATGAAAAATACTTGAGAGAGGTCGAAGTCGAGGTCCAGGAAGTTGTCGTGGAAGGCATTGTTTTGTTCGGGGTCGAGCACTTCGAGCAACGCGCTGTATGGGTCACCGTTGTAATTCGTGCTCGACACCTTGTCTATCTCGTCGAGTACAAACAACGGATTGCAACTGCCAGCCTTGGCAATCGCCTTAATGATTCGTCCCGGCATGGCTCCGATGTAGGTACGGCGATGACCGCGAATTTCTGCTTCATCGTGCACACCGCCCAATGAGATACGTACATATTGACGGTTCAAAGCCTCGGCAATACTGCGTCCCAGTGAAGTCTTACCCACGCCCGGAGGACCGTAGAGACAGATAATGGGAGCTTTTCCCGTATGGCGATAGCGCAGGGTGGCCAAATGTTCCAAAATACGCTCCTTGACCTTTTCCATTCCGTAGTGGTCACGGTTGAGTACACGGCTGGCATTCTTCACGTTGAGGTTATCCTCCGTCGTGATTCCCCAGGGAAGTCCCACAATCGTTTGCAGGTAGTTAAGCTGTACGTTGTAGTCCGGAGCTTGCGGATTGATGCGCTTCAGCTTGTCCAGTTCACGTTGGAAGGTCTGCGCCACTTTCTTTGGGAATGCCAGGGACTCGGCTTTATTCTCCAGTTCCGCCACGTCTCCGTTTTCGTCTTCACCCAGTTCGCTTTGGATGTTCTTGATCTGCTGATGCAGGAAGTATTCCTTTTGTTGTTGGTCCAGTTCCGCTCTGGTCTGGTTTTGAATGTTACGTTTGAGCTGTGCAAACTGACATTCTCTGTTCAACAATTGCAGGAGGTGGAAGGCACGCTCTTTCAAATCATGCTTCTGGAACAAGACGAACCGTTCTTCCTGTGTGAACGACATGTTTACACAGATGAAGTTAATCAGGAAGACAGGGTGTGAGATGTTCTTCACGGCGAAGGCCGCTTCTTCTGAGCGTCCGGCTTCGTTCATGCTTAGGAATTTCACAACCGCATCCTTACAAGCATCTGCTAAGGCGATGAACTCTTTGTCCTTGTCATCATAGAGCACCTCTTCGAGTGCCGTAGCTTCAATGCGCAGATAAGGACGTTTACGCTTGATTTGTTCCACCTTTAGTGGACCATAGCTTTGCAGAATCGCGGCTTGATTTCCTCCAGGCAAGTCAATGGTGCGCATGACACGTGCCAAGACGCCCTCTTCGTAGAGATCGTCTTGTCCTGGCTCTTCTACTTCGCTGTCTTTCTGAGCCACCACTGCAATCAGCGAGCCGCGCTTCATGGCTTGGTTGACTAACTTCAGACTTGACTCCCGACCTACTGTGACTGAACCCACGACACCTGGAAAAAGCATCATGTTACGGAGAGGTAAAGCGGGAAGAGTATTTTCAAACGGCGTGTGGAGAAGTGCATTCATGTCGCCTTCAAAGTCGGCGATGAGGGAAAAGGAAGTCTGCGGATTGTCTTCTTTGATATTCATGAAAAGTGAATTTGCTTTGTAGAAAAGGATGGAAAGTCTGGCGGCTGGGTAGCCCCAGGTGTGTTCCCTTTCGGTAAGGGACAAAAAAAGGTCTCCTCCTGTGAGCGCATACAGCTCATTGAAGGAGAAGGCTGATTAGCGGTAGCAAAAGTACGAAATTTTGCCTATGTAAGCGCAACCTCTGTCTATTGCTTACGCCTCGGTCAGCGTCTTTACGGTTCGTTGGAAAGCCTATACCGTAGTTGCATGGACTTCAGCTTTTTCAACGGCCAATCATTTCTTCGTAATAACGGTCGGCATAGAAGATGCGTCGCCGTTTGGGAACCACATAGCTCGGACTGACCGGACTCTGGGTCGCATCTGCCCATCGGGAGTTGGGAGCTACCAGGTCGAAGATGAAGTAGGGAAGTCCGTCGGTCATAAAGGGACGGTGTAGTCCCGATCTTACTTTTTGGCAGAGTGCCGTATCTTGGCGGCAGGCTGGAGTGAGGTAAACCATAAAGGGTATTTCCAGCTGGTAACGGTAAGCCTCGGGGGTAAGATCTACTTTCAAATCCGTGCGACCGTGTTGTTTGCGAAAGTCGTACATCTCTTCTCCGTGGTCAGAAAAGTAGATGACGATGGCTTTGCGTGTTTCAAACAGTTGGATGATGCGGTCTACCACCTGGTCATTATAGCGTGTCGCATTGTCATAGTCCGCTACGAGTTGTTTTTGCTTGTCGGTTAAGTCGGGACGGCGAATTGCATCGCTGGTGAAGTGTGTTTCACTTTCCGGGAACCGACTCTTGGCATTGACATGCTGGCCGATGAGGTGAAACAGAATCAGGTTGTTGGTTGGTTGCTCCAGTTCTCGGCGGTGCAGGGCGTAGTCTTCGACCAATTGCCGATCGTAAGGGAAGGTATGACGATTGCGATGGTGGAAGAGTTTTTCCTCAATCGGCGGATAATTGAGAAATCCCATAGACGCATCCCAGGGTTGTAAGTCGTCTTCCCGACAGAATTGGTTGCTGTAATAAACTACATTCCACCCATTTTGCTTCATAATAGCCGGAAACAACGGCCGTTCACACCAACGGGCTGAGTCTTCGACCTTTGCCAGGGAGAGAAAATACTGTAAACTGTAGGTGGTATTGTTGATGGGGGCAATTACATCGTTGAAGAGAAACAGTCCGCCTTCTTTCAGCCGAGTTTGTAAGCGGGGATTGGTCGGGAGTGAATATCCATAGAGGCTGGAATGCTTCTTGATAAACGATTCGCCGATAATCAAGACCACATCAGGTTCTGTTCCTGTGCAAGGTTGGTCGGGGGGTAACTGTGCCAATTGAGCGGCACAGGTTCGGATATCTTGCTCGTACTCCTTCATCTGCAATACCGATTGACGAAGCGTAAAGAAGGCATTACACTTGATGGGGGTTCCCTGCGCCTTGGCATAACATTCCTCGGCCGTTCCCCAAAAGAAATAGGCTTGTGCTCCCACTGCGGCGAGGGCTATCCCCATGGCTACGCGACCTTGTAAGCGGGTAGGCCAGGCGGGAATCTCCTTTACCTTGCGTACGCCCTTCAGATAGCACAGTCCCAACAGCAGGAGAACGGCGGCTGTACAGGCTCCGGAAGGAGTCAACAGGTAGGTATGAAGAAATTCGGACGATTCGCGCGGAGAACTTTCGCGTACCAATTGCAGGGTAAAGGCGTCGATGTGCCGTCTGAAATGGTACATGAGGAAGCCTTGCGTGATACACCAAAGCAAGACGACCCCGTGCAACAGGGTGTGAAGTACGAGGGGAAGTATCCGCCCCGTGTAGCGTTTCATCCAGGAAAGTAACGTAACGACTCCCCAGGCCAGTACAGCATAGATGACGGCATTAAAGGCGACTCCCAGGGGCATGCGCCACCACGGTTGCGTAGGTTGAAGCCAAAATTCCGGAAGGAGGAGACCTGTGAAATAAAACGTCAGGTACGCCGGATGGATGGTGAGTGAAGCAGAAGAAATAGGAGATTTCATTACAGCGTGAATATAGGAAGGGCATCGGTCAAAATGCCTGTTGTAGCGTTGAGGGATGAAAGTGCAAACGTGGCACGTAGTTGGTTCTTGAATCGGTTGAGGTTGGCTTTGAATTCGGAGCAATTTCGAGAGGCTCAACTCCAAAGTAACTCCCGATTAACTCCCGTGTAACTCCTCTCAACCTCCTCATGAATTATGCGAAGTCAAGGTAGCGCGGGTCTGTAAGGAAGAATGAGGTCTAATCGGCATTTTATCGTACCTTCGTCCTCCAAAAGAAGACAAACCTATGTTTACATTCCAACAGTTTACGATAGACGACAGTCGTTGTGCCATGAAGGTCGGGACAGACGGTGTCTTGTTAGGGGCCTGGGTCGACTTGAGTGAAACCACTCGCATCTTGGATTTAGGTTGTGGGTCGGGGCTCATCGCCTTAATGGCGGCACAACGTAACCCACAAGCCCTCGTCAAGGGAGTGGAAATCGATGAAGCGGCTGCTGCCGATGCACAAGCTAATGTTGCGGCCTCTCCCTTTCATGAGCGTGTGCAGATAACCTGTGCTGACGCATTGACCTTGTCAGCTCCATCGTTTGAAGCCGATTGCATCCTTTCGAATCCGCCTTACCACGAAGAGGAATTGCTACCACCAGAAGCCCAACGCGCTGCGGCTCGTCACACCGGAGGTGGAGGACTTACCTTTGCGGCTTTGTTGCGCACGGTCGATCTCTTGCTTTCGCCTGAGTGTCCTCATGCTCGCTTTTCGGTGATTTTGCCTACCCCTGCGCTTACTCGTTTTATTCCTTTGGCAGCCGTTCATGGACTCTACGTTACTCGCCGTACGGCGGTTGTGACCAAGGTTGGCAAACCTTGTAAGCGGACCTTGTTGGAGTTTCGGCGTCAAGCTTTACCCGGAGGTCCGGTCTGTGACACCCTCGAACTGATGGATGCTGAGAGTAACCGTTCGGTTGCATACGCTCAACTTTGTCGGGACTTTTATTTGAAATAAGAAAGCCGTTCTGAAGGGTTGGACGGATAGACAAATGTTGCGAATGGAGCTTCCATCCGCAACATTTTTGTTTACCGTCCTTTCGTGCCTACGACTGTGTTACATGCATGATCGGTTGACCACGAAAATATACAGGAACTTCGGAAGTCTCGGAATCATCAAGTTTCCGTTCGTTCCGTTTATTCCGTGGTTCTTTAATCATTTGTTAGTGGTCTGTTGACAGTCGTACCGTTAATCAAGAAAGCCCTGCATGCGTAAAGCCTCCAGTAAGCCAGTAGAGAGTGTTTGACAGTCTTTCGCCGTGTAACGGATGTCCGTAAAGATTTGGGCCAGCGTTTCCGTTTGGTTGATGCGTACAAACTCCAGGTTTTCGGGGAGAGCCTCCTTAGCCGCATAGTCTCGGTCAATCGTTTCAGCTGTTACCGGCTGGTACGTTTCGTCGTGGCGGATGGCACTGAGAGGCAAACGGTCACTCGGATTCGGATGTTCAGCCGGCCACCCCAAGGTAATGGTAGCTACGGGCATCACCAGTTGCGGCAATTGCAACAAACGGATGATGGCAGCGGGTTGGTACACCGTCGTACCAAGAAAGCAAAGTCCCAGTCCGGCTGCTTCAGCTAAATCACAAAAGCGTTGGCAGAAGAGTAACGCATCGGTAGCCGCATTTTGATAAGAGAGAAAGTTATCGTAACCCGGATGACCTTTGCGGTGTTGCGCCCAAGCTGTTGTGCGATGATAGTCGGCACAGAAGGTCAGCACCACGGGAGCACCAGTAACCATCGGTTGGTTGAAGTGTGCCGGGGCTAACTTTTGCTTCATCTCGTCACTGCGCGTAACGACGACACTGTAAAGCTGTAAGTTGCCCATGGTCTGTGTTTGTTCGGCCTGGGCAAGCAGTTCGTTCAGCAAATCGTCCTCAACGGGACGGGAAGAATATTGACGAATGGAAGTACGCATAGTATAATGTATAAGAATGGGGAGGTTGGTTGATTCGAGTTTCAGTCGCAGAAGAAAAGGAAAAAAGAGAAAGACCGTCGGTTCAGACTTCATGTTCCCTTCCTCTCCTTTTTTCCTAATGAGATTGGAGTATGTGTAATCGTCCTTACTATCGAAAGGGGAAGCCCTCCGAGGAAAGTCTATCGCCTTTGCAGGCTGAGGCAAATCCTCCTTTAGAACTTGAAGTAAATAAACGGTTGAATCTCTGAGCCCTTTACCTGTATCACCCACACAATCATGGCGGCAAGCAAAAGTACCATGACCAGAGAAGACGAACGGCGCATCAAGGCCTCGGCGCGGTCATTCCAACGGGTGGGGAGGAAGTGAAGCACGAATCCAAGAACCATCAGTGTGCTAACCTCGGGGTAACCCGCCAGGAACTGTGTGATGAGTTGCGGTTGGAAGTTCGTAAAGATTTGTGTCAGCATCGCGGCAGAGGCTTCAAACGAAGTACCGGCGAAGAACAACCAACTGAAACATACGAGGTGAAACGTGAGAACGATAGCTAAGAAGCGGCGGATGCCCGTCGGATGGTAGTGCTTGTCATGTCCGAGCAAGTTTTGCCAGGCTTTGTGACCGCAAAGTGCCAACCCGTGCACACTTCCCCAAATAATAAAGTTCCAGGAAGCACCATGCCACAGGCCGCCGAGTAACATTGTCATAAATTGGTTGAAGTACATACGCCAGCGAGAACAACGATTCCCGCCGAGCGAGATGTAGAGATAGTCGCGTAGCCAAGTTGACAGCGAGATGTGCCAGCGTCTCCAGAAATCCGTAATCGAGTCACTCTTGTAAGGAGCACGGAAATTGGCTGGAATGTGGAATCCCATCCAGAGAGCAATACCTATCGCCATGTCAGAGTAACCTGAGAAATCGCAATAAAGTTGGAGCGCGTAGCCGTAGACGCCGAGTAAGTTTTCCAAACCGGAGTAAAGTGCCGGATTGTCAAATATGCGCGACACAAAATTTTGGCTGATGTAGTCCGAGATGATGCACTTCTTAAATAAGCCCATGAGTATGAACCACGTACCCGAGCCCATCATGGCGTGGGTGACAACCACGGGACGGCGGAGCTGAGGCAGAAAGGTGCGGGCACGAAGAATCGGACCTGCCAGCAAAGTGGGGAAGAAGCTTACAAAGAAGGCAAAGTCCGTGAGCGAACGGGTGGCACGCATCTTTTCGCGGTAAACGTCGATGATGTAGCTCATGGACTGGAATGTAAAGAACGAAATGCCGATGAGCAAAGGCAATTCCAAGCGTGTATTTTCGGGAAGAAGCTGAATAGATGTCAGGCTCGACAGGACAAAGTTGGTGTACTTGAAGAAAGCCAACTGTCCCAGCATGAAACCGACTGCCGCCCACATCCAGTGTTTGCGTGCCTGGGGCGTAGCGGCTTTCTCCATGCGGATGGCGCAAAAGAAGTTGACGAGTGTAATGACGGCCAACAACATACACCAGGCTCCTGCATTCTTATAATAGAAGTAGTAGGAGAAGGCGGTCACATAGAGCAGACGTAAAGCTACGATGCGGCGACCTGACAAGAGGGTATAACCTGCCATAAACAGCAGGAAGAAAAACAGGAAGAAGCCCGTGTTAAAGAGCAGGGGCGAAGTGGGAAGGTAATGAAGCTGTTCGAGCAGTGGGGTGAACATGGGCAGGGATTTCGAATATAGGAATTGGGGAAGGAGGGTTTCGCGGGAATGAAAGGGGAAACCTCCTATGGGAGTTGGAAAAACTGAGGGAGAATATGGGCTACCTACACGGGGGGCTTGTAGATTGGGAGGTTACAGAGCGTTGGCCTATTCATGCAGGCGGGTGGTTGCGTATGTTGCTTGGGTAGCGCAGAAGTTGTACGGTCGCGGCATGCCGCGACTCATTAGTAAGCCAATCTTTTTCGGTGAAAGAAGAGTACTTCTGCTTTGGGAGTGCAGAAGTTGTACGGTCGCGGCATGCCGCGACCCATTAGTAAGCCCATCTTTTTCGGTGAAAAAAGGTTGCTGCTGTTTTGGTCACGCAGAGGTTGTACGGTCGCGGCATGCCGCGACCCATTAGTAAGCCCATCTTTTTCGGTGAAAGAGAAATTACTTCTGCTTTGGGTCGCGGCATGCCGCGACCGTACCACATTAGCGACCCATTAGTAAACCCATCTTTTTCAGAAAAAGGGAAGTAACTTCAGCTTTATCAGTTACGCAACGCCTGTACTAAAGCTTCGGCAAGCAACTTGCCGTGGAGCGTATAACCTTGGGGATGAAAGTGGATGCGGTCGGGGCGCATATAATTGCCAGACACCCAATTGCGCAATGCCGCTTCTTCACCACCACAGATATGGTAGAGGTCCCAAACAGGCATTTGGTGGGCTTCACCGTATTCCTTAATCAGTTGGGCACAGCGTGCACTCATCGGGTTCGGTTGTTTCGAGCGTCTCACATGGCGTACCTTGCGGTGTGAACGCGAAGTTTGGCGATAGTCCACAAAAGAGCGGGTGAGGTAATCGCCCGGGGGCGTCGTCAGCAGAATCACTGCATCGGGGCAAGCCTTGCGGAGTAGTTCAAAGAACTGGTCGAGCTGCGATTCGTGCAAGTCCTCGCGGTACCCCATGCCGTGAGCTTCGTTAGTTCCGAGCGACAAGATGATGAGGTCCGGCTCCTGAGCCGCAAACTTCTGCATATAGCTGTCTGTTCGAAAGTGTTGCGAAGTCGCCCCGTTCTTACCAAAGTAATGGAAAGTCATCCCTTCGCCATTTTCGGGATTGCTTTCAGCAGCTCCGATGTATTGGGTCAGTGCCGCCTTAATAGCTTGAGGAAAACTCTTACCCGCCACGTGTGAATCACCGATTTGAAGAATGCGCAACGGACGTTCACCTGCTGCGAGAATCTTCCGGATCGGTTCCAACCATTCTGCGTGCGTGATGACATTGGGTTGCGTGTGGCGGAAAGCAGAAGGCATTGAGTTGTCCGGTTCCTTCAACAGACGGAAAGTGGGGCGTTCCGCCTCATTCGTCCAGTTTCCCAAAGCTTGTGGATGCGGGGCAAAAGCATTACCGCGCATGGTTTCGGGCAGACTGTCGGGGTATAATCCAGCCGGACGGTCATCCGCTTCGCCAAACCGTCGTTCTCCCACGAGGCTTGCTGCAACCGTAATGCCCAACACCAAAGCCCAACCCGTCAGCAACATGTACAGTTTGCGGGAGGAAGAGTGTGACGGACTGTAAACCGTCCGTGTGGAAGTGGTCCAATGAGGCAATGGCGTGTGGTCCTTACACAAATCAGCGGTTTGACGTTTGGTTTGCGTGGTGCTGATATTGTTCGTATCCATAAACCAAAGATTTGTACAGCGTGCGGGCAATGCGTTGACCGCCTCTGTGGTTAATGTGCGTATAGTCCTTACCCGCTTCGGCCGGTTTAGCTTCAGCCATGCGGCGAATACTGCCTTCACCGCCCATGCCCTCATAGAGGTTCCAGAAGGCAACGCGTGTTTCAGCCGCCAGGTTTTGTTGGTATTTGATGAGCGAGTGAATGCCCGGCAACGTGTGCAATTCACCGTCTGCCAGTCGGTCCTCGCGGTCACCCACTCCAATGAGGAGGATGCCCGCCTCGGGGAAACCTCGTTTCAAGTGTTCAATGACCGTTTTCATCTGGTGAGCGTAGCTCGAATAGTTGGTCTGCTTCTTGTTTGCCACATTCAGCCCGAATTGCAGAACAATCAAATCGTAGGGACGCACGTCGTGCAATTGTCGGAGCACCTCTTGGGGAATTTCCGTGAGTGTCGTGCCACTGCTTCCGCGTAGTGAAAGGTTGTCGAGAATCACGCCCCTTGCACTTTCTTCTGCCACGCCCCAGCAAATCAGACCGGCAGCTGTCGGCACCTGCCAGCGGGTGCGGCCTGAGCGGCCTTTGCGTGTCAGTGCCTCTACTTTCCCCGTACCTTCAGCCTGCAGAGCCATCATGGTTCCCTGGTTGAGCTTAACGCCCACTTGGAGCGGTGCGTTTGCCCGCAGGTAGAGTGTGTGTACCTCCGTCGTGTCCAGTCGGGGTTGGTGTACCCCGCTGATTTCCGTCCAGGCCGTACTTTGTGGCACGAAGTAACGCTGACCGATGTTCAGGCGAGCTGCCTGGTACTTGCCCTTGTCGAGAACGCAGAAGGCATTCCATCCGCCGTAACGTTGGTGCACGGTGCTTCGGTTGGCAGCATAGGGAGGAGCGATGTCCAGAAAACCGACCCCGTTGCCGCCAAACTTCTCCTGTAACAGGGTGCGGAGGGCACCTGTGAGGATGTCTACTTCAATAAACGAGTCACCAAAGTAAGCAATGCGTACCGGGCGGTTCAGTTGCTTGCGTTGGGCAAGTGCCTGATAGAAGGGGAACATACCGCGTTGGTTGGCATCGGCATAGTCCTCAATGCAGACCAGGCCCTTGGGGGCAGGTTTCAAAGGCACAGCCGCTTGCGGTTGCGCTTCTCTTACTTTCTGAATAGCGGCCAGGGCAGGCAACAAGGTGTCTGTCACTTCGCCGCCTTCATCCTTCGGGTGAAGGTCTTCGGGGAGTACGTCAGCAAGCAGGCCAACGCGCTTTATTTCGTATGAACCAATCTGACAGGCAGGCATCCACTGCATGGGTAGCAGAATGAGTACCAGCACGAGCAGAAGCAGTACGATTTTAAAAGGAGAATTTTTCAAGAACGGGAAAGTTTGACGTGTGACAATAAGCAGGGAATAAACACGGCATCATCGCCGGGTGGCGATGAACAGAGGAAGAAGAATCGGGGGAAGGAAACAAGGCTGGTGCGTGGAAGACAGAAATACACCTTATAATAGAGCGAACCTTCAGACGGCGCAGACCGACCTTCTCGGTCGTTCTCCGTAACCTATTCCTCGGTAGCTGTTTCCTTTTCAGCCATCAAGATATCGCGAATCTTAAAGAGGTGGAAGACTTGTCCCGAATAAATCGGGTTTTGCCAGTGCGTTTGTACGAGGTCGTAATAGTAGTGCACTGTCTTTTTCAGTTCCGGGATAAAGAACCCCGGAGCTACCTGCATGGATTCGGGAAGTTGGTCTTCGTGTGCTTTAAACCACTCCAGCAGTTCGTCTATTTCGCCTTGGGTAAATGAGTTTTTATAATCCATTCTTTAGCTGTTTATAAGCAGGTTTTATGCTGAGGATACCAGTTGAAGCGTTGAGCGTAATATAAATAAGGAGTGTCGGAGGTCGCATCTTAAAGAGAAAGAAGGAAAGAAAGCCCCGTCGTCGTGACGCGCAGCTCCATCCACTTCACTCCTTCATAGCTTTCCGCTCACTTCGCTCCACTTTTCAACTCTTAGACCCTTAAACAGGCATTCCTCAGCATGCCTTTAAAGATGCAAAAGTACCGCCGCTAGCCGATTTGTCCAAGAAAACCAATGGTTTTAAACTTAAAACCTAAGAGTTGACAAGTCCGTCTGCTTATTGTTCCTTGCGGGGTCGGTTGCAAGGCCCGTGCGGAGGAGTTTTTTGAGGTCGTTATCGCCTACCTCCGATTTAATAGCTATTTTTGCGCTCGTAGAGAGCCCTAAGCAGCCTTAGTCAGCTGCTTTTTTCTGCTCTTTAACCCAGAAATACACGCGATGCCCCTCCTTCTTCTATTCCAGGTATCTCGTTTATTTTTTGAACGAAGCAGCCACAATGGTCGGCCGCAGGAAGCACGTTCGTGTCGTCTCTTCCTCATATTTCGTTCTGCATAAAGAAGCATTTTGACATTCAAAATTCCCACCAAATAGCAATGAATATTTTAGAACTCAGCGAACAGGAAATTCAGCGTCGTAACTCACTCGAAGAGTTGCGCAATATGGGTATCGAACCTTATCCCGCAGCCGAATATAAGGTAACGGCATATAGCGACGATATTAAGGAAAACTTTAGCGATGAGGCTGAAGAACAGCGTGAAGTATGTATTGCCGGTCGTCTGATGGGACGCCGCGTGATGGGTAAGGCCAGTTTTGCCGAACTGATGGACTCTAAGGGTCGTATCCAAGTCTATATAACCCGTGATGACCTGTGTCCGGATGAAGATAAAACCCAGTACAACGTGCTCTTCAAGAAATTATTAGACCTTGGCGACTTTATTGGCGTAAAGGGCTACGTGTTCCGCACGCAGACTGGTGAGATCTCTGTCCACGCAAAGGAGCTCGTGCTGCTTTCGAAAAGCCTCAAACCCTTACCTGTGGTGAAGGAGAAAGACGGTGTCACCTATGATGCCTTTAATGATCCCGAGTTACGCTACCGCCAACGCTATGTAGACTTACTTGTCAACCCCGAAGTAAAGGATATCTTCCTGAAGCGTAGTCTTGTAGTCAAGACGATGCGTCAATACTTCGATGAAGCTGGATACACGGAGGTTGAGACCCCGATTCTTCAGCCGATTGCTGGTGGTGCAAGTGCGCGTCCCTTCATTACTCACCATAACTCACTCGACGTTGACCTCTATTTACGTATCGCTACCGAGCTTTACTTGAAGCGTCTGATTGTCGGTGGTTTCGAAGGTGTGTATGAAATCGGAAAGAACTTCCGTAACGAAGGCATGGACCGCAACCACAATCCAGAGTTTACCTGCATGGAGCTCTATGTGCAGTACAAGGATTACAACTGGATGATGGAGTTCACGGAAGGCCTGTTGGAACGTATCTGTATCGCCGTTAACGGAAAGCCCGAAACGGTTGTCGACGGTAAGACCATCAGCTTCAAGGCTCCTTTCCGCCGCTTGCCTATCTTGGAAGCCATCAAGGAGAAGACGGGTTATGACCTGACAGGAAAGAGCGAAGACGAAATCCGTGAGATTTGCAACAAGCTCAACATGGAGATTGACGACACGATGGGTAAGGGTAAACTCATTGATGAAATCTTCGGCGAGTTCTGCGAAGGCACGTTCATCCAGCCGACCTTTATCACGGACTATCCCGTCGAGATGTCACCGCTTACTAAGAAGCACCGCACCAACCCCGAGTTGACCGAACGCTTCGAGTTGATGGTGAATGGTAAGGAGTTAGCCAATGCTTACTCCGAGTTGAACGACCCCATTGACCAGGAAGAGCGTTTCCAAGACCAGCTCCGCCTGTCTGAAAAGGGTGACGACGAGGCTATGTTTATTGACCAAGACTTCCTCCGTGCGCTCCAGTACGGTATGCCCCCGACTTCGGGTATTGGTATCGGTATCGACCGCCTCGTGATGTTGATGACCGGTCAGACTCAGATTCAGGAAGTACTCTTCTTCCCCCAGATGCGTCCGGAGAAGAAGGCTCCGCGTGATGCTGCCGCCAAGTATGTTGAGGCTGGCATCCCCGAAGCTCTCGTTCCCGTGTTGCAGAAGGTAGGTTATTATTTGGTTTCAGACCTCAAAGACGTGAAGGCGCAGAAGATTCAGCAACAGATTGGTGATGTCATCAAGAAGTTTAAGCTTGAAATCGAAAAACCCTCCGTTCAAGACATTGAGGCTTGGAATGTATAACTAGCTAAGAACAATCTGACAGGACGGTTTTATTCCCTTCTCGGGGAAAGCGACCGTCCTGTCGTCTTTTTATAGAAAGCCATGTACGATTTAGGAAACATAGCCGTGATGGGAAGTGGCAGCTGGGCTACCGCCATAGCCAAAATGTTGCTCGAACGTGTCGACCATTTGCATTGGTACATGCGTCGTCAGGATGCCATCGATGAGTTCCGACGGTTGGAACACAATCCTTCGTACCTGACGAGTGTGCATTTCGACGTCGAACGTATCACTTTCCATTCGGATATCAACGATGTAGTGCGTGCATGTCAAACTTTAGTCTTTGTAACGCCTTCTCCCTATCTGAAGAATCACCTCAAAAAGCTGAAGGTGAAGCTGCACGATAAGTTTATTATTACTGCCATCAAGGGAATTGTGCCCGACGAGAATTTGGTTTGTTCTGAATTCTTTCGTCAGGTATATAATGTCCCTGATGAAAACCTTGCCGTATTGGGAGGACCGAGCCACGCCGAGGAAGTTGCCTTGGCCCGCTTGACTTATCTCACCGTGGGCTGTGCAGACAATGAGAAGGCCAAGGCTTTTGCCGAGACCATCGCTTCGAGCTACGTCAAGACCAAAACCTCAGCCGATGTCATCGGCATTGAGTATGCTTCTGTCTTGAAGAATGTTTATGCCATTGCGGCAGGTATCTGCAACGGATTGAAGTATGGTGACAATTTCCAAAGCGTCTTGATGGCCAATGCCGTGCAGGAAACCAACCGTTTCCTCCGTGCCGTTTATCCCATCGACCGCCAGGTTTATGACTCCGTCTATTTGGGTGACCTCCTGGTAACGGGTTATTCAAACTTCTCGCGCAACCGTGTCTTTGGTACCATGATTGGCAAAGGCTATAGCGTGAAGTCGGCTCAGGTGGAAATGGAAATGATTGCCGAAGGCTTCTATGGCACGAAGTGTATGAAGGACATCAACCGCCATTACCATGTCAATATGCCCATTCTCGATGCGGTATATAATATATTGTACGAGCGCATTTCACCGGGCATCGAAATCAAATTGCTTACTGACTCCTTCCGTTAAGGCTGGGAGCCGTGTGTAAGGCTCAGCCCTCCTCTTGGGGCGTACTTTAGGGCATTCGAAACAAGGCCGTCTTCCCTCCGTCAGGCAGGAAGAACTTGTTTCGAATGCCTTTTGCTTTTAGGGAAGGGCAGAGGCTGTAGGGTTGCAGTTGGCTGCAATTCCTTAGTAAGCTCTTCTATATCAGTCGGATAAAGTTACTTCTGCTTGGGGTCGCGGCATGCCGCGACCGTACAACTTCCAGCACTTGATTCGTGCTCTTTACGACCTCCATGGGCTTCCGTCTGCTCTTTGTATTCTGGGGTCGTCTTTTGATGGTGTCATTCAGACCTTGATCGGTTGAGCCGTCTGAGCAACTCGGGAGAGAGAAGAGGTGGGGAAGCGGAAGGCAGAAAGTTGAGACAGCCGACAGGAAGTCGTTCCTGTTTCAGAGTATATTTTGATACGTCAGTCTGACACTATCGTTTGAGAAACGTCCTGTAGGTTTAAAAAAACAGGGTAATGCACGAAAAAATGAGCAGAAGTATTGGAGCGAATGAAAAAGTCCCTACCTTTGCAGCGTTTTAAAAAGGCAATTGATTGTTTTACTAAAAAATTTACAACACACAATGAAAAAGTTAGTTTTCATGTTCGTAGCTTTCGCAGCTATCTCTTTCGC